>Ga0335071_10006458_pt1 | contig 12098 bp, 15 predicted proteins | sample Lox_Sample_15_FD_206724 | JGI IMG/M metagenome (GOLD analysis project Ga0335071, IMG submission 206724) | Soil microbial communities from Loxahatchee National Wildlife Refuge, Florida, United States - Lox_Sample_1.5 | ecosystem: Environmental > Terrestrial > Soil > Wetlands | place: USA...
GACTGAAAAGGGCGCTTCCCGTCAGCACCATCAGCACCGCAAAAAGGGCAATGACAATGAGATCGACATAGAACGGAAAGGAGTTCAGACCGAGTAAGGCGCCTCTGACACCATCGACTGTATAAGTTAGGGGATTCAATATTACAAGTCCCTGCAGCCATTCGGGAAGCCGGTCATTTACAGGAAAGAGGGCACCTGACAAGAAGAAGAGCGGGAAGACAACAAATGTTGCTATGACCTGAAATCCCTCCAGGCTCTCAAAAAGAGAGCCGAGTGCGAGACCCAGTGAAACCATTGCTATGGAAGTTACGGAAAGTATGAGTAGGGAAAGGGGAATACCCCAGGGGGTAATGGCGGGAAACAGAAATGAGAAGAAGAACAAAATTATTACCTGGATTGTGACGTCGGTGCAGCCGCCGAGCACCTTCCCGAAGAATATGCTGATGCGCGATACAGGCGCCACAAGTACAGCTTTGAGTACATCAAGCTTCCGGTCCCAGACAATATAGAGGCCGAAGAATACCGAACCGAAAAGCACCGACATCGCAAGTATGCCGGGATATATGTAATCCTGGTAATTAACACCGCCGACATTGACGCTGGCCCCGACACCGCTGCCGAAGAGGAAGAGCCACATGAGCGGCTGGACTATACTGGATATGACACGGCTCTTTTCACGCTGGAACACCTTGATTTCACGCCACCAGACCGCATATACACCGAGAAGCTCTTTTCGTACAAGCATGCATTCCATGCCTTAGCGCCCCCTGGCACGATAGCGTGCAACGGATTCCAACCAGCCGCCGGTGTCTTCGGTTTCTTCTTCTCTAATGTCCCGTCCCGTGAGCTTGATAAACACATCGTTAAGCGTAGGCACCCTTGTTTCGACGCGCTCCACGTTTTGTATTTTAGAGAGCAGATCGGGAAGGTGAAGGTGGGCGTCTTTCATGGTTATCTCAACCAAGCCATTGTTCAGTTTTACTTCCGAGACATAGGGGAGGGCCCGCATCTTGTCGAGGGGCGGCTCTTTTACCTGAATGACCACCATGTACCCGCCCATTGATTCCTTGAGATCATCCGGAGTGCCTAATGCAATTATCTGGCCGTGGTCTATTACTCCCACACGGTTACAGACCTGCTCTGCCTCTTCCATATAATGAGTAGTGAGCACGACGGTGGTCTGCTCGTTTTGGGCCATCTTCTTGATGTAGTCCCATGTGCGGGCCCTTGTTTGCGGGTCGAGTCCCAGCGTCGGTTCATCGAGGAAGAGTACAGCCGGCCTATGCAGAAGACCGCGGGCCAGCTCAAGCCGACGCCGCATACCGCCGGAATAGGTGCGCGTAATGTGCTCAGCGCGGTCTTTGAGATCAACAAGCTCCAGTATCTCAATGATTCTTTTTTCACGAATATCAGAAGGGATGCCGTAGAGACGGGCGTGAAGTTCGAGATTTTCGCGACCGGTGAGGAGCGTGTCCAGTGTCGGGTCCTGGAAGACGATACCGACATTGCGCCTCACTTCCGCAGGCTCCTTTACTATATCATGACCGACTATCGAGGCGCTGCCCGAACTCGGACGAATTATAGTGCAGAGCATCCCGATGGTTGTGGTCTTGCCCGCCCCGTTAGGACCAAGGAGACCGAATATCTCGCCTCTCTCTATACTAAGGTCAATACCCTGAACGGCTTGAATTTTGCCGTAAGTTTTCGCCAGCGCCCGGGTCTCTATGACGGCCATCTCTTATGAGTATTCCTCTTCTGGAAATTCACCAGCTAATGCCTTTTGATTTCAGAATATTCTTCGCCTCTTGATGCCCTGTCCTAGCAGCAGTTTGAATATCCCTTATTGATTGTTCACGATTCCCAAGCACTTCATAAGAAGCTCCACGGTTGATATAAGCCATTGCATATTTAGGGTTAAGCTCTATTGCCTTATCAAAATCCCTTACAGCCTGTTCATGATTGCCCGATCTTGCATAGCAAAGGCCTCGCCTGTCGTAAGCCTCGACAAAATTGGGACTCAATCCGATGGCTGTATCAAAATCTTTTATAGCCTGTTCAAGGTTTCCTAATTCCCAATAACTGCGGCCCCGTGCAAAATATGCTAAAGCAGCTCCGGGCTCCAGTTCGCTTGCCTGAGTAAACGCTAAGACGGCTTCCTGGTGACTGCCGGCAATCTGCAGCGTGCAACCTTTACTAATCCAGTCCACGGATCTCATTTCCGACTTACCTTTTGTTTTTTTATTCCGTGTATGACTCCAGACGAATATAAGAATGCCGAGGAGCGTGAACACAATAAAACCCGCCGGACTAGTGTGATAAGCGGAATCGATGATGTAACCGAGTAGCGGCATCAAAAGAGAAAATAATTGTACAAACAAATACACATTGTGCCGTAATGAAAATTTCATCTATGCTTTGATCTCCATAATTTGATATCGCATTACAATATTTGCTGAAAAAAAATATCGATCATTTTGCCGCAGATTTCTTTAATGTGATAAGTGCAGCCTGGTTATCACTTGTCGATAGAATCACTCGCACGGGACATTTGTCAAGACTTGTAGTGGCATAGATATATTTGATATTTATACCCTTGAGCGCCAACAAACCCGTAACGGTTTTTAAAGCACCGGGCTTATTGTCAAGCTCGACCAGGATTACATCATGCTCCTCAATGGAACCGAACTCTCTTTCTTTTATTGCTTCAGTTGCACGGAGAGAATTGTCAGCTACCAGCATGATCGTGGCCTGGTTTGAACCCGGCATTTCAAAGCCCGCTATCGCCTCAATATTGATTCCTCTATCCGCAAGATACCCTGCCATTATGTCCAATATGCCGATTTTATTGACCACGGTTACCGATATTTCTTTGGTAAGCAATGCCTTCTTTAACATATCATTCCTCCTTTTCCCTCTTTCGTAGGGAAATCGAAAAAGCCAACCGTTTTCCGGATTATCGGTTTCCAGCCGGAAGAGTTGGCTTTTAGTACTAATGTTACCTCTTCGACAACTCAGCTATATTTTTTCAAACATAGACTGAAGTTCCTTAATCAAAGATATCTCCATTTCGATAAAACGGTCATCTATAAGGATGAATTCTACTTCGTAATACGTCTGATATTCCACGGCACTGGTCGTATGCTCAATGACCTGGGTAATGGCGATGTCCTTGAGGCCTTCATAATCCTTAGTGCGGGACATTTCCGTTTTGCGGAGGATCAAGTGCATGGCTTTTTTGGCATCGTCGACAGTCTTAAGAATGATATCAATTCCCTCCAGCTTTTTAATGACCTTGGTAATCTTTTCATCCCGTACTTTGATTCTCATGACTCCTCCACAGAAAATATTCTATAATATTCCACAATTCCTAATTGCAATAGAAGTTTATTAAATTTACAATTTAGTGTCAACATAATAGAGGGTCTGCATTACATATTTCTGCCAAAACCCTTACATGGTATTTAATCCCAGGAGAGCTTTAATTGACTGCATCTCATTTTTACTGTAAATTTGTATCGAAGTAGGTATTTTTGTATTTTATAAGGAAAAGATTATGAAGAAATGTCCTTATTGTAAAGAACCTATGGAAGGTGAAGCGATTGCGTGTAAATTTTGCGGCAGTAACATTCTTGGATCTAAAATGGATTCAAAAAGTATGTTTTTTTGTCCATTTTGCCGGGAAGAAGATTCTTATTGTGACTCGACCAACAGAGTATATTGTCCCCATTGTGAAAATTATATTAAAAGAACTGAATAACGGAGGTGCAACAGTGAAGCGTGTTTCTTTTTTCACAATACTGATGATCTGTATTATTGTCTTTGCGTATTCTTCTTTCGTGCAGACGGAGGAAAGTGGGGGGCAGTGCGGCACAGAAGGGGATGCAGACAATAGAAAATAAAACGGAGGAGGGTGTACAGAAGATGGAATCCGCGGCCTCCAGAGCCGCCGAGAATATTGAAGCAAGAAAACGTCAGGCTGATGCAAGGATCAAAGCAGCTGCTAAATATGGACACGAGAAAGCACAGAAAAGGATCGAATGGCTGAGGGAAAAAGCAGCGAGGATGGAAGCAGAGGCCGCAAGAATAGAGGCACGCATCGCAGCTGATATCCGCAGGCAAACGGAAAGAATCGAGAAAAAAGCAACTGAAGTGAAAACGAAATTGGAAGGAGAGAAGCCGAAGACGGAGGAGAAGAAATAGATTTCGGGAATTTTTCCTACGGTAATAAAATGCCTATCAGAGTTAAAATAATCCAGCGGAAAAAAGTAATGAGCGGGTCTAGGGCTCCGACATACAAAAGACCAATAATGATAAATAATCCAAAAGGCTCGAGGCGGGAAAGAAAATATTGAAACCTTTCCGATACGAATCCCATAAGGATTTTTGAACCGTCAAGAGGCGGAATCGGTATTAGGTTAAAAGAAGCAAGTATGATATTTATCTGTGCCAGATAAAAAAGAAGTGTTGACAGAACCCCTGAGGGTACGGGAGATAAAAGACGAGACAAAAGGAAGGCGAGAAAGGCCAGCATCATATTGGCTGCGATACCCGCCGATGAAACGAGTATGAGCCCCTTGCGTGTATCATGAAAATTATTAAAATTTACAGGAACTGGTTTTGCCCAGCCAAAACCGAAAATAAAAAGCATGATGGTGCCGATAGGATCGAGATGTTCTAACGGATTAAGGCTCAGCCTACCTTGCCATTTAGCTGTTGAATCACCCATCCGATATGCCACCCAGCCGTGGGCAAGCTCATGTAAAATGATGGAATACAGAAGAGGTATGGCAAGAAGGATAAATGTGAGAGGATCTTTGATCAGAAGATTGAGCAGCCCCATATAAACCCTTTTGCATAGGATTTCGATTTTTAAAACGAATATTCTAACTATAATATACAATTATTAAGTTTTAAAATAAAATTTTTAGGATATAATACATATGTCAGATGATGGTTTGACTGCGTACGTAAAATGTTATAGAAGTAAATCAATGTGGTAATAGGAGGTAATATATGAGAGGTCTTCTCCAGCCGATGCATCTGTTGTTGATCCTGGTTATTGTCCTGATTATTTTTGGTCCGGGTAAGCTTCCCGAATTAGGAAGCTCTATAGGCAAGGCTATAAGGGGTTTCAAAAGGGCAATAGGAGAGCGGGAACATATACCGGAAGATGTAACAGACGGTAAAAAAAATGAAAACATAAAATAATATCATTATGATCAGCCTGGGGGCATGTCATTTAATGAGAAATTCATTCATGCCCCCTTTTTATAGAATGTAGCGCGTGATCACACTAATATGCAAACAAGAACACCCACCGTAAATAACGTACCTGTAGTTCATAAGTAACAGAGGCAGTTGGTATGACTAAAAATGTTACTTTAAAAGTTGGACAGAAGGTAAAAAGAAAAGAGTTGGAGAAGCAGGGCTGGGTATTGCTGATGAATTTGCCGAACGGCAATGAAATATTCAGCCGCAATAACATAAAAATTATGTGGGATCCGGATAAAGAAGAAATTGTACATTTATTCACCTCTGCAGATACTTACAGACATTATTAATACCCTGTAAACATGTAACAAATAGAGATTTACACGCACTGATTTTTGTTCAATACTTCAGGCAGGTACACAAGTGAGGTTTAAATGAAACCGTTGGTCTGGAAAGCCGCTCTTCCTCTGCTTTTGGGTGTCACTATCGCATTGCTGCCAGCTCCTCAAGGACTGAATTTGACGGCCTGGTATTTCTTTGCCATCTTCTCAGCCGTTATCTTTGGCCTGATTCTGGAACCAATACCGGCAGCCGCAATAGGATTCATCGGGGTTTTCCTGATAGCAGTTCTGAGCTTTGTTGGTCCAAAGCCTGGAGACTCAGTCAGGTGGGCTTTATCAGGTTTTTCAAATACGACGGTATGGCTGATATTCGGGGCATTCATGTTTGCCCTGGGCTATGAAAAAACAGGGCTTGGCAAACGCATTGCGTTGATCCTTGTCAAAATTTTAGGCAGAAGGACCCTGGGTTTAGGTTATGCGATAACCTTTTCTGACCTTATTCTCGCTCCCTTTACCCCGTCAAACACCGCAAGGAGTGCAGGCACTATTTTCCCCATTATACGTAACCTGCCTGGTTTATATGGGTCTGCCCCCGGAGAGACGACGCGCAGAATCGGGGCGTACATCATGTGGACGGCATTTGCAACAACTTGTGTCACCAGTTCAATGTTTATCACCTCTTTGGCGCCGAACCTTCTGGCTCTTGAACTGGTGCAGAAGACGGCAAAAATCAGCATTTCCTGGACGGAATGGTTTGTCGGATTTCTCCCCACAGGCGCCATTCTCATCCTTGTACTTCCATATCTCGTTTACAAAATCTACCCACCCGAGATCAAATCCAGTCAGGAAGTCCAATCCTGGGCGTCTGAGGAACTCAGAAATATGGGTAAGTTCAGCCGCAGGGAATTGGTGATGGCTCTGCTGGCTATTTTTGCCCTGGCTATGTGGATATTCGGGGGAAGCATCATGGATGCTACAACGGTTGTGGGAGTGGTAATTTCTTTGATGATAGTAACTGGACTTGTCACATGGGATGACATCCTCAGCAATAAAACAGCCTGGAATGTGCTGGCATGGTTCGCTACACTTGTCGCCATGGCTGACGGTCTCAATAAAGTAGGCTTCGTCAGCTGGTTCGCCAAGAGCGCATCTGCCCTCTTAACAGGGCTGTCTCCGGTCGTTATCATGGTCAGCCTGTTGGTGATTTTTTTCGTCATTCATTATATGTTTGCCAGCATTACTGCCCATGTTACGGCAGTCTTGCCTGTGATGTTGGCAGCAGGCTCACTCGTGCCGGGCATACCCGTCAGGACTTTTGCCATGCTTCTCTGTTACAGTCTGGGTATAATGGGCATAATCTCTCCGTATGCAACGGGCCCCGGTCCGGTCTATTTCGGGAGTGGATATATCAACAGAAAAGATTTTTGGACATTAGGGTTCATATTCGGCCTTATTTTTCTTGTTGCGCTGATAGTAATTTGCGTCCCATACCTTATCGCAGTCAAACCTTAATATAAATGTAGAAGCCAGCACAACACACATAAGGAGTTCATATGCCTCCATATAGAGTTGCGATTATACCGGGAGATGGTGTGGGAAATGAGGTGGCCTCAGAAGCTGTAAAGGTTCTAAAGGCAGTAGCGGATAAGCATGGATTCGATGTCAAGATGAGCTTTTTTGACTGGGGCTGCGACTATTATTTAAATAATGGGAAAATGATGCCCGGCGATGCCCTTCAGATATTGGAAGAATTTGATGCCATTTTCCTGGGATGTATCGGTGATGCCAATAAAGTTCCCGACCATATCTCACTGGCCTTGCTTCTGACAATTCGCAAAGGATTTGATCAATATATAAATTTACGGCCGATCAGACTCTACCCCGGTGTCGATTCGCCGGTGAAGGCTGCAACGCCCGAAACTGTCGATATGGCGGTAGTAAGGGAAAATACAGAAGGTGAATATTCAGCCGCAGGGGGTTTTTTCAAGTTGGGAACTCCTGATGCCTTTGCCATACAGACCGGTATTTTTACCCAAAAAGGGTGTGAAAGGGCGATTCGCTATGCCTTTGAGCTTGCCCGAAGGCGGCAGAAGCTCGGCAGCAGTGTTCCTGTCGGAATGGTAACCAATTGCACTAAATCTAATGCCCTCAACTATTCCATGGTATTCTGGGATTCGGTGTATCAAAAAGTGGCCAAAGATTATCCGGATATAAAGACGGACATGGCTCTAGTGGATGCCCTGACCATGTGGTTTGTGAAGAATCCGGAATACTTCGATGTTATCGTAGCCTCCAATCTGTTTGGCGATATAATCACGGATCTTGGAGCAATGCTGCAAGGGGGCATGGGATTTGCGGCAGGCGGGAACATTAATCCGGAGAAGATCTACCCGTCGATGTTTGAACCTATTCACGGCTCAGCACCCAAGTATGCCGGTAAGGCGATTGTCAATCCGATAGCATCTATTGAATCGATTCGTATGATGCTAGAGCATCTTGGAGAAGAAAAGGCCGCCCTGGATATACAAGAGGCCGTGATGAAAATTCTTGCGCAGGGGAAAATAAGGACCCATGATATGGGGGGGACGAATAAAACAAATGAAGTCGGCGATGCGATAAGAAAGGTTATTCTCAGCAAGTAAGTCAGAAGGGAGGTTTAAATATGCGAAGATATTATCTGGGTATAGCAGTGCTTTTGGTGATTATGGTTACTGCTTGTTCAGGGCCAAGGATTAAGCTTTTCAGCGAGGCGCCTGAGCCGCTCAAAGAATTCACTCTCGAAGGCAGCGGCGTCGATAGAATCTTGCTTATCCCCGTGAACGGATTGATTTCGGACATGCCTAAAAAAGGATTAATCGGTACATCACCGAGTTTGGTTGAGCAAGTTGTTTTGCAGATGAACAAGGCGGAGAAAGACAAACGTATAAAAGCTGTTTTGTTCAAAATAAATTCTCCCGGCGGTACCATCACGGCCAGTGATCTTCTTTACCACGAAATTTTGTCGTTCAAAGAAAAAACTGGCGCCAAAATTACCGTCTCCATGATGGATATTGCCACGTCCGGCGCCTATTACATGTCTCTGCCGGCCGATGTGATCTTCTCGCATCCGACAACAGTGACCGGTTCCATAGGTGTTATTTTTCTGCAGCCTAAAGTCAGCGGCTTGATGAACAAAATTGGTCTCGGTGTGGATGTTAAAAAATTCGGTAAAAATAAGGATATGGGATCGCCTTTCAGGGACAGCAGTGAGGAAGAACAAAAACTTATGCAAAACGCAGTAAATGATTTCGGAGAAAGATTCATACGTTTGGTACAGAAACATCGCAAACCGGAAAAACAGGCGCTGGCGGAAATTGCCACGGCGCGCGTATTTCTGGCAGACGAGGCCCTGAAGTTGGGACTTATAGACAAAATCGGCTATCTTAGTGATGCTGTCAAGGAGACAAAAAAATTGGCAGGAGTTCCTGAAGATGCCAGGGTAGTAGTATATCGTCGTACTGAATTTCCAGAAGATAATTATTATAATATCGCCGGAGTTGCATCCGAAGGTTTAAATTACTCGGCCATTAATTTGGAGATCCTCGATAGTCTAATTCTTAAAACCGGATTCTATTACCTGTGGCCTGGAGCGCTTGCAATCGATAACTAGTTCTTATATCTATGTTACTTGGAATGAAACCACATTCACAGAAATAAATATAGGAGTGTGAAATATGACCGCGATTATGCCCGAAGGAGAGAATATTCGCAAAGCAGTCAAGTGGATTTCCGGTGAGCTGCAAGAAAATCCGAGCAAATCACTTCAAAAACTTGTAAATGAAGCGGTCTTACGTTTTGACCTCTCTCCCAAGGATGCGGAGTTTCTGACTTCGTTTTATCGCAAAGATAGCAAGGATGTCCCCCAATAATCAAAGTTAATATTTAATGTAAAAGAGTCTTTTTTTATTTTTATACTACAGTGAACAAACTCCAAAATGCAATCTGGGAAGCGGGTAGACTTATCAGTTTCCTGCTGAGGGTATTACGCAGCTTTAAACGTAATCAGGGCATATTATTGTCTGGTGCTGTTGCATACTATACACTGCTATCAATAGTTCCCATGTCCATACTTATTCTGATTGTTCTTTCGCATTTTATAGACGAAGTTCAGTTGTTTCATACCTTATCGACGTATATAGAAATGGTGATACCCGGCTATGCGGCAACTTTAACTGAACAGGCGCGAATATTTCTTGCACACCGTAAGGTGATTGGCATCATCGGATTACTCGTCATGCTGTTTTTCAGTTCTATAGCCTTTACCGTGCTTGAAAACGCCATGTCGGTGATATTTTTCCGCCGTGTAAGAATATTACGTCGACACTTTCTAATTTCCGCCATAATCCCTTATGTATATATTTTTTTGTTGGCCACGGGTATATTACTTGTGTCCTTTATAGCGGGAATTTTAGAGACACTTGCAAACAGGCCATTAGTAATCTTAGGATGGGGTTTAAGCGTGCAAGCTACCACCGGTGTTGCCCTATATATACTGGGAATGATAGGTGAGGTGTTTATGCTCACATCCTTGTATCTGGTTATGCCTGTAGGGCGTATCGCCTTTCGTCAAGCACTGATCGGAGGTATCACGGCAACAATTTTATGGGAGATTACGCGCCGTATTCTTGTCTGGTATTACTCGGCAATTTCCCTGGTAAATTTAATTTATGGTTCTTTCACTACTGTTGTAGTCTTCCTTCTCAGTATAGAGGCTGCAGCGTTAATCCTTCTGTTAGGTGCGCAGGTTATAGCGGAATTTGAACACGGGTCTGACAAATTTGCCATGGATGATCTGTCGGGCTTTGAAACATAAGAATGCCCTGAACCGAATGGGGAAACATCAATTTTATTTATGTTCTATTGTGATAGAATAACAAAAATGATATAATTATTTTATGGCAAATGAACTGACATATGTGGTGATCACGCCTTATAGTCTTATTAAATCGAGGACCGGCAATATTGTTGCGCGGCTCATGTCGTTTTCTGGCTGTGATTTGATCGGTGTCCGGATGATGCGGCCGTCGGATGAGTTTGTAGACGAGTACATACGGCGTGTGAAAAGTCTAAGTATCGACCCAAAAGTTGGGAATGCACTTGTCGATTACATCGATCAAAACTTAAGACGCGAAAATATCCTTGGTCAGCCTAACCGCTGTTTGTTTCTTCTATTTGAAGGCGAGAATGCCGTAGAACAAATCTACAATGTTGTCGGTAAGCTTACGACAGAAACGGAATCGGAAGCTATCCGCGGAACTATTCGCGGGACTTATTGTGATTACATAACCACATCTGACGGAACCGTCAGGTATTTTGAACCGGCAGTGCTGGTACCTACGCATCTTGAGTATGCGAGAAATAATTTGGAACTGTTCGCGCAGCTTGGATTCAAGGACTCGGGTATCTATGAGGAGACGGCCGAAGGGGAAACGACGCTGATCATTCTGAAGCCGGACAATTTTTTCAAACATTCTGTCCGACCCGGTAATATGATCGACATGTTTTCCAAGACAGGTCTGCGGATTGTCGGTGCCCGGATGATCCGGATGAGTGCCGCGCAGGGTGAGCAGTTTTATGGATTCCTGCGGGATATGTTTAGGAGAAGGCTTAGGAACAGCATCGCGGAAAAGATCAGAGAAGGAATTGGAGGGTTATTCGGTTTTGAGATTACAAATGAAGAATACAATGCCATGGCCAGTGTGATCAACGAAAAAAATGCTGTATACGAATTTTCACAAATCGTAAAATACATGACCGGCCTCGATCCGAGCGCGGTGTTGCCGGAAGATCGTAACAAACCCGGAAAGCACCCGTCACTGGCATTGCTATACCGTGGATATAGCGCAGTGGGGAAAATTCGTGAGCGCCTGGGTGAATCCGATCCGTCCAAAGCAGCGGCAGGTACCATTCGTTCCGATTTCGGGCAGAATATTTTACAGAATGCTGCTCATGCTTCCGACTCGGTCCAGAGGGCCCTTCATGAACGAAAGATCATCGGACTCTATGACAACGCAGGCGACGACTGCGCGCATACTATAATGGACTGGCTAAAAAAGTCTTAGCTTAGTGCAGTCCTGTAATTCAGGTTAATTCTGGGGATTTCATAAAGGAGAAGACATATGACTAAACGGGATAAAGAAGACGCCAAGCGCTGGGTTGATAGAGCCGTGGATTTTTATAAGGCTTCCGGTAAGAGAATCGCCCTGGCGGAATATACAAATCCGAGCGGACAGTTTGTCCAGGACGAGATGTATATTTATGTTTTAAACCCTAGGGGAACTATGCTTGCACATGGAGTCAATGAAAAATTCGTAGGGGAAGAATTCATTGACATTAAGGATTATGACGGTAAGCAATTTATAAAAGAGATCGTCGACACCGCAAACAAGGTAGGCAGCGGCTGGGTGACTTACCTATGGTACAATCCGGTAACAAAAGAGGTGCTACCTAAGAAGGCATATTTCAGGAAAGTGGATGACCTGATAATCTGCAGCGGCGTCTATGGGG
>Ga0335071_10006459_pt1 | contig 12097 bp, 10 predicted proteins | sample Lox_Sample_15_FD_206724 | JGI IMG/M metagenome (GOLD analysis project Ga0335071, IMG submission 206724) | Soil microbial communities from Loxahatchee National Wildlife Refuge, Florida, United States - Lox_Sample_1.5 | ecosystem: Environmental > Terrestrial > Soil > Wetlands | place: USA...
ACCCACGGATAGTTGAAGATGTCGTCGCTGTCGAGATCGACCACCTGCTCGTAGGAGCGCATCTGGATGCGGGTGAGTCGCTTCAGCGCCTCGAGGAACTGCCGGTCGGCCTTCGGGTAGTCGCGCGACCAGCCGGAGAAGCTGTAGCCGTATCCGAATCCGCGCCCTCCGCCGCCATACTCGTTCGCGGACGTGTAGCGCAGTCGCGACCAGTAGAATTCCGCCTTCTCGCCGGCGTCACCGGGGCTGTCGGCCTCCTGCTGCGAGCGCACGTGGCCCACCCAGGCCCAGGCGCACAACACCGTCGCGACGAGCACGATTGGCCGCCATGGCGCTGGAATCCGCATGATCGCCGCCCCCACTGTGAGCCCGCCTCAAGTGTAGCGACTTGCCCCGTACAGCGGTGCGCTTCGAGCTGCGCCCGGCGGTCACAAGCCGCTTGTCGCGGCGGTCATGACGTGCCACCATTTTTGACCTCGCAACTGCCTTGCACTGCACATGAGACGCCGCGATTTCGTAACCCTGGCCGCAGCGGCGCTGGGCCAGGCCGGCGCCGCACAGCTGTGGGCGCAGGCGGGCGCTGCGGCGCCCATGGACATGGGGAGCGCCACCGAACCGGGCCCGCACGCCGCCCCGGCGGACTTCACGCTGCGGATCGCGCCCGTCGCCGTGGAAATCGCTCCCAGCCACTTCATCAGCACCGTCGGTTACAACGGCACCTCACCCGGACCGGTGTTGCGCATGCGCGAAGGCCGGCCGGTCACGGTCGATGTCATCAATGACAGCGACGCCCCGGAGCTGGTGCACTGGCATGGCCTGTTCCTGCCCTCGCAGATCGACGGGGCCGAGGAGGAGGGCACGCCGGTGATCCCGCCGGGGGCCACCCGACGCTACCGCTTTACCCCGCGACCGGCCGGCACCCGCTGGTACCACTCCCACGCCATGGCCATGGGCGACCTGCATCGCGGCGCCTATACGGGCCAGTACGGCTTCGTGGTGATCGATTCGGGCCGCGATCCGGGCGCCTTCGACCAGGAGGTGTTCCTCGCGCTGCGCGACTGGGAACATTTCTACACCGATCAGTTCGTGGACATGGACGACCAGGACGCGCCGGGCCCCCAACCGGAGAAGCCGGCGAAGCTCGACACCCGGCCGAACGGGCTCGAAGTGATGAGCCAGATGTACTCCATCAACGACAAGTCGCTGCATGCCGGGGAGCCGATCCGGGTGCGCCCCGGCAGCCGGGTGCTCATGCACCTGCTCAACGCCAGTGCCGTCGAGAACCGCACCCTCGCCCTGCCTGGCCACGAGTTCTACGTGCAGGCGCTGGATGGCAACCCGGTGCCCAATCCCCGTGCCGTGAAGGTGCTGACCTTGGGTCCGGGCGAGCGCGTCGATGCCATCGTGGCGATGAATCAGCCCGGTGTGTGGATCCTCGGCTCGGTCGATGATGCCACCCGCCAGGGCGGCCTTGGCGTGGTCGTGGAATACGCGGGCCAGCACCGGCAGCCGCAATGGCTGCCGCAACCGGGGGTGTACTGGGACTACACCGTATTCGGCGGTTCAGCGGCCGCGGGGGCGCCGGACCAGACCATCGAGATGGTGTTCGAGAAGGTCCCCGGCGGCGCCCGCCCCTTCAACCTGTTCACCGTGAACGGCAAGCCCTATCCGCATGAGCGCGAGTTCGTGCTGCAACAGGGCCGGCGCTACCGGCTGCTGTTCCGCAATCGCACCGATGATGCCCATCCGCTGCATCTGCATCGCCACAACTTCGAGCTCATCGACGTGAATGGCAAGGCCACCTCCGGCATCATCAAGGACACCGTGATCGTGCCCATGTACGGTCGCGTCGCGGTGGACCTGACCGCCGATCAGCCGGGGCTGTCGCTGTTCCACTGCCACATCCAGCACCACATGGACTACGGCTTCAAGGCCCTGTTCCGCTACGGCTGAGCCGGCTCGGAAAGGACCTGATCCCAGTACAGGCCGCGCCGCGAGCCCTGCCCCGGTGCCAGCGCGAGACCCATTTCCTGAAACCTCGGATCCATGATGTTCTCGCAGTGCCCGGTGCTGTGCAGCCAGCCTGCGACGACTTCCTCCGCAGACTCGGGACCATAGGCGATGTTCTCCCCGACCAGCTTCTCCCGGTAGCCGGCGGCGCGCACCCGATCCGCGGGCGAGCGGCCATTGCGGTCCTCGTGCTCGAAATAGTCATGCCGCGCCATGTCCGATGCGTGTTCGGCGGCGACGCTGGCGAGCGTACCGGACAGCTGCAGGGGCGGCGCCGCCCCGAAGGCCCTGCCACCGCAACGGGTACCGCTCGCGCGGACCTCATTGACCAGCTGCAGCACGCGCGTCGCGGAGGTCGATGCGGGCCCCGGAGCCGGCGCCGTCGCGTAAGCGAAAGTCGTCACGGGGGATGCCGCTGCGTCGCCCGGCGCGGCCATGACCACCCAGGTCTGCGCTCCGCTGCGGAACGTGCCGATGTCGCGCAGCGCCTGGTCATCCAGGTCGCGACAGTGCGCTCGCCGCATCGCCTGCAGGATCAGGTCATCCGGGCCACTCAGGCGCAGGCCCACGGCAAGCCCGGTCTGGTAGCCGCTGCGCGCGGCGGCCGCCGCGGGCGTGCCGCCGGTCGCCCACAACGCCGCCGCCCGGTCCAGCTGGCCGTTATGTCGCAAAGGCTCGAAGGCCGGCAGAAGGCCCCCGCAGCCGCTGACACGCAGCAGCTGCACGGTCGATACCGGGTCCGCCCACGAGGCGGATGCCGCCAGTCCCCAGGATGCAACCACAAGGCAGCCAAGCTGCCGCAGCGACAGTCGTTTCAAGGGCGCGCTCCCGCCTGATCCCACAGCCAGGATAGGGCAACGCGCCGGCGGCGCGGGTGGATGACGGAAGGCGGCGGAACGGCGTCACGGAATCCGGCGCCGCCATGCGGCGCCGGATCGCTGCCCGCGGATTACTCCCAGCCGGTCGGCGAATTCAGCGGCATCATGATGCCGATGGCCTCGATCTCATGCAGCTGGCCGCCCCAGATCTTGAAGATGTGCATGGCGGGCATGTCGAAGGGTTTCTGGTTGCTCATGTCGGACTCCTGCCGGTCCGGATTGCCCGTGATCGCGAATTTCTTCTGCGTCATCGGATGATGAAAATGCGAGAAGCCGATCGCCAGGCCCGTGACCGTATCGGCGATCTCGACCCGGCGGTCATCGATGGTGGTGATGTACTGGAAGGTGCCGGAGTCGATCTGGGAGGTGCAATCCTGCATACCCATCAGGCCCGGCGGGCGCGGTGCGCCGCCGCCGGGAAACGTGGAGCCCAGGGACGGGCCGCCGGAGGGCGCGGTGCGGAAGCCGTTCTCGTGACGTTCGCAATCCGGCGCGAACGGGGCCAGGTGCCCGTTGTTGTTGTCCAGCGCGTCGTAATAGGACTTCGCGATGTGGATCATGCGGCCGTGCGAGTCGGCCCATTCATCGGGAATCGTCATCGGGAAGGCCGGTCGCGGCTTCTGCAGCGTGGGGCTGTTCGGGTCGCGCATCGCGACGACCAGGTGCTCGGCCTCGACGATCTTGCCATTCATCACCTTGAGCCGGAATCCGACCTGCGAGGCCTTGCCGTCGTTCTGCATCACGACGAGGCCGCCCACCTCCTGCGTGACCGGGTCGGCCGCCACGATCTTGAACTCCGTCGGCGGGGCCGAAACGGTCTTCCACAGGCCTTCGCCCGGCTTGATGCGGGTGACGTTCTCGACCGTTTTGACATCGGTGGCCAACGGCACCTTGCCCGGGTCATGGGCGACCAGCGCGGCGAGGTAACTGTCGGCCAGCTTCAGCAGCGCGGCGCGGTCCAGCGCGGCGGTCGCGGCCTGGGCGGCCCCCGCCATCAGCGCCACCGCCAGCGCCCCCAGCCAGACATTGAGCTTCGTGCGGATCATGGTGTCGCCCTGCGTTGTTATCGGTGCCATGGCGCGCCCGGAGAGATTCGAACTCCCGACCCTCAGGTTCGAAGCCTGATGCTCTATCCAACTGAGCTACGGGCGCATACGACCCGGACCACTCGCCCGGGCGCCTAGGCTACCGAATTCGAAACCGGAATGGGAACCTGGGCCTGGCTGGACCCGGGCCGGGTCCGAAAAGACATCGGCACCCGGATTTGCGCCGAAATCGCTTAATATGGACGACCGGACACCGGGCGACGAGCGCCCTGGTGAGATCGATTCTTACATTAACTGGGGGTTCCCAATGAAGTTCCGTTCCACCGCCCTGGCGGCCACGCTGGCCATCGGCACATTGGCTTTCGCAGCGCAGGCATCCGCGGGCTGCAGCTACCCGAAGGCGCCGGACAAGATTCCGGACGGTGCGACCTCGAGCAAGGCGGACATGATCGCAGGCATGAACGCCATGCGCGCCTATAACGACCTCATCGCGAAGTACTCCGAGTGCCTGAAGAGCGAGCACGATGCGGCGGTCGCGAAGATCGACCCGAGCCTGACGCAGGACAAGAAGGATGCGCAGAAGGCCGAACTCGACAAGATCCTCGCGCAGAAGAACGACGCCGCGGTGGATGAGGCCCAGGCCGTGACCGGCCGCTTCAACGATCAGATCAAGGCCTTCAAGGCCGCGCACGCGAACTGATTGTCCGCACACGCGCAACCTGAAGCCGCCGTGCCGGGACTGCTGGTCCCGGCACAGGCCGATCGGCTGATCGGCGAGAATCTGGTGTGCATGCCGATCGAGTCGCTGCCGCTGGTGCAGTGTTCCGGCGCGGTGCTGCGCGAAAACATCTACGGCGAGCGCGATCAGCCGCCGTTCGACCGGGTCGCCATGGATGGCATCGCGCTCGACAGCAGTGCGGTGGATGCCGGCCAGCGCAGCTTCGATATCGAAGCCGTGCAGGCCGCGGGCGATGCGCCGCTCACCTTGCGCCGGCGAACCGGCTGCATCGAAGCGATGACCGGGGCCACGCTGCCGCTGGGCTGCGACACCGTGATCCCGGCGGAGAACATCTCGGTCAATGCCGGCGTCGCCCGCCTGAACGAGGGGACCCGGATCGAGGCCTGGGACAACGTCCACCGGCGTGGCACGGATTCGCGCCAGGGCGCCCTGCTGCTCGAGGCCGGCACCCGCTTGGGGCCGCCCGAGGTCGCGATCGCCGCCGGGGCGGGCATGGCGCGCGTGCGCGTCAGCGCCCAGCCGATGCTGGCCGTGCTGTCCACCGGCAATGAGCTCGTCGAACCCGGCGAACCGGTGCTGCCGCACCAGGTCCGCCGTTCCAACGTCTACGGCATCATCGCCGCCCTGCGCCGACACGGCTTCCAGCGCGTCGCCGACGATCACGTTCGCGACGACCCGGAGCAGATGCGCATCCGGCTCAAGCAGCACCTGAGCACCCATGACGTGCTGATCCTGAGCGGCGGTGTCTCGATGGGACGCTACGACCTGGTGCCCGCGGTGCTCACCGAACTCGGGGTCCGCATGGTCTTTCACCGCGTCGCGCAGCGCCCGGGCAAGCCGCTGTGGTTTGGCGTTGCACACTCCGGGCCGGCGGTCTTCGCCTTGCCGGGCAACCCCGTTTCGACCCTCGTGTGCATGGGCCGCTATGTGATCCCGGCGCTGATGGCGGCCATGGGCGAAACCCAGGCGTCGATCCGGAAGATCGCGCTGGCGGCGCCGGTGACCGTGGCCGGCCGATACGTGCAGTTCGTGCCGGTGCGTATCGAAGTGGACGACTGGGGTCGGGACTGGGCGGTCCCGCGCACCATCAACACCTCCGGGGACTTCACCGCGCTCGCGGGCACCGACGGCTTCGTGGAACTGCCGGCCGGCCCGAACACCTACCCGAAGGGGTTCGTGACACGGTTGTTCCGCTGGTAGCCGGCCATGGCATCCCAGGAAATCATCGTTCCCCTGAATCCGCCGCGTCCGCGCGACCGGCTCGACCGGCCCCTGCGCGACCTGCGGATCTCGGTGATGGACCGTTGCAATTTCCGCTGCCCGTACTGCATGCCGCGGGAGCAGTTCCACGAGAGCTATCGCTTCCTGAAGTCCTCGCAGCGGCTGTCGTTCGAGGAGATCCTGCGCCTGACGCGCCTGTTCGTGGCCAAGGGTGTGCGCAAGATCCGCCTGACCGGGGGCGAGCCGCTGTTGCGGGCGAACCTCCCCGATCTCATCGGCGACCTCACGAGCATCGCCGGCGTCGAGGATGTCGCCCTCACCACCAACGGCATCCTGCTGGCGCGGCACGCCGCGGAGTTGAAGGCTGCGGGCCTGAACCGCATCACGGTGAGCCTCGACAGCCTGGATCCCCAGGTCTTCGCGCAGATGAGCGGCGGCTTCGGCGGGGTCAATGAAGTGCTCGCCGGCATCGAGGCCGCGCAGCGGGCCGATCTGCGGCCGATCAAGATCAATGCGGTGATCCAGCGCGGCTTGAACGATCACACGGTGCTCGACCTCGTCGAGCGCTTTCGCGGCAGCGGCGTGATCGTGCGCTTCATCGAATACATGGACGTCGGCAACCGCAATCACTGGGAAGCCGACCGTGTCGTGCCGTCGCGGGAACTGGCCGCGCTGATCCATGCCCGCTGGCCGATCGAGCCCCGGGAACGCAACTACCGCGGCGAAGTCGCGCGGCGCTACGCCTTCACCGACGGCGCGGGCGAAATCGGCTTCATCTCCTCGGTCACCCAGGCCTTCTGCGGTGAATGCTCGCGGGCGCGGCTGTCCTCGGACGGCGCGCTGTATACCTGCCTGTTCGCGGCCCACGGCACCAGCCTGCGCGATCCGCTGCGGGCGGGGGCCACGGATGACGAACTGTCGGATCTCATCGGGAAGGTCTGGTCCGCTCGCCAGGACCGCTACAGCGAACTGCGCGCGAACCTGCGCCAGGCCGCCGGCGACCACACCAAGGTCGAGATGTACTACATCGGCGGTTGAACGTGGCATCCGGACTCACCCACCTGACGGCCCGCAATCAACCGACGATGGTGGATGTCGGGGACAAGGAGGTCACCCGCAGGGTGGCATCGGCCGAGGCCCGCATCCGCCTGCCGCGCTCCGTGCTGCTGGCACTGCGCAGGTCAGGGCACCGCACCCGCAAGGGTCCGGTATTCGACACCGCGATCATCGCCGGTGTGATGGCGGCCAAGCGCACCTCGGAGCTGATTCCGTTCTGCCATCCGCTCCCCCTCGACAACTGCACCGTCGAGATCGGCGCGGCCCCCGGCGGCATCCGTATCGTCTGCACCGTCTCGGTTACGCACCGCACCGGTGTCGAAATGGAAGCGCTGACCGGCGCCACCGTCGCCGCGCTGACCGTCTATGACATGTGCAAGGCGCTGTCCCACGATATCGAGATCAGTGCCGTGCGCCTGCTGGCCAAGACCGGCGGCAAGCGCGATTTTCGCCGCGGTTCGACCCGACGGGCCTCCCGGCCGTAAAATCCCCCCATGGCTCCCCCCCTTTACGGCCTGGTGCTGGCCGGGGGCCGAAGCACGCGGATGCAGCGTGACAAGGCCACCTTGAGCTACCACGGGCACAACCAGCTCGATCACGCGATGGAACTGCTCGCTTCGTGCGTGTCCCGGTCGTTCGTGTCCGTGCGCCCGGACCAGCGCGACGATCCGGCGCGCGCGAGGTATGAACAGGTGGTGGATACCCACGAGGGCCTCGGCCCCATAGCCGGCATCGCGGCGGCGCAGGCGGCGTGGCCCGACGCGGCCTGGCTGGTGCTGGCCTGCGACCTGCCGTTCCTCACCGCGCGGACGCTGGGCTTCCTGATCGCGCACCGGGACCCGCAGCGCCTCGCCACGGCGTTCCGGTCGAGCCACGACGGCCTGCCCGAGCCGCTGTGCGCCATTTACGAGCCGCGCTCCGCCGCCCCCATTCTGGAGTACATCGGCGCGGGCCGGAATTGTCCGCGCAAGTTCCTGATCCGCTCCGATGCGCTGTTGCTGGATCAGCCCGATCCGCGCGCACTGGACAACATCAACACGCCCGAGGAGTACGGTGCCGCCCGCGGCAACCTCCCGGGGCCGCAAGGACAGGCCGCCATGCAGATCAATGTCCGCTACTACGCCATCCTGCGCGAGCAGGCCGGTCGCAGCGAGGAGACCGTGGCCACCGCCGCGCGCACGCCGCGCGACCTGTATGCCGAGCTGCAGCGCCGGCATCCATTCTCGCTGGGTGCGGAAAGCCTGCGCGTGGCCGTCAACGCGGAGTTCAGCGACTGGTCCCAGCCGCTGGCCGAGGGCGATGCCGTGGTGTTCATCCCGCCGGTGGCCGGCGGCTGACGCCAGGGTGATATCCGGCATGAGATCCTTCACCTTCGCGAGCTCCCGCATCGACACCGAGGCCGGAAGGCTGCAGGTCGTCGATCCGGCCTGCGGCGGCTATGCCTCCTTCGAGGGCTGGGTGCGCGATCACAACGAGGGCCGCCAGGTCCGGCACCTGGAGTACGAGACCTTCGAGCAGCTCGCGATCAAGGAAGGCGAGCGCATCATCGCCGAGGCCGTGGAACGCTTCGGCGTCGAACACGCCGTGTGCGTGCACCGTGTCGGTGACCTCGAGCTCGGCGAGCTGGCCGTCTGGGTCGCGGTGAGCGCGCGCCACCGGCAGGAAGCCTTCCTCGCGTGCCGCTACATCATCGACGAGGTCAAGCACCGCGTCCCGATCTGGAAGAAGGAATACTACGTCGACGGGGACTCCGGCTGGGTGAACTGCGAGCGCTGCGCAGCCGTCGCGCACGACCACCATCACGATCACGATCACGATCACGATCACGATCACGATCACGATCACGATCACGGTCATTCGCACCGCGCACCGGCCGCGCGCTCGGCCGCCGACTACTCGCGGCAGGAAACGCTGAAGGAAGTGGGCGTTGCCGGGCAGGAGAAGTTGCGTGCCGCCCGGGTTCTGGTCGTGGGGGCCGGTGGACTCGGCGTTCCCGTGCTCAGTTACCTCGCGGGCGCCGGCATCGGGCGTATCGGCATCGTCGATGGCGACCGCCTGGAGGCCTCGAACCTGCATCGGCAGCCGCTCTACGATTTCGCCTCGATCGGGCAGCCCAAGGCGCAGCTCGCGGCGCAGCGGCTGCGCGCCCTCAATCCCGACGTGGACGTGCAGACCTACGGCTTGCGCCTGACCGCCGCGAATGCGGCGAACCTGATCGGCCCCTGGGACCTGGTCATCGATTGCTCCGACAACTTCGCCACCAAGTTCCTGATCAATGACGCGTGCGTGAGCGCGCGCAAACCCGCGATCCTGTCGAGCATCTACCAGTACGAAGGCCAGCTGCAGGTCATCCGGCCGGACCGGCACGGCGCCTGCCTGCGCTGCATCTGGCCCGAGGCCACCATGGATGGTCTGGTCGGCAACTGCGCCGAGGCCGGCGTGCTCGGACCGGTGCCGGGGGTGTTCGGCAGCCTGCAGGCGCTCGAGGCGCTGAAGATGCTGCTTGGCCTGCCCGGGCAACTCGGCGACGAGCTGCTGGTGCTGGACCTCGTGACCCTGCAGGTCTCGCGCATGAAGGCACGGCGCGCCAGCGCCTGCGCGGCCGGTCCCTGTGTGCGGATTCCCGCACCGCCCCCGCCGGATGCCGCGCTGCAGCGGCGCTTCGAGTCGCTGGCCGACGCGCAGGCCGCCGGCTACACGATCATCGACATCCGCGAACCGGCTGAGGTCGCCGAGGAGCCCGCGCCCGGCGCCGGCGTGCGCCGGCTGCCGATGCAGCAGCTGCTGCGCCCGGACGGCGCGTTGTCCCGGGAAGAGCGCTACCTGCTGGTGTGCGCCACGGGCCGCCGGAGCCTCGCGGCGGCGCAGGCCCTTCACGCCCGTGGCTTCGAAGCCGTCGCTTCGCTGGAAGGCGGCGTGAGCGCCCTGCTGGCGCGTCAACAGCCGGCCTGAGAGCGCCCTGCCGGCGCGGGCTAGGGCCGGACCTGGCCGCTGCCGCGCACCACGTACTTGTAGCTCGTCAGCTGCTCCACGCCCACCGGGCCGCGGGCGTGGAAGCGGTCGGTGGAGATGCCGATCTCGGCGCCCATGCCGAACTCACCGCCATCGGCGAACTGGGTCGAGGCGTTGTGCAGCACGATGGCGCTGTCCACCCTCTGCAGGAAGCGCGCGGCGGTGGCGGCGTTGGCCGTCACGATGGACTCGGTGTGCGCCGAGCCGTAGCGGGCGATATGGGCGATGGCCTCGTCCACGCCATCCACGACCCGCGCGGCGATGATCGAATCCAGGTACTCCGTGTACCAGTCCTCTTCGGTTGCGGCGCGAACGCGCACATCCACCTGCTGCACGGTCGCATCACCGCGCACCTCGCAGTCGGCCTCGAGCAGATCCTTGACGAGCGGACCCAGGTGGGTAGCGACGCAGGCCCGGTCCACGAGCAGGGTCTCTGCGGCGCCGCAGATGCCGGTGCGCCGCAGTTTCGCATTGAGCACGATGGCGCGCGCCATGGCCAGGTCCGCATCCCGGTCGACATACACATGGCAGTTGCCTTCGAGGTGACCGATCACCGGCACGCGTGCCTCCTGCTGAACCCGCGCCACGAGGCTCTTGCCGCCGCGGGGCACGATGACATCGATGAATTCGGTCATTCCGGAGAGCATCAGACCGACCGCGGCGCGGTCGGTGGTGGGCACCAGCTGGATGCAGGTCCCGGGCAGACCCGCGGCCACGAGCCCCGCGACGAGGCAGGCGTGAATGGCGCGGTTGGAGCGCTCGCTCTCCGACCCACCGCGCAGGATCACCGCGTTGCCCGACTTCAGGCACAACGCACCCGCGTCGGCGGTCACATTCGGGCGGCTCTCGTAGATGATGCCGATGACACCCAGGGGTACGCGCACCCGCGAGATTTCCAGCCCGTTCGGGCGGGTCCAGTGCGCCGCCACCGTGCCGACGGGATCATCCAGCGCGATGATGTCCGTGAGGCCCTGGGCCATGGACTCGACGCGCCGGTCATTGAGCTCCAGGCGATCGAGCAACGCGGCGGAAAGCCGACGCTCGCGCGCCTGCGCCAGATCCCGGGCATTGGCGCCGAGGATGTCGGCCTTGTGGGCCCGTATGGCCGCCGCCGCCTCCTGCAGCGCGCGGTTCTTCGCCTCGGTGCCGGCGAAACCGAGCACGTCCGAGGCCGCGAGCGCCGCCTGCCCGATCTGACGCATGACGTCGGTCAGTTCGCTGCTCATGAGGCCTCCTGGGCGGGCTGCGGCTGCCAGTCCTTGCGCAGGATGACCAGGTCGTCACGGTGCACGAGGGCATCCCCGCTGCGATAGCCGAGGATGCCCTCGATCTCCGCGGATCGGCGGCCCATGATGCGGGCCACATCGGCCTCGGCGTAGGCGCTGATGCCGCGCGCGACCTCGACGCCATCGGGCGCCAGTATGCTCACCGTATCGCCCTGGCCAAAGCTTCCGGACAGCCGCACGACGCCGGCCGCCAGCAGGCTCTTGCCGGCGTAGAGCGCCTTCAGGGCCCCGGCGTCGATCTCCAGGGCACCGGCGGGATGCAGCGTGCCGGCGATCCACTGCTTGCGCGCCGCGACGGGCGTCTCGGTGGGTACGAACCAGGTGCAGCGGCCACCCTCCTCCAGACGCCGCACCGGGTGTGACGGGTGTCCCGCGGCGATGCACATGTGGCAGCCGGCTGCGACGGCAATCCTGGCGGCCATGATCTTCGTGGTCATGCCCCCCGAACCCACTTCCGAAGCCGAACGGCCCGCCATGGCCTCGATCTCCGGCGTCACCGCCGTGACCCGGGCGATGAACCGGGCGTCCGGATGGCGGTTCGGGTCGGCGCTGAACAGCCCTTCCACGTCCGAGAGCAGGATCAGGCAGTCGGCGCCGGACATCTGCGCGACGCGCGCGGCCAGCCGGTCGTTGTCGCCGTAGCGGATCTCGGCCGTGGCCACCGTATCGTTTTCGTTGATGACCGGCAGCGCACCCAGGGCCAGCAGGGACTCCAGGGTCGCCCGGGCATTGAGGTAGCGCTGGCGCTGCTCGCTGTCCTCCAGGGTCAGCAACACCTGCGCCACCGTGACGCCGTGCTCGCCCAGCAACTCCTTGTACGCGTGGGCCAGCCGGATCTGTCCGACCGCG
>Ga0335071_10006460_pt1 | contig 12095 bp, 9 predicted proteins | sample Lox_Sample_15_FD_206724 | JGI IMG/M metagenome (GOLD analysis project Ga0335071, IMG submission 206724) | Soil microbial communities from Loxahatchee National Wildlife Refuge, Florida, United States - Lox_Sample_1.5 | ecosystem: Environmental > Terrestrial > Soil > Wetlands | place: USA: Florida...
GGCCGCGGCATTCGCCGCCGAGGCGCTGACCGAGCTCCGCGCCCACGCCCTGCTGGGCGCCGAACGCCTGGCCAGGCGGGCGGTCGGCCTGGCCCGGGCGAGCGCCACCCGGGCCCGGGCCGCCGACGCCCTGGCCGCGGTGCTGGCCGCGCAGGGCCGCTGGGCCGAGGCGCTGGCGGTGGACGAGGCGACCGTCGCCGAGAGCGGTGAGACAGCCGAACGACTGGACCGCATGCTCTCCGCCGCGCTGGAAGCCGGCTATGCCGAACGCGCCCGCGCCATGCTCGCGTGTACCGCCGATCCGCTTCCGCTGACCAGGGTGCTGGCCGGCCGGGTCGCTCTCGTCGGAGGGGATGCGGTGACCGCGCTGGCCGAGGCGGACGCTGTACTCGCCGGAACCGCCGACGTCGACACCCGCCTCGCCGCGCTCGACATCAGGGGCCGGGCACTGGACTTTCTCGGCGACCGGACGGCTGCTGCGCAGGCATGGGCCGCTCAGGCGATGCAGGCCGCGGCCGCCGGGCGGACCCAGGCCGAGCTGCGGGCCGTGTTCCAGCTCGGCAAGCAGGAGTTCTTCGAGGGCCACGGGCCGGACCGGCTGCGGGAGGCGGCCGAGCTGGCCCGGCGGGCGGGGGCCCTGCTCGAGCTGGCCTGGGCGGAGGAGACGCTCGCGACCGCGCTGCTGCTCCACGGCGACCCGGCCGCCGCCCTCGAGGTGCTCGAGGCGGCCATTCCCCGCGCCCGCGAACTCGGGCTTGACCAGCTCGGCTTCCTGCTGGCCGCGCGGGCGGGCGCGCTGAGCTTCACTCGTGAGTCGGTCGAGGCGCTCCTGGCCGAGGCCGAGGCGGTCGCGCCGGCTCCGGAACTGCTGATGCTGACGGCGACGATCCGGGCCGACATCGCGATGCGTCATGGCCGCTACGCCGAAGCCGTGCCGCACTACCAGACGCTGAGCGAGCTGATGGCCGGCCGGGCCGGCGTCGCCCCGATGGACGGGCCGTGCCTCCTGATCTGGGCGCTGGCGGCGCAGGACCAGGCCGAGGCGGCGGCGGTCGCCCTGCGCCGTGCCGAGGCCATACCCGACCTGGCTCGGTGGCATCCCCGGCCGGTCATCGTCGCGGCCGGCCGGGCTCTGCTCGCCGGTGATCCCGCCGGGGTGGACACCGCCATCGCCGCGGCCCGCGGGCCGATGCCGTTCGCCGTCGCCATCATGCGGGACATCGGCGCCCAGGTGCTGGGCGGCGAGTACCGGATCCGCTGGCTGCGTGAGGCGCTGGAGATCTACGAGACGGCCGGGGCCACCGCGCACCGGGACCGGATCCGCAGCCTGCTCCGCGACGCCGGTGGGTCGCTACCTCGCCGGCGGCCTCGGCCGGCGGCCGTTCCGGACCAGCTGGCCCGGCAGGGGGTTACCGCGCGGGAGGCGGAAGTGCTCCGCCTGCTCGGCGAGGGTCAATCCAACGCCGACATCGCGGCCGCGCTGTTCCTGTCCGTCCGCACCGTGGAAACCCACGTGTCCTCGCTGCTGGCCAAGCTGCAGGTTCGCCGCCGGGGCCAGCTCATCGCGCTGTGCGCGGGGGTGGCGGCCGGGCCGGGACCCGGCCGCCACGAGTCAGCGTGCGGTGCGGGTGACGTAGACGGCGTCGAACGGCTGGCCCGGTGCCGGATGCACATCGGCCGGGCCGAAACCGGCCTCGGTCAGCATGCGACGCGCCAGCTGCTCGCCGAAGGCCGACCCGATGCCCGCGCCGCCGTGAGCCAGCGAGACGGTCAGGCAATGCAGGGTGCTGACCGAATAGAAGACCGGCGCCATCGGGTTCGCGAGGTTCCCGGCGAGCGTGTCAGCGGCGTGCGGTTCCCGCATGAACAGCAGGCCTCCGGGCACCAGCGCGTCGTGGATCCGGGCCAGCATGGCGCCGGGGTCCACCTGGTCGTGCAGGGCGTCGAAGACGAACACCACGTCGAAGGGCGTCGCCACGGTGAGCCGGGCCACGTCGAGCACTTCGAAGGTCACGTTCCTCAGGCCGGCCCCGGTGGCTTCGGCCCTGGCCCGGGCGATCGCGTGCTCGTCGAGGTCGTAGCCGGTGAACGTGGACGCGGGGAAGGCCTGCGCCAGGATCACCAGCGCGTGACCGGTGCCGCAGGCCACGTCGGCCACCCGGGCCCCGGCCGCGAGGGTCTCCGCGAGCCCGGGTGCCAGCGGAAGGTAGCCGTCGAGCAGCATGGTGTCGAAGACCCCGCGGCCCATCGCATCCATGGCGTCGGTGAACTCGGGGGTGAACGCCGCATAGGGCACGCCGCCGCCCTCCCGGAAGACCTGCACGATCTGGTGAAGGTGCCCGGCGAGCACGGTGTTCGCCACCGCGAGCGGGCCGACCCCGGCCGGAGTGGTGAGCAGCGCAGCGTGCTCGGGGGGCAGGAAGAATGTCTCGGCGGCCTCGTCGTATTCGATGATGCCGCCGGTCGTCACCGCGCCGAGCCATTCGCGCACGTACCGTTCGCACAGCCCGGCCCGGGCGGCCAGCTGCTCGCTCGTCGCCGGGCCCTCGGCGGCGGCCGCGAACAAGCCGGTGCGATGGCCGATGTCCACCATCGAGCTCAGCAGGCTCCCGGCGAGAATCGACATGATGCGTCCGCCGAAGGCCTCGGCCTTGGCCGGGTCGAACGTGATCTGGGTTGTCGTCATCGTGGTCCTCCCTGGTGTCGGTGACCCGATCATCCGCGCCGCGCCACCTGGTCCACATCCGTGGAACCACGGGCCTTAGCCATCTCACGTCGTGCGGCGGAATCTCACGCCATCAGGGCAATCCCGCCGACGATGAAGGAGACCCTGATGGCTGCTGGCGGGCAGGAGGTAAGGCCGTGACCGAAGAACTCGCGCTGCTCGACGCCACCGCCCAGGCCGAACTGGTCCGCACCGGCCAGGTCACCGCGGCCGAGCTGGTCACGGCGGCCATCGAGCGCATCGAGGCGCTGAACCCGGTGCTGAACGCCGTCGTCACGCCGGCCTTTCACCGGGCAGCCGAGGCGGCACTGGCCGGCCCGGCCGGCCCGTTCGCCGGGGTGCCGTACCTGCTCAAGGACCTGGCCTGCGAGATGGAGGGCGTGCGGTTCACCGAGGGTTCCCGCTTCCTGGCCGACCATGTGTCCGCCTTCGACTCCGAGCTCGTGGTGCGCCTGCGCCGGGCGGGTCTGGTCATCCTGGGCAAGACCAGCACGCCCGAATTCGGGCTGGCGCCGGCCTGCGAGCCGGTGCTGTTCGGCCCGGTCCGCAACCCGTGGGATCCGCAGCGCTCCACCAGCGGGTCCAGCGGTGGCTCGGCGGCCGCGGTGGCGTCGGGCCTGGTGCCGTTCGCGCACGGCAACGACCTGGGCGGCTCGCTGCGGTACCCGGCCTCGGCGTGCGGCCTGTTCGCCCTCAAGCCGACCCGGGCCCGCAACCCGCTCGGGCCCGAGTACGGCGACGTCGCGGCCGGCGGCGCGGCCGAGCACGCCCTCACCCGGTCGGTCCGGGACAGCGCCGCCCTGCTCGACGCCACGTCAGGCCCCGACCTGGGCGACCCGTACTGGGCGCCGCCGCCGGCCCGCCCGTTCCTCGCCGAGGTAGGCGCCGATCCCGGCCGGCTGCGCATCGGTTACACCACCCGGACTCCCGACGGCGACCCCGGCCACCCCGACTGCGTCGCGGCCGCCGAGCATGCCGCGCGGCTGTGCGCCTCGCTCGGCCACGAGGTCACCGAGACCGGCTGGCCGGGCTTCGCCCCCGACGTGGGCGCGGCCATCGGCACGATGATCTACGCCGCCACGGCGTGGATCCTGCGCTACTGGATCCGCCGCGTCGGCCGCGAGCCCGGCGCAGACGAGATCGAGCCGCTGACCCGGGCGCTCTGGCAGGCCGGCGAGAAGGTCACCGCGGTGCAGTGGCTGCTCGCCGTGGCGGACATCCAGCGCTTCGGCCGCCGGGTCGCCCGCTTCTTCACCGGCTTCGACGCGTTCCTGACCCCGACGATGTCCACCCCGCCGCTGCCCATCGGCACGATGGTCTCGACCCCGGAGGATCCGTGGCGGTCACTCGAGGTCAGCAGCCAGACCGTGCGCTACGCGGGCGTCGTCGCCAACCTCACCGGCAACCCGGCGATGTCCGTGCCGCTGTGGTGGAACGGGGACGGCCTGCCGATCGGCGTGCACTTCCTCGGCCGGTTCGGTGACGAAGCCACGCTCATCCGCCTGGCCGCGCAGCTCGAGGCGGCCCAGCCCTGGGCCGGCCGCCGACCCGCTGTCCACGCCGCCAACCCGAGCGGCGGCCTGCCAGTCGATGGCCGACTCCTGCTTCCGGAATGCTAATTAAAACATTGACCGCAATAACCTCGGGATTCACGTGGTTGGCGAGCCCGGGACATTTCTGCGGCTGGTGATCATTGACCGCTGCGCGGCCCGCCGCCGTGGATAAGGCGTGGATGTCCCAGCCAGCCCGTGCTCGTCTAACCCTCCGGGTGCTTGCGCATGGCGTAAGCCACGTTGATGATCCCGACGATGACCCAGATCAGGCCCATGAGCATGATGGCGGCCACACCCGGGGACCCCTTGAGCACGATCGCGGTCACCAGCAGGGCGACCAGCATGGACCCGATGGCCAGCATGATGGACTGGCGGCCGGCCCGCTCGGCCAGGATCATCCGCCGTTCGGCCCGGATCATGCGCTTGGCCCGGCGGCGCTGGTGCCTGCACCCCGCGTACCGGTCCAGCTGGGTCACGATGCGGTTGTCCACCTCCGCCGTGACCCGGTTGTCGATCTCGGCCGCGATTCGCTTGTCGATCTCCGCGTCGATGCGTTCCACGAGACCTTCGGCCAGGGCCTGGTCATAGCCGGGGCCGAGATCCTGCTGGGCGGCCACCGCGGCGGCGATCTCAGCCTGGCTATCTGTGGCCATCATGTCCTCCGAACGCTCCGTCAGCCCCTGCGAACACGGTAGGAACCCGGGCAGGCATTCGGAATGCGGGTAGCCCCCTTTCGGATCCTGGAGTTTCCCCTACCGTAGGCCTACCGTAGGTGGCGAACTTGCGCCACGGAGGGGGAAGCCGATGTACCCGGGCCCGCACGCTCGTGAGCGCGCCGATCAGGCCGCGTTCATCATGGCCTCGACCGGTGAGAGTGTCTCTTACGCCGAGTTCGAGGCCCGGTCCAACCGGCTGGCCCAAGGGCATCCTGCGGCCCCTGGACGACGTCCCGCCCGGTGGCCAGCTCCCCTTGTTCGGCTTCCTCTCCCAGCTGTGGCAGTACCGGGACGGGCTCACCTACCTGTCTCCCGCCCCGCTCTACCACTCGGCCCCGCAGGCAGCGGTCGGCCTGGCCATCCGGCACGGCGGAACCGTGGTCATCATGGAGAAATTCGATCCCGAGCAGTACCTCAGCCTGGTCGAACGCTACCGCGTGACGCACAGCCAGCTCGTCCCGACGATGTTCAGCCGGATGCTGAAGCTGCCCGAGCAGGTGCGCAGCCGGTACGACCTGTCCTCGCTCGAGACCGCCGTCCACGCCGCCGCCCCCTGTCCCATGCCGGTCAAGCAGCAGATGATCGACTGGTGGGTGCCGATCCTGCTGGAGTACTACGCCTCGACCGAGGCCATCGGCTTCTCGGTCTGCGGCTCGAAGGAATGGCTCGCCCATCCCGGCACCGTCGGCAAGGTGGTGCTCGGCGAGCTGCACATCCTGGATGAGTCATTCGCGCCCGCGCCGCCCGGCACGCCGGGGACGCTGTGGTTCAGGCCGGGCTCGCCGTTCAGCTACTTCGATGACGTCGAGAAGACGGTCGAGTCGACCTCACCCGACGGATCGATGGTCACCGTCGGCGACGTCGGCTACCTCGACGACGACGGCTACCTGTACCTCACCGACCGCGCCACCTTCATGATCATCTCCGGTGGCGTCAACATCTACCCCCAGGAGTGCGAGAACCTCCTCATCACCAACCCCAAGGTGGCCGACGCCGCGGTCTTCGGCGTGCCCAACGAAGACCTCGGCGAGGAAGTCAAGGCCGTCGTCCAGCTCATGCCCGGCATCGACCCCGGACCGGACACCGCCGCCGAGCTGATCGCCTTCTGTCGCGGTCACCTCGCCCACATCAAATGCCCCCGGTCGGTCGACTTCACCGACCAGCTGCCCCGGCTGCCGACCGGCAAGCTCTACAAGAAGCCCCTCCGGGACAGCTACTGGGGCGAATCACGCAGCCGCATCGTGTGACGCCCCGGCCCCGTCCCCGCGCCGAGAGAGCGCAATCGTCAGCCCACAGCGGATGTCAGGAAGTAGATCCCGATGCCGAGGACCAGCACACCGACCAGGCGGCGGATCAGCACATCGGGCATCCGGGACTGAAGACGGGCACCGGTGTACCCGCCGGCCAGGCCGCCGATACCCAGGGCGATTCCAGTCGGCCAGTCCGGAGCCACCGAGATGTGCTGGTTGAGCGCCAGGATGGTGAACGTGATCACGCCCCCGGCCGAGGTGACGAACGTGGCGGCCAGTGCGGCCGGGGCCGCCTCGGATGGCTTGCGGCCCGACCCGATCAAGACCGGGGCCAGGAACGCGCCGCCGCCGATCCCGTAGATGCCGCCGACGCAGCCCACGATGGCGGCCAGGGCCATCAGCACGGGAGCCGGGATCAGCCGGGCAGGACGGTCCGGCTTACCGGCGCGGGCGGGCCGGGTGAACACCAGCCAGATGCCCAGCGGGATCAGGACGGCGGCGACCACCAGGTGAAAGACGTGCATGCCGGGGATCAGCTTGACCCGGATGAACGATCCGGCGACGACGCCGGGCAGAGTCCCGGTAATGAGCACTAGGGCCAGGCGCCCACCGGTCTGTCCCTGCCGCCAGAAGCGGTACAGCGCCCCGGGTGTCGCGACGATGTTGTACAGCAGGTTGGTCGGGGTCACCGCCGGGCTGGGCGTGCCCAGCACGGTGACCTGGAACGGCAGCAAGAGCACCGCCCCGGAGATACCGGCCGGAGTGGTCACCACCGCGATCAGGAACGCCGCGGCCAGGGCTACGACCTCGGTCCAGCCAGTGTCCGGCACGCGGCCAAAATAACCAGGCCATGGCCCGCAAATCGAGAGATGACTAACAATTTTGCGCCGCGCAACTTCTGGAAGCAGCCAATGGCCGGTAATATTGCGCCGCGCAAATAGAAGTAGCCGCCAATTGTGTGCCTGCAATATGCATATACCGGCAGGCGGCATATGCCGCGAACGGCGGGCACGCGGAATTACCGGCATACGCCAAACAGCAGTTCCAGGCTATCTAACCGCAGGTCAAGGTCATGCTGAAGAAGCACTGCCGATTAGTGACGGCTGTTTGCCTATGTCAGATCTAGACGATCTCGGTAAGAGCGTGTCATGATCCCAGCGGGATAGCGGCGTACCAGATTTACGCCGCGAAGGGGGTTAGGCCAATGAAGACTCTTTCGACCGTAAAAGCATCTTTGGGGGCACGGGTCTGCCACTGACAACGGCGGCGGCATCTTCAACTCCGGCGGCACCGTGACCCTGAATCACAGCCAGGTGACCGGCAACACCGCCACCGAGGCTGGCGGCGGCATCGCCAGCGCCACCTTCGACCCGTCCAGCGTGGCCAAGCTCACCCTGAACAACAGCTCGGTGACCGGCAACAGCCAGACCGCCGACACCACTACCGACCCCAACAGCCTCGGCGGCGGCGGCATCATCAACGTCCTGGGCACGGTCACCCTCAACGGCAGTCAGGTCAGCCACAACAGCGCTCAGGGCCTCGTAGGCGGTGGGATCGCCAGCGGCGACTACCTGAACTTCTCCGGGACCAGTAGTTTCCTGACCCTGAACAACAGCCAGGTGGATGACAACTCCGCGCCCAACGCAGGCGGCGGCGGCATCCAGAACCTGCTCGGCACGGCCACTCTCAACAGCAGCGAGGTGGACGGTAACACCTCGCTGAACGGCGGCGGTATCTCCAGCGGGAACGGCGCTGGCGGCGCGGCGCAGCCGGGCACCAGCCAGCTCATGCTGAGCCAGAGCAAGGTCGACGGCAACACGGCCACCGCGACACCCGGGCCCGCCGGCCCTCCGATCGCGGCCGGCGGCATCGCGAACGGCGGCAACGCCACGTTGAACAGCACCCAGGTCGATAACAACACGGCCGCCCACACCAGCGGCGCGGGCATCGTGAACCACGGGACGATGACCCTGAACAAATCCGAGGTGAACGGCAACACCGCGGCCGGCACCGGCCCTGTCGCCTCGGGCGGGGGAATCATCAGTGCCCAAGGCGAGCCCGGCTCACTGCCCACCACCCTGACCATCAACAACAGCCAGGTGAACAACAACCGTGCCGGCGGCAGCGGGGGCGGCATCGCCAATGGCCTCCCCGGGGCACTGCCCGGAGGAGCCCTGACCATGAATCACAGCCAGGTGACCGGCAACACCGCAGCCCACGCGGGAGGCATCTTCAACAACGGCGGAACGGTGAGCCTGACCACCACATCGGTCACCGGCAACACTCCGGACAACTGCGAACCCACGATCGCAGGCTGCACCGGCTGAGGATCCGGTCGGCCCGGACTCCGGCAATCCTCGATCCGGAGTCCGGGCGACCTGCGGCGCCCAGGTGCCGTGACCAGGGGCTGCGTGTCGGCCGCCTGCCCCCTGGCCGGCTGCGTCCTGCTCGTCAGCGGCCGTGCCTCGTTTGAGCTGATCCAGAAGGCCATCCTGGCGGGCATCCCGCTGCTCGCCGCCGTCTCCGCACCGTCCTCGCTCGCCGTCGACCTGGCCGACCAAGCGGGCCTCACCCTGGTCGGCTTCCTGCGCGGCCCGTCGATGAACGTCTACACCGGAGCCGGCCGGCTCATAACCCGCCCAAGTCCGCCGCGGCGATGAGTTCCAGGATGCGAGCCGGAGGCAGGTGCTGCTCGTAGATCCGCACGCCGAAGGGTGACAGCGCGTCCTCGATGGCGTTCACCACCGTAGGCGGCGCCACGATCATGCCGCCTTCGCCCACGCCGCGGAAGTTGACGTCGGCGTCGAGCGGCACGGTTTCGAGGTGCTCGATCTCGATGCGGGGAACGTCGCAGGCGGTCGGCATCAGGTAGTCCATGAACGTGGCCGACTGGAAGGTGCCGTCCTCGGCGTACGCCGATCGCTCCAGCAGCACCGCGCCGATGCCCTGCGCGACGCCGCCGCGGATCTGGCCCTCGACGACGGCCGGGTTGATGAGCGCGCCGCAGTCCTCGACGGCGACATACCGCTCCACCGTCACGATGCCCGTCTCCACATCGACGTCCACGATCGCGCAGTGCGTGCCGCCGGACCAGCCGCCTTCGCCGCCGTCGAACGAGGCCACGACCTCGAGGTTGGCATCCACGCCGGCATCGAACTGCCCCGATGCCGCGCGCTGCGCGACGTCGCTGACGGCGACCGCGCTCGCCGGGTCGCCGCGCACCCAGACGTTGCCGTCGGTGATCACCAGGTCCTGCGCGCTGACCTCCATCAGATGCGCCGCGAAATCGAGCACCTTGGCCTTGAGCTGCCGGGCGCCATGCAGAGCCACGCCTCCGGTCATGGTGGCCGACCGGCTGCCGCCGGTCAGCCCGAACGGGACGACGTCGCTATCGCCGACTACGACCCGGACCTGCTCGAACGGCACGCCGAACTCGTCGGCGGCGATCTGCGCCAGGGTCGTCTGGTGGCTCTGGCCGTGCGGCATCTGGCCGGTGAATAGCACGACGATGCCGTCTTCCTCGAGCCGCAGGCGCATGGACTCATTGCCCATGGGGCCGCTGCCCGCCTCCGGCGTGCGCGGGCCCGGAGCGGCCTCGATGAACGTGGCCACGCCGATACCCAGGTAGCGGCCTTCCGCTCGGGCCTCGGCCTGGCGGCGCCGGAACGCGGGGAAGTCCACGAGCTGGGCGACCCGCTCCAGTGACTCCCTCGTGGTCACCCCGACCAGCGGGCGCCCGGTAATCATGCTGGCCGGCGGATCGGTGCGCAGGGCGGCATTGCGCAGCCGGATCTCGAACGAATCCAGACCGAGGTCCTTCGCGATGAGGTCGAGGACGCGTTCCCGCACGAACGTCTCAGACGCCCACGGGCCGCGATAGGCGACGTAGCACGCTTTGTTCGTGGTGACCGCGGTCGACTCGAAACCCAGGGCCGCGAGCTTGTACGGACCCGGGAACATCGCCTCGATGATGTCTGGGACCATCGCGCCCATGCCCGGGTACGAGCCGGTGTCGATGACCATTTTCACGTCCAGTCCGAGCAGGTCGCCGTCGTTGCTGACCGCGGCCCGGACGTCGAAGCTCTCCTCCCGCGCCTGCCCCGACGCGCTGAGGTTCTCGCCGCGGTCCTCGACCCACTTAACCGGCCGGCCGACACGACGCGAGGCCGCGGCCACGGCGAGCTCTTCCCGTGACGCACCGATTTTCAGGCCGAACGACCCGCCGATATCGCCGGCCACGACCCGCACCTTGTCCTGCTCCATGCCAAGGCGCATGCCGACGGCGATCTTGGTCACGTGAACGCTTTGCGTGGCCGCGTACATGGTCAGAAAGCCCAGGTCGGCGTCGTAGCTCGCCACGCAGCCGCGCCCCTCCATCGGCACGTTCTGATGGCGGTGCACGTCGATGTGGAAGTCGGTGACTCGATCGGCGCCGGCGAACGTCGCGGAGACGTCACCGAACTCGTGGCGAGCATGGGGCCGGGCGATGTTGTCGCCCAGGTTGTCGAACAGCGGCGGGCTGCCCGGGTCGAGCGCGAAGGCGGCCTCCACGACCGGAGGCAGGTCGTCATAGTCGACCTCCACCAGCTCGCAGCCGTCCTCGGCGAGGTACCGGCTCTCGGCGACGACGATCGCCACGGGGTCGCCGACGAAGCGCACCTTGTCGGTCGCCAGCAGGGTGAACTGCGGGGTGGGCCCGGCCCAGCCCATCAGGGCCATCAGCGCGTCGGGCCCCGGGACCGTCATCGCTTCCATTTCCGCTCCGGTGAGCACCGCGACCACCCCCGGCAGCGCCCGCGCCGCCGAGGCATCGACCGAGAGCACCCGGGCGTGCGCCATCGGCGAGCGCACGAACGCGGCGTGCAGCATCCCGGGCAGCTTGATGTCGTCGACGTACCGGCCCGCGCCGGTGAGGATGCGCGGGTCCTCCGAACGCTTGATGCTGGCGCCGGTGTAACGCTCAGCCGCAATTGCTGCCATGATCGCTCCCTCGTTCAGCGCTGACGGTTACGCTCGACGGCCAGCAGGACGCCATCGACAATGCTCTGGTAGCCAGTGCACCTGCAGATGTTGCCGGAGAGCGCCTCGCGGATCTGCTGCTCGCCGGCGTCAGGGTGATCGCTGAGGAACGCGGTAGCCTGCATGACGAACCCCGGCGTGCAGAATCCGCACTGGAAGCTATGCGAATCCCACATCGCCTGCTGCAGCGTGCCCATCCCGCCGTCCGGGGCCAGCCCCTCGATCGTCGTGACCTCGCTGCCGGCGGCCTGGACCGCCAGCATCAGGCACGAGCGCACCGCCCGGCCGTCGACGATGACCGTGCACGCACCGCAAACCCCGTGCTCGCAGCCCACGTGGGTGCCGGTGAGATCGAGGTCATCCCGCAGGAAGTCCGCCAGCGTCTTGCGCGCCTCCGGCGAACCCGTGCGCGTCGCACCGTTGATCTTCAGGGTGATGTCCACCATCAGTCACTGCCTCTCGCGGCGTTGTCGGCTGCTGCTCGCAGGCCGCGGCGCACCACGGCGGCCGCGACCGTCTTCCGGTAATCCGACGACCCGTGAAGGTCGGCCGGAGGGTCGATATCCTCGGTAGCACGGCGGGCCGCCTCATCGAACAACCCGGCCGAGGGCCTCTCACCGGCCAGCAGATCCTCCGCCGCGGCGGCCCGGACCGGCACGTCAGAAACGCCGGCGAACGCCAGCCGGGCATCGCTGATCACCCCGTCGGCCAGCACCAGCGACACCGCCAGGCCGACCATGGCGAAGTCACCGTGGCGCCGGGCGACCTCCTGGAAGCTAACCCCCGTGCCCCGCCCTGCGGCCGGGAATCGCACCTCCGAGAGAAGCTCGTC
>Ga0335071_10006461_pt1 | contig 12094 bp, 10 predicted proteins | sample Lox_Sample_15_FD_206724 | JGI IMG/M metagenome (GOLD analysis project Ga0335071, IMG submission 206724) | Soil microbial communities from Loxahatchee National Wildlife Refuge, Florida, United States - Lox_Sample_1.5 | ecosystem: Environmental > Terrestrial > Soil > Wetlands | place: USA...
AATCCACCGCACGGTTGGTAGAGAACTCGGCCGTGCTGGGGGAGCCGGAGATGGTGCGTATCAAGGGTGCCGAGGATGCGGTGCCAACGCGGCGGCTGCTAGGCATGGCCGCGCAACATGGGCGGACTGGCCCGGTGGAGTCGACGTTGGTGGGCCGTGAGTGGGAGTTGACCACGTTGGCGGCGATGCTGGATCGGTCGATGGGTGGACGCGGGTCGGTGGTGGGCGTGGTCGGCCCTGCTGGCATCGGCAAAACCCGGCTCGCCGGTGAAGCCGTGCAGCTGGCGAAAAAGCTTGGCGTCGAGGTGTTTTCAACCTTTTGTGAATCGCATGCCACCGATATCCCGTTTCGGGTGGTGGCGCGTCTGCTGCGCGCCGTTGCGCAGGTCAGCGGCCTAGATGATGCGGCCGCGCGGGCGCGTCTGCGGGAACGGTTTGCAGACGTCGATGCCGACGACATGTTGCTGCTGGATGATCTGCTGGGTATCGCCGATCCAGATGTGGCGCTGCCGAAGATCGACCCGGATGCGCGGCGGCGGCGCTTGACCGCGTTGATCAACACCGCCCAACTGGTCCGCACCCGACCGGCAATGTTTGTCGTGGAGGATGTGCATTGGATCGACGAGGTCAGCGAATCCATGCTCGCCGATTTTTTCAGCGTGATTCCCCAGACGCCCTCGCTGGTGCTGATCACTTACCGCCCGGAATACTCGGGCTCTTTGAGCCGGGTGAGCGGTGCCCAGAGCATCGCCCTTGCGCCGCTGAGCAAAACCGAGACCACGGCATTAGTGACCGATCTGCTCGGCTCAGACGCCTCGACAACGCAGATCGCCGCCCTCGTCGCCGAGCGGGCCGCTGGTAACCCCTTCTTCGCTGAAGAGATCGTGCGGGATCTGGCCGAGCAAGGGGTGCTGCGGGGCACCCGCAGCAGCTATGTCTCGACAGCTGGTATCGGCGAGGTCAGCATGCCCGCCACTGTGCAGGCGACTATCGCTGCCCGCATCGACCGCCTCAATCCGGCAGCCAAACGCACCCTGAGTGCTGCAGCGGTGATCGGCTCAACGTTCAGCCACAGCCTCCTGGAAACCCTGGGAATCGACCCGGTGATTGACGACCTGGTGAGGGCGCAATTCGTCGATCAGATCGCTTTCACTGGAGATCCCGCCTATGTGTTCCACCATCCGCTGATCCGCACGGTGGCCTACGGGTCGCAGCTGAAATCCGATCGGGCTGAGCTGCACCGGAGGGTGGCAGCCGCTATCGAATCACGCGACCCGGCAGCGGCGGAGGAGAACGCGGCCCGGATCGCCGAACATCTGGAGGCCGCCGGTAATGGGCACACGGCCTATGGCTGGCATATGCGCGCGGCAGCCTGGGCGACGATCCGTGACATCGCTGCGGCGCGACTGAGTTGGGAGCGCGCCCAAAAGCTCGCCGACGCTCTGCCCACGGATGACCCGAACCGGCTAGCCATGCGTATCGCGCCGCGCACCATGTTGTGCGGAACCGCCTGGCGAGTTCATGCCGACGTCTCGGGCACGTATTTCAAGGAACTTCGGAGCTTGTGTACGGCAGCAGACGACAAAGCCTCGCTGGCGATCGGCATGAGCGGCCTTGTATCCGAACACATGATTCATGGCCGTGCCGGTGAAGGATCTCGGATGGTTTCCGAGCAATTGGCACTCATCGAGTCGATCGCCAATCCAAAGTTGACGCTCGGTTTGAGCCTCAACTTTATTTCCGTCAAGCAGGAAACGGGCGAGATGTCGGCGGTCCTGCGTGTGGCTGAGAACATGATCGACATCGCGGGAGGCGACCCCGTCAAGAGCGGCGACTTCATGGGGCTGGGCTCACCGATGGCTGCGGCGTTGGCAGCTCGTGGTTTTGCCCGATGTCGCCTCGGGCATCACGGTTGGCGAAAAGACTTCGACGAGGCCAGCGAACTGAGCAAACACGTTGACCCGCTTTCGCAAGCGATCGTCGTCGCCTTCAAGTACCTTCACACGATTCATATCGGGGCGCTGCAGGCCGGAGACGACGTAATCCGTGAGATCGATGAGGCAACGAAGATGGCCGAGCGATTCAGCGACGACATTGCCGTGGGAATGACGGCCTCCACCCTTGGCGCTGCTTTGGTCCACCGCGACTCCCGATCAGAAATAGCGCGCGGCGTCGACGTGCTGGTGGGCGTCGCAGACATGTGCCGACACGAGCGGTTCTACCTGTCGGAATTGCCCATGGCCGATCTGTACACCGCATGGGCGCGCGCCAAACTCGGCGATGTCGACGCGAGCATCCCGGTCATCCGCGACGCTGTCGACAAAATGTTTGAGACAGGACAACTCGCATGGTGCATCGCCGCCAGCGGCATCCTCGTCGAGACGCTGCTCAAGCGGGGAACCGACCGTGATGTCCGCGAGGCCGAAGCGGCGATTGACCGGCTGGCCGAGACAGTGGTTGACGACCTTCCGGTACGTGATGTCTGGCTACTACGCGTGCCCAAGGCGACGAGGCCGGTTATCGGAACTATCGGGACCGCTACCGCGACATGGCGAAAACCCTTGGATTCGAAGGGCACATCGACTGGGCCGAGGCAATGCCATGACGGCGGCTGCCCCGTCAGGGGTGGTGACGTTTCTGTTCACCGATGTGGAGGGTTCGACCCGTCGGTGGGAGGCCGACGCGCAAGCGATGCGGGCGGCGCTCGTCGTGCACGACAAGGTGTTGCGCACGGCGATCGAAGCGTATGACGGGTTCTTGTTCAGCCACACCGGCGACGGTTTCGTGGCGGCCTTCGCGTCGCCGAGGTCCGCCGTGAACGCCGCGATTGATGCGCAACGGGAGTTGCAGTTGCCGGTGCGAATGGGATTGGCCACCGGCGAGGCCGAGCTGCGCGACGGGGACTACTTCGGTGCGGTGCTCAATCGAGCCGCACGGGTAATGGCCGCTGGACACGGCGGTCAGATCCTGCTGGCCGAGTCGACGGCGGGTCTGCTCAGCGGAGTGGATCTGCTGGATCTGGGGCCACGACGGTTGAGGGATGTGCCAATACCGGTCGGGGTGTTTCAAGTCCGAGCAGCGGGACTAGGCACGGAGTTTCCGCCGTTGCGGGCGCTGGATACGAATCCGGGAAACCTGCGGCCTGCGACCACCAGCTTGATCGGGCGTGAGTCGGATGTTGGCGAGATCGAAGCGGCGGTCAAGGCGCATCGGTTGGTGACGCTCACAGGCGTAGGCGGAGTCGGTAAGACCCGCCTCGCGCTGGAAGTCGCCGTGCGGCTGACCGATGAGTTCCCCGACGGGGTTTGGCTTTTCGAACTGGCGGCTGTCAGTGATCCGGCGGCGGTGCCCGACACGGTGGCATCAGTGCTCGGGATTACCCAGCAACCGGGTAAGACCGTGAGCGAGTCGGTGGCCACCGCGCTGGAGGGCCGGGTCCGGCTGTTGATGTTCGACAACTGTGAGCACGTTCGCGACGCGGCGGCCGATCTGGTCGACGCCATCCTCGCGCACTCGGCGACCGTGAAGGTGTTGGCTACCAGCCGTGAAGGGTTGGGGGTTGCCGACGAGCAGTTGTGGGTGGTGCCGTCGCTGGACGTCGCAGCGGGAATCGACTCGGCGGCGGTGAGCCTGTTTGTCGAACGCGCCGCCAGCGTGGCTTCGGGCTTCTCAGTGACCCGGCCCGACGACGCAGCCGGGGTGGTGGAGATCTGCCGCCGCCTCGACGGCATTCCGTTGGCCATCGAGCTGGCGGCGTCACGCATGGCGTCGATGACCCCGAGCGAGGTTCGTGACCGTCTGGATCAGCGGTTCCGGCTGCTGGTGGGATCGCGGCGCGGCCTGGAACGCCACTACACGCTGCGTCACGCGGTGGCGTGGTCCTACGACAACCTCGAAGACGCTGAAAAGGCACTACTGGAGCGGTGTTCGGTATTCACCGGCGGATTTGACCTTCAAGGTGCCTGCGCGGTGGCAGGTTCCGATGACGACTTCGCCACCTTGGACCTGCTGGACGCGCTAGTGCGCAAGTCCTTGCTCGTTGCCGACCGATCTTCGGGGCGGACACGGTTTTCGATGCTGGAGACGATTCGCCAGTTCGCCGAGGAACAACTCGTCGCCAGCGGTCTGGCGGACGAGGCGCGGACCGCGCATACCCGCTACTTCGCAGGGCGCCAGGCCGACATCCTGGCCCTGTGGGACAGCCCCCGCCAGCGTGCGGCCTACGTCTGGTTCACTATCGAGCTGGCCAACCTGCGCACCGCCTTTCGGTGGGCTGCCGACCACAACGACCTCGATGCCGCCGCCGCCATCGTCCGCTACGCGGGCCTGTTCGGCTTGGTAACCGCAAACTACGAGCCGAGCGGCTGGGCCGAAGAACTCATCGAAGCCGCCCGCGCCGCCGACCACCCACGGCTTGCGACGCTGTATGCGGTCGCATCGCTGTGCTATCTGACCGGACGGCTCGATGACGGCGTTCGCTACACCGACGCCGCCCAAATGGTTCTTGCAGAGCGCCGCGAGGTGCTGCCGTCCATCTTCGACGGAATGATCGGTGGCGCGTACTCGTACATCGGCCAGCCCGAACGATGGATCGCGTGGTGCCGCGCCCAGCTACAACTCGTCCCCGACTCCGTCCACATCCGGGCTTGCCTGATTTTCGGCTTGGTGCACGCCGGTTCCGGTGAGGAGGCGACCGCCGCCACGGACGGTCTCATCGAGGCTGCCGACGCAACGGAAAACCCGTTCATGCTCTCGTTTGCGCTCTTCGCCTACGCCTACGCCTTCCGCCAAGCGGACCCCGCCCGCTCTCTTGATGCGGCCCACCGAGGTCTGGTGATCGCTCAAGAAAGCGGCAATCGTTTGACCGAAACGCAATTGGTGCTCAATCTGGGCCGCCTGGAAGCCGAGCACGGCGACATTGCATCCGCGTTCGACCACCTCAGTCGGGCTATCCGCAACATGCACGACTCGGGTGACATCAATAACACGGCGTTGGCTGCCCTGGCCGCTTTGTTCGACCGGCTCGGACGCTATAAGGCGGCGGCCACCATCGCTGGTTTCGCGCTCAGCCCGCTCAGCACGCTAGCGACCCCCGAACTCAGCACCGCCATCGCCCACCTGCGTGAGGTCCTTGGCGACCAGACTTACGAATCGCTCGCCCACAAGGGCGAGACGATGACCACCGCCGCCATGGTGACGTACGCCTACGACCAAATCGACCAGGCCCGAACAGAGCTGGAGGCGGTCTCCGAATAAAGGGGTGTTTCACAAACGTGGACGTGACCTTCCGACCGCGACCGAAACCGTTACGCCGGTCGCAGATTTCCACTTACGCACAAGGCTGGGCACTGGTTTCGGGTGCCGCGCGCGAAGCGGGGCTGGGGTATGCATTCGCCCGGCAGCTCGCCGTCGAAGGACTAAACCTGGTCTTGGTCGACATCCTCGACGAGGAACTTCACGCGCGGGCGAACGAACTGCGGCAACAGTTCGGTGTCGAAGTGCGGATGGCCATATGCGATCTGGGCGCACCGGCACCCTATAAGGCGCTCGAAGACGCGGTCGCGGGCCTCGACGTTGATGTGCTGGTCTGTAATCACATGTTCACACCTACGGACACCCCGCCGATCCTCGACATGCCTCTGGAGATTCACAGTCGCATGATCGACATCAATGCCCGTGCCTACACAAATCTCATTCATCGCTTCGGTCGTGAGATGCGCGACCGTGGCCGGGGGGCGATCATCATCGTCGCGTCGGGTGCTGGCCTCACTTCGGCTCCGTACACCGCGGCGTACGCGGCGAACAAGGCTTTCCAGATCATGCTCGGAGAGGCGCTCTGGTACGAACTACAGGGCAGCGGCGTGGACGTACTGGTCATGATCGGCGGTCTGATGAACACCCAGGGTGACACCTTGGCGAAATACCCGCATTGGATGATTGCCGAACCCGCGCCCGTGGTGCGCGATGTCCTGTCGGCGGCCGGCCGCAAGCCGATGGTCATACCGGGATTTCCCACCCGTGCCTTCTTGTTCGTGCAGACCCGGTTGATGACGCGACGGCGGACAATCTCGTCAATCGGACGTTTCATGGCCTCGGGCCTAGGCAAGACGAATTAGGTAGCAGGCTCACGATGTCTTGAAATAGACCACATATGCGACACGCGCCGACCAGCTTCTAGGCCAACCGATTTCCCAGGTCGGCCTGTCTCAAAAGTTCGTCTCGGAATAACTTTCTCGAATCTGCGATTCCAGTACTTATGAGTCACGCCGCCGACGTCGATGACAACACTGTTGGGAAACGGATCGGCTATACCCGCGTCTCGACCGTAGCCCAGACCCTTGATCAACAGAACGACGCGCTCGCCAAGGCCGGAGTGACGAAGACGTTCTCCGACACCATGTCCGGCGCTCGTGACGATCGGCCTGGTCTGTGTGAGCTGATGAGCTACGTCCGCCCGGGCGACACCGTGGTGGTTTGGAAGCTCGACCGGTTGGGCCGCAACACGCTCCACATTCTAGAGACCGTCAAGGGGCTCACCGACCTTGGCGTGACGCTGGTATCGGTCACCGACGGTATCGATTCCTCAACTGCCGCAGGCAGAATGATGATTGGTGTTCTCGGATCCTAGCCGAGTACGAGCGCGAGTTGACTAAGGAGCGCACGGCACTGAAGCGGCAGACATCTCGCGCTAACGGCACCAAGTTCGGGCGGCCTCGAAAGGTGGCTAATGCCGAGCACGTCTCCACCGCAAAGCGGATGAAGGCTGACGGCCATACCGCTAAGGACATAGCGAAGTACCTCGGAGTAAGCCGGGCAACGCTGTACCGTTACTTCGCCACTGATGAGTAGCGCCAAGAGCCAGGCCCGGGCCCACTCCGTGGCCGACGCCTACCCAACCTGGCTCGGTTCAGCCGACCGTCTCCCACAACCTTCCCTTAAGGATCAGTTGCGGGGAATCGCCATATATTGCGTCCTTTATCGGTGATGTCGGTGAACTGATTCACCCTGATAAGCAGATCGCCGTCTTCAGGCGACCGTTCCCGATAGGCCCAGCCGCCTTGGCTGCTCACGCCTCGTATCGGCGGGATGTTCGGGTCGAACTCGACCACCAGGTTGTTGTTGCGAAGCTTCTTGTAGAAGCCGCGAAGCCTTTGGAGCTTGTCGTAGTCCATCCCGACGCCCCCGGTGGCGATGTACTCGCCGTGGTCACGAAGCCTTTTGAAAGGTGCGGTGTTCCCCATCTTCACCGGGACCTTGAACGGGAAGTGCTGTAGCGCCAGCTCTCTAGGAGTCAACCTCCCGCCATATTTGTGCTTGATCCACGACACGTACTGACGGGTGACGCCGTATTGCCTTGCTATGTCTGACTGCGACAGCCCCTTGTTCCTGAGAGCTTCAACGATGGCAAGGGTAAGCCTCTCTTTACCGTCCCCAGTCCTGCCCTCATCTTCAGGCTGTGCACTCAGCACCACTGCTCGCCCTTCTCTCCTCCAGTGCGGGTTCTCGGCCATCACCGGTACGTGACCCTGCCCGAATGAGCGACCGCCAACACGCTAACTCTGGGGCCCGACAAAAAGACCGTCAGAGAAACGACACCCACGAAACTCACAGGACTGTCGATAGGCCCTGCGCCGTTATCGCCCCGCGTCAGTAATTCGCGTTAATCTCGCCCGAGTGATGAACGTGAGGGGAGAACAGCCACCATGGCCAAGACCAACGCGACGCTGATCTGGAACATCGCCGAGCTGCTGCGGGGGCCATACCAGCCCAATCAGTACGGCGACGTCATTCTGCCGTTCACCATCCTGCGCCGCCTGGACTGCATCCTGGAGCCCACGAAGGGGCAGGTGATCGCCGAGTACAAGAAGGCGCAGAGTCAGAAGATCGACCCAGCCGTAGTGGTCAAGTCGAAGTTCAAGCTGGCCTTCTTCAACACCTCAGAATGGACGTTTGGCTCGCTGGTCAGCGATCCCGAGGGAGTGGCCGACCCTGATCGACTACATCGCCCGGTTCTCCCCGAACGTGCGCGACGTGTTCGATGGCTTTCGGCTACCCGACCTGATTACTGACCTCGACAAGTCGGGGCGGCTGTACCTAATTGTCAAGGAGTTCGCCGCCGTCGATTTGCATCCCTCGGTGATCTCGGGCACCGACATGGGCTACATCTTTGAAGAGCTAATCCGAAAGTTCGCCGAATCCAACAACGCCGCCGCCGGTGACCACTTCACCCCCCGTGAGGTCATCAAGCTCATGGTGAGCGTGCTCTTCCACACCGACGACGCCGCTCTGACCAAACCTGGAGTGGTACGCACCATCTATGACCCCGCCGCCGGGACCGGAGGAATGCTGTCTACCGCCGACGACTACCTAGTGGCGATGAACCCCTCGGCTCGACCGGTGCTGTATGGCCAGGACATCAATCCCCGTTCCTACGCGATGTGCAAGTCCGACATGATCATCAAGGGTCAGGATGTGGACAACATCTACCTGGGCGACACCCTGACCGACGACGGCTACCCGGCCAAGCATTTCGACTATCTGCTGTCCAATCCTCCGTTCGGAGTGGAGTGGAAGACCCAGCAGAAGAAGGTCACCGATGAACACGAGCAGCGTGGGTTCGCCGGACGCTTCGGACCCGGCCTGCCTCGGGTGTCGGACGGCTCGCTATTGTTCCTGCTGCACCTCATCTCCAAGATGCAGCCGGTCAAGAACGGCGAGGGCGGCAGCCGCCTGGCTATTGTCCTCAACGGGTCCCCGCTGTTCACCGGCGGGGCGGGGTCCGGGGAGTCGAACATCCGCCAATGGATCATTGAGAATGATCTACTGGACGCGATCATCGCCTTGCCGACCGACATGTTTTACAACACCGGCATCGCCACGTACATCTGGGTGTTGGACAACAATAAGCCAGCCAGACGCAAGGGCAAGGTTCAGCTCATCAATGCTGTGGAGATGTACGGCAAGATGAAGAAGTCCCTCGGGTCCAAACGCAAAGAGCTGCGCTCGCCCCATCGGGGAAGTGCTCACTGGATACTCATACTTCGCTGATGGCGATGTCTTGTTCGCCAAGGTGACGCCTTGGGTCAAGTCCAGGGACGTGGTGTATGACGTCGTCGTGTGATTCTTCGAGGTAATGGTTCAGGCGGTCAGTGCCGCCGGGGTGTCCTCCTGTTCTGCTGATGTCGTGTGGTCGGTACGGGATTTGCTGAGGACTTCGAGTCCGAGGTAGCGGCGGGATTCGGCCCATTCATCGTGTTGTTCGGCCAGTACGGCACCGACGAGGCGGATGAGGGCGTTGCGGTCGGGGAAGATGCCGACAACGTCGGTGCGACGGCGGATCTCTTTGTTGAGTCGTTCCTGGGGGTTGTTCGACCAGATCTGGCGCCAGATCTGTTTGGGGAAGGCGGTGAATGCCAGCAGGTCCGCGCGGGCGTCCTCCAAGTGCGCGGCGACCTTGGGCATTTTGTCGACCAGTGCGTCGATAACCCGATCATATTGCGCTGCAACGGAATCAGCGTCAGGCTGATCGAACACCGAGTGCAACAACGTGCGCACCCACGGCCAGGAGCTCTTCGGAGTGATGGCCATCAGATTGGTCGTGTAATGGGTGCGACACCGCTGCCACGATGCTCCAGGCAACGTGGCGCCGATCGCATTGACCAGCCCGGCGTGGGCGTCCGAGGTGACCAGTCTGACCCCGGACAGACCGCGGGCGGTCAGCGAGCGCAGGAACGTCAGCCAGCCGGCCCCGTCCTCAGCGGTGGTGACGTCGATGCCCAGGATTTCGCGGTAGCCCTCGGCATTGACCCCGGTAGCGATCAGCGCGTGCACGTTGACCACCCGGCCAGCCTCGCGCACTTTGAGGACCCAGGGCGTCAGCAGCCATAAACGTGTACGGGTCGGCATCCAGCGGGCGGGTGCGAAACGCCTCCACCGCGGCATCGAGTTCTTTGGCCATCACCGACACCTGAGACTTCGACAGCGACGTGATCCCGAGGGTCTCAACGAGTTTGTCCATCCGCCGAGTCGACACGCCCAGCAGATAGCAGGTGGCCACCACCGTGGTCAGTGCCCTCTCGGCGCGTTTGCGGCGTTCCAGCAGCCAGTCCGGGAAGTAAGAGCCGTGGCGCAGCTTCGGGATCGCCAGATCCAATGTGCCCGCGCGGGTGTCGAACTGGCGCTGCCGATAGCCGTTGCGCTGATTCGACCGCTCGGCGCTGCGCTGGCGGTATCCGGCACCGCACAGGGCATCGGCTTCAGCCCCCATCAGGGTATGGATGAACGTGGCCAACAACTCGCGCAGCACGTCGGGGTGGCAGGTGGTGAGTCGTTCGGCCAACACGGTGGGCAGGTCGATATCGTGGGCAGTGGTCATCGCGTTGATTCCTTTGCTCGAGTGACTTTGGACGGTCTCTCGAAGAATCACGCGATGACCTTCAATCACTCGGCTATGACACGCCGGTACCGATGATCAGCTCCGACTCGTACACCACTCTGCTGGACGCAACCCCGCCTTGCTTCGAGAACGGAAAGGCTGCGATAGTTCGAAATCTTCCTGCTGGCCACGGTTTCGGTACGACAGAAGTGACGACCCTCCGGCCAAGCCCGGGCCTTGAGCAGCGGTTCCTCGGATACTTGATTCGGACCGACCGATTTCGGCAATCAGGCATCGCCTCCATGACTGGTGCAGGTGGATTGAAGCGAGTTTCGGACGAGTACGTCCGTGGCTTCCTGATCGCGCTACCGCCTGTCTCCGAACAACGACAGATCGTGCGGTTTCTCGATTGTGAGACCGCCAAGGTCGGTGCCCTGATCACAAAACAGGAGCAGCTCATCGCCACGCTCCGCGAGGACCGCACCGCCACCATCACTCATGCTGTCACCAGGGGTCTTGATCCCGACGTCGAGATGAGGGACTCCGGGGTGCCCTGGATTGGCCAGGTCCCGGACCACTGGGAGGTAGTGAATATCCGCCGAGCGGCCTTGATGAAGACTGGACATACACCCAGTCGGTCGGTGGCGGCCTACTGGGAAAACACCACAATTCCCTGGTTTACATTGGCGGATGTATGGCAGTTGCGTGACGGAACACGGACTTACCTGGGAGAGACCTCAAGCTGCATCAGCGAACTGGGACTTGCAAATTCAGCCGCCGAGCTGCTTCCTGCCGGAACCGTTGTGTTCTCCCGTACAGCTTCCGTCGGTTTCAGCGGGATCATGCCGATCCCGATGGCCACTAGCCAGGACTTCTGGAGTTGGATATGCGGACCGCAACTGCTGCCGGAATACCTGATGTACCTATTCAGAGCTATGAAGGATCATTTCGCCTCACTAATGATGGGGTCTACTCACAAGACGATCTATCAGGCCGACGCGGCAGCCATTCGGATTCCACTCCCGCCCTTGGCGGAACAGAAAGAGATCGTCACGGAGATCAGTTCGAAAGCAGGTGCGTTCGACAACCTGACCGATAAGGCTGGGGAAGTGATTGCCACGCTTCGTGAGTACCGTTCGGCGCTGATCACCGACGCTGTTACGGGCAAAATCGACGTGCGGGGAGCGGCGTAGCGGTGACCCAGCAGCATCACGAATCCGCCTTCGAGGTCGAGATCTGTGAGTACCTCAACGCCCATGGTTGGCTGTACTCGCCGACCGATACCGGGTACGACCGGGAGCTGGCGTTGTTCCCAGAAGACGTTTTCGGGTGGCTGAGCGACACGCAGCCAGAGCAGTTGGCCAAGCGGGTCAAGCCGGACCTGGCTGGGCAGGCCCGGACCAAGGCCGAGCGCGGTGTGTTGGCCACATTGGCCAGAGCATTGGATGCCGACTTGAAGGCCAATGGCGGCACCCTGGCGGTGTTGCGGAGGGGGTTCAAGGACCTCAACGCCCAATTCCAAATGGGCCAGTTTCGGCCCAACACCTCGCTGAACGAAACCACCAAAAAGCGTTATGACGCTGTGCGCCTGCGGGTGATGCGTCAGGTGCACTACTCGGCGCAAAAACCCAGCGAGAGCAAGGCTCGGCGACGGTGGGCTGCGGAGAAGGCCGGGCCAGTGCCGCACATCGAGCGGGGGTTGTTGGAGCAGTTTGAAGA
>Ga0335071_10006463_pt1 | contig 12091 bp, 8 predicted proteins | sample Lox_Sample_15_FD_206724 | JGI IMG/M metagenome (GOLD analysis project Ga0335071, IMG submission 206724) | Soil microbial communities from Loxahatchee National Wildlife Refuge, Florida, United States - Lox_Sample_1.5 | ecosystem: Environmental > Terrestrial > Soil > Wetlands | place: USA: Florida...
GAGGGCGACAGCGAGGTGGTCTGGTTCGAGGGCAACTACCAGGACTACATCGCCGACCTCAAGCGGCGCAAGGGTGAGGACGCGGACCAGCCGCACCGCATCCGCTACCGGAAGCTCACCGCATGAACACCGCCCGCACCGCGCTCACCGGCCTCGACCTCGCGCTCGAGTCGGTCGCATCGCTCGCGCCCGGCGCGCGCTTCACGCTCGATGCTGCGGCGCTCGCGCGCATGGCGGCGAGCCGCGACGCGGTCGAGCGCGCGGTCGCGAAGGGCCAGGCGAGCTACGGCATCACGACCGGCTTCGGCGCCTTCGCCAACCGCCGCATCCCCGAGGCGAAGCTCTTGGAGCTGCAGGCGAACCTCGTGCGCAGCCACTCGGTCGGCGTCGGCGCGCCGCTCGCCGCGCACCACGTGCGCCGCATCCTGCTGCTGAAGGCCAACAACCTCGCCGCCGGCCACTCCGGCATCCGGCCGGCGGTGGTCGAGGCACTGCTCGCGCTGCTGGCGGCGGACGTGCTGCCGCTGATCCCGGGGCGCGGCTCGGTGGGCGCCTCGGGCGACCTCGCGCCGCTCGCGCACCTGTCGCTCGCGCTGATCGGCGAGGGCACGGCGCGCCGCGGCGAGCAGCGCCTCGAGGGCGCCGCGGTGTGCGCCGCGGCGGGCTTTGCGCCCTTCACGCTCGCCGCCAAGGAGGGCCTCGCGCTCCTGAACGGCACCCAGGTCAGCACCGCGCTCGCGCTCGACGGCTGGGCGCGCGGCAGGAACCTGCTCGAGTGCACGATGGCGATCGGCGCGCTGACGGTCGAGGCGCTGGCCGGCAGCCACACGCCCTTCGACCCGCGCATCCACGCCGCCCGCGGCCAGGCGGGCCAGCGCCACGTCGCGGCGGCGATGCGCGGGCTGCTCGGCGAGAGCGAGATCCACTCGAGCCACGCCGACTGCGACCGCGTCCAGGACCCGTACGCGGTGCGCTGCCTGCCGCAGGTGGCCGGCGCCGCCTGGGACACGCTCGAGCACGCCGCGCGCGTGCTCGCCGCCGAGGTCAACGGCGTCTCCGACAACCCGCTGATCTTCGGCGACGACATCCTCTCCGGCGGCAACTTCCACGCCGCGCCGATCGGCCTGGTGGCCGACTTCCTCGCGATCGCGCTCACCGACGTCGCCTCGATGGCCGAGCGGCGCATCGACCTGCTGGACCGGCGCGTCAACCCGGCGCTCAACATGTTCCTGACCACCGAGCCCGGCGTCGAGTCGGGCTTCATGATGGCGCACGTGACCGCGGCGGCGCTCGCCTCCGAGAACAAGACGCTCGCGCACCCCGCCTCGGCCGACAGCATCCCGACCTCGGCCGGCCAGGAGGACCACGTCAGCATGGCGCCGTGGGCCGGCCACAAGCTGCTCGCGGTCTGCGACAACCTCGCGACCATCCTCGGCATCGAGCTCTTGGTCGCGGCGCACGCGCTCGACTGCCAGCGGCCGCTCAGGACGACGCCGGCGCTCGAGGCGCTGCACGCCGAGCTGCGCCGGCGCGTGCCGTTCCAGCCGCGCGACCACCGCCTGGACGGCGACATCGCCGCGGCGACCGCGCTGGTCGAGTCCGGCCTGGTCGCCGCGACGCTGCGCGCCGGGCGCTGAGCGCGCGGCGCAGCATTATGTCCACTGGCGGGCGGGCCGCGCGCGGCGGCGCGGCGCGGGCGCGCCTGCGCTAGAATCAGCCGGCAGGCCCGCGCACGCCAGGGGACTCCGCCACACAGGCGGTCGGCGGCCACACGTCAGGCGCGGCGCGTGCGGAGTCGCATGCCGATCTACATCGATTCCAGCGGCACCCTGCACCACGACCAGGAGCACCACTTCGCGCTGACCTGCCCGCACTGCGAGGTGCTCGCGCACCTGTCGCCGGTGTCGGTGCCGCAGTACGCGCAGCTGGCCACCTTCAGGCCGAGCCACGTCGGCATCGTCTACCGCTGCGACTCCTGCAACGCGCCGCTGTTCCTCAAGTACCCGGTCAAGATCTACGGCGCCAGCCGCATCGAGCTCGGCAGCAACTTCCAGGAGCTGGAGCGGCCGCGCGAGAAGTTCCCGTTCACGCACCTGCCGGAGGAGGCCGAGACGCTGTTCCGCGAGGCGCTGTCGTGCTTCTCGGCCGGCAACTACAACGCCTTCGGCTCGATGTGCCGGCGCGCGGCGCAGGCGGTGTTCGCCGACCTCGGCGAGAACGGCAAGCTGAAGATGTTCGACCAGCTGGTCGAGGTGCGCGACATGGCCGAGCTCGACCAGGAGACCTTCAACGTCGTGCGCAAGGTGCTGTTCGCGACCGACGCCGAGCCGCGGCCGAACATGCCGCTGCTCGACGCGACCACCGCCGGCGTGCTCAACGAGGTCGTCAAGGACCTGCTCTACCAGAGCTACGTGCGCAAGGGCCGGCTGCAGCAGGCGATGACGATGCGCCGCTACTTCGCCGAGGAGAAGCGCGCCACGGTCACGCCGCTCAACAAGGTCAACAGCTGAGGCGGCGCGCCGCCGCCCGGCGCTAGACGTCGACCAGCTCGACGTCGCCCGCGGTCAGCGGGTGGCCGAGGAAGATGCTGCCGACGCGCGCGAAGCGCTCCGGACCGTCGGTCGCGAGCAGGCGCGTCGCACCGGGTCCCGCCGTCGCCGGCCGCCCGAGCTGCGCCGCGGCGAGCCGCGTCGCCACCGCCTCCGCGGTCGTGCGCGCCGAGTCGACCAGCGTCACCGCCGGCGGGATCGCCGCGCGCAGCGCGCCGGCGAGCACCGGGAAGTGCGTGCAGCCGAGCAGCAGCGTGTCGGGCGCCGCCGGCCCCGCGAACGCGCCGTCGAGGTAGCGGTGCGCCACCGCGGCGACGATCGGGCCCGTGGTCCAGCCCTCCTCCGCGAGCGCAACGAACACCGAGCAGCCGATGCCGGTGACGCGCGCCGCCGGATTGAGGCGCTCGATCGCGGCGACGTAGGCGCCGGCGCGGATCGTGCCTTCGGTCGCGATCACCGCGATGCGCCCGCTCGGCGAGGCGGCGACCGCGGCGCGCGCGCCCGGCTCGATGACGCCGACCACCGGCAGGCCCGCGTAGCGCGCCGCGAGCGCCGGCAGCGCCGCGCTGGCCGCCGTGTTGCAGGCCACCACCAGCGCCTTGATGCCGCGCGCGACCAGCAGCGCCGCGCACTGCGAGGCGTAGCGCACGACGCTCGCCGGGCTCTTGGTGCCGTACGGCAGCCGCGCGGTGTCGCCGAGGTACAGGAAGGCCTCGCCGGGCAGCGCGGCCTTGAGCGCGCTCAGCACCGTGAGCCCGCCGACGCCCGAGTCGAACACGCCGATCGGCAGGTCGAGCGGCGCCGATCGCAGGGTCGGATCGATGGGCATGCGGGCCGCGGCCGCTCAGCCGAGCGCGACGCGCGCGTTGCGAAACAGGCGCATCCAGCCGCTGTCCTCGTGCCAGGCGCGCGGCCGCCAGGAGTTCTGCGTGGCGCGGAACACGCGCTCGGGGTGCGGCATGGTGAGCGTCACGCGACCGTCCTCGCTCGTGATGCCGGCGATCCCGGCCGGCGAGCCGTTCGGGTTCGCCGGATAGCGCTCGGCCGGCCGGCCGTGGTGGTCGACGAAGCGCAGCGCGACCGCATCTGCACGCTCGAGCGCCGCGAGGTCGGCCTGGTGCGCGAAGCTCGCGCGGCCCTCGCCGTGCGCGACCGCGATCGGCAACAGCGAGCCCGCCATGCCGGCCAGGAACGGCGAGCGCGTCGCGAGCACCTCGACCAGCGACAGGCGGCCCTCGAACTGCTCGGAGCGGTTGCGCTTGAAGCGCGGCCAGCGGCCGGCGCCCGGGATCAGCTCGGCGAGCGCCGCGACCATCTGGCAGCCGTTGCAGACGCCGAGCGTCAGCGTGTCGGCGCGCGCGAAGAAGCGCTCGAACTCCTCGCGCGCGCGGGCGTTGAACAGGATCGACTTCGCCCAGCCCTCGCCGGCGCCGAGCACGTCGCCGTAGGAGAAGCCGCCGCAGGCCACCAGCACCGGGTAGTCGGCGAGCGTGACCCGCCCGCCGATCACGTCGGTCATGTGCACGTCGTCCGGCGCGAAGCCGGCGCGCGTGAACGCCGCCGCCATCTCCAGCTGGCTGTTGACGCCCTGCTCGCGCAGGATCGCGACCCGCGGGCGCGCGCCGCGCGCGACGAAGGGCGCGGCGACGTCCTCGTCCGGGTCGAAGCTCGGCCGCGCCGCGAGGCCCGGGTCGTCCTCGTCGGCCAGCGCCTCGAACTCCTCGCGCGCGCAGGCCGGCTCGTCGCGCAGTGCCCGCATCCGAAAGCTCGTCTCCGACCAGGCGCGGCGCAGCTCGAGGAGCGGCTCGTCCAGGAGCGCCGCACCGCCCGCGGCGATGCGCACGCGCGCGCCCGGCGCCGGCCGGCCGACCACGCGGCTCGCGGCGCCGAGGCCGTGCCGGGCGAGCAGCGCGAGCAGCGCGGGCAGGTCCGGCTCGCGCACCTGCAGCACCGCGCCTGGCTCCTCGGCGCAGAGCGCGGCGACGGGATCGGCGCTTGCGCCCAGGTCGACGGCGAGGCCGCTGCGGCCCGCGAAGGCCATCTCGAGGAGCGTCACGACGAGGCCGCCGTCGGAGCGGTCGTGGTAGGCGAGCACGAGCCCGGCCGCGGCCGCCTCGCGCACCGCGGCGAACAGCCCGCTGAGGAGCGCCGGATCGTCGAGATCGGCCGGCGCGCCGCCGAGCGCGCCGTAGACCTGCGCGAGGCACGAGCCGCCGGTGCGGTCCTGGCCGCGGCCGAGGTCGACGAGCACCAGCGCCGAGGGCCCGGCGTCGGTGCGCAGCTCCGGCGTCAGCGTGCGGCGCACGTCGCCGACCGGCGCGAAGGCCGACACCACCAGCGACACCGGTGCCCACACCGAGCGCGCGCCGGTGCCGTCCTGCCAGCCGGAGCGCATCGACAGCGAGTCCTTGCCGACCGGGATCGCGATGCCGAGCGCCGGGCAGAGCTCCTCGCCGACCGCGCGCACCGTGTCGTACAGCACCGCGTCCTCGTGCGGGTCGCCGGCGGCGGCCATCCAGTTCGCCGACAGCTTGATGTCGGCGAGCCGCGCGACGTCGGCGGCGGCGATGTTGGTGATCGCCTCGGCGACCGCGAGGCGGCCGGAGGCCGGGCCGTCGAGCAGCGCGACCGGCGGGCGCTCGCCCATCGCCATCGCCTCGCCCGCATGGGTCGTGTAGCCGGCGAGCGTCACGGCGCAGTCGCTGACCGCGACCTGCCAGGGGCCGACCAGCGAGTCGCGGCTGATCAGCCCGCCGACGCTGCGGTCGCCGATCGTGATCAGGAAGGTCTTGTCGGCGATGGTCGGCAGCCGCAGCAGCCGGTAGACCGCGTCGCGAAGCTCGATCGCGCCGGTCGCGAGCGGCTCGCGCGGCCGCGGCGCGCGCCGCGCCTCGCGGGTCATCTTCGGCGGCTTGCCGAGCAGCACCTCGACCGGCATCGCGACCGGGGTCGTGCCGGTGAGCCGGTCGCGCACCACCAGCTCGCCGTCGCCGGTCAGCTCGCCGATGACCGCGTACGGGCAGCGCTCGCGCGCGCACAGCGCGCCGAACTGCGCGAGGCGCTCGGGCGCGATGCACAGCACGTAGCGCTCCTGCGCCTCGTTGCACCAGAGCTCGAGCGGCGACAGGCCCGGCTCGTCGGTCGGGATGTCCCTGAGCTCGATGCGCCCGCCGCGGGCGCTGTGCGCGACCGCCTCGGGCACCGCGTTCGAGAGGCCCCCGGCGCCGACGTCGTGCACCAGCAGGATCGGGTTGTCGGCGCCGAGCGCGACGCAGCGCTCGATCACCTCCTGGGCGCGGCGCTGCATCTCGGGGTTGCCGCGCTGCACCGAGGCGAAGTCGAGGTCGGCGGCGCTCGCGCCGCTGCCGACCGAGGAGGCGGCGCCGCCGCCGAGGCCGATCAGCATCGCCGGGCCGCCGAGCACCACGAGGCGCGCGCCCGCCGGCACGTCGGCCTTCTCGACGTCGCCGCGGCGCACGTTGCCGAGGCCGCCGGCGATCATGATCGGCTTGTGGTAGCCGCGGGTCACGCCGGGCGGGTCGCCGGCGACGCGCTGCTCGTAGGTGCGGAAGTAGCCGTTGATGCCCGGGCGCCCGAACTCGTTGTTGAAGGCGCAGGCGCCGAGCGGGCCGTCGATCATGATCTCGAGCGGCGCGGCGATCCGCGGCGACTTGGCCTCGGGCCCCTCCCACGGCTGCACGAAGCCCGGGATGCGCAGGTTCGAGGTCGTGAAGCCCGTCAGCCCCGCCTTGGGCTTGGCGCCGCGGCCGGTCGCGCCCTCGTCGCGGATCTCCCCGCCGGAGCCGGTCGCGGCGCCCGCGAACGGCGAGATCGCGGTCGGGTGGTTGTGGGTCTCGACCTTCATCAGGATGTCGACCGGCTCACGGACGTAGCGGTAGGCGCCGCCCTCGGGCGCGGCATAGAGGCGCTCCGCGACCGGACCGGCGATGACCGCGGCGTTGTCGCGGTAGGCCGACAGCACGCCGCCCGGGCTGCGCGCGTGGGTGTTCTTGATCATCGCGAACAGCGACTTCGGCTGCGGCTCGCCGTCGACGACCCAGCTGGCGTTGAAGATCTTGTGGCGGCAGTGCTCGGAGTTCGCCTGCGCGAACATCATCAGCTCGACATCGGTCGGGTCGCGGCCGAGGCGGCCGTAGGCGGCGAGCAGGTAGTCGACCTCGTCGGCCGAGAGCGCAAGCCCGAGGCGCGCGTCCGCGGCAGTGAGCGCCGCGCGCCCGTCCGGCGCGAGCGCGACGCTTGCGAGCGCGCGCGGCGGCTCGACCTCGAAGAGGCGCGCCGCGTCCGCGGGCGCGTAGCCGACCGCCTCGGTCATGCGGTCGAACAGCGGCGGCGCGAGCCGCGCGAGCCGCTCGCGGGAGGCGGTCCCCTCGAGGCCCAGGCCGTAGCGCGTGCCGCGCTCGATGCGGCGCACCGCCGCGAGGCCGCAGACGTGCGCGATGTCGGTGGCCTTGCTCGACCACGGCGAGATCGTGCCCGGCCGCGGCATGACGATGAGCTCGGCATCGCCCGCCGCGACCGGCGGGGCGAGGTCCGACTCGAGCAGGCGCGCGAGAATGCGCGCCTCCTCCGGGGCGAGCGGCCGGGCGAGGTCGACGAAGTGGCGGAAGTGGGCCGAGAGCGAGCGGACGCCCGGGTCGATCGCGCGCAGGGCGCCCAAGAGCTTGTCGAGGCGGAAGCGGGATAGGGCGGGAGCGCCGGGCAGCAGCAGCATCAGGGACTCGAGGGGGCCGGCGCCGCCGGCAGGGGGCGCATTTTAGCGCATCGGCGAGCGCGCGCCGCCCGGGCGGCGGGCACTACTTGCGGCTGCCCGGGTCCGGGCCGCCGGGCACCATCGGCATCGGGAAGGGGCTGACGTTGGCGCCCTCGTAGGCGGTGATCTTGCTGACCCCGGACTTGCGGACCTCGTCGACCCGCAGCACCGCGTGCATCGGCAGCCAGGTGCGCTTGACCCCGGCGAACTCGGCCTTGACCTTCTCCTCGCCCGGGTCGACGACCACCGAGGACCGCTCCCCGAACACGAAGTCCTCCAGTTCGATGAAACCGAACAGGCCGCCGTGGGTCACTTTCTTGGCATAAACCTCCCAGACCTTGCCCTCGCGGACGAACTGGACCTTGAAAATGTGACTCGTTGCCATGGCCGAAGCTCGCTACCGCGCTAGCCTTTTGCCATATTACCCGGGGAGAGGGTATGGCGCTGAGACTCCGTGTCACCGGCCCGCGGGCCGCCGTGCTTGGCGAACGCGCGACGCGCGTGTTCGGCGTGCACGGCGGGCGGATCGGCCGTGCCGGAGACAACGAGTGGGTCCTGCCGGACCCCGAGCGCTTCCTGTCCGGCCACCACGCGACCATCGAGCACCGCGGCGGCCAGTGGTACGTCGTCGACACGAGCTCCAACGGCACGTTCCTGAACCTCGCCAATACCGCGCTCGGCCGCGACAACGCGCAGCCGCTGCGCGACGGCGACCGGCTGCGGATGGGCGGCTACGACATGCTCGTCACCGTCACGCAGGAAAACGACTTCCCGCCCGACGACGACTCGGTGGCGGCCCTCGACCTCGCCACCGAGGCGGATTTCGCGCTCGCGACCCACGGCGACCTCGGCGCCGAGCTCGACCTCAAGCGACTGATCGCCGACCCGACGCCGCCGCCCGACGACTCCCCGCCCGCGCCGGCCAAGCCGATCCGCGCGGTCGACGCCTACGGCCAGGTGATCCCGGTGCAGAGCGTCGCGACCCCTGGGGTGCGCGCCGCCGGGCGCAGCGCGGCCGGCGGCCACGCGCCGGCGGTGCTCGCCTTCTTCCGCGGCACCGGCCTCGACCCGGCGCCCCTGTCGGTCGAGCAGGCGAACGCCGCGCTCGCGCTCGCCGGGCAGCTGCTGCGGGAGATGGTGCTCGGGCTCATGACCAACCAGCAGACGCGCGTCGAGTCCAAGGGCCGCTACCGCATCGACGACACCAGCATCACGCGCGCCGAGCAGAACCCGCTCAAGGCCGCGACCAGCGTCGACGACGCGATCACGCGCCTGTTCGGGCCGCGCTCGACGCGCTTCCTGCTGCCGCTCGAGGCGGTGCGCCAGAGCTTCAACGAGCTCAAGCGCCACGACCAGGCGACGCAGATCGCGCTGCAGGACGCGATCGCCGACTACCTGCGGCGCCTCGCGCCGGAGCAGCTCGAGCAGCAGTTCGCCGAGGCGCTGTCGCGCAGCGGGCCGCTGACGGCCGAGCCCGGGCAGAAGTACTGGGAGATGTACGCCGAGATCTACAGGGTGCTCGCGCAGACCTCGCCCGAGGGGCTGCCGCACGCCTTCGCCGAGGAGTTCGCGCGCGCCTACGCGACCGCGATCGCCGAGCTCGCCGAGCAGGACCGGCGGCCGGTGTCGACGGGCCGGCGGGCGCCGTAGCCAGCGCCCGCGCGCCCTGGCGGGGCGCTGCCCGCGTGCCGACAAGATCAGCGGCGGAAAAAATGGCGGAGAGGGTGGGATTCGAACCCACGGTGGGCGTAAGCCCACGCCTGATTTCGAGTCAGGTACAATCGACCACTCTGCCACCTCTCCGCGGCGCCGGTCGGTAGTCCCGGGGCAGGTATTCTACACGAATGGCAGGCCGGACCAGCACCCCGGACCCCCCTCGGACGTGGTCGGCGCGGCACCTGCCGCGGGCGGCGGCGCTCGCCCTCGGGCTGGTCGCGGTGGCGCTGCTCGGCACCTGCAGCGCCCGGCCGGGCGTGCTCGAGCAGGTGCGCATCCTCGGCGTCCTCAAGGTCGCGACCCGCAACAGCCCGACCGCCTACTACTACGGCGCGCAGGGCCCCGAGGGCCCGGAATTCGACCTCGCGGCGCGCTTCGCCCACGAGCTCGGCGTGCCGGTCGAGTTCGTGACGCTGCGCACGCCCGCCGCCGTGCTCGCCGAGGTCGCGAGCGGCCGGGCGCACCTCGGCGCCGCGGGCCTGTCGATCACCTCCGCCTGGGAGCGCGAGGTCGCCTTCTCGCGCCCCTACCAGCGGGTCCGCCTGCACCTCGTGCACCGCCGCGACCGGCCGCGACCCGAGCGGCTCGACGCGCTCGGCACGCGCACGCTCGAGGTCGTGGCCGGCAGCGCGCACGCCGCCGCGCTCGCCGAGCTCGCGCGCGGCGTGCCGGCGCTCAGGTACACCGAGGTCGACGGCGTCGACACGCTCGACCTCCTCGACCGCGTCTGGACCGGCGAGATCGACACGACCGTCGCCGACCGCAACGAGTTCTCGCTGACCCGCAACTTCCACCCGGAGCTGCGCATCGCCTTCAACCTGCCGAACGCCAGCGAGCTCGCCTGGGCGCTGCCGCGCGGCGACCGCGCGCTCGCGGCGCGCGTCGACGCCTACCTCGCCTCGATCGAGAGCGACATGCCGGCGCTGGTGCAGCGCTACTACGCCGCCGACGACCGCTTCGACTACGCCGGCGCGCGCCAGCTGGTGCGCGACGCCGAGGACCGGCTGCCGGCGCTGCGCCGCCACTTCGAGGACACCGCGCGCGAGTTCGGCGAGGACTGGCGCGTGCTGGCCGCGATCGGCTACCAGGAGTCGCGCTGGAACCCGCTCGCGGTCTCGCCGACCGGCGTGCGCGGCGTGATGATGCTGACCGCCGAGACCGCCGAGGCGCTCGGCATCGAAGACCGCGCCGATCCCGCGCAGAGCATCCGCGGCGGCGCAAGCTACCTGCACCAGATGCGCGAGTCGATCCCGGCGCGCGTGCCGGAGCCGGACCGGACCTGGCTGGCGCTCGCCGCCTACAACATCGGCTACGGCCACCTCGAGGACGCGCGCGTGCTGGCGCAGTCGCACGGCAAGGACCCGGACTCGTGGCAGGACGTGCGCGAGTTCCTGCCGCTGCTGGCGCAGGAGCGGTTCTACCTGCAGCTGAAGCGCGGCTACGCACGCGGCTGGGAGGCGGCGCGCTTCGTCGACAACGTCAGGAGCTATCTCGACGTGCTCGAGTGGGTGTCGCCGGAGCCCTCGCCCGGCAGCGGCTGACGGCGCCCGCCGTCCCCCCCGCCGCGCGGTGTAGAGTCCGCGCTCGGGCCCGCCGCCGGCGGGCAGTTCCGGGCGGCGCCCGGCGCGGAGACTCGCGACATGAAGGCCATCCTGACCCTCCTCCTGCTGCTCCCGCTCAGCGCGCGGGCCGCCGGCGCCGCGCCCGCGGCCGCGGTCCAGGGCGCGCGCCTCGTCGAGCACCTCGGCGCGCTCGCCGAGTACGGCAAGAACCCGCAGGGGGGCGTCAGCCGGGTCGCCTACTCCGAGGCCGACCGCGCCGGGCGCGAGTACGTGCTCGGGCTGATGCGCGCGGCCGGCCTCGCCGCCACGGTCGACGCGGCCGGGAACCTCGTCGGCCGGCGCGCCGGCAGCGACGCGACGCTCAAGCCGATCGTCATCGGCTCGCACATCGACTCGGTGCCCGAGGGCGGCAACTACGACGGCGACGTCGGCTCGCTCGGGGCGATCGAGGTCGCGCAGGTGCTCGCCGAGCGCCACCTGCAGCTGCGCCACCCGCTCGAGGTGATCGTGTTCGGGAACGAGGAGGGCGTCATGCTCGGCAGCGCCGCGCTCGCAGGCCCCATCGACGCCGCGCGGCTCGACTCGATGTCGCAGAGCGGCAAGCGGGTGCGCGACGGCGTGCGCTTCGTCGGCGGCGATCCCGAGCGGCTCGCCGAGGTGCGGCGGCCGCCGGGCAGCGTCCGCGCCTACCTCGAGCTGCACATCGAGCAGGGCGGCGTGCTCGAGCGGGCGCAGACGCAGATCGGCGTCGTCGAGGGCATCGTCGGCATCCTCGACGCCGAGGTCACGGTCGAGGGCTTCGCGAACCACGCCGGCACGACGCCGATGGCGGAGCGGCGCGACGCGCTGCTCGCCGCGGCGCGCTTCGTCGACAAGCTGAACGCGGTGGTCACGGCGAGCCCCGGCGCGCAGGTCGGCACCGTCGGCTGGCTCAGGGCCGAGCCCGGCGCCTACAACGTCGTGCCCGGCCGGGTCAGGCTCGGCATGGAGCTGCGCGACCTCGACGCCGGCAAGATCGAACGCCTGTACGAGCAGATCCGCGCGGCCGCGGACGCGATCGGGCGCCAGAACGGGACCAGCTTTCGCTTCGAGCGCCACGCGCTCGCAGCGCCTGCGCTCACCGACCCCGCGCTGCAGGCGCTGATCGCCGCGCGCGCCGCGGCGCGCGGCCTCACGACGCGGCGCATGCCGAGCGGGGCCGGCCACGACGCGCAGGAGATGGCCCGCATCGGGCCGATCGGCATGATCTTCATCCCGAGCGTCGGCGGCATCAGCCACGCGCCGCAGGAGTACTCGCGCCCCGGCGACATCGAGAACGGCGCCAACGTGCTGCTCGACACGGTGCTCGCGCTCGACCGCGAGCCCGGCGGCCGCTAGCGCTGGCCGGCACTGCGTGCCGCACTGCGGGCATGGAGTGCATGCCCGGGCAGTACGCACGCAGCGAGCCGCGCCGGCCGGTTCAGCCCGGCAGCGGCTCGCAGCGGAGGCGCAAG
>Ga0335071_10006464_pt1 | contig 12088 bp, 9 predicted proteins | sample Lox_Sample_15_FD_206724 | JGI IMG/M metagenome (GOLD analysis project Ga0335071, IMG submission 206724) | Soil microbial communities from Loxahatchee National Wildlife Refuge, Florida, United States - Lox_Sample_1.5 | ecosystem: Environmental > Terrestrial > Soil > Wetlands | place: USA: Florida...
GAAGAAACCCGGTGAATTCTCGGGGATTGGCAGAAGACATCAGGCGAAGATATCACGAAGATGGAATGCGGGCCAGGCTCTTTGGGATCGCGTTAAATCTATGAAAATAAGCGGTTTATTTTTGCGGATATTTTTCCTTGACACTCCTTTCCCCCGAACCTACTATGCAGCCAGAAAGTTCTAATGGGTTTGCCTCCGTTGGAACTATTCTCCCTGAGGAAAGAGCTGCCCTGTTGCCGGGCGGCTCTTTCCGTTTATGAGGCCTTTTCCGGGGCGGGATTGGTGGGACTGGCGCTTTCCGGCTCGGCATCGTCGGTCCACGCGTTATCGCACGCCTCGCATCGCCAGTGATTCTGGGTATCGACCGCTTCGAGGACGACGTCATCCGATCCGCATTTTGGGCATTTGGGTTCGACGAATTCCGGAATCTCCTCCTTCGATTCGTCGATGATCTCCTGCGGAATCGGTTTGACGGCGATTTCTCTCGCGTGATCCAGCTGATCTGCGGCGACGAGGACCTTGATGCCCCCGATCAACAGGGAATGCGATATCGACGGGACAGACGAGCTCGTGTATCCACCGAAGTTGAACCAACTTTCTATCCCGGCGCGCTTAAGCACTTCCTGAAGCTGCATCGCATCTTCGGGTGTGTCGAGTTCGCACAACTCTGTCTTCCACGTGTACTCGTTGGTGCCCTCAGCGTTGTCCTTCCCTTGGTCTACGTTGTCGGAAACAAGATTTGGCACTCTTCCTATGAGGCCGGGCACCGAGTCCTGCATCGCGTAGACGGCCTGAGCCAACGTGTCCGCGCTGCTCGCAGCCGACCAAGGCGCGTTAGTGGATAGCTGCTTCAAGTTGGCTTGTTGCCTCACGGCCGTCGCTGCCGCCGGATCACCCAAGCCGCGGCTGCGCATTTCCTGACAGAGCGCTTGCTGTGCCGTGTCAGTTAAATCGGAAAAGTCAGCTGCCAATTCGCGCAGCTCCTCATCGCTTCTGGCGTGATATTCATCGGCGAGACGACGCCACTCCGATGCCGGATCGGTTTGCATGCGCAGAAGTATAGCGTCATTTTGTTGCGCCGTTCGACGCGGGCCAGGCGCGTTTCAATTAACGCACCCCCCGAGCGCGCGGGGTTTCATCTCGTCTGCCTGGCAGGATGGGAAATTTTCCTCTTGACATATTCCCATATAGGAATGTATTGTAGGCAAATCATGGCGAGGGCGGCCACCACCTCTGATCCGTTTAACGCCGTCGCCGAGCCCAGGCGCCGGCAGATTCTGACCTACCTGGCTGGCGACGAACGGCAGGTAGGGGAGATCGTCGTGGCGGTCGGACTCGATCAGCCATCCATCTCCAAGCATCTGGGTGTTTTGCGGAGGGTCGGGCTGGTGCATGTGCGGCGCAATGGACGCCACAAGCTTTATCGAACCAACGCCGAAGCGATTCGGCCGGTCCATGAATGGACCGAGACCTTCGAACGCTTCTGGCGTCATCAGTTGGGTCGCGTCAAGGAGCGAGCCGAGCGTGCTCAGGCTGAGACCGATCGAGCAACGAAGCCGGACGAAGGATGAAGGAGCGATGAAGCAACAGGATTTCACCAACACCAATTTGCGTAACCTGATCACCACGGGCAAGAATCAGCCGGATCTGTTCGCGTAGGCGTACGGAGCTTTGATCGACGACCGGCCCGCAACTGAACTCAAAAACAAGGGGAAAATCGAATGACGACCATGACAGCCGAATCCGTTGAAAACCTGATGATGCGCGTGACCCAGGAGATCCGCGTGCGCGCATCGCTCGAAAAAACCTTTGCCGCGCTGCTCGAGGAGCTGGGACCCGAGAGCCAGAGACCTGACGGAACCTCGATGCAGATGAAGCTCGAAGAATGGCCCGGCGGCCGCTGGTATCGCGACCTCGGCGATGGCAAGGGCCACTACTGGGCGACCGTGCAGTCTTACAAGCCGCCGGTGCTTCTCGAGTTCTGCGGCCCGCTCATGATGTCGAGCCCCGTCACAAATAACGTGATCTACCGCCTGAGCGAAGAAGGCGGCGAAACCGTAATTCGGTTCAACCACACGGCGTTCGGGCCCATTCAGCCGGACCATCGCGAAGGCGTGAATAAGGGCTGGGGCTACATTCATTCAAGAGTCCGCGAGCGCGCCGAGCGAGGGTAAGTAGGCCGCAGCGCACGTTGAATCCAAGCCCCAAATTTGACCAAGGAGTCTCCATGAGTTCTGCCACGTCAACATGCAGCGCGATTCTCGCTCCGATTGCGGCAATCTTCAAGACCAACGACGGGTTGGTCGCCAAAGCGCTGGAGGGCATAACGGCTGCCGATTTGCAAACCCCTCTCACCAGCAAAAATAACTCCATCCTATGGCTTGCGGGTCACGTCACGGAGACTCGTGCATCGCTGTTGCGGTCCCTGGGCGAGCAGGCAGACACCGGGTGGGGCAAACTCTTCGGCCGAGGCGCTGCACTGGCGGAGGTTGGACGATATCCCTCCGTCGACGAGATCCATTCCGTCTCTCAGCGCATCGGCCGGCAGCTCCACGCCAAGCTCGAAGCCCTGGACGACGGCCACTTGGCGAAGCCGGCAAATATCAGCCTGCCCAACACAAAAACCATCGCCGACCAGATCGCTTTCTTCTCCTTTCACGAGAGTTATCACGTCGGGCAGATTGCATATGTGCGAAAGGGCCTTGGCTACTCGCAAATCGCTGGGTGATGCCTTAGTGATCTCTGATCTCACTCCACCTGGGAGGTTCCCATGTGTCCCCTATGCGTTGCCACCACGGCGGCTGTTTTTGCCGGCAGCACCGCCGGCAGCGGCGGACTGGCGGCAATCGTCTTCGGCTGGTTCCGGCCAAAGAAGCGAGTTAGATAACCGGGCGAGGTATGGGGCGGAAGCGCCGGGGGGACAATGCTTCCCGTTGCTTCCCCTGCATGAAAACCAGTCATACTACAAGGGAACCGGGAACAGTTCGAATTTGCCGGAGCAAAGGAAAGCCGAGGCGCTTGAAGAGAAGGCCATCCGATCTCTTTGAACGGTTCCTTGAAATTCCAGTTCATCCCTCAAGTGATTCGCAACCAAGGAGTCTGATATGGCCACCGCAACCGAGCTCAGGCAGCACACAGTTGTCTCTCACCAGGAATGGATCGCCGCGCGCAGGGAATTCCTGAAGAAAGAAAAAGAGCTCACACGTCAGCGTGACGAAATCAGCCGGCTCCGCCGTGAGTTGCCCTGGGAAAAGATCGAGAAGCGCTACGAATTCGACGGGCCCGAAGGCAAGCTTGTGCTCTCCGACCTGTTCGGCAAGCGTAGCCAGCTCATCGTCTACCACTTCATGCTCGGCCCCGGCTGGAAAGAAGGCTGCCCCAGTTGTTCGTATCTCGCCGATCAGTTTGACGGCATGACGATCCATCTCGCCCATCGCGACGTCACATTCGCCGCCATCTCGCACGCTCCGCTCCCCGAGATCGAGGCCTTCAGGAAACGCATGGGCTGGAAGTTCCCCTGGTATTCGTCCTACGGCAGCGACTTCAACTTTGACTACCAGGTTTCGCAATCACCGGAAGAGATCGGACAAGAAGAGGTCCTCTACAACTACCAGATGATGGCGTTTCCCGCGACCGAACGTCCCGGTCTGACCGTCTTTTACAAAGACGCGAGCGGCCAGGTCTTTCACACCTACTCGACCTATGCGCGCGGCCTCGACATTTTGGTCGGCACCTACAATTTTCTCGATATGGCGCCGAAGGGCCGCGACGAAGCCGGCCTGAAGCACACCATGGCGTGGGTTCGACACCACGACAAGTACGAAGACGGCTACATCGTCGACAACAATCAGTCCTATGTCCAGCCCGAGGTCGTCAAGATCGAGGCGAAGGGTGGCAAATGTTGCCACGATTAAGATTCGCGGTCAAGCTTCAATAGCAGACAGCCAGTAGCTTCAGCCCCGGCGAGTCGGGCTCCTTCGCCCCGCCGCGAAATCCATCCAACCCATCAAAGCCAACGCCGCAGCACCGCCTCTGCGTCTCCGGCGCGCCTTTTCATCGCCGCCGCGCGAAGGCGAGGCGCGGCGAAGATGATCTAAAGTTGTAAGCAATGTTGATCTGTACAGTAACTCATCGTCGAGATTGGCGGTATACTAATCTCTACCAGATTCGGCACGAGCTAGGCTGTTCTATCGCGCAGGTATGCATGCAGTTCCGATGCAACTTTCGTGTCAGGTAAGTTATTACATTAGTTGCATTAGTTGTGTTCTGCAATGCGTCTGCCAAAGTGCAAATCAATTCACCGCCCAGTTACTGCTTTGCTAATGACCGAAGTTATCTCCAAGTCATGATTTGGATCTTGCTAATCATTGTTTTGGGTTGATAATCGCGATGGGGCGAGCGATGTGAGAAGGCGAACGCGCTTGGCTAAGAGTGGCAGCGAGAACTAGTTACGAGCCTGTTGGCATGGGGATAGCCGCTAGTTCGAGTTGTTTCCCGATTCAAATCTAAGGATAAAAAAATGAGACGTTTTGCGGTAGCCATAGGGTGTGTTGTCGCATCTGCGTTGGTATCGGCGCAGTCGACATCGCATCGCGCGCTCGATTTATCGATCAGCCACTCGCAGGCAGCTCCGATAGCAAAAACCTCACAAGTGGTTTCGAATAAAAAAACCTTGCCCGTGCCAACCTTCCAGCATACGCGCGTGGGTGTCGTGTCCGACTGGACGCAGCGTAACCTTCTCTTTTCGACCACCAACAATCGCGCTCTGTTGGCGCGCGCGCAAAAGGATCCGCGCTGGGTGCAGTCCTGGTATTTGCATCACAGGGGAGCGTGGTGGACCGGGTCGCCTCGCCGGAACGTCAGAATTGCGTCGAAGGGTTTCCAGCGAGACTGGAATGTTCCGCTGGGAACGGTAACCTTTGCGCCGATCATCGAAAGCGGTAATACCGATCCTGGCGGCGGGCAAACATTTCCAGCCAAGTACACCTTTGACGTGACCGCGGCGCCGAGTTGCACGAATGACTTCGTGACCATCGGTCTCCCGGCCACTCCCGCAGTGGGTGGTCAGGCGAATATCGTCGGCTACAACAATCTCTACACTTCAGGCGACACCAGCGGTTATTGCTACTCGGTCGACGCGGCGACGGCGCCGTCTGTGCTCTTTGCTTATGCCTCGGGCGTCGGAGAAATTCCGGCGGCGGTCAGTGTTTCATTGGATGGAACGCAGCTCGCCTACGTCGAAGATCTGATGACGGGAGGGGCCAATTTTCACGTTTTGACTATCGGCACGACCGGCAACAACGGCGCGAGCGCCACCGCAGCCGTCGCGCCGAGTATCCAAAACGGAGTCACCCTCAACAGCACAAACAATGCATCTGACTGGAGCATTCCGCTTACGCCCGATGGAATTCCTGCGGACGGCGTCGAGAACTCCACCACTGCACCCTTCATCGATTACACAACCAACGCCGCGTACGTGACCACGTATACCTGGTCTCCGCACGGCGCCGGCTACATCTACAAGATCAGCCCCGTCTTTGGCGGCGGCACGCCCGCGATCGTCTGGGCTGCGCTGGTCGATTGCAGCAGCAGCGGACCTCCGGGCGCTCCTTCCAGTCCCGTCTACGATTCACTGACGAACGATGTTTTCTTTACCGATACGGGATCTCGCATCGACTATGTAAACGACACAGGGGCCTCGCCGACGGTGACCTGCGGGAATGTGGGCACGTATGACGATACAGCCGCGAATCCGCCTGTCGTCGACGTCATCAACGAAAAGGTCTACGGCGCCTTCAACGACAACAGCGCCAATGAGTATGTGACCCAGATTTCGGCGACTGATCCGACAGGGTCGAGCCTTGGCGTGACCGTAGGCGGCGAAAACACTACTTACACGGGTCCCTACGGTGTGGATTTCAGTAACGACTATTACAACTGCGACGTCTCCGTGAGCCCTTGCTCGGGCACGCCACTGCTGTACGCGGCCGGTGAAGATGACACGGGCACGGATCCCGTCTTGTATGCTGTCGGTTTCGGTCCTGATCTTGCGATAAACTCGCCCGCCTTGTCCGACACGTTTCTGACGACTGGCGCCGCAGATGCTTCACCTGTTGCAGAGTTTTACAACGCCACAACCAGCACTGACTACCTCTTCGTCGGAGTGACCAATAACTGTGCTGCGACCCTCTCGGGCGGAACAGGTGGATGCGTGATGAGTCTTGACATCACAAGTGGCCCCCCGACAGTCAACTCCAGCACCACCGCCCTTCCGGCGGCGGGCGGACCTACCGGAATCGTCGTGGACAACGACGCGAATACCACGACCTATCCCGAGGCTTCAAGCATCTATTACGCCACCAGGACCGGGGCAACGCTCGTAAAGGCCACGCAAAGCGGCCTCAACTGATACCTCAGCCCGTCGAGGGGATGACCTGCGCTTCGCACTCCCCTCGAACGTTCCCCGTCCCTTACTCTGCGGCATCACCGACCAGCCGCTCGGCGCGGTGCAGCTTGTCCAGGTTGTCCTGTCTTAGAGCCTGGGGATCGAAGCCCGGGTTTTGAGCGCCCCCAATTCTCCTGTAAAGACCCTCCATCCTTTGGATCGCCGCGTTAATGCGCTCATCCGAGTTCGCGCCGAGTGCGTTGACGGCCGTCTGCGCCCTGGGCAGTACATCGTGGAAGTGTGCAAGCTCCTCTACAGCGCGCTCGGGATGATAGCTCAACCGGTCGCCCGTCTGCATGGCGTCGATCAGCGGGTCGGGCGGCACCGCAGAAGACTGCTGCAGCGCGTCATAGGCCGCGCGCAGCCGAGTCATCGTGCCGGCGAAGCCATCAAGCTCGACTCGGCGCGCCGTCAATCCTGTTGCCCGCCGCACTTCGACGACCGCTTTGGTGGCTGTGCTCTGCTCTGGAACCGGGACGATCGTGGTCAGCGTGTTGCCCTCGAACTTCCATCCCGCCTTGCCCTCTCCACCTTGCGGCACCGCTTTGCCGTTCACTGTGACCGTCGCGGGCGGCCAGTCGGCGGGCAGTCGCACCTCGTAGCTTCGTGTCTTCGGTGCCCCCGGATAACGACCCTCTGCCGGCCCAATCTCAACGCGCCATATGTCGCCGGTTTGCGTGGCTTTGATGGGCGTGCGCGCGAAGACACCGCGCTGGTATTCGACTGACGCGCCGGAATCTTCATACACGGTATAGCTCGAGCTTTCGCCCGGTTTCTGCGGCCACACGCTCACGATCAGTGGATCGGCCGGCTTCTCACCCGTGTGCAGCACCGCCGGCTGCATCGGCACAATCGCTCCGGCTTTCACATACACCGGAATCTCGCTGATCGCAAAACTTCGCTGTTCCGTTGCCGGCCCTTCAAAGTGCTTTCCGGTCGGCCGCTCAATCCATTCGCCCTTCGGCAGCCAGACCTCTTCGCTCGCCAGGTGCGTCACCTTGTCTACCGGCGTCACCACCGGTGCCGCGATCATCTCTTCGCCAAAGATGTATTCACCCTTGCTCTTGTATGCTGCGTCCTCCTCCGGCCAGTCATAGTAAAGCGGCCGCAGGAACGCCACGCCGGTGTCGTACGTGCGGCGCGCCTCAGTGTAGAGATATGGCTGCATCGCGTAACGAAGCTGGAACGCCGAGCGCAACACCGCTGAATAAGGCTCGGGATACGCCCAGATCCGCCGTTCGCTCTCGGGATTCTTGGTGGTGTGGGTGCGCAGAATCGGCGAGAACGCTCCGAACTGCACCCATCGGGTAAACAGCTCCGGATCGACCGCGCCCGGCATATGCCCGCCGATATCGTGGCTCCAGTAGGCGTAACCCACGTTCGCAGCCGTCGCCGTGAACCATGGCTGGAACGCCAGCGATTCCCACACCGAGATCGTGTCGCCCGAAAATCCGATCTGGTAACGGTGATTCCCCAGCCCGCCCCAGCGATGGAACAGCAGCGGCCGCTTGCCCTCGCGCTGCTGATCGGTGAAGTGGATATAGTTGAGCCACCACGTCGGCAGCACGCCCGGCATCTGCGTATGCTGCTCCTGCTGCCAGTCCAGCCACCAGAAATCGATTCCCTGCTTTTCCAGCGGATGCAGGACGAGGTTGAAATAGTTCGTCGCCCAGGTTTTGTTGGTGGGATCGAACGGCACATACTTCTTCGTCGCCGGATCGATCCCCATGGCCCGCGCCATCGCCGGATACGCCTGCTCCCACGGCTGGATTCCCGACGCTGGATGCAGATTCATGGTGGCCTTCAGGCCGTCGTCGTGCATCTTTTTCAAGAAATCGCCTGGATAGGGGAAGAGAAACTTGTTCCAGGTATAGCCCGTCCAGCCGAGGCCCTCTCCCGATTGGTCCTTTTCGCCCATGGCCTTCAATTGCTCTTCATTGATGTGCCAGTCCATATCGATGACCAGCACATCCAGCGGCGTTGAATTCTCGCGGAAGCCCTTGACCAACTCATCGAACTCCTGGTCGCTGTACGACCAATACCGTGACCACCACGCGCCAAACGCAAACCGCGGCGGCAGGGGGATCCGCCCTGCCACGCGCACAAAGTCGCCAAGGGCCTTCTTGTAATCGTGTCCGTAGCCAAAGAAATACCAGTCCTGATACGAGCCAGGTTTCTCGTTCTCCGGCCGCTCCATCACCCACGGCCACGGGCTCTTCTCTCCTTCAAGGAAACGGAAATCCGCCGAATCGAACAAGGGCCGCGTCGTGTCATCCACCAGCGCCCACCCCGAGCGTGAAACCAGCCCCGACTCGATCGGCTCGCGCGTCCGGCTCCCACGCGCCTCATCCAGCGTCCGCGTCGTCCCCTGCAGATTTTCGGGATCGTCCATCCCCGGATGCCACGTGACCTGCTTGCCGTCGATGGTGAGCGAGATGGAGAGATTGTCGGCCGTGAAGCGACTGTCCCCGGTCGGCGAGTAGCTGAGCGTAAGGGAATCCGTCTTTAGCGCCAGTACTTCGTTCGCGCCAGCCTTGGTTAGTTCATGCTCAAACTTCGGCACCGGCAGCTTACGATTGATGAACGCAAACGACGCGTGATCTTCAAACTTCCCATCCGCTGACCATTCCATGCGAATCAACTGCGGCGTCAACACCGTAAACCGTGCATTCTCCACCGTCACCACGGCTTTCGGATCGGCCACCGGATCATCTGCCGGCGGAGCTGCACTGGTCTGCGCTCGCAAACCGGCACTGCAAACGAGGGAAATGACTGCAGCAAAAATCTTTCGCGAAGAGATGCTCACCTGAGCCCCCAATCTTGCTCCATCGGGAAGGGTAACACCGCGCCCGCCAACGTTCAGCAATTCGTCCCTGGAGGGGCGAAAAGAACATAGCCCAGGGTCGGGCGCGGCGGAATCGCGAATCGGAATTCCGCCCCTCGCGCCGCTATCATGGGTTCACCCATGCAATCGCCGAAGCCCATCGTCTTCATCTCCGCCGGTGAGGCCAGCGGGGAACATTACGGCGCCCTCCTGGCCTCTGCGCTCCGTCAAAAGCTCGATCCAAAAGGAGAAAGAGCGGAGCTCTTGTTCGGCATGGGCGGCCCGCGCATGGCCGAAGCCGGCGTCGATCTCGCCGTCCGCGCCGAAGACATGGCGGTCATGGGATTCACCGAGGTCGTCACCCACCTGCCACGCATCTGGAGTGAATTTCAGAGGCTCAAGCGCGCCATTCGTGCCCGCCGGCCGACCGTCGCCGTCCTCATCGACTTCCCCGAGATCCATTTCCGTCTCGCCCGCCTCTTTCATCAGCTCGGCGTCCCCGTCATTTACTTTGTCAGCCCGCAGCTCTGGGCCTGGAAGCAGCACCGGATCGAACTGGTTCGCAGATACGTGAAGCGCATGCTGGTCATCTTTCCCTTTGAAGAGCGGTTCTACCGTGAGCGCGGCGTCCGGGCCGAATTTGTCGGCCATCCGCTGGCAGAGCTGCCCCTGCCCGCCATCACCCGCGAGCAGTTCGCCGTCGAAAATCACCTTGACCCTGCGAAAACCTGGATCGCCCTCCTTCCCGGCAGCCGCCTCACCGAAATTCGCGATCATCTGCCTACGATGCTCGAGGCCGCGCGGGGCCTGATCCAATTCGTCCCCGACTCACGCTATGAGTTTCTGATCCCTCTGGCGCCGACTCTCGGCGCAAACCAGCGGTCGATCGTTAAGCTTCTCGTTGAGCAACACGGTAACGACCTCCCCATCCGGCTGGTCGAAGACGCCCGCGCTGCCGTCTACCACGCCCGCGCCTCCATCGTCGCCAGCGGCACCGCGACCGTTGAAGCCGCCCTCATGGGCAATCCGTTTGTCGTGGTCTATCGCGTATCTCCAGTGACGTATGCTATTGCCAGGCGGGTTGTGAAGGTGCCACACGTGGCCATGGCCAACCTCATCGCCCAAAAGCGTGTGGTTCCCGAGCTTATCCAGCATGACTTTACGGCCGCAAATATGGTCAAAGAGCTTGTGCCTCTGCTACCCGATGGCCCTGCTCGCGAGTCAATGAAAATAGAGCTGGGGGCCGTTCAGAGGGCGCTGCTTGGCACAACTGGGTCAGCCGGCCTGGGAGCCATTGAGAGAGCAGCAGAGATTGTCGTAGAAGAGATCGACTCGGCTTCCCCCGCGGCCCGCGTGGCCTCGGAACCGAGCGACCTTGAACCCCCGCAAGCATGAACCTCCGTGTCCGATCGGCGGCAAGATGACGAATACTGCAAGAGGAATAACACGTTCGCAGCCGCTTCGAGAGGGAGCGGAAGAAGGTAGCCCACGGTGCGCGTACCCCATCCAGGCTTTGCTTGGGTGGGGGCGGGAATCTGTTCCCGCACAGACTCCGGCATCGAGATTTGGGTGTGGCGCCTCCACCGGGCGGGCAGCAGTTTTGGCCCTGCTGGCCTTCGCCCTCGCAGCCCTCCCCGCTGCCGCCCAGCGCACCGACCGCCAGGCCCTGAACATCACCGGCTACGTGATTAACGCCGAGCTGGATACGACAGCGCATCACGTCAGCGCGACAACCGTCGTCAGCTTCACCGCGCCGCCCAACGTCGATATCGTCAACTTCGGCTTCCACCCTGCGCTCAAGGTCACCAAGATCACCGACGAATCGGGCAAGACCCTGGACGGCGAGCGCACTGCTGACGGCGGCATTCGCGTGACTCCGTCCACGGCTTTCACAGCCGGCCAAACCTCGCGCTGGACCTTCGTCTATGACGGCACCATCACCGGCAATGAAGACGGTCCGATCGAGGGCCTCAAGCTTGCCGCGATTCAGGAGCCCATCAGCTACCTGCTCTATGCCGCGCGCTGGTTCCCCACCACGGGTTTCATGACTGACCGTTTCACCGCGGAGATGCACATCCGCGTTCCCCAGGGCATGCGCGTCATTGCCAGCGGAGCGGTGGGCGGAGCCAAGCCCGTTGTCCTCTCCAGCGGCGCGCCCGGCGACATGTACGACTTCAAGTGGACGAAGCCCGGGTTCCCCGGCACCGTCATCGCCGGCCGCTTTGTTCCTCCCGTCTCCGTTGGCCCCGGCAACGTCAAGGTCTATCTCACGGTGAGCCACCAGGCCTCGGGCAATCAGCTCGCCCAAACCGCCAACAAGGAATACGACTTCTTTACCGACAGCTTCGGGCAGGCGGAGACAGAGCGTCTCAACGTGGTGGAGCTGCCCGACGACACACTGCCGGCTGCCTACGCTCCCGAGATCGCCGCCATCATGGGCTCGCGCGTCGGCGACAAATCCGGCATCCGCCTGCTGGCCAACACCATCGCCCACCAGTGGTGGGGCTGCGAGGTCAGCCCGCGCACCCTATCCGATGCCTGGATCACCAATGGCATGTCGCGGTATGGCGAGCTGATGTATCTCGAAGACGACAGCGGCAAAAGCGCCCTACGCTCTGCACTCGAAGATGTGGCGGCCGGCGCCCTCGCCTATGACACCATTCCGCTCTCCAGCATCAGCCGGCTCGATCCCTTCACGCCCCAGTTCCAGTCCATGACCCTCGAAAAAGGCGCCATGATCTTTCACATGCTGCGCTGGGAGGTTGGCGACAAAGCCTTCCTCAACATCCTCAAGGGGGCTCTCAGCCAGTACACCGACC
>Ga0335071_10006465_pt1 | contig 12087 bp, 8 predicted proteins | sample Lox_Sample_15_FD_206724 | JGI IMG/M metagenome (GOLD analysis project Ga0335071, IMG submission 206724) | Soil microbial communities from Loxahatchee National Wildlife Refuge, Florida, United States - Lox_Sample_1.5 | ecosystem: Environmental > Terrestrial > Soil > Wetlands | place: USA: Florida...
CCAGTATCGGCGGGCGTTGGAGCCAGATTGGGAGCCAAGACGGCGACCCAGAATACCGGGCCGCCGTTCTCACGTCTGGCGAGCGAGATGGCCGCCCTCTTTCTCTCTGAACTGCGCTGGGGCCAGTTCTCGGAGAGAAGTCGGAGAGTCTAGCATTGCGCTACCATGGCTCATGCCTTGGCGGCCCGTTACGACAGCCTCGCAACGAGAGATTGACGCCTTTGTCAGGGACTTTCAAGAGAAGGCCGTCTTCTACCTAGACGAGCCTGTCGGGCCTGCCGTCGCGGAGACGTTGACCGCCATGGGCTACAAGGTGCGGACGGCTGCCGACTGCGGGATGGCAGGCCGTGAGGACGCCGATCATGCGGCGTTGTGTTGGCGAGAAGGCATGATCCTAGTCGCTCACGACCACGACTTTCTGAATGACCGGCTAGTGCCTGAGCATCGGAATCCGGGTGTCGTCGTCCTCGACGGAGACCCCGCAGCTGCCGGCCGCATGACGACGGGCCCCGGGCGAGGCGATCACCGCCAGATGCTCCTCATGTCGGCTTCGCTCTCGGCCGCCTCGAGGAGATGGCCAGCGTCGTCATGTTCCTCGCCTCCGACCTCGCGTCCTACGTCACGGGAGCGGCCGTCGTCGCCTCATGTCGGCTTCGCTCCGCATGGCTCATGAACCTCAGTCCATGATATCGGCTGCAGACGCTCTGGTAGCTGCCCAGGGCCGATGTCGGCCTCGTTGCCGTTGACTTCCGCAGCTGAGGGTACTGCGTTAGGTTCGTCAATCGTTCGCGTCTACGGTCGCTTACGGGGGAGGTGCGGGAGTGGTCAGATCGCGACGCTAACGTCGAGACTGACCCCAAGCCGACCTGAGCACGTGCAGCATGCACCGTCGATAGCTTTTGTCAGTGTCGGCGTGGAATGATGGATGCCCCGTCGCTATGATCCCGCGGAGCTACGCGCGATCGCCGGAGGCGAAGAGATGGACTTACAGCTCGCTGGCAAGAAGGCACTGGTGACCGGCTCGACGCGTGGGATCGGTCTCGCCATTGTTGAACGTCTTGCGTTAGAGGGAGCGGCCGTGGCAATCGGCGCACGCAGCGGCGATGCCGTCGCGGATACTGTCAAGGCACTGCGATCCACGGGCACCAAGGCGTGGGGCCAGTCGGTCGATGTGAGGGACGCGGCTGCGATGCGGAGCTGGGTCGAACAAGCCGCCACAGCACTCGGCGGCATCGACATCTTAGTCCTGAATGCCAGTGCCCTTTCATTCGGCCCTGGCGTAGAAGCGCTCCGGTCTGCTTTCGACGTCGACCTCGTCCACACCGTGACTGCAGTCGAGGCGGCAATGCCGCACCTCGAGCGATCACGATCGGGCAGCATCGTCGCGATCGGTTCAATTGGAGGCGTAGAGGTCTCAGAACTTAACGCTCATTCAAAAGTATCCTATGGGACGGTGAAAGCTGCGCTGCACTTCTACATTAAGTCACTCGCACGGGATCTCGCACCGAAAGGGATCAGAGCGAATGTCGTTAGCCCAGGCTCAACGTTCGTCGACGGCGGCCCCTGGGATCGCGTCAAGCGCTATCAACCCGAGCGATTCGACCATGCAGTCTCGATGATACCGTTGGGTCGGATGGCACGACCACAGGAGATCGCCAACGTCGTTGCCTTCATGGCCAGCCCGGCAGCAAGCTATGTTACTGGGGCCAATCTGGTTGTCGACGGCTGTCTTACACGGCGCATCTAAATAGCCCCTCATGATTTGGAGTGGCCCCGACTGTCGTCTGCCACATAGGGCGCTGGCTCACGCGGCCCGTGGCTGTGGCGCCCGCAACAGCGAGGCTTTGGTGCCGGGATATGGCGACACGCGGCGAAGGAACGCGGCCACGCGGCGCAGCAAGTCAGCCAGGGTGGCACAGCGATGATTGCGGGTGACGTTGGCGTGCAGTTCCCGCCACAGCCGCTCGATGCGATTGTGATCGGGCGAATACGGCGGCAGGAAGTGCAGCACGATGCGCCCATGGAACTCCTCGGGCAGCGCCCACTGCACGAGGCGACTCGAGTGGATCCCGTCGTTGTCGCACCACGTGCAGCTTGGTCGCGTGGGGGAACGACGGTCTTCTATCGCGAGGCCGGAGACCGCAAAGCGCCGACTATCTTGTTGCTGCAGTGCATAGATAACATTAGCCCCCGCTGACGGCGCGGTCGCCCCCTCGGAGCTCCCAGCCCCCTGACGTAAGCTGCCATTCTCAGACGCTGGCCCCCCAAGAGCCCGCTGCCACAGCTGTTGTTCCTCGCCCAGTTGCTTGCCGAGAGGGATTGCGCGGGCCTGCATCTTCTTGAACCTCTAGAAGAAGCCCGGAATGAGCCGCTTCGTGCGCGCACGATACGCGTTGTATGCTGGGCCGAGAGCACTCAGGAGCACGGACTCCTCAAGCCCGATTCGGTGAATCACGACGAGCGTAGTCGGGATCATGAGAACGACCAGGCTGAGCCAGTTGCCGAAGAAGACTCCGAGTCCGAAGAACGCCAGCAGGAGCCCCGCGTACGAAGGATGCCGCACATGCTGGTACGGTCCCGCGGCAATAACCATCTGGTTTTCGTGAATAGCGACGTTGGCGGTGAAGAACCGGCCGAGCGTGGGGATGGCCGCCCAGCGAAGGACTAACCCACCGAAGAGCGGACTCGCTGCCGCGAGTTCCTGGACCGTTGCAGTAACCGGGAGACTCGTTGCTCGATAGCCACTGATGGCGCTTGCCAGCAACACGCCGAGGGTGCTCACAAGCCACAACAACCGCATCGAGCCATGATCGTCGACCGCCGCTGTGGGTGAGCCTCGCTTGAAAAGGGCGACGGCGATCTCGGATACGGGGAACAACAGGAGCGCAAGCCAAAGAACGGATTGAACGATCACTGCATAGCTCGACTTTCGAGACGCAGCCTAGCGACCAAGCTGAGCGATCACCGCAGGCGGCGCGGTTGAGCGTGAACGGCGCGTCCGGATTGCCGCCCAGCATCGAGCGGAGAAGCATAGCGGCGATTGGCCGGGTTGCACTGCTTCGGCTTTCTCATCGTTCGACCTCTCGAGTCGTCACGTAAGCCTTCCGTGCCCAGAGCTCCAGATCTACCTTCGGTCATCGTAGGACCTCATCGGCACGCTGCAGCACCGACTGCGGAATCGTCAAACCGAGCGCCTTTGCCGTCTTGAGGTTGATGACCAGCTCGAAGCGCGTCGGCTGCTCTATAGGCAGCTCAGCGGGCTTGGCACCCTTCAGGATCTTGTCCACGTAGGTGGCGGCCCGGCGGTACATCTCGGGAAAGTTTGTCGCATAGGACACGAGGCCGCCAGCCTCCACAGCCTCCCGCCATGGATACACTGCCGGCAGCCGGCTCCTCGCCGCATGCGCCACGATTTGTCCGCGCGCCTCGAACAGCATTGGGGCCGGAGCGACGAGGAGCGCGTCGAGGCGGGACTTCCTGATAGCGGAGAACGCTCGCTCCAAATCGCCCGGTCGGCGTGCTTCTATGAATTGCAGGTGCACTCCGAGTGCCCGGCCCGCGGCTTCCGCTTCCTCCCGCATGCTTCGGCGCGTACGTTCCCCGGGCCCGACCGGATCCCAGAGGACTGCCATCCGGTTGACCCCCGGTACCATCTCCCTGAGCAGCTCCAAGCGTTTGGCGAGTAGCTCCGGCGCCAGCGTGGTCAAGCCTGTAACGTTACCGCCGGGCCGGGCCAGACTGGCCACAAGGCCGCTTCCCACGGGATCGGCAACGAACGTCGCGACGATGGGAATGGTGGTCGTCGCTTGCTTGGCAGCCAGGGCAGCCGGCGTCGACCACGTCACAATGATGTCCACCTTAAGCCGAACCAGCTCGGCCGCCAAGGCGGGGAGCTGATCCTCCCCGCCCGCCGCCCAGCGGTACTCGACCGCGATGTTTTGTCCCTCGATCCAGCCCAGATCGCGCAACCCGCGGAAAACGTCCATGCTGGCGTTCGGGCCAGAGGAGAGCGACAGAAAACCTAACCGAGCGGTCTTCGCCGGCTGCTGCGCCTCCGCGGTACAGGCCAAGACAAGGGCGACGAGGATGACGCTGGTCGTGGCGACGGACCGCCGGGCCATCATTCGCACGGCCAGTCAGAATCGGGATCACTGACGCTCATGCTGGAACCCCTTCCGCATCATTTTCGCCTGACCGGCGGCGGCCGCTCACGCCGAGCACCGCGAGTGCAGCGGCGATACACGCAAGATGAAGATTCCCCACCTCGATCAGCCCAAGGAAAGGATTGTGGTTGGACCCGGGCATGAAGGGCTGTACGTCGGGCTGCATGAGGCCATCCAGCAACGGATGCGACAGGCCGTCGGCAAGACCACCCAAGACTATCCCCAGGGTTGAGAATTCACCACGTCCGGCCGAAGTGGAACCCACGAGCGGCCTGATGAGCCGCGGGAAGCCGGCGGCAGACGGCGGACGATGCCGAGGCACACGATGGCCGTCACCAACCCCGCCGCCGTGGCACCATGGTGTGAACGGCAACTCGGTCCGGCCTGCCCTTGCCTGGTTAACGCTGCCGCTGCGGCGGGTAGCTAGGCGCGCTTGTAATGGATAACATTGAACCCTTCATCGTTTGAGGGAGGTTGGAAATATGCGGTGATCGCTTCGAACGCTGCATCTGTTGTCCAGGCCGTGCCGGGAGGAAGGCCCTTGCTTCGGTCCTTGAGCTGACGTTTGCACAGGGCATCCGACGCGTCTACGAAATGCAGTTCATGTTCTGCATTCGCCCCTTCAAACAACTGCCGAAACCACGCGCGCTGCACTTTCGTGTTACCGGGAAAGTCGAGCACAACAGAGATGCCTTTCGCCAGCAGAGCGCAAATATGGGGCGCCAGAGCATCCTTAAGTCTGGAGGAGTACTTGACGAATCCTGGTATGTCAGTGATCTCGCCAGGGAACAGCCTATCTAGGAACTCGTCCTGCACCAGGAGAACGGCATTGTCCCGCCTGGCCAATTCTCTCGCGAGAGTCGATTTGCCAGCCGCCATTTTGCCGCACAAGAAAATCAGTCTCGAGCGTAGCCAACTTTAGCGCCCTCCGGCGGCGGGTGCCCACCCGTGGCCCCCGTCCTCGGTGACATAAGGTTTCATTCTCAGACGCTGGCCCCCCAAGAGCCCGCTGCCACAGAGCACATGAGCGGTCTCCTCGCGGGACGAGCGAGCCGGTCCGCGTGAGCGGCATGCTAGGCCAGACGCACCACCGCCGTCAATCGGCCGACGGACCGGCCGAATCGGCACAAAGCATGCCCTCGCGGCGCAGACACGACAGCGGCCGCCGCGCCCGTGACCGGTCCGATCAGGGCGAGACGGCGTCGGACCCGGGTGGACCGGGCCCGGGACTCGGCCCCGAGTGGGAGAGAGCCAGGTGCGCGAGAATCGTCCGGATGACCGCGGGATCGTGCAGCGTGGCGATCAGGCGCAGCCGACCTCCGCAATGGGCACACGCCAGCACGTCGATTCCAAATGCCCGGCGCATCAGGGCCGCCCAGCTCCAGGCGCGCGGACTGGCGGTCTTCACCCCGGTGCCGTCCGGACCTGCGGTCAGCGCTGCTGTCGAGGCCGTGGGCTCGGGCGCGGGCCGTCCATACGTGACTACTCGCGCGCGCCACCGCAGCACGCGCGTGTACACTCGTAGCACCGCGCAGGTCAGCCCATGATTCCACGCCATCTGGTAGCGCAGCCGATACGGCACCGTCAGGACCCACTGCCGCACCGGCACCCACGGCAGCACCGCGTCCACCAGATGCGCGGCGCGCTCCGTCATCCGGCGGCCGCCACAGCTCGGACACCACCCGCGCCCCTTGCACGAAAACGGCAGGAGGTGCTCGCGCGCGCAGCCCTCACACCGAAACCGCACCACGCCGTGCTCGAACCCGCCGCACGTCAGGAACTCCCAGAACTCGCGCTCGACGAACTGCGGCAGGCCCGCCCCGTCGCCGGCCGCCGCCGCCGCGCGCAGGAAGGCCTCCAGGTGCTCGGCGATGACCTGGTGGAGCACGGTGTGCTCGGCGTCTCGCGGTTGATACACGGGCGCGACACGCGCCATGCCCAGGGGTAGCGCGTCCGCGCCGCGCTGCCCATGCCCAAAGATTGATACTCCGGCGCCACCTCCCCACCAGACAACGGCACGATATACTGCTCGAACGGCCCTGCCCTCTTCCGCGTCCGCGGTGTCGCCCTGGGCCTCGTCCTCATCGCCTCCTTGCGCGTGAGGCGACACTACCGTCCTGTGCCGTCTTACGAGTCATTCGACCGCGTAGCCACTGGCGCGCGAAGTGGATCGAGTCTCGGGCACGCTCAGATCGACGAGGAGCGCGGCGTGGTCGCTCAGCGCGTGCCGACGCGCGCGACCGCCGCCCGGCTCCGCGCGAGCGCCCCACTCGTGGTGCGCGGACACCAGGTGCGGGCGCAGCGCGCGATTGACGAAGGCCTGGTCGATGCGGAAGCCGTTGCCGCCGTTCGGCGAATACCACGTGTAGGCGCGCTCCCGTCCTCTGAGGAAGCGAAACGCATCGGCCCAGCCCGCCGCTTCGAGCGCGCGGATCCAGCCGTCTTCCTCCGTGTTGAAAGCCGGCACCTCCTCGTCGAGGTCGATCAGCCCCGAGTTCGTGTCTCCGACCAGGAGCGCCGGGCCTCGACGCCACGTGTGCGCGACACCGAGGACGGCGTCGAGGAAGTGAAACTTCCGACCGGTCACGCGATTGGGCACGTGCATGGCGCCCAGGGTGATCGCGACGGGTCCTGCGACCCTGGTCAGGAGCCAGCGCCCCGGATCGATGGCCGGCGCTGAGCGAAGTCTCACACGCGTGAGGGGCCAGCGCGAGGCGACGAGCAGCGCATTGACCCGCGGGACGCGCAGCGAGGCGGTGCAGAGCTGGTGGGTCAGCCCGCGCTCGGCCAGGGCGCGGGCCAGGTCCGTGCTGGGTGGCGTGCCGCGAAACTCGGACAGCGCCACGACATCGGCCGCCCAGCGCGAGAGCTGATCGGCAATGGCGCCGATCCGCGATCCGCCGCCGGCCCGGATGTTCCAGGAGACGACGCGCATCCGGCTGGCCGAGACGTCAGGCGAGGCCGAGGGAGCGGAGGCGCGCCGCGGTGGGGACGCCGTCCGCATCCCAGCCGCGCAGGTCGTAGTAGCGATCGAGCATCGAGCTGAGCTCGTCGGGCGGGCAATGCATGCCGGCCGACGGCCCCTCGGGAATGGGCTCGTGCATCACGCGCCACGGCAGCACGTCGTCCTTGCGCCGCACGCCCTCGCGCACGTTGAAGAGGCGCTCGAGGTTGATGACGCGCTCCCCCACCCGCTCGAGCTCCTCCACGCTCGCGTCCCAGCCCGTGACGGCGCGGACCATGCGTGCGTAGGGCTCCTCCACGAAGAGACCGAACCCCCGCTCGGAGGTGAAGCGGCACAGCACGAGCGAGTCGCCCACGGCGGTGAAGTGCTGGCTCCGCACGGCGAACTCGGGTTTGCCGTCGGGGCTCTTCCGGTCGTAGCCCTGCGCGTACTGCGGGGTGGGCCGGGTGTCGTGATGGCTGCCGCCCCGCGTGGCCGTGGCGTAGCCGATGGACATGCCCTTGAGCGCGCGCGCGGAGTGCGCGGGCAGCTCGAGACGCTTGACGGCATAGACGCTCCGGGTCGCGTCCGGGTGGGCGGACTCCGCGAGACGCCAGGCGCCTTCGGCCAGTCGGTCCCCGAAGCCGGCGCGCGCCGCCGTCATCTCCACCAGCCGCAGCATGCCGCGCCAGTCGCCCCAGCCGAACGGGAGGCCGACGGCGCGCGGGTCGATCCAGCCGCGCTCGAGCGCTTCCGCCGCGAACGCGAGCGTCACGCCCATCGAGATGGTGTCCATGCCGAGGAGGTCGCAGAGATCGTTGGCGCGCGCCAGCGAGCCCGCGTGCGCGTTGCCCAGCATGGATCCGAAGGCGAAGATGGTCTCGTACTCCGGCATCTTGGCCTGGAGCCCGAGGAGCTCGCCGTCGCGGATCTCGTACTGCTTGCCGCACGCCACGGGGCACTTGAGGCAGGTCGTGTCCTTGGCATGGTAGTGCGCGTGCATCTCCTCGCCGGAGATGGCCTGCGCCTCGGCGAAGATCTCCTGGCGCAGGTTGTACGAGCCGAGCGCGCCCAGCGTGTTGATGGGCTTCACGAGGAAGGAGGTGCCGTAGGTCGAGAGCGCTTTCGTGCCGGTCTTGAGCGGCTCGCGCTGCTCCTCGAGGAGCGTCTTGAGCAGCGCGCTGTCGGCCATCTCGGTCTTGCGGCCGCCGGCGACCGCGACGGCCTTCACGCGCTTGGCGCCCAGCACGGCGCCGATGCCGCCGCGCCCCGCCACGCCCTCGCGATTCTTCCAGTACGTCGCCAGGCAGGCGAAGCGCACGCGGTTCTCGCCGGCCGGCCCGATGGCGAGCACGTCGCACTCCGCACCCTCGATGGCCTGCACGGCGTGCACGGTGTCGCGCGTGGTGTGGCCCCAGAGCGAGTCGGCCGGCTTCACCTCGGCGCCGCTCTCTCCCACCTTCACGTACACGGGCCGGGGCGCCTGTCCGGTCAGCACCACCGCGTCGAAGCCCGTGCGCTTCATGGTGGCCGGCCAGCGGCCGCCAAAGGTGGAGTCGAAGAAGAGCCCTGTCAGCGGCGACTTCGACGCCACGCAGGCGCGGCTGTTGCCCGGCACCGTGGTGTCGGTGATCGGGCCCACGGCGAAGACGACGGCGTTCGCGGGATCGTACGCGTCGATGCCGGCCGGCACGCGATCGAGGAGGAGCCGCGCGGCGAGGCCGTTGCCGCCGAGGAGCGCACGCGCCATGTCCTCGGACAGTGGCTCGACGCGAGTGGTGCCGCGCGCGAGATCAACGAAGAGGATGCGACCGCCGTAGCCCTTCATGTGGCGGCCATTGTACCCGCCCGACGGGGTAACGTGGAAGCGGGGGAATTGCGCTGTCCGAACCATTCACTGCTCGATGTTCCGCTTCGAGCGCGGGCTTGGCCCGCGCGATCCGTAGTGGGGGGAGGTTCGGAAGGGGGTGCAACCCCCCTCCGAGTCAATTGACGCCGAGCGCCTTCAGGTTCTTCTTGGCGGCGTCGGCGAGGTCGGGCTCGACGCTCTTGCTCGCGAGCAGCTTCTTGTACACGATCACCGCCGAATCGTTCTGCTTGAGCGCGCGGAACGACTGCCCGGCGCCGAGGAGCGCCCGGCGCGCCGTGGGCAGATCGGGCGCGATGTACACGGCGGTCATGTACGCCTCGACGGCCTGCTGGTTGCGGCCCGCCCCGCGATACCCCTCGCCGAGGCGGAATGCGGCCTCGGAGGCCAGCGCGGGATCGCCATTCGCCATGACCCGCTCGAAGATCGGCCGCGCCTCGTCCCAGTTCCCGGCCAGGAAGAGCACGCGCGCGCTGCCGAGCTCGGCATCCGCCCGCTGCGCGGGGAAGTCGCGCTCCACGCGCTTGTACTGCTCGGCGGCGGCCGCGCCGTCGCCGAGGGCTTCCTGCGTGCGCCCGAGCAGGAGGAGCGCCCGCGGCAGCTCGGGATCCCTGGGTGAGGTATCGATGAACTCCTGGAGCTTCGCCTTGGCCTCGGCGTAGGCCCCCGTCCGGAAGAGCGCCTCGGCGTAGTCGAGTCGCGTGTCGGTGCTCTTCCGGTAGCTGGGATACCGGTCGAGGAGCGCCTTGAAACTGTCGTTGGCCAGCGGCCACTCGTTGGCGCGCGCGGCCGCGGTCGCCACGTCCGACAGCGCCGCCGGCGCCGCCGGGCTCTTCGGGAACTCCGTCGCGACCCGCGTGGACAGGGCGCGCGCGTCACTCCAGCGTCCCTCCTCGGCGGCCAGCGCGGCGGAGGCGGCCAGCAGGGAGGGCGTCATCGTAGGATCGGCGGGCTTGGCAAGGAGCGTCTGGGCGAACGGCTTGAACTCGTCGGTCTTTCCCTGGTTCCAGAGAACCCCGGCGATGCCGTACTCGGCCGCCACGGCGACGGCGCCCGTGCCCGTGTCGCGCGCCTCGACGAACTCCCGCTCGGCGGCGTCCCACTGGCTCTTCTCGAACGCGATGCGGCCCAGCCCCAGGTTGGCGAGGGCGCCTTCTCCCTGCATCTGCGCGGCCCGGAAATCACGCTCGGCTTCGGGCGTCGGGCTGGTGGCGCTCACGATCACGCCGTGCGCGAGCCGCATCCGGCCCATGTAAGGCGAGAGCGGCGAGTTCCGGATCAGCTCCGTCAGCTCGCTCAGCACCGAGGTCCCCCGGCCGGCCCGGATGGCGAGAATGGCCCGATTGAGGTGGGCGAGCGCCGTGTACTCGCCGTCCGGGAAGCGCGCCACGAGCGCGTCGAGCTGCGACTTGGCGCCCGCGAGATCGCCCGTGCGCGCCGCGATGTCCGCGGACAGCAGGAGCGCGGCCGGCACGCGTGGATCCTTGGGGTGCGTGGTGGCGAAGCGGCTCCAGGTCTCGCGCGCGGCATCGAGGCGGCCGCGGCGAAACTCCGTCCAGCCCAGCGCCAGCATCACGGAGGGCGCGCTGGGAGACGTGGGGAAGTCGGACAGGAAGCGGCTGTAGCGCGCCGCCGCCTCGTCCCAGGCGCGCGCGGCATAGGCCGCCTCGCCGCCCAGCTCGAGGACGGCCCCGCGAACGTCGGGCGTGAGGGGCGCCTGGAGGAGCTTCTCGACGCGGGCGCGCGCCTGGGTCGTCTCGCGGCTCTCGAGATCCATCTGCGCCAGTCGCAGGTCCGCATACCAGCCCAGCGCCGGCGTGCCCGGCCGCGTCGCCACCAGCTCGAAGCGGCTTCGCGCCTCCGAGAGCTGCCCCGCGCTCTGCTCGACCTCGCCGCCCAGGAGCAGCACGTACGATCGCGTGGCCGGCTCGAGATTGCGCCCGAGGATCTCCTGCTCGAGCGCGCGCGCCTCGTCGGCCTTCTGCTTCTCGGCGAGCCAGCGGTACGCGGCGATGATGACGGGCAGCCCGAGCGTGCCCTGCCGGTCGGCTGTATCGAGAATGCGGGCCTCGTCGAGGGCCGCGGCGGAATCGCCCAGATCGAGCAGCGCCAGCGCGAGGCCCGCGCGGGCCCACAGCACCTCCGGCATCTTTGGATACGCGGAGAGCAGCCCGCGATACGTCTGCACGGCGGCGAGCGGCTCGCTGGCCGCGCGGCTCCACCACGCCTGCCGGAGCAGCGCCGTGTCGATCAGCAGGCGCGGGCCGCCGTCGGTGAAGGCCCTGAGCCGAGCGACCGCTTCCTTGTAGTCGCCGGCCTGGCCCAGGGTGTCGCCCAGCCAGAACGTCGTCTCCGCGGCGACCGGAACGGGCAGACTCTGACCGCGGAGCCGCGCCAGCACCTCGCGGGCCTCCGGGTAGCGTCCCAGGCTGTAGAGCGCCACACCCCGGCCGAGCTGCACCCAGGGCACGATCGCCGGCGGTGGGCCGCTCTTGACGAGCGCGTCGAACGTGTCGAGCGCCCGCTTCGGCTCAGCGCCCAGGAGAGAGATCCAGCCGACCTTGAGCGAGGCATAGGGCGCGACGTCGGAGCGCGGATCCGTCTTCAGCACCGTCTGGAGGAACTGCATCGCCTGCTCCGGACGGCGCAGCCGGATCAGGGTCTCGCCGAGCCAGTAGCGCGCCTCGCGGAGCACCGAGGCCTCGGTGCCCTTCTTGATGGCGTTCTCGAGCGCCTCACGCGCGTCCTCGAGCTCTCCCTGCTGGAACTTGGCGCGGCCGCACTCGACCAGCTCCGACGCGACGCCGAGCACGCTGCCCAGGGGATTGCAGGCGAGAAAGCGCGCGGTGGGGGCAGGCGCCACGGGCTGGAGCCCCAAGTCCGTCTCCACCCGCGCGCGTGGCAGCGGCGGCACGGGCTGGGGCGACGGGGGCAGGCCTGCCGGCGACGTCGACAGCGCGGGCTTGTCGAGGGCGGGAGAGACCAGGGGCACGAGACCGGTGAGGTCGGGCGGCCCCATCTTGAAGCGAGGCGGGGCCGCGGCTCCCGTGACGCCGAGGGAGGCAACGAGGAGCAGGGCGAGAGATGCGAGCGGTCGTGTCATGGCTTCTTGG
>Ga0335071_10006466_pt1 | contig 12087 bp, 10 predicted proteins | sample Lox_Sample_15_FD_206724 | JGI IMG/M metagenome (GOLD analysis project Ga0335071, IMG submission 206724) | Soil microbial communities from Loxahatchee National Wildlife Refuge, Florida, United States - Lox_Sample_1.5 | ecosystem: Environmental > Terrestrial > Soil > Wetlands | place: USA...
ATTCTGCCCCACCAGGTTCTGCAACGCGCCGAACTTCATCCCCGCCTCAACGCTGACGGTAAGGTCCGCCGGTTCGTAATGGACGACGCGTTGCAAGCGCCGCAACGATAGAGCCAGGTCGTAACGCCGCGGCGGGTTCCCCGTCAGAACCTTGGTCCCGTTGCCGCGCAGGATCACCGCCAGCTCATGCTGGGAGCCGTAACGCAGCACGGCCGCCGTTTGTTCCACCGTCTCAGGAAAGACCACGCATTCCGGAGTCTTCCCGTCCACAGCGCAAGCGGCACACTCATCCGCACCGGTCAGCACCTGCGCCGGGGAGAGCAGGTTCGCCAGGTCGGTCCTAAGGGAATCCGTTGCCACGCTCACGCCACGCCCCCCGGTATCGGTCCGCCGCGCAGTTCGCCGCACATTTTTCCGGTCGGCAGAACTTTGCCGGGGTTCAATCGCCCTAGCGGATTGCAGGCGCGCTTGGTCCGCGCCATCAATTCCAGGTCGTCTGCTGAAAAGATGAGCGGCATCAGATCGCTTTTCTCTAAACCAACGCCGTGTTCGCCCGTGATGGAGCCACCCATGGCCACACATTGCATGATGATTTCGCGCGCCGCCTGCAGGACGCGCGCGGTCTGACTCCGATCGCGCGCGTCATACAGGATTAGCGGGTGCAAGTTGCCGTCTCCCGCATGGAAAATATTGCCGATGTGCAAACCGTATTTCTTCTCGATGCCGCCGATGAATTCGAGCATCTCCGGCAAACGGGTGCGCGGAATCACTCCATCCTGGACGTAAAAGTTCGGACTGATTCGTCCCATGGCGCCGAATGCCTGCTTCCGGCCTTTCCACAGCAACTCGCGCTCTTCCGCCGATTTGGCGCGCCGAACCTCGCGGGCATTGTTCTCCCTGCAAACCTCTTCGATCTCCTCGGCATGTTCTTCCACCGCTTCCCTGAGGCCTTCCACTTCGATCAACAAGACGGCGGCGCAGTTCATGGGATAGCCGGCGTGCGAAGCTTGTTCGACGGCGCGAAGAGTGAAACCATCCATCATCTCTAAGGCGGCAGGCGTAATACCGCGAGCGGTAATCGCCGCCACAGTGCGAGTAGCGTCCGCCACCTCATCGTAGATAGCAAGCAGCGTCTTCACCGCCTCGGGCTTCCGTGAAAGCCGCACGGTAGCCTCTGTAACGATACCCAAGGTGCCTTCGGAACCCACGAAAAGCCCGGTCAGATCATAGCCCGGGCGGTCCCAGTGCCCCGCCCCGGTATGGATCACATCGCCATTGGGCAGCACTACTTCCAGTGCCAGAACATGATTAGTAGTTACCCCATAGGCAAGAGTGTGAGGACCGCCGGAATTCTCCGCCACGTTCCCACCGATCGTACATGCTTTCTGGCTGGACGGGTCGGGCGCGAAGTAGTAGCCCTGATCGGCAACCGCCAGCGATAGGTCCAGATTCACGACGCCCGGCTGCACCCGCGCGCGCTCGTTCTCGATGTCAATTTCAAGAATCTCTTTCATGCGGGAGAAAACTAGCAGTATGCCACCCTCGGTGGCCACGGATCCGCCGCTCAAGCCCGTACCAGCTCCGCGCGCCACGAGCGGCCGGTTCTCCCGCGTGGCCAACTTCGCCGCGTGCACGACGTGCTCGGTCGTACGTGGGAATACCACCACGTCCGGCTGACGTTCAGAGGAAAGGGCGTCGTACTCATAGAGCATCAAATCTTCCGGACGCCAAAGTACTCCGTCCTCACCCACGACTCCGGCAAGCTCCTTTGCCAGCCCACCCATTTTCATGACGGCCTCGCCCCTGACCCTGTGCGCAGTATATCGTCCCACCTGGGTACGGTCAACGCAAAGGCTCCTCTAGGCTCATATCTGAGCCTTACTGGAAGTACTCTCGGGCCATGGCTTGAAAGGCATAGTACGCCGGCTTTGGATTCCCGTGGACATCCACCAGACCCCATCCACAATCGTTGGGGCACCCCACGCTTCCGCAATAGGAGCACAGGGGATCATCGTTCCATTCATAAAAGAAGCAGCCGGCCACATCGGGATAGGTGGCGAAGATCTTCAGCGCCAGCCGCACGTACTCGGCCTGTTCTTCCGGCGAATGTTGTTTGCGCCACGCCCGGTCCCATAACTGCCGATCGCAAACCTCATTGCCGACCTTACGCTTCAGCGGCCTGCCGCTTCCCTCTAAGGACGAGTAACCCCATTCGTTGATGAGTACCGGCTTGTGCGTGATCTCGTGTAATCTGTCGATCACTTCGATCCACGCCGCGGGGCCGCCCGGCGCGAAGGAGCCGAAGTATCCGTCAATGCCCACAAAATCAAACGGGGAATCGGGACTGCCGTATAGAGCCCGCAGGATTTCCTCACCTTCGAAAAACGCGCTGGCAGGGTTAACATCTGCCTTAGCGTCCGGATTGCCGTTCTTCAGGCCTCTTGCCCCTGCGTTGAGGAACCGCACCGCCTGCTGAACGGAAAGAGAGCCCCTGAATTCCGTGAGGTCCATCTCGTTCGAAACCTGCCACAGATCTATGATTCCCTTCGTCTGCCGGCCGATCTCTTCGCAGGCCTTCTGGTATGTTTCGTAGTATCGGTCGCTGTCGACTGTGCCCGCCCACTCCGGCATGGCGTTGAGCCAGGCCGTTCGTCGGTTTTTGATATCGTACTGCAGGTCTCCGGGTGTGGGGGTGCCGCCCATGATCCGCAGGCCTAGTTTGCTGATTCTTCTCGCCTCCTCTAGGTCGCGCGTAAACTGTTCGGTAAACTCTCCTCCAACCTTATCCCGAAAAGGGAACGCAAACCCCAACCGGACCCATCCGATGCCCGCCCGCTTTATTACCTCGTAATTGGGATTCGACTGAGGGTTGAAACCCATCATCGTGTTGCTCAAGCTGACACCGAGGATCCGTTTCGCCGTGGTGTCAGGCAACTGGCCAGGTGACTGTTTATGGTCGCAGCCTGACAATGCTAATAATGAAATGAGAATCCAAGTCCGCTTCATATTGGTCCACCCTTTGGCCTTCCTCTTGTTCCGAACGACAAGAATCTCCACGTCTGGGCTTTGTCCGATGGACGCCTATTCCACGACGCCGGAAATAAACGCGATTGTTCTTAACATCGGTGTGCAGAGGCGTCAAGCGGCGAGTGTTCACTCTGGCGAGTGTTCACTCGGGGCCTGCCCGCGGTTAACGTGCGCCAAACCACGCGCGCTACCGGACGGCTTCCAGTTATAGCTGCGGAACGTTCTAGACCGGCTTTTCGTATAGGTGAGAGAAGGATGAGCGAAACAATCTATGATCGCACGCTTACCAAAGCCCGTGTCGAACGTCAATCATTGAGGTGGTCAAGAAAAAGTCGAGGAAGTAGTAGGTAAGAGGGGCTAAATGGATTGCCGTTGTTGATGGTTTGGCGGCCTCGGCAACGGCAGTCCCCCAGGGAGAAGCAGGCGCTCGCGCGGCGCCGCGTCTTCATTTAACCCCTCTCCGTTTTAGGAGCGCCCTGCCCATATCGGCAAGCCAGACAGCTCAAGTCACGCCCCGCTCGGAAACGGGGGTAGGAGGTTAACATGAACTCAGGAAGGACTTTGTGCGTCGTGATGGGCGTGGTATTTGTGCTGGCCGTCAGCACCACACTCCATGCAAAGAGCTCCGGCAGCATGTCGCTCCCCAACGACGCCACGATCGGGGGCACGCACCTTGGACATGGCCGGTACGAGATCAAATGGGAGGATAACAGTCCTGACACCACCGTCAGCTTCGTGCGAAATAAACACGTGGAGGCGGTGGCGGAAGCAAAAGTAGTGCACCGCCCTACCCCGTACAGGTTTAACTCCATTGTGTACGATGAGACCAGTGGCGGGCACGTCATCAAGGAGGTCCGGTTCCAGGGGTCCAGTGACGTGCTGGTATTCGAATCGCGATGAAGAGCAGGTTCACCATCACTCTGCGGTCAACTCAGAACACTGACTGGAAGGGGGCAGCACCAAGGGCCCCACTTGAAGCGTGCGGTCTGGGCTCCTACGGCTCCGGGTTGGCTGGTGTGCTATGATTCCCGCCAACGCGGGTGTCCTGTACGCAGCCCGGGCCGTCGCGATCGGTGACAGAGGGCAGGGCTGGAAATAAAGAACTGGGCGGCGAGCAAATCAGTAATCTGGAATCGCAAAATGGTCCGGCGGGGGCAAGCGAACACGGGCGCACGCAGATCCAAGAATCCGCGGCCCAGGCTCGGCCAACATTTTCTGCACGACTCGGTCTACCGCGCCCGGATTATCGACGCCCTGCCGTTGGAGTCGCGGGACGCAGTAGTTGAGATCGGCGCCGGGCACGGCGCTATGACGCCGCTATTGGCTGAACGGGCACGCAAAGTCGTCGCGGTGGAACTTGATCCCCGGCTCGTCGAGGGTCTCGAGCAAGCGTTCGGCTCCGACGCGCGGATACGCATTTTGTCGTCCGACGTGCTTCAGGTAGAGCTCGCCGCCCTCTGCGAGCGGGAGCAAATCAGCGAGTGTTTTGTATTCGGGAACTTACCTTACTACATAACTTCGCCAATATTGCATCATCTGTTCGCCCAGCGAGAGCGGATCCGGGCGATGGGATTGGTGATGCAGCGCGAAGTGGCGGAGCGTCTCACCGCCACGCCAGGGACGCGTGATTATGGGTACTTGACGGTCGCAACCCAGCTTTTCTCTCGACCGGACGTCGCCATGATCATTCCGCCCGGAGCCTTTGCCCCACCTCCCAAGGTGCAATCGGCGCTAGTGACTTTCAGGATGCGAGCGGCGTTCGACCAGTGGCCAGCCTCAACCTGCGATGAATTTCTTCAGTTCGTGAAGCGCTGCTTTGCTCAAAAACGCAAGAATCTGCTGAACAATCTAGCGAGCCGGTTCTCGCGTAGCCAAATTCTCGCCGCGCTGGAAAGGTCGGGCCAACGTGCTGCGGCCCGTGCTGAAGAACTCTCGCTGCCAGACCTCGCCGCCATTTACAGCGTTCTCGAATCCACGTACAGGTAATCGCAGAAAAGGTCCTCCGTATCGCCGGCATCTTGCCGGCTCTCGGGTACCGGCTGGAAGCCGGCGTTGCGGCTCCCTTTGCTCGTCCACCCCACGTTTACGCAGCCGATTGGTCCTGCGCCGCATCATAAAGTTCGAGGCTTTGTCTAATGCCAAATCCCAGTCTTACGGCGCGCGAGCTACTCGCCGCTTGGGGAATAATCCTGAGCGGACGAGTACCCATGTTGTCCATCGAGATCACCCGCGAGTGCCCGCTGACCTGTCCCGGCTGCTACGCCTACGGAGACGCCCATTTGGGTGGTCAGACCACGCTGCGGGAGCTCAGCGATCGGCGCGGCAGCGCGCTGGTGGAAGGTGTTTTGCAACTAGTCCGCGAACACCGGCCCCTCCACGTTTCCTTGGTCGGCGGCGAACCGCTGGTGCGCCACCGCGAATTGAGCCGCATTCTTCCCGCGCTCAGCGGCATGGGCATCTTCACGCTGGTCGTGACCAGCGGCGTGATCCCAATTCCCTTGGAGTGGATGACGCTCCCCCGGGTGCGAGTGGCTGTGTCCGTGGACGGCTTGCCGGAACACCACAACGTACGCCGGCAACCTGCCACCTACACACGCATCCTGAAGAACATTGACGGGCGCACGGTGAATGTCCATTGGGTCGTCACTCGGCCCATGCTGGAACGGGCGGGGTATTTGGAGGAATACGTTCAATTCTGGAGCCAGCGCGCGGAGGTGGATCGCATCTGGGTGAGCGTCTATACGCCGCAGATGGGTGAGCAGAGCGCGGAACGGCTGGCGCCCGAGGACCGCGCGGCGTTGGCGCGCCATCTTCCCGCCCTGGCGATCCGCTATCCCAAGCTGCTGTTCAATCCGGGAATCGGTCGCGCCGTGTTACATCCGCCCGCGAATCCGGACGATTGCTTGTTTGCCCGCTTGTCCAGTAACTATTCGGCCGACCTCGCCACGCGTGTCGAGCCGTGCGTCTTTGGCGGAACGCCGGATTGCTCCCAATGCGGCTGCGCCGTTAGCAACGGTTTGCACTGGGTTCGCACTGTCAAGGTCGCGGGCCCGGTGAAAGTCGGCCACTTCGTGTCGGGTTCAATCAAAGTGGGCCGGCTGATGAACCGCCTGCGAAACGACGCTCCCCAACCGAGCCGCTGGAAACCGTCACCCACCGCGAACCCGAGTGACGGGGTGCAGATCCAAACTCAATCCCCGGTTGCCGGCTTGGCCAGCCGCCCGTAGTAAGTGGTGCATGGCCAGCGCGATCATTCCGAGATCTGGACCTTGGCCGCGAACCAGTCTTTCCAACTCGCGGGCAGCGCGCCAAGGTTGAGGATTTTGTCGATTTGATTCCGCGTCGTGTGCCGGCGGCGATGGACTTCGAGAAACTCCGCTATCGTCACCCGCGCGACTTCCCGGGAAGGCAATGAGACAATGGAGTCACCGGTCTGAAGGCCCCCCGGCTGGAGGACCCGAAGGTAGAAACCCGTGCGCCCGCTCTCGAGGAAGGTCCGCACAATAGTGGGAGTCTCAAGCGCCAAGGCCAGCTTGAAACAAGGCAGGCGCGGTTGGGTCACCAGAAAGCGAGCGGTCCCAACCCCGAATTCATCTCCGATGGCCACTTGTTCTTCCGTCAGTCCCTCGACCGTCAGATTCTCGCCGAAAGTGCCCGGCCCGAGATCGTCGCGGTTCAGAACCCTTTTCCAGTACTGAACGTGGTCCCCGGAGTATACGTACACGGCTTTGTCCGGCCCACCGTGCACCTCCAGGTCAGCGTGCGCGTCACCCTCAAGATTCAACGCACCAACCTTCACCACGCCGGAAACCGGACGTTTGAAGATGCCCGTACTAACCCGCTGCTTCTGCATGCTCAGCGTGCGCGGCAGACCGACATTAACCGATAGGACTTTCATATCAGAATTGACAGTAGTGGGAGGCGCCCTCAGCTATTCTACGACAGCCCAACGATTTTTGACGAGCCACCCGCGATTTCGCTACACTAATTCAGTGGGGCAAACACCAGGGTCCACAGGAAGGTAAAATGCCGATAAAGAAGCTTCTCCTCGCGAAGCCGCGAGGGTTTTGCGCCGGTGTGGAGCGCGCTATCGATGTGGTAGACGGGGCGCTGCGGCTTTACGGCTCGCCTGTCTACGTGCGCAAGGAGATCGTCCATAACAAGTACGTCATCCGTTCGTTGGCCGCGAAGGGCGCGATATTCGTTGATGAACTGGATGAGATTCCGGACGGCGCCGTGACCATCTTCAGTGCCCACGGCGTTTCTCCCGCGGTCCGGGCCATGGCGGTGGCCAAAGGTCTGAAGGTGATCGATGCAACGTGCCCGCTGGTCACCAAGGTTCATATGGAAGCGTTGCGTTACGCGAGTGAAGGCCGTTCCATCATTCTGGTCGGCCACGCCGGTCATGACGAGGTAATCGGTACCATGGGTGAGGTGCCCGGCCGCATCCAGTTGGTCGGCAGCGCGCAGGAGGCCGAAAACGTCCAGGTTCCGGCAGGCGAAGAAGTGGCCGTGACGACGCAAACCACCCTGGGGGTCGACGATGCCAGCCAAATTATCGACGTGCTCCGCCGGCGCTTCCCCAAACTGATCACGCCGCCGGCCGACGATATTTGCTACGCCACGCAAAACCGCCAAACGGCGGTAAAACTGCTCGCCCGGGAAGCCGATTTGATACTTGTCCTCGGTTCGGGGAACAGTTCCAACTCCCGCCGCTTGCGCGAAGTGGCCGAGGATGGCGGCGCCAAGGCTTATCTGATCGACGACGCCCAGGAGATCGATCCCGCATGGATCGAGGGGGTGGAGTGTGTTGCCATCACCGCCGGTGCCTCGGCTCCGGAAGTACTGGTGCAGGAAGTCGTGGAGTATTTTCGCAAGCTGGGAGTCGAACACATCGAAGAGGTCATGGCGATTGACGAGAAGGTCACGTTCCTGCTGCCCCTGGAGCTTTCCCGCGAGATGAATGCCCGCGGTTTGACTTAAACCGAGTAGACCTACCGAGCGAACTGGTCCGCAGATTATACCGACTACGCAGATACCAAGGGACCCTAGGTCCATCGGCGTGATCGGCCAACCTGCGGATGAATTGGTTTGCAGTCAATTCCAATTCGAACGCATCGGCGTTACACTAGCGCCCCGTTCCACGGTTGGTGTGCGAAACCAGCCGATTACAGCAGTCATCGAGGTCAGTCTATGAAAGCACTACGGCTCTACAGCCTGGGGATAGTCGCGGGCCTTATCTTGTCGGGAATAGCACTTCACGCGCAGCATGATTCCGGGATGGGTTATAGCGACACTCCCCTGCTGCCGGGTGGCAAGTGGCATGTTCATGATGCGAAACGGCCGCAGCCGGAGAAGGTCACCGGCGCGACGGCCAGCACGCAGGAACGCGCCGGAATTCCCCCCTCCGACGCGGTCGTCCTTTTCGACGGCAAGGACCTGTCGTTGTGGCGGAGCGCCGCGGGCGGGTCGGCTCCCTGGACCGTGCGTGACGGTTACCTGGAGGTCGCTCCCAAGTCCGGCGACATCTATACCCGCGAGGAATTCGGCGGTATTCAACTGCACGTCGAGTGGCGCACGCCCGCACCCCTGCGTCCGGGCAACGTCTGGCAGGGAAACAGCGGAGTCTTTCTCTTCGGCGTCTACGAGCTGCAAGTCTTTGAGAGCAGCCGCAATCTGATTTACGCCGACGGGCAAGCCGGAGCCATCTATGGGCAATACTCTCCGTTGGTGAATCCGTCGCGAGAGCCCGGAGAATGGCAGACCTACGACGTCATCTTCAACCCGGCGCGCTTTAAGGACGGCAAGCTCGACACGCCGGCCTACATCACGGTATTTCAGAATGGCGTCGTGATCCAGAATCACACCGCCATCATGGGAGAAACCGGCCACCGCATCTTCCCGCGTTACGTCGATCGCGGCGCCAAAGGCCCCATCCGCCTGCAGGACCATGGTGACCTGGTGCGGTATCGCAACATTTGGGTACGGGCGCTCAAAGAGCTCGATTGAGAAAACATGAGGTGGCTTGTCCAATTTAGCGCTGCATGAGAGGGAAAAATCTGGGGCTTCATCGCTTCGCTTATGTGCGACCAACGCGTCGCGCTGCGGCGTGCCAAAGCGCCACCCCGGCAAATGGGAGCGCCACCCGGATGGCTGTTCCCCCCTATGTCATCTTCCGCCTACCACCTACTGTCTTGCCGCTAGCCTCTTCACATGAGTTTTAATACTTGACAAGGGTGTCATACTAGTATACACTGCCAGTACCCCATGAGTCGGAGGCGCCGTCATGTCTTTGCGCCAATCTCCCAACCTTACTCCGGCGCTGCTCTCCGCCAAGAGCAGGTACCAGGGATCAGGTGCGAGGTGTCAGGAAAGAGCACTTCATTCCCAATCGCGATGGTTCTTGTTGTGCGGCAACGCGGCCGCAATCCGCAAGGGTCGGGTGCCAGGTGCCAGAAAAGACAGCATAGAGACGGGGAGAGGGAAGGGCGAAAAGATATTAAAGTGCGACGCTCGAAGCCGGAATATTATAGAAAACACAAGACACAGCGACATTATGTCGTGCTTCTTGACGGACATTTTAGGCAATTTGACACGGTTTTAACGGAAAATGCGCGTTTGGGAGCGACAAATAGTACCTCGCGACGTGATTTGGCCGCCAATGTAGGACGTTGGCGACACCAGGATGCAAGCCGGGACAACCAAAAACATGCCACCGAGGCTGTTCCGACCCCATCGGACCACCGGAGTCCAGAATTCGGACCGGCCGGCACACGGGAGCCGGCAGGAATGCCGGCGTTACGACGTTGTCGCTCTGCTATCGAACCGGGATTACCCTTTAGCGCGTCGGTGAATTGGACTAGAATGGTCCGCGCGATTCTCGGCACACGCCCGGGGACGTGAGCGCTCACGGCGGCTGGCCGCCGATCCCAAGCGCCGAGTCGTGACAATTCATCATGCGAAGGAGATGAGGAATGGACCGTCGAAATTTTCTTAAGACCGGCAGCATTGCAACTGTGGGTACATATCTGGCAGGGGCAGGCAAGGTGCACCTGATGGCGGCGCCTGAGGCTGAGCCCGCCAAGCCTATTGCCGCCAATGACACGATTCAAATCGCTCTGATTGGAGCTGGGGGCCAAGGCCAAAGCGACACGCGCGCCGCCGCTCAGGTTCCGGGCGTCAAGGTAGTGGCGGCGGCCGATTGTTACGACGGCTGTCTGGAGCGCGCGCGCGAATTGTGGGGCAAGGATATCCTGACCACCCGCGATTACAACGAGATTCTCGCGCGCAAGGACGTTGATGCAGTCGTGATCGGCACGCCCGATCATTGGCACATGCAGGCGGCGGTGGACTCGATGAACGCGGGCAAGGACGTCTACTGCGAAAAGCCCATGATCCACCTCTACAGCGACGGCCCGAAGATCATCGATGCCTGGCGCAAGACGAATCGCATTATGGAAGTCGGCAGCCAGCGCGTGAGCTCGATCATTTACCGGAAGGCCAAGGAACTGCTGGCCGCGGGCGCCATCGGCACGCTGAACATGGTCACAGTATGGTACGACCGCAATTCCGCGCTGGGCGCCTGGGAGTACACCGTGCCTTACGATGCCAACACCCAGACCTGCGATTGGCCGCGTTTCCTCGGTACCGCACCCAAGGTCCCGTGGGACGGCGAGCGCTTCTTCCAGTGGCGCAAGTATCGCGACTATGGCACCGGCGTGGCGGGCGACCTGTTCGTCCACCTGTTCAGCGGCGTGCATTACATCACGGACACGTACGGCCCGACACGCGCCATGTCCACGGGCGGGCTGCGTTTCTGGAAGGATGGCCGCGACGTACCCGACGTGATGATGTCCTTGTACGATTACGAGAAGGGCTTCAACCTCAGCGTCCGCACCAATTTCGTGGACGGCGGATCGGAGAGCGAAGGCTTTGTGTTCACCGGTTCCGAGGGCCAGATGGTGATCGGCAACGACGGCGTCAGCGTCACCCGCGTGCCGCGCGAGAAGGAGCCCGGCTACCGCGTTGACCTATTCTCAACCGCCATCCAGAAACGGATGATCGAGATCTATCACGAGAAGTATCCGATCAGCCATCCCTCGGGCGAAGCGATGCTGGGCGGCGAGAAGTACGTGGCGCCGGAAGGCTACAGCGATCACTACGACCACCTGAAGAATTGGATCGACGCCATCCGCAGCCGCAAACCGGTAGTGGAAGACCCGGTGTTTGGCTTCCGTGCCGCCGGAGCCGCGATCTTGAGTAACGTGAGCTACGACAGCGGCAAGCCCGCGCGCTGGGATGCGGAAGGCATGCGCCTGCTGTAAGACTGTACCTAGCCCGCTTAGCTAGCCCTGTGCTTCATCCAGAATACCGTATCGCCGCCCTGCCATCGGTCTTCGGACCGGTGGCGGGGCGCCGACGGCAATATCCTGCTTTGCCCCCTCAAGGTAGTCGGCGGGTCATCAATACTGCCACGTTTCGCTCCATGCCGAAAATCCGGTGGGACGCATCAACTCCACCTGGACTCGCACGATTTCCTTCGCTTTGAAGCTGAGTTCGGCACGCACCCTCTGGCCCGGCGAAAAGGACTGCATCGGAATCGTGAGGCGCTCGACCGGGGTTTGACCGAACCCGTACGCGACAGCACGAATCGAATAGCCATGCACCGGGTATCCCGGAACGGTGGCGCGGGTTTTGATCGAGACCACCATCCCATCCGGATTTCCCGTGACCGCCATCGATTCCACCGGCGATGATTGGCGGCGCAGTGCTTCCCATGAGGGCTTCCGCGCACCATACAAGTCCACAACGCCATGCACGCGCTGCTTCATCACGCCCGTGCCACGATCGCCGATGTGGGTACGGTAGTCGTTATAGCAGAAGAAGATCAGTCCGGCGACGTAATCCCGTTCGCGGAAGACGGCATCGTGCTCCAACAGAACCTGAGTCCGTCTGGCGTCCCCTTCGGGACGCTGGGCGGTACAGGCGCAATAACCGTATTCGGAAATGACGATTGCCTTATCCGGAAAGGTCCGGTGAATTTCATCCAGATTTCGCGCG
>Ga0335071_10006467_pt1 | contig 12086 bp, 9 predicted proteins | sample Lox_Sample_15_FD_206724 | JGI IMG/M metagenome (GOLD analysis project Ga0335071, IMG submission 206724) | Soil microbial communities from Loxahatchee National Wildlife Refuge, Florida, United States - Lox_Sample_1.5 | ecosystem: Environmental > Terrestrial > Soil > Wetlands | place: USA: Florida...
TGGCGCGTGACACCCGTTACGTCGTCACCGATTACGGCGCGGTCGGCGACGGCACCACCGTCAACACCCAGGCAATCCAGGCCGTCATCGACCGGTGCGCGGCCGAGGGCGGCGGCGTCCTCGTCGTACCGCCGGGCACATTTCTGAGCGGCGCCCTCTTCTTCAAACCAGGGGTGGACCTGCTGGTCGAAAAGGACGCCGTGCTAAAAAGCACGATCGTGCTGGGGGACTTCCCGCCGATCTACACGCGCTGGGAAGGCATCGAGCGCTATTGGACCGCGGCGTTCCTCAATTTCGTCGGTCTGAAGAACGTGACCGTTTCCGGCGCAGGCACGATCGACGGCTCCGGTGACGCGTGGGCCGGTTACGGCCGGCGTGTTCCTCGCGGCCCCAAAGCGCAACCCGGAACGAAATCCGCACCGGTAGACTCGGTTGCCGGACGGGCAGCCAAGTCGATGTCCGGGCCTGCTGAATCGGAAACGCTCGCTGCCGCTCTCGCCGGGCCGCTCCCGCCACCCGAGGAGGTCTACCCCCAACCGTTGCCGACCCCCGCCGCGCTCAACTTTGCACCCGATCCGGCCCACCTCCCGCCCGTCAACGCCGCGGGTTTTGCGCTGCCGCGCGATCGTCTCGGCTCGCCCCTCAGCCCACCCCGCGCCCTCGTGTTTCAGAGCTGTACCGGCGTCCGTGTCTCCGGCCTGACGCTGAAAAATCAGGCGCGCTGGGGCTACGTTTTCCTCTATTGCGAAAACGTCGTCGCCGAAAACCTCACGGCGCGCGCCGTGCACTACATTCCGAGCTCCGACAGCATGGACATCGACTCCTGCCGCCACGTACGCGTTGCCGGCTGTGACTTCGATTGCAACGACGATTGCCTCTCGATCAAGGCCGGCAAGGACGAGGACGGCCGTCGCGTCGCCCGACCAAGCGAGGACATCGTGATCGAAAAAACCCACTTTCGGTACGGCCATGGCGGTGTCGCCCTGGGCAGCGAGGTCTCCGGGGGCATCCGCAACGTCGAGGTGCGCCAATGTGTGATGGATGCCGACAACTGGGCGCCGATCCGTTTCAAGTCGCAGCCGAGCCGCGGCGGCGTGGTGGAGAACGTCACCTACCGTGACATCGAACTGCACGACACCCGTCTGATGGTCGAATTCGACCTGGAGTGGAACATGCGCATCAACGTCGCCGGCGATGCCCGCGTCGCCACCGCGATCCGCAACGTGAAGATCATCAACGTCAACGGCACCGTGGGCAAAGTCGGGATCATTCATGGACTCAAGGACAGCCTGATCGATGGCGTGGTCTTCGAAAACTGCGCGATTACGGCCCAGCATGGCCTCCGCATCGACCACGCCCGCCATATCGATCTTTATGGCCTCAAGCTGGACGTGAAAGAAGGCGAGCCCGTCACCCGGAACGACGCCGAATAAAGAACCGTCCGCTCACCCAGCGCGAGGCCCTGCCCCTCGCCGGGGGTAGGGCGCGTTATCCTTAACGCGCCGACCAAATCGTCGCACGCTTTCCAAGCTCGACGGATCAAGGATAATCCGCCCGACCGGCGATCATCAATCGCAGTTACCCTGGATTCTCACCGGCCGGTGCCGGTGGCGTAGCCGCCGCTGCGCGCGAAGAAACGGTGGTTCATCGGCCGGCGTTGGTCGGGGGTGAGTGCCGGCAGCTCGGGGAGCGTGCGGTATTTGTCCTCGCCGAGTTGCGCACGGCACAACGCCCGAAAATTATCCCACCGCTCGCTGAGGCGGAGCGCGGCGTGGCGCGCTTCGATCTCCGGGTTTCTTTTTCCTGGTTCCGGGTTCCGGGTTTCGGGCTGGCCCGCCGGGGCGGGTTCTGCGTTTCGGATTTCGTCTGCGTTGTTTCGGAATTCGATATTCGGAATTCGGATTTCCGCCGTCAACGGCGGCGCGTTGGCCACCTGCCGCAGCAGGCTGCGCCACTCGACGAGCAACCGGTCAAAATCGCCGCGCCCGGCGATTTCCTGCTCGTCGACCAGCTTGCGCGCCTTCTCGCCCTCGGCCACGAGCGCGTGCACCACCTCGGCGGCGCCGCTGCCGTATTGCGGCGGCACGCCGCGGTCGAGCCAGCCTTCGATCGTGAAACGCCGGAAGGCCTGTTCACAGACCGCGGACAGCCGGCCGATACGACGCGGGTTGGTGCCGGCAAAGCGGTCGCCCGCGAAAAGGTTCGCCACATCGAACAGCAGGTCGTCGAGCGGATAGCGGCGGTCTTCGAGCGCGGCGGCGAGCGCCAGCCCTTCCGGCCCGAGGAAAACCGCCGCGATTTCGCCGCGCGGTGTCAGGCGCAGCGCCGGGTCGAGCACGCCGATCCGCTGCCATTGCCAGAAGAGCGTGGCCTGCGGCGAAAGGGCGAGGCAGTCGGCGCGGTGGGCGCAGCCGGCGCAGGCGGGAAACGGATTGCGCTCGCGGCGCACCAGGCGGGCGCGGCCGGTGTCGGTGCGCTGCCGGCAGGGCAGGGCATCGGGCGCGAGCGCCGCGGTGTGTTCGACTCCCAGCACCAATGACTCTTCGGTGAAGAACTTGCCCGCCATCGTGCGGGCCACTTCGGCGGCGTCGGCGCCGGCGCGGAGCGGACGCAGGATGAACGCCCACGGCAATGGCGCGGCGCGCTTGAGTCGCAGCGGGGCCGCGCGGCGCAGGCGCAGGGCGGAGCTGCTCACCAGCACGAAACCGCACTCGTCGAGCCCGCGGCGGCCGGCGCGACCGACCATCTGCAGGAGGTTGTGCGGGGCGATCTCGCGTTCGAGCTGGTCGGAACGAAAGCCGCCCGCGGTGATGAGCACCGAGCGCAGGGAGAAATTGATACCCGCGCTCAGACCAAGCGTGGCGACCACGGCGCGGAGCTGGCCGGCCTTGGCCAGCGGTTCGATCACACCGGCGCGTTGCAGATAGGTGAGGCCGCTGTGGTGATAGGCCACGCGGGCCTTGATCAGGCGGGCGAGTTCCGGACCGCAGGCGAGTTCCTGCTCGCGGGTCAGCGTGAGCGGATCAGGCAGGGGTAGCTCGCGCGCCAGCTGCCGGGCCAGCCGCTCGGCGTCCTGCCGGTGCGGGGCGAAGACGAGCACCGGGCCGTAGCCGGCGCGCAGGGCGCCGGCGACGCGTTTCGACCAGAAACCCTCGATGGTGCGCGGCAGACCGCCCACGAGTTCATCGGCCTCGACCTCCTCGAGCGGCACGGGGCGCTCGCGGGTCTGCACCACCTCGACCGTGCGGCCCAGCCGGCGTAACCACGCGGCGGCGTCTTCCGGATTGTCGACGGCGCCGGAGAGCAGCAGCAGCTGAAGCGTGGGCGGCGCGGAGAGCAGGACACCCTCGTAGTGGTTGCCCCGCTGCGAATCGGCCAGCCAATGGTATTCGTCGATGACGAGCAGATGATAAGGCGCGGACTCCGGGCTTCGCCGGGCGGGAGCCGGCATCTCGCCGCCGGCCGCGGGCGGCGTTGCCCAACGGTCGTCACCGATCACGCCTTGCACCGCCTCGAGCGTGGCGACGACGATGGGTGCGGCCGGATCGATCGTCACGTCGCCGGTGACGATGCCCACCCGCCAGCCGCGGGCGCGCCATTCGGCATATTTGTCGTTGGCCAGCGCCCGGGTCGGCACGGTGAAGAGCGCCCGCCGGGAGAAGTTCGTCTGCTCGGCCCAGCGTTCGAAGATGAAGGTCTTGCCGGCCCCGGTGGGCGCATCGACCACGACATCGTGGCCGGTCTTGAGTGCTTGGATGGCGGCGGCCTGCCATCGGTCTGGCAGGATGAGTTTTTGCAGACTTTCAAGTACCGGGCTGAGCACGCGGCGCACGCTAAACACCGCGCTTGTTGCGTCAATGCCCTGCCATCGACGAGTACCGTTGCCCGGGTGGCGATAACATCCGGTCGTCACCTTCTCCTGCTTACCAATCGCTGTGACCCAGGCGACTGCGGCGATCTGGCGCCGGGTTTCATATTTGTTGCATTCTTAGGCTATTTATAGAGAACTAGTTTCGTAATTCTGCTTGGGCCTTTTGCACTCTGGCAATTCGTGGTTATTTGTAGGAGTCCTCCAGCAGCCGCCCATGAAAACCACAGCCATGTCTTTTCGTACCCTGTTCGTCTCCGCTCTGGCCGCGTTTGCTCTCGGCCTGTCAAGCGTATCCGTTTTTGCGCAACAAGCGGCACTTTCTGCCGACCTGCAGCAGCAAGTGCAGCAAGCGGTGACCGACGGTAATGCCGCCGCGATCAGCCAGCTGGCCGCAAACAATCCCGCCCAGGCCGTGCAGATCGCCCAAGCGGCCGCCTCGGCCGCCCAGGGACTTGTCGCCACCAACCCGGTGGCGGCGGCGAACATCGCCTCCGCGGCCGCCACGATCGTCTCGGCTCCCGCCGTCATCGCTGCGAATCCCGCCGCTTGCGCCCAAGTCGTCGCCACGACCTCGCAAGTTGCCTCGGCCCCTGCCGTCATGGCCGCCGCGCCGGCGGTCTGCGCCCAGATTGCCGCCACGAGCGCGCAAGTCGCCGCCACGCCATCTGTCATAGCCGCCGCTCCAGTCGTGGCCGCCCAAACGGCCGCTGCCGCCAACACCACGGCGAGCAACGCCAGCGTTGTGGCTGCGGCTCCGACTGTCGCCGCTCAGGCGTCCGCCTCGGTCAACACCATTACCACGAATCCCACGGTTGTCGCCGCGGCTCCGGCGATCGTCGCAGCGATCCCGGTTGCCTCCAGCACTCCGACTCCGTCGGTGGCTTCACCGGCTGCGAACCCGGTGTCTAATAATCAGAATACACCGGTCACACAGAACACCCCCGTGGTCGATCCGTCGGTTACGACGTCGGTCAGTCCTGCGGGTGGTTGATCGGGTAGTAATTATCGGAAAAGACCCCCGATTGCCACGGATCGGCCGTGGTACTTTGTAGCGCGTTTGCGTTGCGTTTGACCGGCGAAGCCGGTGCGTGCACGCGCGATCTCGGATCGCACTCGGATCAGTCATTTGCCCGGCACTATTTTCGGGCATGCTGCGGCTGCTGCGTAAATTCTGCGCAGCGCCTGTCTGGCGTGCGCAAAGAATGCTCAGGTTGGTTTGCTAAACCGGTCAATCAGCCCGATTTCCACTCGTGGCATGGGAGCTGCAAGAGCAGGCCACCCCTTTTCATACCATGATGACTATTCGCCAAAATCTCATTCATAGCCTGGTCCGCCTTTCCCGAAATAATCTTTTCCGGGGGGCCTTTGTATCAGCCGCTGCCCTCGTTCTTTCGTCAGTGCTGTCGGCCCAAACTCCGGCCGCCACCGACACCCCGACTCCGGCCCCCGCCCCCGGCGACAACGCACCGCCTGCTCCCGCGGACAACCAAAGCGGCGGTCGCGGCAACCGCGGCAACCGCGGCGGCAACTTCAATCCCGAGGAAATGCGGGCGCGCATGAACGCCGCCCTCAAGGAACAGCTCGGCGTCACCTCCGACGACGAATGGAATCTGATCATGGAGCGCGTCAACAAAGTGAATGAGCTCCGGCGCAGCACAATGATGGGCGGCATGAATATGCGCTTCCTGATGGGTGCCATGGGCGGCTTCGGCGGCCCCGGCGGGCAAAATGGCCAGGGCGGGCGCGGTAATCGCCAGGGAGGTTTCGGCGGAGCCAGCAACCCGGAGGTCGAGGCCCTCCAGACCGCGATTACCGACAAGGCGCCGGATGCCGAGCTCAAGGCCCGGCTCGAGCGCTTGCGCGAAGTCCGCAAGACCAACGAGGCCAATCTGGCCAAGGCGCAGGAGGACCTGCGCGCAGTCTTGAGTGTCCGGCAGGAAGCCGTGGCGGTGCTCATCGGCCTGCTGCCCTGATCCCATGTTTCCCGAGGCGACCCTGCCCGACGCCGTGCCCACGGACGCCACCAACGGCGCCCTGCCCGAACTGCTCAACCGCATGATCGCGGCGAAGCAGCTCACGGCCACGGATGCCCGTTCCTACCTGGCGCTGCCGCGCACCGGCGCGACCGCGCTGACCGAGGAGAATGTGCTCCGCTGGCTCGCCCGCGAGTACGGCGTGGGCTTCGTCACCCTCGACGAGCTCGAGCCGGACAAGCAGGTGCTGTCGCTCTTTCCCGCCCGGCTGCTTCTGCGGGACGAACTGCTCCCGCTCCGGCGGATCGACGGCCAGATCGAGATCGCGACCAGCCGGCTGTTCGCGACCCAGGGGCTGGACGGCCTGAAGGCGCTGACCGGACTGCGCGTGCAACCGGTGCTGGCGCCGTCCGAGGCGATCCAGCGGGAGATGAAGAAACGGCTCGGCGTCGGTGCGGACACGATCGACACGCTCGACGAGGAGACGGCCTTGCAGGTGCTCGACGAAGGCGGCGCCGGCGCGACCGACGCCAATCTCGACGAGGCCGCCGAGGACGCCTCGATCATCCGTTTCGTCAACCAGGTCCTGAAGGACGCCATCGACCTGCGCGCGTCCGACATCCATCTGGAACCGTTCGAGAACGAGCTGCGCATCCGCTACCGCATCGACGGCATCTTGCAGGAAATCCCCGTGCCGGCGCAGGTGAAGCGTTTCCAGCCGGCCATCGTGGCGCGCGTGAAGATTCTCAGCCACCTCAACATCGCCGAGAAACGCCTGCCGCAGGACGGGCGCATCAAGGTGCGGATCGACGACGCCGAGGTCGACATCCGCGTATCCGTGATTCCGATGCTGCACGGCGAGGCCGTCGTCCTGCGCCTGCTGCGCCAGAACGCGGCGTTGCGTGGCGCCAGCCAGCTCGGCATGGGCGAACGCGAGTTCGCCTGCCTCCAGCGGGTGCTCCAGCTGCCGCACGGCATCGTGCTCGTCACTGGCCCGACCGGCAGCGGCAAGACGTCGACCCTCTACACCGCCCTGCAGGAGATCAACGACACCGAGCGGAAGATCGTCACCATCGAGGACCCGATCGAATACCAGCTCCGGGGTGTCAACCAGATCCAGGTTTCCGAGAAGTCCGGGCTGACGTTTGCCCGCGGGCTGCGTTCGATCCTCCGTCACGACCCCGACGTGATTCTGATCGGCGAAATCCGCGACCAGGAGACGGCGCAGATCGCCGTGCAGGCCTCGCTGACCGGGCACCTGGTTTTTTCGACCCTGCACACCAACGATGCCGCCGGTGCGGTCACGCGCCTCGTCGACATGGGCGTGGAGCCCTACCTGGTGGCCTCCTCGCTCGAGGCGGTGCTGGCCCAGCGCCTGGTGCGGCTGCTTTGCCCGCATTGCAAGCAGGTCGACACGCTGCCGACCGCGCGCGCGTACAAACTGCGGCTCGGGCTGCCGGCCGACGAGACTGTTTACCGCGCGGTGGGCTGCCGCGAATGCCGCCAGACCGGTTATTACGGCCGGCGCGCGATTTTCGAGTGGATGGATGTGAACAACGAAATCCGCGAGCTGGTCTTGAAAAATGCCTCGACCGATTCGATTCGCGCGGCCTCCTGCCGGGCCGGGATGCGCACGCTGGCCGAGGACGGCCGGCGCCTCGTGCAGGAAGGCGTCACCACCATCGAGGAAGTGCTCAGCGTCACCACGGTGCATGAACTCACAACGACGGCCCCGGTCGCGACCGCCGCCGGCCCCGAGGTGGCGCCGGCGCGGACCCCGCCCGCGAAGCGTTGAGGGGGATTTTGTCCTTCGCGTACCGCCCAAATTTCCATGCCGCAGTTTTCCTATAAAGCCGTGCAGCGCGATGGCGCCCTCGCCGAGGGCGTCCTGGATGCCAGCGGCCGGCACGAGGCGCTGCGTCAGATGGAGGTGCGCGGGCTGAAACCCATCCGGCTCTCCGAGGGCGGCAACGGTTCCGGTCACGACCAACCGGCTGTGCGAGCGACGAGCCAGGATGGCGATACCGGTCCGGACGGCGCCAGTCTGGGGCAGACGGTCGCTTCGTTCCTACCGAAGCAACTGGCGCTCGGCGGCTCGGGAAAGATTTCGGCGCGGATACTGGAAAATTTCACCCGGCTGCTGTCGAGCCTGCTGGCCGCCGGGGTGCCGTTCAGCCGGGCACTGGTGATTCTGCATCGCGAAGCCACCGTGCCTGCGGCCAAGGCCAAATGGAAGGAGCTCCACGATCTGGTGATCGACGGCATGCCGTTGTCCGAGGCAATGGCGCGCTCCCCGGAGACGTTTCCCCGGGTTTACGTGGCCATGGTCGAGGCCGGCGAGGCGGGCGGATTCCTCGATGTGGTCCTGGCGCAGATCGCCGACTTCCAGGCGCGGGAAAAGGAGCTCAAGGCCAAGGTGCTGACGGCCATGATGTATCCCGCCGTCCTGCTCGTGCTGGCCCTGGCCGTGATCGTGTTTCTGCTCGTGTTTTTCATCCCGCGTTTCCAACTCGTTTTCAAGGGCTTCAACGCGGAACTGCCCCTGATCACGCAGATGATCATCAAGGTCAGCGACATGGTCCGCAGCTACGGCCTGTTCGTCGGGGCGGTCGTCGTGATCGCGATCTTCTCCGTGCGCACCTGGCTCGCGTCCGAAAAGGGCCGGCGCTCCTGGGAAGGCCTGCTGCTGCGCATTCCCCGGATCGGCCCGTTGATCGCCCAATTCGCCATGGCACGGTTCTGCCGCATGCTGGGCACGCTGCTCGGCGCCGGCGTCCCGCTGATCAATGCGCTCAACGTCGCCCGGCGGTCGATCGGCAACCAGATTCTCGTCGATGCGGTGGCCGAGTCGATCGACCGCGTGAAGGAGGGCAAGCCGCTCGGCAAGAGTCTGGCCCAGAACCGGGATCTTTTCCCCGGCGCCGTCGTGGAGATGATCTCCGTCGCGGAAGAGAGCGGCCGGCTCGATCAGGAGCTGGTGCGCATCGCCGCCGTGACCGAGTCCGACCTCGACCGGCAGCTCAAGACCGTCGTCGCCCTGGCCGAGCCGGTGATGCTGTTCTTCATCGCGGCGTTCATCGGCACCATCTTCATCGGCATGCTCATCCCCATCTTTTCCCTGCAAGACCACATCAAATAATTCCCGCCATGAAATTCCCATCCCATCGCCCTGTCCTGGCCCGCCGCGCCCGGCGCCGCGCCTTCACGCTCGTCGAGTTGCTGCTGGTGCTCGTGATCCTCGGCACGCTCGCCGCCCTCGTGCTGCCCAAGTTCACCGGCCGTACCGAGCAGGCGCGCATCACCGCCGCGATGACCCAGATCTCCACCTTTGGCACCGCTCTCGACGCCTACGAGGTCGACACCGGCGGGTATCCGCGCGGCTCCAACGGCCTCCAGGCGCTCGTGATCCAGCCCAACGACGTCACCGGCTGGCGTGGGCCGTATCTGAAGCAGGATATTCCAGTCGATCCCTGGGGCCACCCGTACATTTACGAGTGCCCCGGCAAGCTCAACCCGTCCGGCTACGACATCATCTCCATGGGACCCGATGGTCAGGCCGGGACCGCCGATGACATCACCAACGGCGCCATCACTGCCCGTTAAAGTCCGCCGCCCCGCCGGCCGCGCCTTTACGCTGATCGAGCTGATCCTGGTCATGGCCCTCCTCGCCATCGCCGCCAGCCTTGTCGCACCCAAGATGGCATCGTTCTTCCGTGGCCGCGCGCTCGACCAGGAGGCCCGGCGCCTGCTGGCGCTTTCTCATTACGGCCAGAGCCGCGCCGTGGCGGAAGGCGTGCCCATGCTGCTGTGGATCAATCCCAGCCAGTCAACCTATGGCCTGACGGCACAGTCGGGATTCGTCGACTCCGACACCCGCGCCACGACCTGCCACGTCGATCCCACGCTGACCATCGAGGCGACGGACGTGGATGCCTCGGTCGTCTCGGAAAACGGCGACGAGCGCCTCGGCCTGCCGCAGGGCCAGTCCATCATCCGCTTCAATCCCGACGGCTTCTTCGACGAAATCAGCGTCCAGCGCATCGTGATCCGCCAGGGCAACGAAGGTGCGATCGAGATCGTGCCCGCGACCAACCGCCTCCGCTACGAGATGCATCCGGTCCATGACCTCACGAGCCCATAGCCATCTCCACCGCGGCTTCACGCTGGCCGAGGTCCTCGCCGCCCTTCTCCTGATGGCGATCATCGTGCCCGTTGCGTTGCAGGGCGTGCAGATCGCAAGCCGCGCGGGCACCCTCGGGCAGCGCAAGGCTGCCGCCATGCGCGTCGCCGAGCGGGTGTTGAACGAACTGCTTGCCACGGACGGACTGACCCAAAGCACCGGGAGCGGCACCGTGGCCGAGGGCGACCAGTCGTACGCGTGGACCATGCAGACCGAGACCTGGCCCGAGGACGCCATGAACGTCGTGACCGTGCGCGTCGTGTTCAATGTCCAGGGCTACGACTACAATGTGAGCCTCAGCTCGCTTTACGATCCGACTACGGTGTCGCTGACCGGGAGCCAGTCACCATGAACGCCCGCCCCGCCAACTTGCCGGATCTTGCCGGTGATAGTTTTGGGTGGAGCGGCTTGACCTCAAGACGCTTTCAGCGCGTTGGGGACAACGCGCTCCACCAGCTTGGCCTGGTAGGGGCGCAAACTTGTCGCGCCCTCTGCCGGGGGGAAGGGCGCAGCAAGACTGCGCCCCTACAAAACCCGGCGGGGAAATCAGACTCACCTGTAGCGGCGGTCTATGACCGCCGAAACGATTCTGTTGGTCTGCTGCTCCCTGTCGGCGGTCATAGACCGCCGCTACAGAATCCCATCTCGCTTCAGCGTGATTCTGCGGGGTTGGGAAATCCGAGCCTCCGCTCCCGCCGCGGCTTCACGCTGCTGGAGATCCTGATCGCCACCGCGGTGTCGGCGATCGTGTTGGTGGCGATCTCGACCGTTTTTTATGGCGCACTCCGCCTGCGCACCACCACCACCGATCACATCGAGGACGATCTGACGCTGCAGCGCACGCTCGGCCTCGTCCGGAACGATCTCGCCGGCTTGATGCTGCCCGGCGGCACGCTCTCCGGCGCGTTGCAAACCACTCCCTCGTCCACGCTGCAGTCGGACACCGCCGGCGAGCGCATCAGTCCGGATTTCTACACCGACTCAGGGAAAGTCGATGGCTGGAATCCCTATTCCGAGGTGCAGATGGTCACGTATTATCTGGCGGCGGCGACCGACGGCAGCAATTCCAGGACCCTTGTCCGCTCGGTCATGCGCAATCTGCTCCCGGCCCAGGACGCCACTCCCGATGACCAGCTCCTGCTCCCCGGAGTTACCAGCGCCGACTTCCTGTTTTACGACGGTACCGAATGGACCGACACGTGGGATTCCACGGTGACGTCCACCCTGCCCACCGCCGTCAAGTTCCGCCTGCAGCTCGCCTCGCAGAGCGCCAACGCGTCGCCGATCGAGCTCGTCGTCCCGGTCTTCGTCACCACGACCACCAGCGCGGCGGCCGCCGCGACCACGTCTACGGCCACGGGAGGAACGCAATGAGCCGGACCAGTTTCATTTTCCCTGTCCGCAACGCGTGTCGCTCCCGGCGCGGCTCGGTGCTCATCATTGTCATGTGGGTCTGCTTCGGCGTCGTGGCGCTCACGCTGTATTTCGCCAATTCGATGAGCTCGGAATTGCGCGCGGCGGACAACCGGGTCACGGATGCCACCGCCCGCGCGGCGTGCGACGGTGGGGTGCGTTATGCCTCGTACCTTCTCGGCCAGCTCGCCGCCGGCGGTAACGTTCCCGTCTCCACCGATTACCAGGCGGCTCAACTGCCGGTGGGCGACGCCTATTTCTGGTTCATCGGCCGCGACCCGAACCAGAAGCCCGCCGCCGACCCCTTCTTCGGTTTTGTCGACGAGGCCTCGAAGATCAACCTCAACACGGCGAGTGTCACCATGCTCTCGGAATTGCCCACCATGACGTCCGACCTGGCCGCGAACATTCTCACGTGGCGCGGGGCCGGCAACTCCGGCGGCGCGGGCAACGAGACCTACGCCCGCCTCGACCCGCCCCGGCTCGTGAAAGGCGCTCCCTTCGAGACGGTCGACGAGCTGCGCCTCGTTTACGGCGCCACGCTCGACATCCTGCTCGGCGAGGACACCAACCGCAACGGCGCCCTCGACCGCAACGAGGACGACGGTGACCAGTCGCCGCCGCACGACGACCAGAACGGCCAACTGCT
>Ga0335071_10006468_pt1 | contig 12085 bp, 8 predicted proteins | sample Lox_Sample_15_FD_206724 | JGI IMG/M metagenome (GOLD analysis project Ga0335071, IMG submission 206724) | Soil microbial communities from Loxahatchee National Wildlife Refuge, Florida, United States - Lox_Sample_1.5 | ecosystem: Environmental > Terrestrial > Soil > Wetlands | place: USA: Florida...
ATGAGCAAGGGAATGAGACGAAGTTTCATAAGAAAAAGGCCTGTAGATTTTCTGTACTTGTGGCCGATGGAACGGAACAGTGTACTCTCATCGACATGAATGCGTACGGGTCGCTTCCCCGTCCGTTCCCGAGAAGGTTTCGTGTCGATTTCCGTTACTGAATCAGCTGTCGCGGCGTTCGCGGAACTGGATGATTCTGCGCCGATCGCGCTTCGAAGGCCTGCTCTCGGGGGCAGGGCTGTAGAGCATGCCGGCTTTCCTTTCTTCGGCTAGCTTCATGCGAGCCTCGCGACTGGATTCGGTCTCACGGTAGAGAGTGCGAGCCGCAGGCGCGGGACCTCGGACCTCACTCAAGGACAAGACTTCCACTTCAAATTCGCCGCCCTCGGTTTTGATCCGCAAGAACTCACCTATGCGAACGGCATGGGAGGGTTTCGCCGGTTGGTTGTTGGCCTGAATCCGCCCGAGTTCACACGACCGACCGGCCAGCGTGCGAGTCTTGAAAAAACGGGCTGCCCAGAGCCACTTGTCGAGTCGGACCTCAGGCATAAAGAATGTTGCAAGATTGCCGCGAACACGACATTGTACTGAATATGCCGGAACTGCCCGACATCTCTGCTTATATCAAAGCGCTGGAATCTCGAATCGTGGGCCAGCCGCTCGAACACATTCGGCTCGGGAGCCCGTTCCTTTTGCGCACGGTGCAGCCACCACCCAATGCGGCCGAAGGCAAGGTCGTGCACAGCTTGCGGCGCATTGGAAAACGCATTGCAATCGGGGTCGAGGACGATATCTGGCTGGTGCTACACCTGATGATTGCCGGACGCCTGCACTGGCGCACACGCGGCGCCAAGCTCGGAGGTCGACAAAACCTCGCTGCTTTCGATTTCCCAAACGGATCTCTCGTACTCACGGAGGCGGGCAGCAAGCATCGCGCATCGCTTCATCTGATTCACAGCGAGGAGGCATTGCGATCGGTAGATCCGGGAGGGATTGAAGTGCTTTCCAGCACCCTGGACTCGTTTCGCGAGGCGATGACGGCGGAAAATCGGACGTTGAAAAGGGCTCTGACCGATCCGCGAATCCTGAGCGGAATTGGAAATGCCTATTCGGACGAGATTCTGCACGCTGCCCAACTATCTCCAATCGCGCTCACCTCCAAACTCAAGACTGAAGAATGGGAGCGGCTGTATGCCGCTACACGAGAAATCCTTCAGCGCTGGATGGATCAGCTGGGAAGTGAGGCGGACGCTAACTTCCCGGAAAAAGTAACGGCTTTCCGCAAGGGAATGGCCGTGCATGGACGCTACGGCGAACCATGTCCCCGGTGCGGAGAAAAGATCCAGCGCATCCGCTACGCCGATAACGAGACAAACTATTGTGCCCGTTGCCAGACCGGAGGGAAGGTTCTCGCCGATCGTAGCTTGTCCCGCCTGCTGGGGTCGGACTGGCCGCGCACGCTCGACGAACTGGAAGCGCTGAAGCGGCGGTGACGCATTAGGCCCGCCCCTTCGGTCCAACAGGCAGGTAGCTGAGCTACGCCTCTACACCTGCCATTCTCAGGCGACCAGTTCTCCTGGTTCCACTTGATCGACATAGCACCAGACCCATGTCTCGCCAGGTTCGATGGAACGAATCAGGGGGTGCTGGGTTTTGTGAAAATGCTTGGTGGCATGTTTGTTCTTGGACGAATCGCAACACCCCACGTGACCGCAGACGAGGCATAGGCGAAGATGGACCCATGTATCTCCCATCTTCACGCATTCCTCACAGACATGTGTGCTGGTATTGCGGAACTTGATTTGATCGAGGTGCGTGCACTTCTCTTTCATGATTCCCCCAGTTTTGAGAAAGTTCGAGACCGTGGATCAGCGGTGTGCCATGAGTACCAAGTTCCTCATACCGAACCTCGGATCCAGGAACTGAGGTTCATCACTCACTGCTCAGTGCTAATCCACGTCATCACCAGACCTGCGCCAACGCAAGCTTTCGTCAAGTGACCTCCGTCACCGTAACCAAAGGGCATAATCACAGAAACGGCCGTACTTTTCGCGCACAATCATGGCGGAGGTTCTTCATTCTGTGCTCCGGCTTGATTACTTATCCTGCGTACTAACTATTTTATCGACCGTTTTGGTGGGCCGTCGACGTTGGGAAGGATGGGCGCTTGGTGCGGCCAATAGCATCATCATGTGCGTTATTGGCATCCGAACCGAACAATCCGGGTTCATCCCTGCGAACGTTTTCTGCATGGTAGTCAGTGCTATGAATCTGCGCGCTTGGCGCAGGTCGGGAACTCCGTAAGGCCGCTCGACCCAGCGCAGTTGCTTTTCAAAGTGACGTCATTACTGCGCGACGAAGAGGTTTTCCGCAAACGGCCACTGCGCATCGACCCACTGTGCGTCGCAATGAAACCCGGCGCCTTCGGCGATGCTCGGAATCTCATCGAGAGCATACTTATGGCTGCTCTCGGTCCAGATCGTTTCTTCCTTCCCAAATTCGATTACGGCATCGGCGCCAGGGATGCTGATTCGCTGGTGTCGTTGCGACTGCAAGTGCATTTCTACGCTGCGGGCTTCGGGATTGATTCTGGCAACGTGCCTGAACTGTCTAAGGTCGAACTTGCCGTCGAGTTCGCGATTAATACGCGCCAGCAGATTGATATTGAAAGCCGCAGTCACTCCAAGCTCGTCATCATACGCTTTGAGCAGCTGAGCGTGCGGCTTCTCCAGGTCCGTACCGAGCAATAACGAATCCCCCGGCTCGAGAATTTGGCGAACCGCCTTCAGAAATTTCAACCCACAAATGCGGTCGAAATTGCCGATCGTACTACCAAGAAAAAGGACGAAAATGCGTTGACCGCGGGGACGGTGGGCGGCAACTTCCAGAAGACCATCCAGGTACTCTCGTTCAAAACCAACGATACTAACGGAGTCGATATCGCTTAATTCACGCTCGCACATGACCAGTGCGGAGTGCGATATCTCCACCGGAAAATATGAAGTGTGCTGCCGCTGGCTGAGCGCTTCGAGGATCCAGCGGGTTTTCTTCCCGCTGCCGCTGCCCAATTCGGTCACGCAAACCGGCCCCGGGGTACGGTCCACAATTTCGGCAGCATGACGCCGCAAGACCCGTTCATCAGCGCGGGTCAGGCCATACTCCGGGAGGTGGCAAATGACTTCGAAGAGAGCCGAGCCCACGTCATCGTAGAGATACTTCGAGGGAAGTTCCTTCTGGCCTGTGCGCATCAAGCCGGCGCGAACATCGGCGCCGAACTCATAGCTGGTATTCGCCGGGATGGCTGGAACAAGCATTCTGCTCTCCTCTACCTCTCAAGGTCTTACACAGCGGAACCCGGCATACACATATTGATAATGCGCCTGGAACCAGTTACGAAAACTTGAGCGGAGCATGCATGCCGCAGTGCGGGCGGAGCCGCCTTTCATCACGAAATGCTTTCCGTCGAAGAAATTGGCGGAATAGCCGGGATAAAAGGGAAAGGGTGAGAAATTCGGAAAAGGCGCGAAGATGCTGGAAGTCCACTCCCAGCCGTTGCCCAGCATTCCGTGTACCCCATAGGCGCTTCTGTTCTGCTCGAATGCGGTCACCGGGACAGGATCCCAACTGGCAAAATCGAAGTTTCCGAGCTTTGCGTTGGGCGGTGCGCTACCCCACGGATAAGGCCTTTCCACTTTCTCTGGTGCACCGTATGCGGCTCGATGCCACTGCTCTTCGGAGGGCAACGATTTCCCTGCCCATCGCGCATACGCGCTTGCCTCGGCGTGGCTCACGTAAACGGGCCACTCCGGCTGCAGCGCGATCTCTTCGAACATCGTGCGATACAGCCACTGATCTCCTTGAGGTATCCAGAAGACGGGGTGCGAAATGCCGCTGGCGTTTATCCAGTTCCATCCCTCTTCGCTCCAGAGTTCGCGGGCACGGTAGCCTCCGGCCTGGATGAAACCAAGAAATTGTCGATTGGTTACTTTGAACTCGTCGATCTGGAATTCGGGTACGTGACGGGTATGAGCTTCGAACTCGTTGTCCCAGCCGAACTCGTCACTCTCCCGGGGGAGACCCAGAGTCGTACTCCCCTCGGGGATGTCCCGCATGGAAGCTTGGACTGCCTGCTCCGCGGAGATGTGAAGGGACGGCTGTGGAATTTTTCGATCGAGCGGCAACTGGTGCAGCATGTAGGCCAGCGTTTCCAGATGCATCAGGCGGTGCTCGATGGCAACATTCAGGAGTGTCGCAATCGGGAACTCCGGATCCGCCGAGGGGGAGTCCAGAGGCGCGTTCGAAAGGCTGGCATCCAGCACCGAACGGGTGCAATTCACGTATTCACGAACCGCCGCCAGGTTTGGCCAGTCGGAAGGCTGGTCATCGGGCAGGCCACCCCCGATGGGGTCGATGCCGAAGGCAAACAGGCGATCGAACTCCGGGTTTGTGCTCATGTCTCCGTTCAGGCTTTTCTGCAGCAGGTTGCAATCAAAGGCTTCCAGGTGACCGATGTAGAAGATGATGCGATGCCGCTCCGGAATCGGTCGCTCGTACAGTGAGCCCTCGCGGACGAACTGAAAGAGAGCATCACTGCGTTGGCGGGCATCTGACATTCGTGCCATCAGATCGTGGGTAACGGCGCTCGTAGTGATCAGCATGGATCCTGCCAGGGTAGACGAAGGAGCGATGTGGCGAATCGGGCCGTCTCGCAAACTATTGGAAAGACGCAACCCGAAGCGAAGGGTTGGCTTACCCCACGTCTGCCTTAGATGTGCCACGCGGACACAAGGTCGCAGTCGAATTCAGGATTTTTCCAAGGCCGCCCCGGCCCCGTGTGCAAGAATCTTCACCGCCGCGCATCCCGAGCCTGACTCAGAAACCCGTGGACAACCTGGGTTACATCGCGGTGCTGGCCATCCACCGCATAGTTCAAGCGTTGCATTTCCTTGTCGGAAATCAGTCCAGCAAGTTCGTTCAGTGGGCCGATGAGTTCCGGATGTTGCCAAATTGTTTGCTGGCGCACTACAGGAACTGCCTCATACGGGGGGAAATAATGCCGATCATCCTGCAGAACGAATAGATCCAAAGCAGAGATGAGCCCATCCGTCGCGTTTCCGGCAGCGAGATCGATCTGGTGATCCTGCAGAGCGCGTGCCAACAGGCCCAGATCCATGATTCGGGGGGGCTCGGCGAAGCGTAGACCATAGCTAGCCACCAAACCGCGATATCCGTCCGGACGCTCCATGAATTCGTAGCCAAATCCCGGACGCCACTTGGGTGTATACGCAGCGGCTTGAGACAGAGTTTCAAGCTTGAAGCGCCGTGCATCTTCTCCGCGGATCTCAATCGCGAACGTGTCATTGAAGCCGAATGCCGGGCCCAGAGTCAGGTGAAACCGCTGCTCATACTCGCTTTTTACTTGCTGGTAGACGGCCCGCTCATCATGACCAGCCTGTTGTTTCAGGATCGCTGTAAGGGCAGTTCCGGTGTATTCGGGGTAGATGTCGATTCGCCCTGACAGCATCGCCTGTTGGCAGATGAAAGTCCCTGCAAGGTAGAAGCGACGCTCCACCTTCAAACTCGTGTGAGACTCGATCTGCTGCGCGATGAGCTCACCCAAAATGAGAGACTCGGTGAAGTTCTTCGAGCCCACAACGATTCGATTGGAGTGAGAACTCGAGCAGGCGATAAAAGAGAGCTGGAGCGGCAAGACGACAAATGCGGCATATAGAACACGGCTAAGAACCGGGGTTTGGGGTCTCATCGCGGCTGCAAACGCCTTTCCAGCAAACCCACGCCGAAGTCCGCGAGCAAGGCGAGCAACGCTGCTGGAATCGCGCCAGCAAGGATGACACGATTGTCGACCATAGCCAGGCCACGGAAGATGAATTCCCCCAAGCCGCCCGCTCCCACTGCAGCGGCGATTGTGGCTAGACCTACAGAAATAACGATCGCAGTCCGCACTCCAGAGAGGATGACGCTCACCGCGAGGGGCAATTCCACCTGCATCAGGAGTTGCCACGCAGTTAATCCCATGCCCCGGCCCGCCTCCATCACAGCGGGATCGACTCCACGAATGCCGGTGTACGTGTTGCGGATAATCGGCAGTAGTGCATATAAGGTCAGAGCGAGGATGGCGATTCTCTCGGACCTTTCTCCCAGCCAGGGTACCGGAAGGAGAAATCCGAACATGGCTAAGCTCGGCACGGTCTGAATGATATTAGCCCCGGCAAGGACCGGCTTGTTGTAGGCGGGCCGATGCGCGATCCAGATTCCCATCGGAATTCCAACCAGCGTAGCGAACAAAGTGGAGAGTCCAACCAGCCAAAGATGCTCGGCCGTCAGCTGCAGGACCTGATCGTGGTTTTGCAGAACAAATCGGAGGACGTTCATGACTTGCCTTCCGTCGTAGTCGAGTCGACTCGATCCCCGAAGGCACGTACATATGCGGAAACCAGGGGATCGTTTGAGCGTAAAAATTGTTGTGGATCGAGCAGCGTCACAAGCTTTCCCGCTTCCATGAGACCGATCCTCGATCCCAGCCGCATAGCTTCGTGCAGGTCATGGGTCACGAACACGACCGTTTTCCTCAGTCGCTTCTGGAGCGCGAGGAATTCACGCTGCAATTCGTCGCGAGTCAAAGGATCGAGAGCGCCGAAAGGTTCGTCCATGAGAAGAATCTCAGGGTCGGCAGCCAGGGCACGCGCCACGCCGACGCGCTGGCGCTGTCCACCGGAGAGTTCATGCGGGTAACGTGCGGCCGTCTCCAAGGGAAGGCCGGTAATTTGGAGCAGTTCACCGATTCGAGCGCGAATGCGGGCTTCGGGCCAGCCTTCGATTCTGGGAACCAGTCCGATGTTGCGCGCCACATTGAAATGAGGGAAGAGGCCGATCTCCTGGATAACGTAACCCATGCGACGGCGTAAGTGAATTAGATCAACATCGGAGGTAAGCTGCCCCTTAACTCGGATCTCTCCAGTTGAGGGTGATAGCAGCCGGTTGATCAGCTTGAGTGTGGTGGTTTTGCCTGATCCGCTCCGCCCTAATAAGACCAGGATTTCGCCAGTCCGAACCTGGAGGTTGAAGTCATGCAGCACCGTCGTCCCCGCAACTTGATAACTCACGTTGCGGAATTCGATGGCCGGAATGGTCGGGTCAGTCGGCACCGGCGCAAGGATACCGAAGTTCGCCTTCCCGCGGTATCGGGATGTTGGGCCAGCTTTGGACTTTGAGCTCTAAATCTCGGCAAGAGCCCGGTGGACGAGGTGAACCGCAATCGCACCTTCACCCACAGCTGAAGCGACCCGCTTTACATTGCCAGAGCGTACGTCGCCTACAGCAAAAACAGCAGGCAGGCTCGTCTCGAGCATGAACGGTTTGCGTACCAGCTTCCATCCTGATTTTGCCGAACCGGTGACTTCGTCGAGATCGCGCCCAGTAAGAATGAATCCTTTGTCGTCTAGGGCCAGACAGCGCTCCAGCCAATCGGTTCGTGGCGACGCCCCGGCCATAATGAACACATGACGCACATCGTGCGTTGAAGTATCTCCCGTGGCATTGTCACGCCAGGTAACGCGCTCCAGTTGTTTGTCACCGTCCAAGCCAACAATTTCCGTTTTGTAATGCAGTTCGATTGATGGATTCTCTGTGATACGTTGAATCAGATAACGCGACATCGTGTCGGAGAGATTCCCCGAACGTACCAGCATGTAGACCTTATGTGCTGTCTGCGAAAGGTAGACGGCGGCCTGGCCGGCAGAATTTCCGCCTCCTACCACGATGACTTCGTCCTCGCCACACATCTGGGATTCAATGTAGGTGGCGCCGTAATAGACTCCAAGGCCTTCAAACTTCTGCAGATTCGAAATCTCCGGTTTGTTGTACTGAGCACCGGTGGAAATGATGATGGCGCGCGTAGCGATGGCGTCCCCGTCATCGAGATATACCTTGTAAGGTTGTTGGCTGCAGTCCAGACGAGTGACGCTGTGTCCAACCATCATTTTGGCTCCGAACTTTTGAGCTTGGGTAATGGCGCGGGACGCCAGTTCCTGGCCTGAGACACCGGTCGGAAATCCAAGATAGTTTTCGATCTTCGAACTCGACCCAGCCTGGCCTCCGGGAGCTTCGCTTTCGATCACGAGCGCGTCCAGACCTTCCGAAGCTGCATAAACAGCAGCCGCCAAGCCGGAAGGGCCGGCCCCAACAATCACTACATCGCGCACCTGCGAGATATCGACGCTGGCGTTCAATCCAAGGCAATCCGCCACCTTCTGTGGGGTCGGATTGCGCAACACGCTGCTGCCATTGCAGATGACAACTGGAATCTCCGAGAGGCTGATGTTAAAACGATCGAGGAGATCCTGGGAGGTCTTGTCCGTGTCGAGGTCGATGAAGTTATACGGGTGCCCGTTGCGGCTGAGGAATTCCCGAAGACGCAGGGTTTGCGCCGAATGGCGGGATCCCATGAGGATGACGTTGCCCTGTCCACGGTTGATGAGGGCAAGGCGCCGCAAGATGAAGGCCCGCATGAAGATCTCGCTCAACTCAGCATCGCGGGCCACGAGCGACCGCAGCCCCTCCCCGCTGAGTTCGAGAAATTCGCCGGGCTCAGTGACGCGGCCGCGCACGAGGCATTGCTGCCCGGAGATCATCGTGATTTCCCCGGTAAATTCTCCGGGGCCGTGACCCACAATTTCCCGCTCACCACTCGGGGAGGGCTGAACGATCTCCATGGCTCCCGAGAGCAGCACAAAAAAAGGAACGTTACGGTCGCCGGGCTCAAACAGAACCTCCCCGACGCGGACCTGTCGGACCTTGCTTTCACTCCGAATTCGTCGAATCTGGGAGCCGCTCAGGACTGGGAATGCCTGGGTGCGGGCGTCGAGTGCGCTGGGTGGCCAACTAGACATAAGGATTTTTACTCTCGTGGTAGACCGATTTTAGATGAGGGATGTGCGGGTTTGGCTTCAGCGTCCTCTCACAGCGCCGCTCGGTTGATCGGGCGCACATCCTGAAAATTGCATACACTGTATCGAAATTCTGGATTGTACTTTCCTACTGGGAGAAGTTAATAAAGATGTCACGATACGTCTGTTCCTGAGCCGAGGTGTGCGACGCTCGTTGACCCGCCAGTCATGCCCATGAACAACTGATTCGCAAGCAGTTAGCCGGAATAGTGAGATGTCCAAGATGACGCCCCTAAACCAAAAGAGCGGCCTGCCGCCGGCGCAAGGATTGTACAGCCCTGCGTTCGAGCACGACGCCTGCGGGATCGGGTTCGTCGCCAACATCTCGGGCCAGAAAAGCCATGAAATCATTCGCCAGGGTATTCAGGTATTGCTCAACCTGACCCATCGTGGAGCCTGCGGATGCGATCCGGAAACCGGAGACGGAGCTGGTGTCCTGATCCAGATCCCTCACAAGTTCTTCGTTCGTGAGTGTGAAAAGCTGGGTTTCGCCTTGCCCGAACCCGGGGCGTATGCCGTCGGAATGACATTCCTTCCGGTCGAGAAGCATCCCCGACTGCAGTGCGAGGGCATCCTCGAGCGAATCGTAAAAGAAGAAGGGTTGAAGCTTCTTGGATGGCGCGACACGCCCGTGTATGCCTCTGCGATTGGGCGCGTGGCCCGCGCTTCTCAACCATACATTCAGCAGGTATTCGTGGGACGCGCCGACGGCTTAAATGAGGATGCATTCGAGAGGAAGCTTTACGTCGTGCGCAAGCGGGCTGAGAATGAAGTTCGCGAATCCGGTGTCGAGGACGCCGAGATGTTCTACATCCCTTCGCTCTCCTGCCGCACCATTGTTTACAAGGGACTGCTGCTAGCTCCGCAGATCGCGAATTTTTATCGGGAACTTTCCGATCCCGACGTAGACAGCGCGTTGTGCCTGGTCCACCAGCGTTTTTCGACGAACACATTTCCGAGTTGGCAGCGCGCTCACCCGTATCGTTACGTAGCGCACAATGGTGAGATCAATACGCTGCGCGGCAACGTCAACTGGATGCACGCACGGCAGTCGCTGCTGAGTTCTCCCTTGTTTGGCGACGACATCAGGAAACTTTTGCCGATCATCGCGCCCGACGGCAGCGACTCGGCCAATTTCGACAATGCGGTCGAATTACTCCTCCAGGCGGGACGCAGTCTTCCGCACGTGATGGCGATGATGATTCCCGAGGCATGGGCGGGCAATCCGCACATGAAAGCAGAGAAGCGGGCCTTCTACGAGTATCACGCCTGCCTGATGGAGCCTTGGGACGGCCCGGCGGCAATCGCGTTCACGGATGGACGCGTAATCGGGGCGACGCTCGATCGCAATGGCCTGCGCCCCGGACGATATGTCGTCACTCACGACGGTCTGGTAGTGATGGCGTCGGAAGCTGGTGTCCTGGATATTCCGCCTGAGCAGGTGGAGCGCAAGGGACGCCTGCAACCCGGGAAAATGTTCCTGGTGGATACCGTTGCTGGCCGGATCATTTCCGACAAAGAGATCAAGGAATCCCTGGCTTCGCGCAAGCCCTACGGCGAGTGGCTGAAAGAGAATCACATCACGATTGATCAACTGCCAGAGCCCTCGCGCATGCACTTCCCTGATAGCGAAACCGTCCTCCGCCGGCAAAGAGCATTCGGGTATACCGATGAAGATTTGAGAATGATCCTTCGGCCCATGGCTTCTTCCGGGGAAGAGCCGGTCGGTTCGATGGGAACTGATACTCCTTTGGCCTGTCTATCGGACAAGCCGCAATCGTTATTCAATTATTTCAAGCAGCTCTTTGCGCAGGTCACGAACCCGCCGATCGACCCCATTCGCGAAGAGATGGTGATGTCGCTGATCAGCTATATCGGGAGCGAGCGCAACATTCTCGAGGAGGCTCCCGAGAACTGCCACATGCTGAAGCTAGAACATCCACTGCTTACAAATCGGGATTTGGAAAAACTGAGGCGGGTTTCAAATCGCGATTTGCTGGCCACCACTCTTCCCTGTCTGTTTCGGGCGAGTGAAGGAGAAGCAGGTCTCAAGCGTGCTTTGGATGAGCTCTGCCAAAGGGCTTCTCGATCGGTGCGGGCGGGATATTCACTTTTGATACTGTCGGATCGTGGAGTAGATAAGGATTACGCGCCCATTCCGTGCCTGCTCGCCTTGGCCGCAGTCCATAACCTGCTCGTCCGCGAAGAGACCCGGACTCAGGTCGCGTTGATCACCGAATCCGGCGAGCCCCGGGAAGTGATGCATTTCGCGCTCCTAAGCGGCTACGGGGCCAGCGCCATCAATCCCTACCTGGCCTTGGAAAGCGTTGAAGAACTTGCTTGGCGGGGTGAACTGGGCGAGGGTGTGTCCGCCGAAGTCGCCTCCAGGCATTTCATCAAGGCGGTCAAGAAAGGGCTGCTGAAGACCTTCTCCAAAATGGGTATCTCGACGCTCCAGAGCTACCAGGGAGCACAGGTTTTTGAAGCGATCGGTTTGAATAAAGACTTGATCGAGACCTATTTTGCGGGCACAACCTCGCGCGTGGAGGGTATCGGTCTCGAAGTCCTGGCACGCGAGGCCCAACTGAAGCATGAGTTTGCTTTCCGTCCTCTGACCGATTTCGAAACTGAGCTGGCGGTCGGCGGGAACTATCACCAGCGCGTCAACGGCGAGTACCACCTGCTGAATCCAGGCACGATCAGTAAACTGCAGCAAGCAGTCCGCCAGGAAAGCTTCCAGACCTTCCAGGAGTATACGGACCTCATCGACAAGCAGAGTAGCAACCTATGCACACTGCGCGGGCTGATGAAGCTGAAAAAGGGTGAAAAGCCGGTCGCGATTGAGGAGGTAGAACCCGCCAAAGAGATCGTCAAGCGCTTCACAACCGGCGCGATGTCGTTCGGATCGATCAGCAAGGAAGCACATGAGACCCTCGCGATCGCAATGAACCGCATCGGCGGGAAGTCAAATACCGGTGAAGGCGGAGAAGACGAGGAGCGGTTCAAGCCCGATCCCAACGGTGACCTGCGCCGCAGTGCGGTGAAGCAGGTCGCCTCGGCGCGATTCGGGGTTACAGCGAACTATCTCGTCAATGCTGACGAGTTGCAGATCAAGATGG
>Ga0335071_10006470_pt1 | contig 12082 bp, 10 predicted proteins | sample Lox_Sample_15_FD_206724 | JGI IMG/M metagenome (GOLD analysis project Ga0335071, IMG submission 206724) | Soil microbial communities from Loxahatchee National Wildlife Refuge, Florida, United States - Lox_Sample_1.5 | ecosystem: Environmental > Terrestrial > Soil > Wetlands | place: USA...
GCGACCGGTCTCACGACGCGACCGCCTGCGTGCTGTGGGCCTCCGCCCCGAGGTGGTGGGTCCGGGGAGAGCCTGGCAGTGGAAACCCGGGTGATCCCGAACCCCCTGCCTGGATCTCGAGAACCTTATCGATTTTGTGCGGGAGGCCATGGCACGCGCGACGCATCCGCTTCCCGGGCATGCGTCGGCCCGAGAAGCGCCGATACCTGCGTTACGACCTGCGCTCGACCTTGGAGCTGTCGACGGCGACCGGGCGCGAGGCCTTCGAGACCGTCGACCTCGGAGCGGGCGGTTGCCGCATCTTCACCGGCCGCCCCTTCGAGGAGGGACTGGTGGTCACGGTCCAGCTCTCCTCCCAGCGACCGAGCCAGCGCCCGCGGGGGACCGCACGGGTGGTGTGGGGAAGCCAAGCCGAGCCCTTCCAGGTCGGCCTCGCCTTCGACAACGAGCTCGCCGAGCAGGTCGTCGAGGAGTTGCTGAGCGCTGTCCCCATTCACACCGGCCACGGCTAGCACGCTTCCTGGGGATCAGGTCGGTGGGGAAGCAGGCGGGAGAGGTCGCCACCCTCGAAGGACGTGCCTTCCGTGGTTGATCCAGCGGACCTCCTGGGCGCATGCGACCTGTCCTTCGGCGGGCTCCTCCTCGCCCCCGCCCCTCAGACAGCGCCGGATCGACGCCCTGGACCCGACAGCGTCCGATCCTCGAGATGGGGAACGAACTCCTGCCCGGCGACTCGTCCCTTGTACTGCACGCCGGGCATGCCAGCCGAGTGGATTCTCGCCGTGGGCCGAGGCAGGGCAGCGGACACCGGCTCGTGCGCAACGCAGCGGCACCCGCGTCCTTCTTGCCGCGCCTCCCACGCGAAGGAGCGCGCGTGTGGGACCCTCGCCCACCGTGCTTCGACTCCTGGAGAAGGGTAGAACGTGAGCTCAGGTGGCGAGATGACCATGAGATCGACGGACGAGATCGGGTTCTCGCCCGATGACATCCGAGACGTCGTGTTCCGCACGGATGCCGAGGGGCGGTGGAAGTACCTGAATGCGGCATGGACAGAGGTCACGGGCTTCTCCCGGGAGGAGAGCCTCGGGGAATCCTTCCTGAAGTACGTCCACCCCGACGACCGGAAACGCAACCTCGAGCTGTTCCAGCCCCTCATCCTTCGCAAGAAGGACCACTGCCTCCACGAGATCCGCTACCTCACGCGGGATGGCGGCTTCAAGTGGATCGAGGTGCACGCCCGGCTCACGCTGGCGGCGGACGGCTCAGCCACCGGCACCACCGGAACCCTCCGCGACGTCACGCCGCGCCGCGAGGCGGAGGACGCGCTGCAGGAGAGCGAGACCCGCTTCCAGGCGATGGCCGACGGAGCCCCCGTCCTCCTCTTCCTGAGCAACGCCGACGGCGAGAACATCTTCGTCAACCGCGCCTACGAGGAGTTTCTCGGCGTCCGCAAGGAGGGCCTCCCCGGGAACGAGTGGCGCCGGTACGTTCACCCGGATGACGCTCCACCCTACTTCGCCACCCTCGAGCGGGCCCTGCGCGACAAGATCAGCTTCGAGGCCGAGGTGCGGATCCGGCGCAAGGACGGCGCCTGGCGATGGGTCGCAACCTACGCCCGGCGACGCCCGTCCGCCTCGGGTGAGTTCCTCGGCCACGTCGGGTTCGCCCTGGACGTCACGGACAGGAAGACCGCCGAGCGAGCCCTGCGGGACAGCGAGGCGCGCTACCGGGTCAGCGAGGAAAAGCTCCGGCTCGCGCTCGTCTCGGCCAGGATGGTGGAGTGGGAGTACGACGTCCTGGGGGGCGTCGTGTTCGTGGGGCCTCAGTGGGAGGAGGTCACCGGGGTGGCCCTTCCGCAGCCGGTACCGCTCGCACAGTGGGAGCGGCTCGTCCACCCCGACGACCTCGGACCGGTGATCGCGGCCCAGCGCCGGGTCTTCGAGGAGGGGTGCGATCGCTGCGAGGCCGAGTACCGGGTTCGGAGTCGCGACGGCACCTGGCGATGGCTGCGCTCCCGGGGGCGAGCCACGGTTCGCGCCGAGGATGGTAGCCCTCGACGCCTGTCCGGCATGATCATGGACGTCACCGAGGTCCACTCCCTGCAGGAGAACCTGGTCGCAGCGACCCGGCTCGCCTCGGTGGGCACCCTCGCCGCCGGAGTGGCTCACGAGATCAACAACCCTCTCGCCTGGGTCACGACCAACCTCAGCTACGCCCTCGAACGGGTGGACGCGGCGCAACGAGAGGCGCCGGCTCCCAGGCCAGACCTCCAGGAGCTGCGCACCGTGATCGAGGAGACTCAGCAGGGCACCGCCCGCATCGGCAGCATCGTGCGGGCGATGCGGTCGCTCGGGCGGCCGACGGACCCGTCCGAGATCGGGGAGGTCGACGTGTGCGCCGAGGTCCTGAGCGCCGTCCAGATGACGCGCACCCAGGTCCTCCAACGGGCCCGGATGCTGGTCGAGGTCCCCTCGAACCTGCCCAAGGTCGCCGCCCGGTCCAACGAGCTCGGGCGCGTCTTCCTGAACCTCATCCTCAACGGCGCCCAGGCCATCCCGGAAGGCGACGAGGCGCACAATTTCGTCGCCGTCCGCGCCCGCACGGAAGGGCGCAAGGTGGTGGTGGAGGTGTCCGACTCTGGCTCCGGCATCGCCCCCTCCATCCGCGACCGGATCTTCGAGCCCTTCTTCACCACCAAGCCGCCAGGGCTGGGGACCGGACTTGGCCTGACCATGGCGCGGAGCATCGTCGACTCGGCGGGGGGAAGCCTCGAGCTCGATGCCGGGACGGGGCAGGGCTCCACCTTCCGTGTGACCCTGCCGGCATCCGCTCCCAGCGTGGTACCGGAGTCCGCCGCCACTTCCGGGATCGCCGTCCCCCCGAAGATTCGAGGTCGCGTCCTCATCATCGATGACGAGCCGCTGGTTGGCCGATCACTCCAGCGGATCCTGGAGCGACGGCACGACGTCACCGTGCTCGCCTCCGGGAACGAGGCCATGCGCCTCATCGATCGCGGCGAGTGCTGGGACGCCGTCCTCTGCGATTTCACCATGCCCGATCTGGACGGGATTGCACTCTACGAGATGGTCTCGGCCCGAGCTCCCGAGGTCGCCAAGCGCTGGGCGTTCATCACCGGAGGCGTGGTCGGCGACCGCACCGCGCGATTCCTGGCGGGCCACGACGTCTTCACGCTCCAGAAGCCCGTGGAACCGTCCCTGGTCCTTGAGACCGTCGATCGTCTCGCAGCCCGCTGACCGTCGCTGAGCCCTTCGCGTCCAGGACCCAGCTGTCGCTTCTCAGGAGGCTGTTCAGGCGGCGTTCCGTGTAGCCGGGTGAAGGGGGCGGCGCCTCCGGTGCCGCTCCCTTTCATCCCCCTCGGGCGAGGCCGAGATGGGCTTGCTCCGCTGCAGAGGCCGATGCCCATGGCCACGCCCGTCCCTCGCGATCCCGTGCTAGGTTGTACTCATGCCCTTCGACACGACCAACGTCCGCCTGCCCACCAGCCTGGTCCGCTCCACCGCCGACGTGGAGCGACGGTTCCTCGCCGCCGTGTATCGGTGGATGGCCCTCGGCCTCGCCCTCACCGCCCTGGTGGCCTTTGCGGTCGCAGGCTCCGACGCCGCGCTCCAAGTGGTGTTCGGAACCCGGTTCCTGCTCGTCGCCCTCCTGCTCGCCGAGGTGGGCCTCGTGGTCGCCCTCTCCGCCGCAGTGCGGCGCCTCTCCGCAGCGGCGGCCGGGGCTCTATTCGTCCTTTACTCTGCGCTGAACGGCGTCACGCTCTCGTCGATCTTCCTCGTCTACACGCACACCTCCATCGCCACCGCACTGCTGGTGGCCGCCGGTGCCTTCGGGGCCATGAGCGTCTTCGGCACGGTCACGCGACGGGACTTGTCGTCCTGGTCGTCCTTCCTCCTCATGGGGCTGATCGGGGTAGTGATCGCCAGCCTGGTGAACATGTTCCTGCGGAGCGACGCGATGGCCTTCGTCATCTCGTGCGCCTCGGTGGTCGTCTTCACAGGGCTGACCGCCTATGACACGCAGAAGCTCCGGGCGTTCGCGCGCGCCGGGGGGACTTCCGTGGCAGCCGCGCCCGTGGCCGGCGCCCTCTCGCTCTACCTCGACTTCGTGAACCTGTTCCTCGCCCTGCTTCGCCTCTTCGGGCGGAGGCGCTAAGGACGACCCGTCCGTATCCATCAGGCGCTGGACCTCATGGCGCACGCGGTGCGCGGGATCGGGGCCCAGCCGGGGAGTCCCCTCCCTGCATTGAACGAGCTGGGCAGCCGCCACCGTCACCGCGCCGGCAGCCCGGCCACGATCTCCTCCGAGGCAGCCCAGAGCCGGGCGGCCAGCGCGGGATCGTCTGCGTCCTTGCGAGGCACAGCCACGTTGCAGTCCGCGAAGTAGCTGCCGGAGATCGCCGCCGCGCCGGGGTGCACCGCCACGTAGACCTCGGTGGCCGCGCCCTGCGCCACGCTCTTCAGCAGAAGCGGCCCGGCCAGGCCGAGGGCGAGGTTGCCGAGGGAAGGCATGTGCCGGCCCAGGGCCGTGCGGATGACGCCGGGGTGCACGGCGTTGGCGGTCCGACGGGTACCCCTGAAACGCCGCGCCAGCTCCTTGGCGAACAGCAGGTTCGCCAGCTTGGACTGCCCGTAGGCCACCCAGGGCCGGTAACCCCGCTCGCCGGAGAGGTTGTCGAGCTGGATCCCTTCCCTGGGCGCCCGCTGATGGGCTGCGCTGCTCAGCATCACCACTCGGCCGTCCTCGGCGAGCTGATCGAGGAGGCCGGTGACCAGGATGAAGTGGCCGACGTGGTTGGTGAAGAACTGTAGCTCGATCCCATAGGCCTGCTGCAGCTTCGGAAGCGCCATGATCCCCGCGTTGCAGACGACGGCGTCGAGCACGAGGCCGGTCCGTCTCACCGCATCGATGCAGCCGCGCACGCTGGCGGGGTCCGACAACTCGCAGGCCAGCGGCAGCAGCTGGCCCGCCACCGAGGCGCAGGCGGCTGCGGCCTTCTCCAGGGTCCGCCCCGCCCCCAGCACCCGAGCCCCCCGCAGGGCCAGCACGCGCAGCGCCTCCCGCCCTAACCCGGAGGTACAACCGGTGACAAGGACGGTCTTGCCATCCAGGTCGAGCCCTGCGGTGACCTCCTCGGCTGTGGAGCCGTATCCGAACCCGCTCGGCCCCATCGACTGAAACAGCGCGTACAGGGACATGGCGTCGACCCCTTGCGGCGCGTGCTGCCTTCGCCGCACCGCCGGGACCGTCGCATGGCAGAGGCCGGGAGGCAAGCAAGCCGGCAGGGCGGGGGCGGCGACGGTGGGGTTCGAGCCCGGGGTCGCGGAGGAGGAGGCCACGGCCGCCGGCTCGTGTGACCGAGGACCCACTGCGACTTCGGGTTCCCTCGGGAATGTGCTCCGCTGCGACGGGGGTTCACCACGTGCCTCTCGAACCCGGGTCAGGGCTGCGCTCAAGGGGCGATGGTCCGCACCGACCAGATCGAGGTCGCTCGCGCCGGTCGGCAACGATCAGCACACGTTCTTCGCGCCGGACGGCCCCCACCTCCGGGAAACCCGCCCAATATGGCTCCACGTCCGGTATGAAGGGGTTGCATGCTTGCGTCCTTGCGGCTCCGCATCGCCTACGTCCTCGATGTCTTCGACGGGGTCAAGACCGGGGGGGTCCTCTCCGCGCAGCGCTTCGTGGAGGCGCTGCGTGCGCGGCACGAGGTGACGGTCGTGGCGGCGGGCCCGCCCGGCGAGGGCCTGGTGGCGCTGCCCAGCTTCTACCCGCCGTTCTTCGGGCGGGTCATGCGGCAGATGGGCTTTGCCTTCGCCGTGCCCCGGCGTCGCGTCCTGGAGCAAGTGCTCCGGCGCGTGGACGTGGTGCACGTGCAGTTCCCGTTCTGGCTGGGGATGCGAACTGCGGCGCTGGCTCGGGACCTCGGGGTGCCCCTGGTTGCCGGCTTCCACGTCCAGCCCGAGAACATGTTCTACAACGTCGGTCTCCGCTCCTCCGTGCTGGCCGAGTGGACCTACCGTCTCTTCCTGAAGCGCCTCTACAACCTCGCCGACGCGGTGATCTGCCCCAGCCCATTCGCGCTGGCCGCGCTGCGCCAGCGAGGCCTGGCGGTACCGGCCGAGGTCATCTCGAACGGCGTGACCCTGAGTGGCCTCCCGGTGGCGGAGCGCCAGGAGCGTCACAGGGGCCGCCCGCTCGTCATCGCCGTCGGACGCCTGGCCCGGGAGAAGCGGCTCGACGTCATCATCGAGGGGGTGCGCCGGTCCCGCCACGCCGACCAGATCCAGCTGGTCGTCACCGGGCGCGGACCGGAGGAAAATCGGGTCCGGCGCATGGCGGCGACCCTGCCCCGCCCCGCAGAGGTGGGCTTCGTCAGCGACGCCGAGCTGCGCCGGCTCCTCGCCACCGCCGACCTGATGGTGCACGCTTCCGAGGTCGAGCTGGAGGGTATGGCTGTGCTCGAGGCGGCAGGCCGCGGGACTCCGGCGCTCATCGCCGATGCGCGAGCCAGCGCCACGCCGCAGTTCGCCTTGTCCCCTGACTTCCTCTTCCGCGCCGGCGATCCCGCCGACCTGGCCCGACGGCTCGACCACCTGCTCGACGAGCCCACCCGGCTGGCCGCGGCACGCGTCGACGCCCGTGCCCTGGCGGCGCGATTCGATTTCGAGGACTCCGTTCGCAGGACCGAGGCGCTGCTTGCGCGTGTTGCGGAGCGGGGAAGGCGACCGACTGCGGGCTCCGCACCCGGCGCGCGGGCGCCCTCGCCCGGCTAGCCCACCTGGCCCAGTCGGGGCGAGCGAGCGCGCTGCGCGATCCAGAGCGAGGCGGGCAGGGCGGTGAAGTCGGCCAGCATCGCCAGGAGGAACGCCGCGGCGGTCACGATGCCGAACTGCCGGAGTGGCGGGAAGCCTGAGAAGGCCAAGGCCAGGAAGCCGGCGGCGTTGATCAGCGTGGCGAAGGCGATGGCCCGGCCCGCCACCCGCAGCGTGTGGCGGAGCGCGCCCGGGAAACCCTCCGAGCCGTCCCCCTCGCCCAGATGGTGGAAGAAGTGGATCTGATCGTTCTCGGTGGTGCCCAGGACGGTGGTGGCGATGAGGATGGTAGCAACGTTGAGCTCCATGCCCAGGAGCCGCATTCCCAGGAAGGTGACCAGGATGGCGAACACCGAGGGGATCATGGCCATGAGTCGGGCCGAGGCGCTTCGGAACACGAAGAGGAAGACGATCAGGATGAGCCCGGCGGTGAGGGCGAAGCTCTCCGCCAAGGTGGGCACAAGGCTCGCACCCACCTTGGCCTGGAGGAGCCCTTCCCCCACCAGCCGCATCCGCATGCCGGGCACCGCGTCGCCCGCCACCGCGCGCGCCCAATCCGCCGTCAGGCTTCGCGCCAGCGCCTGGTAACCGGCCGCGTCGGTGCTCCGGAAGACCACCGTGAGCTGCGCGTTGGCGAGCGAGCCGACATCGATGAAGGCGCGTAGCTCCGGCTCCGTGAGGAGGATCTGTTCGAGGTCGCCGGTCGACTGGGCCAGCGCCTCCGGGTCGGCCGGCAGCGTGTCCCCATGGCCCGCTAGGTATCGACGAATGCGCAGGAAGGTGGTCGGCCCCACCACCGAGGTGACGTCGGGCTCCCCCTCGACCGCGGTGGTGAATCGATCCAGCGCCGCCAATACCCGCGGATCCGTGACCGCTCCCGGGGGTGTCTCCACCCACACCCGGGCCACGTTCAGGCCGCCCACGTGCTGGCGATAGAAGCGCACGTCCTGGGCGATCTCGAGTGATGGGTCGACGTAATCTAGGGCGTCCACTCCGACCTTCATGGGCGCGAGCCGGCCCGGGACCCCGGTCAGCGCCCCTAGGCCCGCCGCGGCCAGGACCAGCGAGCCCACCACCAGCGGCCAGCGTAGCCGGTAGGTGAGGCGCGGAACTGCGGCCGCCACCCGGTCGTACAGACCGCTGCGGACGGCTACGGTGAGAGCGGTGGGCGTCCGGAGCGTCCGCTGCAACGCCGGGAAGAGCGTGAAGACCACCAGCCAGGAGAGGGCCAGTCCCAGCGCCGTCCACAGGCCCATCTCGCGGATGGGGCGGATGGGCGAGACCGCAAGGGCGCCGAAGCCGAGCACCGCCGCCGCGGTCGAGGCCGTAACCGGCAGCAGCTTGTTGGCGAGGGCGAACCTCTGATGCTCGTCCACGTCGACGCCCTGCGGTTGGTCGACGAAGCGCGAATGCACGTACACGAGCGACGCCAGGCAGGTCACCAGGATGGTCAGCGGGACCAGCGCCGCCACCACCGAGAACGAGAAGCCGAGCGGTCGCGCCAAGCCGACGCCCAGCGTCACCGCCGCGCCCAACGAGAGCAGGATGGCGAGGAGCGAGCGCACCGAACGGTACAGGTAGAGCGCGATCCCCACCACGAAGAGGCCGAAGAGCGGGAAGTAGCGGAGCGCGGCCTGGCTCGACTCGTGCTCGATCCAGGACTCGAGATACGGCGCACCTACCTTGCGGACGCGCTGCACCGGGCCGCCCGGCACCTCCTTGGCGGCGCGGTCGACCTCCGCGAGAAGCCGATCCCGCTCCCGACCGCTCCGGGCCGCGAGCGAGACCGCCAGCCCCTCGAAGCGGTCGCCGACCAGCCCCTGGCGGCGGAAGAAGGCCGTGCCGGTCGCGAACGCCCGGTAGGCGGAGGCGCCCGCTGCGTCCGGCCGAAAGGCCGGGTGCGTTCGCCGGAAGACGTCGAGGGCCGAGTAGGGGACCACCCCGGGGATGGCGCGCAGCGCGGTCTCTAGGGCCTGCGTACGGCCGAGCACCTCTGGGTCCCATGGGTCGCCGGCCTCCACGAGGAGCAGCACCACCGGGTGTTCCGGGAAGATCTCCTGGAAGGCCCGGGTCGCCAGGTAGTCCGGGTCCGACGAGACCAGGAGCCTGTCGATCGCTCCCTCCGAGGGGATGGCCGAGGCCAGGTAGGCCGCGACCGGCACGGCGAGCGCGTAGACGACCAGAATGGGTGCGCGCAGGGCGATGATCCGGCCGAACAGACGCTGGACGCGGAGGCTCATGCGTGCCGCCGCGAGGGCCAGGGAACGAGGGCGGACGTCGTGTGCAGCCGGCCGCCGAAGGCGGGGTGCCGCGCCAGCATGTGCCGGTCCATCCACGGCACGCTCACGAAGACGAAGAGCGCGGAGATCGCAATCGCTCCCGCCGCAGTCCACCACCGTGGCGCCGCTGCGAGCCCGAAGAGGAAGAGCCCCCACCAAAAGAGGATCTCGCCGAGGTAGTTGGGGTGCCGGCTCCAGGCCCACACGCCACTTGCCAACACCTCCTCCGGATCACGGCGCGCTCGCAGGAAGCGCCGGAGTTGCGAGTCGGCCACCGCTTCGAGGCCGATGGCACTGGCGGTCACAACGACCGCCGCCACGTCGAGCACGCCGAGGGGGCGGGAGGGCAGGCCCAGCACGGGGTACAAGGGGAGCAGGCCAAGCAGCACCCATGCCGTGGGAAGCAGGTGGATGGTGAGGAAGCTCACCGGCCAGTAGGCGCGGCCGGTCCTGACCCGGATCTCGACGTAGCGGAAGTCCTCGTGCGAGAGCCCGCGCCATCGGATCAGCTGGTTGACGGTGAGCCGCACGCCCCAGGCGCACACCAGGACGAGAGCCAAATCCACCCGCGCGCCTCCTGGCCCGAGGGACGCCCAGTAGAAGACGATGGGGATGGGCGCCACGCTCCAGTACGGGTCGTACAGGCTGGAGTTGGCCAGACCAGCGCTGAAGACGAACACCGCGCAGGTGGCGACGAGGTCCGCCCAGGCCGTGATCCAGAGAGGGCCCCACCCCTGGAGAGCGTGACCGGTCGCGAACGCCGCGACGAGCGCCACCGTGTATGCGACGGCAAGGACCCGGAGGCTACGGTGCCGCTCCGGGCCGGGCGACCCGGCGCTGGGCGAAGGCAGTCTCACTCGTAGAGCCTCCGCGTGGCACGCTCCATGATCCGGATCGAGGCCCGGCGGGGGAACAGCCGCCCGAAAGCGAACGCGGCCAGCCGGTTGAGCCCGCCCGTGACCACGCTCGGCCCGTGCCCGAGCGCCGCGAGTGCCTGCGCCGCCACCTCCTCCGCCGCCTGCAGCGGCACGGCACGCTTCGGGTGGGACGCCTCGAACCCCGCGGTGCGGGTCGCACCCGCGCGACAGGCCACTACGTCCACGCCTCGCGTGCCGAGCTCCGCCCACAGCCCCTCCCCCAGCACCAGGTTGAAGGCCTTGGAGGCCGCGTAGGTGGAGAGCCATGGGTTGCCCTGCGAGCCAGACAACGAGGTCATGAGCACGATGCCGCCGCGCCCGCGCCTGGCCATGGCGCTGCCCAGTAGGTGCGAGAGGACCACCGGACCGCGGCAGTTCACCTCCACGACGCGCAGGTGTTCCTGCAGCGGGCGGTCCACGAAGGGCCCGATGACCGAGTGCGCAGCGTTGTACACGAGGAGCCCCACCTCCAGGCCCGCCGCCAACTCTTCCACCACCACCGGTAGATCCCCGTGAGCCAGGTCCACGGTCGCCACGCGAGTCTCGATGCCGTGGGCGGCGCGCAGGCTCGACGCGAGCCGCTCCAGCGGCTCGCGCCGGCGCGCCAGGAGGAGCAGGTTCACGCCGTGCGCAGCCAGTTGGCGCGAGAACGCCTCGCCCAACCCTGCGGACGCCCCTGCGACGAGCGCCCACGGGCCATACCGCTCTCGAAAGGCGCTCACGCTGCCCGTCCCCCGGACGGTGCCTCGACTTCCGGTACCTCGATCGTGAACGGATGCTCCCGGAACCCGAGGCGCCAGACCACCAGGACGGGGATGAGCATCCATGACGCATTCGCTGCTATGACGACGGCCGGGTGTGGCGCGGCGTTCACCCCGGCCAGTTCGTCGAAGAGGATGATGAAGACGTTGACGAAGAGCGCGGTGGCCCAGATCACGGCCGGGATGCGGATCCAGTCGCGTCCGCGGGTGAAGGCGTAGATCGCCACAGCGTAGAAGGGTCCAAAGACGAGTACGTCGAGCCAGATCGTCGCTCGATACCACGCGGGGCGCGCCAGGAGCAGCGGATCGTAGGTCCGCTCCCACCAGTGTACTAGGGCCAGGAGCCTACCCGGTGGCCAAGGGGGTGGAGTGAAATGAAACGGATTCGCGATAACGACCTGTTCGAGGCTCACGACGTAAGTTGTGAAAAGTAGGTTCACCGCGAAGAACGCGAGCAGCGCCACGTCTATTGGTCGCCGCGATAGCGGGATGGCAAGCCGCATGCTGCCTTCATATGCTGAACCCGCTCGGGAGCACACGCTCCAGACGGACCGTGGGCAAAGTACCGGTCGCGCAAGTGCCGGTGGGTGGGTACAGTGGCTGGGTGCCCCCGTTAGTGCTGGCCCTCTCGCTCGCGGTTTCCGCCGCGGGCGATCCCCGGGCCGCGAGCGAACCGGAACGAGAGCCCGCTCAGGCCCCGATCGAGGCGCCCGAAGCGATACCTACGAGCGCGCCCTTGCCCCTGGGTGGGTGGCGCCAGGATCTCGCCCTGGGCCTGCACTCGACCACGTTCTGGAGTCACGCCGGGAATCAGTACACCTTCCACTCGCTCAGCCTGGGGTACATGAACTCGTGGGGAAGGAACGGACCGTTCCTCCACACCACCGGGCTGCTCCCGTTGCAGGGGCGAGAGGACGGCCGCGTCTATGCGCTCGGCCCGTACTACCGCCTGCGCTACGGGGGCGACGTCCTCACGGGCTACCAGTGGCGGTGGCGGGCTTGGGAGTCCGTCGAGGCAGAGGCCGGCGCCGGCCTCCACGTCCTGTTCATCGTGCTCAAGGGGATCACCGGGTACCGCGACTTCTCGGCGTCGCCGCTCGGCCTGGGCACCGACATGGCCCTGCGTTGGCGCACCGGACGATCGCTCGGCACATGGCCAGTGACCGTCGGGCTCTATGGAAGCACCGCGCTCGACGTCTACGATCCCATCCATGGCAACGATCTGCGGCACGGCTTCACATTCCAGGCCGGCGCACAGCTTGGTCTGAACCCAAGGGGCAAGCCGTGAGGGC
>Ga0335071_10006471_pt1 | contig 12082 bp, 5 predicted proteins | sample Lox_Sample_15_FD_206724 | JGI IMG/M metagenome (GOLD analysis project Ga0335071, IMG submission 206724) | Soil microbial communities from Loxahatchee National Wildlife Refuge, Florida, United States - Lox_Sample_1.5 | ecosystem: Environmental > Terrestrial > Soil > Wetlands | place: USA: Florida...
GAGCGGGTAGGGCACAGCGGATTTGAGACCACCCACCCGGATGATCTGGCGAGAATACGCCACTGGTGGGGCAATGTGGTGCAGCGGCCCGGAACGCACGAGGTGGCCCAGTATCGCATTCGCCACCAGGATGGGAGCTGGCGCTGGATCGAGACCTCGGTGGTGAACTTGCTGGCCAACCCCGATGTGGGGGCGATCGTGGTCGCCAGCCGGGATATCACGGAGAGCCGACGCGCCGAAGCTGCCCTGCAGGAAAGCGAGGCGAGCCTGGCGGCGCTGATTGAGACCATCGATGGCTCCATCTGGTCGGTGGACCGAAACCTTCGCCTGTGGGCCCACAACAACGAGTTCAGCCGGAGCGCGCGCCTGGGATTCGGACACGAGGTGGCCAGAGGTGACGCTCTGCTCGATGAGGCGCCGCAAAGCATCCGCGCCGACTGGCGCGGCTACTACGATCGCGGCCTGCGCGGTGAGAGCTTCAGCATTGTGACCCAAACGGCGCCTCCGCTTGCGCCAAGGTATGTGGAATACCACTTCAATCCCATCCGGGAGCCTGAAGGCACGGTGGTCGGCGTGACCGTTTTTGGCAAGGACATTACCGAGCGCAAGCAGGCCGAAGAGACGCTGCGGGCCAGCGCCGACCTGAACAGTGCTATTCTGCGCACGGCGATGGACGGCTTCTGGATCATTGACCGGGATGACCGATTCGTGGATGTCAACGATGCCTACTGCCGCATGTCGGGTTACACGCGCGATGAGCTGCTGCAGATGCAAATCTCGGACGTGGAGGCGCTGGAAACCGCCGCCGACGTGAAGCGGCACACCCGGCGCATCGTCGAAAGGGGCTCCGACCGCTTTGAAAGCCGGCAGCGGCGCAAGGACGGCCGGGTCATCGACGTCGAAGTCAGCGTCAATTACCTGCCCGCTGCAGACCGCAGGTTTGTCTTTGTTCGCGACATCACCCTTCGAAAGCAGGCCGAGACGGCCGAACGGGAGGCGCGCATCTTGGCCGAGGCGCTCCGGGATACTGCCGCCGCCATTAATCAATCCCTCGATCAGGAGACTGTGCTCGAGCGCATCCTGGAAAACGTGGGCCGCGTGGTGCCGCACGACACGGCCAATATTGCTTTGGTGCGCCAGGGAATGGTTCAGGTGGCGCAGTGCCGGGGATACCCGCCCGATCAGGTGCGCCCCATCCGCAGCCTGGCCTTGCCCTTGACCCAAGTGCCCAACTTTCGCAGAATGGTGGAAGAGGGCCAGCCGGTCATTGTCGCCGACACCAGTACGTCGCCGGAATGGGTGGATTTGGGCACGTTCACCCGCTGGCAGCGTGCTTACTTGGGTGTCCCGATCCGGTCGGAGGGCCAGGTCATCGGCCTGCTCAATCTGGACAGCGCCACGCCGGGCTTCTTCAGCGCGGCCCACGCGGAACGGCTCCAGGCCTTTGCCGACCAGGCAGGCGTGGCCCTGGCCAACGCCCGCCTGTACGCGGCTGAGCGCGAACAGGTCACCGAACTCGCCGACCTCAGCGCCCGGCTGCGGCAGGAGCTGGCGGAGCGCCGACAGGCGGAAGAGGCGCTCCGGCGCAGCGAGACCAGGTATCGGACGCTCTTCTCGGAGATGATGAATGGCTGTGCGCTGCATGAGATTGTCTGCGATGACGCCGGGGCGGCCGTCGACTACGCTACTCTGGAAGTCAACCGAGCGTACGAGGATCTCCTGAATATGCGCCGGGAAGCTGTGGTCGGAAAACGGGCCAGCGAAATCCTGCCGCCGGAAGAGCTGCAAAAATGGCTGGGCATTTTCGGCCCGGTGGCCCTGACAGGAGAATCCACGCACTACGAGATGTATTCGCCACTCAACCAGAGGTATTTCGAAGGCGTCTCTTTCTGCCCCGAAAAAGGCCACTTCGCTGTCATCTTCACGGATGTCACCGAGCGGCTTCGCGCCCAAGGAATTCTGCAAGAAAGTGAGCAGCGACTTCGCGCTACGATTGACCGGACCCGGGCGGGCTATTTTCGAATCGGCACAGACGGCCGGTTCCAGGAAGTCAACGCGGCCTGGCTTCGGATGCATGGCTATGCGACGCCCGAGGAGGTTGTTGGCCAGCCGTTTTCAATGACTCAGGTCGAAGCAGATTTGCCAGCGGCTCAGGCAATTGTGGGTAGCGTGTTGGCCGGTATCCCGGTGGAGTCCAGCGAATTCTCGCGACGCTGTAAAGATGGTTCCATCGGATACCACACTTTTTCGACAGCCCCGGTAATGCGGGATGGTCAGATCGTCGGCCTGGATGGCTTCTTGATTGACACTACGGACCGCAAGTTGGCAGAGAACCAGGTGCACCGGTTGAACATGGAATTGGAGCAGCGCATCGCCGAGCGCACCGCGGAGCTGCGCGCCGCCAATGCCGAGCTCGTGCATGCCAGCCGCCTGAAGGACGAGTTCCTGGCCAATATGAGTCACGAGCTTCGTACCCCGTTGGCGTCCATCCTTGGGCTGTCGGAGACGCTTCAGATGGGCATCAGCGGGCCCCTGACCGACAAGCAAGCCCAAATGCTCAATGCGATTCACCAAAGCGGCCAACACCTGCTCGGGGTCATCACGGATATTCTCGATCTGTCCAAGGTTGAGGCCGGCAAGCTGGAGCTCTTGCTTGCCCCGACCGCAGTGTCCGAGGTCTGCGAAGGTAGTCTCCAATTCGTCAGGCAAACGGCGCAAAAAAAACACATCCCGGTGATGTTTTCGGCCGATCCACAGGTGCGCCTGTTGCTGGCCGACGCCCGGCTGCTCAAGCAAATGCTCGTGAATCTGCTCAGCAACGCCGTCAAGTTCACGCCCGAAGGCGGGCAGGTGGGCCTGGAGGTAGCCGGCGACGCAGAGCGGGGCGAGGTGCGGTTCACCGTGTGGGATACCGGTATCGGTATATCACCTGAAAAACAGACGCTCCTGTTCCAGCCTTTTGTGCAGGTGGATGGCAGCCTGGCACGCCGGTATGAGGGCGTGGGGCTGGGACTGGCCCTGACGCGCCGCCTGGCGGAACTGCACGGCGGACGCGTCACGGTGTACAGTGCAGGCGCCGACCAGGGCAGCCGATTTACCCTACACTTGCCATGGCGGCATGTGGAACCGCGGAGTGGAACGGTACCCGAGGCGTCCGCCCCGCCGGTCCCGGCTGCGCCATTGAGCCGGACCCCTGTCATTCTTGTGGCGGACGACAATGAGGCCAGCCGCATGGCCCTGGGCGACTTTCTCGAGACGCTGCCGGCCCGGGTGGTGATTGCGCGCGACGGACAGGAGGCCCTCGCACAAGCCGAGGCTGTCCGGCCTGATCTCATCCTGATGGACATCCAGATGCCCGGCCTGGACGGACTGGAGGTGATCCGCCGCCTGAAGGCCGCGCCGCCCACGGCCCGGGTACCCGTCGTCGCCCTCACGGCGCTGGCCATGTCAGGGGACCGGGAAAAGTGCCTGGCCGCCGGCGCCGATGCCTACGTGAGCAAACCGACGAAGCTGGATCAGCTGGCGCAGCTCATCCGAAGCCTGCTCGGGCGGACGCTAGTCCGATGACGGAGTCAGGAGACGCCATGGTCCCGGCGAGAGCCAGTGTCTTAATTGCCGATGACAGCCCAGAAGCACGCACCGTGCTTGAAGCACACTTGGCGGCCGAAGGTTACCAGCTTCATTACGCCGCCGACGGCTTCGAGTGCCTGGCTAAGACGGCCAGCGTCTCACCCGACCTGATCTTGCTCGACGTGATGATGCCCGGACTGGACGGCCTGCAGGTGGTCCGCCGCCTGCGCGCCGATCGAAACCTGGCCCTGACACCCGTGATTTTGATAACGGCCCTGGAGGACCGGGCGACGCGCCTTGAAGGACTCGAGGCAGGCGCCGACGATTTTCTCTCCAAACCGGTTGACCCGCTCGAATTGCAGGTGCGGGTGCGCACCGTGCTTCGGCTCAATCGCTACCGGCGTCTGATTGAGGAAAAGACGAAATTCGAGCAACTGGTGGAGCACACGACTGACGGAGTGGCCCTCACCGATGAAGCCGGCCGCCTGATCGAGTGGAACGCCAGCCTGGAGCGGATTACCGGGCTTGGCCGAACAGACGCGCTGCAGCGACCGGCCTGGGAGGTCTTGCTTTCGCTGTTGCCCGAAGAGCGCCATGCCCGAGAGGCGTCCCGCCGCCTGGCGGACTCCATGCGCCGGCTGGCGCAGTCGGGTCCCATGCGTGAGGCCGGGCAACTCGTAGAGGCCGAGATTCAATGCCCGGACGGTGCCCGGCGTTTCGTGCAGGCCGGCCCATTCGCGGTACCGACTGCCTGGGGCTGGCGGGCCGGCCTGGTGGTGCGCGACCTCACGGAACAACGGGCAGCCGAGGCCGCGCGCCTGGCGATGGCGCAGCGCTTCGAAAACTTTATCAAATACGCCAACGACATCATCCTGTTGGGCGACGCCGATCGCCGGATCGTGGAGGCCAACGACCGCGCGCTCGAGGCCTACGGGTATAGCCGCGAAGCCATCTTGAGCCTCAACCTCGTGGACTTGGTGGCGCCAGACGCTGTGGCAGGATTCCCGCAGCGGCTGCATGCGTTGCAGGCGCAGGGCACGCTCCGCATCGAAGGGCTGCATCGCCGCAGCGACGGATCAACATTTCCGGTGGAGATCAGCGCACGTATCATCGACATCGGTGGCCAGCGGTTCTACCAGCAGATTGTGCGCGACATTACCGAACGGGTAGACGCCGACGCAGCACGGAAGAAGGCGGAGGACGAGCGCCGCCGGCTGATGGAGACGCTGGAGCAATCTGTAGCCGAGCGGACCCGCGAACTCTCGAGCCTATATCAAGCGGCCAGGCTGGCGGCCGCCATGCGCGACCTGCCTTCCAGCTTGCCCCGCGCCTTGCAGCTGGCGCTCGACGCGGTGGGTTGTCCGGCCGGCATGGTAGTGCTCGCCGCCAACGACGCCGTCACCTCCCTTCCGCCAGACGAGGCAGCCGCCCGGCGGTTGCCGCCACTGCGGCTGGCAGCGGAACTGGGGTTGCTCAACGAGTACTCGGTAAGCCAGAGTCCGTCTGTCCCAATTGCGACGCTGTTGAGTTGGATTCTGGAGCACGGCGAGGCGGTGGTGGTCCCCGATTTGTCCGTCGATCCGCGAGTCTCGGAGACGGATCCGGTGCCTCACTTTCAATTCTTTGCAGGGGCGCCGCTGCGGCAGGGCGCCGCGGCCGTCGGCGTGTTGGGCGTGTTCGGCAGTGCCCGGCAACCGTTCAGTCTGGAAAGTCTGGCGTTGCTCAGATCCCTGGCCGACCAGATCAGCGGCATGGTCGAACGTGACCGGCTGCAGCAGCAGGCCGAAGCCGCCGCTGCCCTGCAAGAGCGGCAACGGCTGGCGCGCGATCTGCACGATTCCGTGACCCAATCACTCTACAGCTTCGCGCTGCTGGCGGATGTGGCCCGAAAGGATTTCCGGCGCGGCGACCTGGCGCGGCTAGACAACACGCTCGCCAACGTCTCTTTCAGCGCGCAGCAGGCCCTCAAAGAGATGCGCCTGCTGCTTTACGAACTGCGCCCGCCCACTCTGGCGCCGGGCAGCTTGCCGGCCCTGCTAGAGCAGCGCCTTGAGAGCGTAGAGCGGCATGCCCGCCTGGAGGCACACCTGAGCGTAGAAGGCGAGGTGCGCAGCCTTCCGGTACAATGGGAAACGGACCTCTACCGACTGGCCGAAGAAGCGCTTAATAACGCCCTCAAACACGGGCGCGCCTCGGCCGTGCAGGTGCACCTGGCCGTCGCCGAGGCCGGCGTGGTCCTGGAAGTGGTCGACAACGGCATTGGCTTTGCCGTGCCAGCAGCGGCTTCCAGCGGCCACGGGCTAACCAGTATGCGCGAACGGACGGCCCGCCTGGGGGGAAAACTGAGCATCATCTCTGCGCCGGGCGCGGGTACGACAGTCAGGGCCGAATTCCCGAAGAGCAACCCGAAGCGACGACCCAACGCATCTTGATTGTTGACGACCATCCATTAATGCGCCCGGCACTGCAAACCCAGATTGAAGGCGAGCCGCGATAGGCCGTGGTGGGCCCTGGGCCGTTAGCGGACGCGGGGCGGTCGAAAAGCCCTGGCACTGCGGCCTGATATTGTCACTATGGATTTGTTAATGCCAGAGATGGACGGCCTGAGGGCCATTTCCACCATCGTATCGGGCTGCCCCCAGGCAGGCGCTGCCCCACTCCGTAGTGGATAGTTCCATCAGCCCGCCTGGTCATACCAGTTTGGCGCAGACGCCGCTTCGCGCTCTGGTATCCTTGAAGACATCTCCAACTTGCCCGTTGGGGAGATAGTGCCATGGGGCCCAACCACGTCGCAGTCGCGCCTGTCAATCTACTCGTACTGATTCTGGTATTTGGACTCTTCCAGCTAGTGTTTCGGCTGGCCTCCCGTCGGCGCCGAACCCCAGCGCAACCCCACCCCAAAGGTCCCTGCCACCTCAAGCCCAAGTCGGGGGCCGATTGTCCCTTCTGCCGCGCCGAACAGCTTGCCGGCCCGAGCTATCATAATGAAGAAGGCCCCCGCCTGCTGCCTCCACCCTGGCGTTCCACTCGGAGCTCACGCGGCCGCAGGAAAGCCAGCCACACCGAGGGTTTCGCTTGCCATACCCCAGCCTGCCCCTACTATGACATCCCGGACCAAACTCGCCATGCCTTGGTTGCCGATGGCCCCGATGGCAAGCATGAACCTATCCCCGCCTTGCGCTGCCAGGCCTGCGGCCACAAGTTCACCGTGCGCCGTCAGACCGTGCTCTACCGATTGAAAACTCACTCCGCCCGTGTGGCCGATGCCTTGACCTTCTTGGCCGAAGGGGTCGATGTCTCCGTCCTCGAACGGGTGTGGCACATTCGCGAAGGCACCCTCCGCACCTGGCTCACCCGCGCCGGTCTCCATGCCAAAAAACTCCAGGCGCGTATCTTTCAGAACTTGCGCTGCGCCCATATTCAGCTCGATGAACTCTGGGCCCATGTCCGCCAGGCCAGTCAAGACGTCTGGGTCTGGGCCGCCCTCGACGCCACCACCAAGATTGTCCCCGTCCTCCGCCTCGGCCCACGCACCCTCCACCTGGCCTATGCCGTCGTCCACGAACGGCACCATCGCCTGCAACCCGGTTTCCCCCTCCCGGTCTTCACCACCGATGGTCTCGGGCTCTACTTCTACGCTTTGACCGCCCACTTCGGCCACTGGCTTCAGCCCGAAGACGCCCGCAAGCCTGTCTGGCAGATCGCCACCGACTTCGTGTACGGGCAGGTGGAGGGTTTATTACCACGTCGCCCGCTATCATGAAGCCTTGCGGATGGAGCAAACGGTATTTCGCCTCCCGAAGGGAAACCCCGCCGCGAGCCGTTATCGCTCGCAGACCCCAGCCACACTTGCACCGCGCTGGCGCGCAGCGCCAGTGCAGGTGTGGCTGTCGGCTTAACGGCGCGGCGATGGACAGCCTTGGATTTGTCAGCATTCCCATGGATTAGCCACGAAAGGAGAAACCATGGCCGCCTAACCCATTATCAACCAAGCCCCCGCCCTTGGGCCGCCGACTCGACCGTCGATCGGCCGAACCTAGCTGGTTTCTTTCCATACCCAAGGGACCAACTGAGCATTCCGGAATTATCCCCCCCCCGATAGGAGCGGTACCGGCGTGACGGGATAGGCAGGAATCCGTCCGGCAAGTTGAGCCAGTCCGTGCTGAAGATCATGGCGGTCCTGTGCTGGCTACCTCACTACCCAACGCGCGGCATGATCGAGCGCAACGCCCACGAAATCCAGCTACGGCCATCGGGTGCAGGTCACAGACCCGGTCCGCCTACTGACTCCTTACGGCCACGATGCGCTCGAGGGCGTGGAGATGACGACCGCCGCGCTCACGCCGCCGCAGCAAGCCAGGATCAATGTGTATGACGCGTCCGGCAACGGACTCCGACAACCCGCACTCCCCTGGCCGGGTAGCAGGTCACGACTATTGGATCTTGACTGGTAATCCCCTCGAAGGTCACCAGGTCGTGCCGACGGTCCAGGTGCACAAATCCACTTTCGGCAAAGCCCCGCGAGAATTGAGTGGCGACCGGGGCCCCTATACGCGGGAGAATGAAAACGCGGCCCGGGCCCAGGGCGTCCGGCGGGTAAGCTTGCTGATGCCGGGGCACAAGACCGCGCGGCGGCGGCGCTATGAAAAACAGCCGTGGTTTCGCGCCGCCCAAGGCTTCCGCGCCGGAATTGAGGCCCGGATCAGCCGGCTGAAGCGGGCACCGCGGACCAAGGCAGTCTGCGCACTCGGCCCGGTCGCCGGTGGAAAGGCCTGGCAGCGCGGAAGGTTGACGGCCGGGCCTGCGCCTACAGGCCTTCGAGAGGTCCCGAGTCGATTATTCCCTGAGCCACGCGCTCCCCGCGCCGGTGAGTTGCTTAACTCATCGGCCAGGGCCAGACACCGGGACTCGAAGCGAAGGTCGCATGCTGTTCGTCTCCAGAGTCTAGGCGTCCGCGTGCCGCGCGTACAATGCGGCCTGCGTGCGGCTGGCCAAGTGCAGCTTGTCTAGGATGTGGCCGACATGGGTGCGCACCGTGCGTTCGCTGACGGCCATGGCGTCAGCGATCTCCGCGTTCGAAAGACCGCGTCCCAGGTGCTGCAACACATCGAATTCCCGCGCCGTCAAAGTTTCCTGGTCCGCCGTGCCCGCTGGCGGACGTTGCAAGTCGTGCATCAGCTTGCGGGCAATGGCGGGGTGGAGCGAGACTTCGCCTCGATGGACATCCCGGATGGCCTGCAGAAGTTCTTGCGGCGACGAGTCTTTCAGCAGATAGCCGGCGGCCCCGGCCTTGATGGCCGGGAAGATCTGGGCATCCTCGGCAAAGCTGGTGAGCACCAGAATCCGTATTTCCGGTGCCTCCCGCTTGATCTCGGTAATTGCCTCCAGCCCGGTCCGGCGCGGCATCACCAAGTCGAGCAGCACCACGTCGGGCCGCAGGGCCAGCGCCTGCTGGGTAGCCGTCAGGCCGTCGGTGGCTTCGCCCACCACTTGCATATCCGGCTCGGTCGACAACAGGCCGCGCAATCCCAGCCGCACGATGGCATGGTCGTCGACAATGAGAATTCGGATCGGGTTTGTCATAACGCCTCCTGAGTGGCTTCGCCCTCGGGCTTGTAGTCGAATTTCACTTGCACGGTTGTACCTTGTCCCGGCGTCGAAAACAGGTTGAAGGTGCCGCCCAGCTTCTCGGCGCGCTCGCGCATGCTCGTTAGGCCTTGTCCGCCGCGGTTCTCCAGCGCGCCGGGGTCAAAACCCTGGCCATTGTCAGTAATGTCCATTTCGATCTGCTGCTCATGCATGGACAGGCGCATGTTGATCTGCGCGGCCGCGGCATGGCGGTAGGCATTATTCAGCGCCTCCAGCGCAATCCGGTACAGGGCTTCTTCGCGCCGGGGCGATTGCTGGCCGAAGGCTTGAAGCGCGTCGGCCCCTTCCACCAGCAGCCTTGTCTCCATTCCGGCGCGTTGTTCGACGGCCTCCAGGCGCTGCCGCAGGGCACTAACCAGGCCTTCACTCTCCAGGACCGTTGGCCGCAGCGCGTAGACCAGCAGCCGCATTTCCTTGAGGGCCTGCTGGGCCGTTTCCCGAATGGTGGCCAGTTGCTCCAGCGCCTGCCCCTGATCGCCGGCGGCCACCTGTCGGTGTCCGGTCTCGGCCAGCAGCGTCAGGCTATAGAGGGCCTGGGTCAGCGAGTCGTGTAGTTCCCGCGCCAGGCGCTGGCGCTCTTCAGTCACGATTGCCTGCTCGGCTTGCTGACGCAGGAGCGCGCTCTCGACCGCCACGGCCATCTGGTCAGCTATGGTCGACAGCAGGGCCACCGCCTCGCTGGTGAATGCATGGCCCGCCGGTCGGCGCACGCTCAAGACCCCGATGCAGCGCCCCTGGACGTGCATGGGGACCCCCAGATAGTTGCGAGACTCCCACCAATCGCCGGTCTGGCGGGCGGAAATGTGGCGGGGGTCAAGGCTGACATTGGGCACAACCAACGGGCGATCATGCTCCACCACCCAGTTATCCAGGCCCTGCCCGAGCGGAATCTGGCTCAGGTCAGCCAAGGCGGCTTCAGGGATTCCGGTGTGGGCGGAGAGTCGCAGGCAGCGGTCGGCCTCATCCAGAAGTTGGACGGCTCCGGCATGGCCCTCCAAAGCTTTCAGAACAGCGGCGAGCGACTGCTGGAGCATAGCGTTCAGGGGCAGATGCTGGCTGGTGACTGTGGCGACCGCATACAACGTCGAGAGCTCCCGAGTGCGATCGACCACCCGCTGCTCCAGCATCGTCGACAATTCCCGCAGAGCTGCCTCGGTTTGTTTGCGTGCGGTGATATCCGTCACCACGCCATAGATCGTTTTGACACCCGCCGCAGTGGTTTCCACGCGGGCGCTATCCCGCACCCAGATCACGTTTCCGTCCGGCCGCAGCAAGCGATACTCCGACATGCTGGATTGACAGGCCCGCAGCCGCGCCACGTGCGCCTGGGCTACCTCGCGGTCACCGGGATAAACAGCCGCCTCCAGCCAGAACGTCCAGGTGTCCATGAACTTCTGGTGTGGATAACCCGTTAGCTGCTCCACCCGAGCCGACTGGTATACATTGACGACCCCTTCTTCCCCCCGGATTTCCGAGACATAAATGTGTTCGGTGACAGAGTGGACCACCTGTCGGAACCGCACCTCGCTCTCGCGCTGTGCCTCTTCCGCCAATACGCGGGGAGTGATGTTATTGTGGGCGACGACGATGCGGACCGGACCCGGCTCCTGAAAGCGCGTTGCGCGGCCCACAAACCACCGGCGTTCTTGGGGAGAATGGCAGTCATACTCCAGTTCATAGGAGTCTCGTTCGCCTCGCATCACAGCGCGGATCCCTTGCGCAAAATCCGCTGCAGCCTCGGCCCCCGGCCCCTGGGCTGCGTGGCAGACGGCCAGATAATTGGCGCCGACGCCGGCGTCGGACAGGGCCAGGCCATTCTCGTTGGCAAACCGGCGCCAAGCCCGGTTGGCCTGCAGGATCGTTCCAGTCTCATCCAGGATGGCAATGTGCTCGTCCAGCGCATCCAGCGTGGAACGGCTGAACCGTTCGCTCTCGCGTAACGCGGCCTCCGCCTGCCAGCGCTCGGTGACGTCCATGAACGATACGGCAAATCTGTCCTTTTCAGAGCGGAAGGCTATTCCCTCAAAATGCTTTTGGGTGCGGGGTGAATACATCTCGTAGTGCGTCGGCTCACCGGTCAGGGCGACCGGGCCAAAGACACCCAGCCATTTTTCCAGCTCGGTCTGCGATAGAATTTCACCGGCCTTCTTGCCTACTACATCTTCCCGCCTCGTATTCAGGAGCGCTTCATAGGCCCGGTTGACTTCCAGAGTAATGTAGTCCGCCGCCTGGCCGGTGCGGTCATACAAGATTTCATGCACGGCGAAGCCATTCATCATCTCGGCGAAAAGCATGTGGTACTTGGTCTCGCTCTGGCGTAGTGCCTCTTCGGCCTGTTTGCGCGCCGTGATGTCGCTGATGGCGACGCGGCACACCGGCGTGCCGTCTGCGGTCCGAGTGCCCGTCATGGCCAGCTGCACCCAGATCGGATCGGCTTCAGCGCGCCTCATCCGAAGTTCGTCCACCTGCCGCGACCCCGCCTCCCGGAGTTGCTGCCGGAGCCGACAAAACAGGTCCTGGTCTGCGGAATAAACGAAGCGCGTCATGGGCATGTGGATCATGACGCTTCTTGTCACGTTGAGATACTCGGCCGCCGTGAGATTGGCTTCCAGGATTGACCCGTGGTCGTCGAGTGTGACGTAGCCCACCGGCGCCATGTCATACAGGTCGAAGTAGCGCGCCCGGGCGGTTTCCAGGTCGGCCTGTATCCGACGCAGTTCGTCGTTTTGCGTCTCCAGCTCGGCCTGAGAAACCTGACGCTGATGGAGTGCTTCCAGCAGCCTTGCTTCTGCCTGTTTGTGGGGCGTCAAATCCACAGATAGAATCGCAAATTGCGCCACTTGCGTCTGCGCGTCTAGGAGGG
>Ga0335071_10006472_pt1 | contig 12081 bp, 12 predicted proteins | sample Lox_Sample_15_FD_206724 | JGI IMG/M metagenome (GOLD analysis project Ga0335071, IMG submission 206724) | Soil microbial communities from Loxahatchee National Wildlife Refuge, Florida, United States - Lox_Sample_1.5 | ecosystem: Environmental > Terrestrial > Soil > Wetlands | place: USA...
CAGAAAGCCGGTCGCTGGCCGAGCGCTGCATCACCTGGGGCGCGGATGGTCCGCCGATGCTCGGGTCCACGTACAACGCCAACGTGCAAATCCTACAGACGGCGTCGAACGTTGTGGTTCTGACGGAGATGATGCACGATGCCCGCGTGATTCCGCTGGATGCCAGCCCGCACCTGCCTTCCGCCATTCACCAATTGACGGGCGATTCGCGCGGCCACTGGGAGGGCGACACGCTGGTGGTGGATTCCACCAATTTCAACGAAGAAACCAACTTCCGTGGACCGCCCGCGACGGCGCGCCAGGACATATTCTCGAGCCCACAACTGCACGTCACCGAGCGCTTCACGCGCATTTCTGACGACACCATCGCGTACCGTTTTACGGTGGAGGATCCGGGGACTTGGACCAAGCCGTGGTCGGGCGAGCTTCTGATGAGCAAGATCAAAGGCCCGATATTCGAGTACGCCTGCCACGAAGGCAATTACGGGCTGGTGGATATTTTGGAGGGAGCACGCGCGGCGGAAGCAGCCAAGTCCGCGGGTGCGGCGCGGTAGCGCGAAGGGAGGCCATGTGCGCCTACGATCGATTCTAGTTTTGTCTTTGACCGCGGGTGTGGCGTGCGCGCAGGACGCCCGCACTGCCTTGGAGACGGCGGCGCGTACTATGGGCGCGACCAGTCTCAAGTCAATTCAATACTCCGGCAGCGGTTGGGATTCCGCCGTGGGTCAGAATTACAATTTGACGTCGGACTGGCCGCGGGTCGAAGTGTCCAGCTACACGCGCAGTATCGACTACGATGCCATGACCTCGCGCGAAGAGCGCACGCGCCGCCAGGGTAACAATCCGACGCAGGGCCGGAATCCGCTGCAGGAAGAGCACGTCACTGCGATGCTCGCGGGCGGCTTCGCCTGGAATCTGCGTGGCGACACGGTGCAGCCGCAACCCGGCCGGTATCTGGAAGGTCCGACGGTAGCAGAACTGCAGCAGCTGGAAATCATGCTCACGCCGCACGGATTCCTGAAGGCCGCGCTGGCATCCGGCAACGCCACTGCGATCACGCAGCCCATCGTCGGCCCCTCGGACGGCGGCCTTTCGGGCAATGGCCGTAAGGTCACCATCGTCTCGTTCAAGGCGCTGGGCAAGTACCGCGTAAACGGCACCATCAACGATCACAACCTGGTGGAACTGGTCACCACCTGGATTCCCAATCCGGTCTACGGCGACATGCTGTACGAGTACCGCTACACGCAGTACAAAGACTTCGGCGGCATTCAGTTTCCGGCGCTGGTTCACGTCCACATGGGCGACCCGGTGCTGAACCCGGCGCACAACATTTATGAAATCAAGGTCAGCGATGTGAAGCCGAACGCGAGCGTCGCGGCGGCCTCCGTGCCCGAGGCGGTGCGCCAGGCCACCATGCCTCCGGTGAAAGTCGAGTCCCAGAAGCTCGCCGATGGCGTCTGGTTCCTGGGCGGCGGCACGCACAACAGCATGCTGGTTGAGTTTAAGGACTTCGTGGCAGTAGTGGAAGCGCCGCTGAGCGAGGCGCGGTCACTGGCCGTAATCGACGAAGTCAACCGCCTGGTCCCCGGCAAGCCGATCCGCTACGTGATCAACACGCATCATCACTTCGACCATTCCGGCGGACTGCGCACGTACCTCGCGCAGGGGACCACCGTCGTGACGCACGAATCGAACAAGGATTACTATTTGCAGGTCCTCTTCCATCCCGGAGGGTGGACGCTGCAGCCGGATCGCCTCGCGACCTACTATCCGATGTTCATGATCAGCCGCCGGCCCGCGCCGATTGAGACCGTGGGCGCCAAGAACACCATCAGCGACGGCGTGCGCACGACGTGGCTTACGCGCTCGAAGATCCCTCCTACCGGCAGGGCAACCATGCTGAAGACATGCTGATGGTCTACCTGCCGAAGGAGAAGATCCTGGTGAACGCGGACCTGTTCATTCCGCCCGCTGCAGGCGCGCCGCCGCCCGCCGCTCCGTCGCCCGGCATCCTGACGCTGTATCAGAACATGCGGCTGCAGAAGATGGACGTGGAGCGGCATGTGCCTCTGCATGGCCGCGTCGTCAGCAACGATGACTTCATGAAGATCATCGGCAAGGCCGCGGAGCTTTCGGCGTCACGCTGAGTCATTTCTCGAGCCACGCAGCGAATCCGATGCTCTCCTGATCGATGCGCGATTTGCTGAAGCCGCTCTGCTTCACGAGCGCCGCCAGCTGTTCGTACGTGTAGGCTCGTTTGAGCAGCAACAGACGGAACGTCCACTTGGTAAACAGCGCTGAAGGAGCGCTGAGCTGCATGTCATCTACGTGTTGCTCAATGGTGGTTATCGGCGCGTCTTTGCGCAAATCGAGGATCAGCGCCTTGCCGCCGGGTTTCAGCACGCGGCGCATCTCCCGCAGCGCTTCCAGCGGCGCGGAGAAGTTCTTGAACGCCGCGCGGCAAACCACCAGATCGAAGGTGGCGTGTTCGAACGGGATCGCCGACGCGTTGCCGCGCTGGAAATCGACCCTCACGCCCTCGCGCGCCGCATTGGCCCGCGCGATGTCGACGAAGGTCGTGCTGATATCCAGGCCGGTGATTTCGAAATTGCCCGCCTTCGCAAGTTCGATGGCCAGGAAGCCGGGCCCGGGCGCCACTTCCAGAATCTTGCTGCCCAGTTTGAGTTCTGACGCGATCTGCTGGGCCAGATCGCGAAACGGCTTCTGGTCCTTGCCTGTCGTGGATGTATACCATCGTGCGAGCCATCCTTCCATTCCCAAGCCCTTGTAACCTTTGTGAGTTGCTGTTTGCATGTATACCTCGTGAAGCCAGTGTGAGGCCGTGGAGCTCGGGAACGAAGCCGCAATCGGCGAACGCCGGATCCCAACCGGCGAACCTGAGTATAATTGTCCGCGAACAGGAGGCAGGATGCGGAAGCTCTGGATCGGGATTGGCATGGCCGTGATGGCCGCCGGAGGCGCGAGTGCGCAAGGACTCGTGATGCAGCGTAACTTATCTCTAGGGATGGCGAAGACCATCGCCGAAGCGACGCTGGCGGAGTGCAGGGCCAAGGGCTTCCATACGTCCGCCGCGGTGATCGATCGCGCGGGTCAGGTGCTGGTGATCCTGCGCGACGAACAGTCCCCGGCGCAGACGGCCGAGATGGCGCGCCGCAAAGCGTTCACGGCCCGGATGTTCCGCAGCACTACGCTTGAGTTTCAGAAACGCACCATCAGCGATCCAACGGTGTTTCCCCAACGCGACGTAGCCGACATCCTCGCCCTCGGCGGAGGCGTGCCCATCAAGGTGGGCGACGAGATTATCGGCGGTGTGGGCAGCGCCGGGTCGAATCAGGAACAGGACGACGCCTGCGCCAAGGCCGGCGTCGCCAAAGTTGCGGACCTGCTGAAGTGAAGCGCCTCGCGGTTAGCTAAGCGTGATCTTGCGCACGAACTGGCCGTTGTCTTCGAGGAATGTCCTCTTGCGGCCTAGCTCCTCGGCCGTCTGCTGAACGCGGCCCTCACGGTCCGTGGCACGCGAAACCAGTGTGTGATCGCCCGGCTTTGCATCCTTCCAATCGAAGCTGAACAGCTTCCAGGAATATTCGGAGTTGCCCTTGTCGAGCGTGGCCGGCTGCCAGGCGCCGCCGTCGATGCTAACTTCCACCGACTTCAGCGGCGTACCGTCGTTCAGTACGAAGCCGAATACCTTGTATTGCGAGCCGGTCTTCCGCACGCGCGAAATCACGGACTTCAACTGCATGCGCGTCACTTCGTTTTCCACCCACTGCGTGCCGGGATCGGTGTCACCGCCCGTGCCGCCGACCGCCCACAGATTGCGATACCAGCGGGCTTGGAAATTGCCCAGGAATCGGTCTTCTTGCAGATGGATTTCAGATACCCACTTCACGTTGGCCACGCCGTACCAACCCGGCATGATGAGGCGGATCGGGAATCCGGAGTCGCGCGTGAGCGGCTGCCCGTTCAACTCGTAGGCGAGCATGGGACCGGGCTTCATCGCGTTTTCGAGCGTGATGCTGCGAGCGAACTGCTGCTCCAGGTCGTAGGTGTTTTCGCGGAAGACAACTTTTTCCTTGCCGCGATCGGTGCCGAAGAACACCACCTCGCGCGCTTGCTTCCCGACACCAGCGTGGTTCAGCACGTCGCGCAGCGGCACGCCCTTGAAGCGGCCGCAGGAGGAGAGGCCGTCGAAGAAACGACTGCTGTTGCCCGAGCATTCATAGCCGTTCACGATTTCGGTGGACTTCATCGCCTTCAGGTCCGCGAAGGATAGCTCGACCGGTCTGTTTACCATTCCGGTCAACTTCAGCCGGTACGCCGCGCCGTCGATCTCCGGGCGATTGTAGTGCTGGATGAAAAAGAACTTGTCGTTGGGCGTGATGTGGCCGTTGACGGTGCGGATGTCGAGGAACCGGTTGGCCGCGCCGGGAGGTCCGCCCGGCTTGTAGTCCTTCGGATAGTCGGTGAAAGGGACGTCCTCTTCGCCTTGCGCCAGCGCTGGTATCGCGCCTTCGGGAAGCAGCGCCAGAAGGCCGGCCGCGGCCAGGCCCAGAGTTTCCCGCCGCGTGATGTCGCTTGACATAGTCTCTCCTTTTCTAGCAGCCGATTATATCTCGCCGCGCCGCGCTGCTTCGCCGATGTGCTCGGCGGCGCGATAGGCCAGGGCCTGGATGGTTTCCGTGGGCTGCTGGCGCGCGCAGGTGACCAGGCTGCTGCCGTCCACCAGGAATAGGTTCGGAACGTCATGCGCCCGATTCCATTTGTCCACGACGCTCGAGCGCGGATCGTCGCCCATGCGGCAAGTGCCCATCAGGTGGCGCGAATAGGTGATCTCGCCGACGGAGGACGCATCCACCCAGACCTTCTTCGCGCCGGCGGTTTCCAGGATTTGCTTCTGCTTCTCAATCAGGAAGTCGACAGCCTTGAGGTCGTCGGGATGGTTCTTAAATGTCACGCGCATGGCCGACTGGCCCCAGGCGTCTTTCACGGTGTCATCGAGCGAGATGCTGTTCTGCTCCACCGCCAGGCAGCTTGCATGTGCCAGCGTCCCGCCCATGTGCGTGTAGTACTGGCCGACGGCACGCTTCCATTCCGAGCCCCACTGCGGCATATCCGGAGGCATGAGGCCGAGCGCGAAGCTGGCGGGGTAGTAGTCGAAGCGCGAATCCAGGCCACCGCCGCCATAGAAGCCGCGCTTCGGGTCGGAGCGGTAGAAATCGTGCAACACGCGCGTGACGACGATGCTCTTGTATTCGTTCAACGGGTGCTCGAAAAGCCCCACCACGAGCGCGCCGTTGTCGAACATCAGATACTTGCCGACATTGCCGTTGGAGTTCGCCAAGCCCTGCGGGAAGGCATTGGACTTCGACATCAGCAGCAGGCGCGGGGTTTCGCTTCCGTTGGCCGAGACCACGACGGCTTTGGCGCGCTGGAAAATCTCGCGGCCTTTGGCGTCGAAATAGATGGCGCCGCGGACGCGGCCGTCCTTGCCGACGTCGATCTTGCGGACGTAGGAGTTGGGGCGGATCTCGCAGCGGCCGGTTTTCACGGCAAGCGGTACGAGCGCGGCCAGCGAACTGGATTTCGCACCGACCTCGCATCCGAATGCTTCGCAGAAGCCGCAATGGATGCATGCCGGGCGGCCGCGATAGGGCTGCGACAGCACAGCGACCGGTGCAGGAAACGGATGCAAGCCGAGTTGTTTGGTCGCGCGCTCGAACAGCACGCCCGACGATTTCACCGGCATCGGCGGCAGCGGATAGGGTTTCGAACGCGGTCCATCGAATGGATTCGAGCCGGCGAGGCCTGAGATGCCCAGGTCCCATTCGGCCTTGGTGTAATACGGCTCCAGGTCGTCGTAGGTGATCGGCCAATCGCGCAGATCGGCGCCGGGAATCGCGCCCAGCTCGGACCGCTCGCGAAAATCCTCGGGATGAAATCGCCAGTAGTTGGTGGTGAAATGGACGGACCCGCCGCCGACCATGCGCGCGTATTCGACCGCGGGTTGAACTTTGGCGGGTTCGTTCGGCGTCTTGCGGAACGTATTCGGCTGCTTGCGATGATCGTTGATGAACGCTTCGCGATACATGACGGCGATTTCGTCGTGTACGAAGTCCTTGGCCTGGCGCCAGGGCCCTTGCTCCAACACAACCACTTTGAAACCGGCGGTGGAGAGTTCCTTGGCCATCACGCCGCCCGCGGCGCCCGCGCCGACGACGATGAAGTCGACGACTTCGTTGGGACGATACCGGGCGTCGCTCATTTCTGGTTCCCGCCGGCTGCTTCGGCGTCGTAGTAGCCAAACGGAGGCTTGTAGCTCATGGCATGCTCGAAGCCGATCAGTTTCCATCCGGCCATGTCGAGGTTGCCGCCGTACTTGGGATGGCCGAAGAAGCCGAGGATGGTATGCTGGCGGACCTGCTGGAAGAAGTCGGTCTTCTCGATGGCCTTCAACAGTTCGATCTGCTGCGCGCCGGAGAGGCCGGCGATGTTTGCGGAGCCCGGAAACATCTGCGCGCGTTTCGCCTGCGTTTCTGCCAGCCCGCGCTTGTAAAGCTCACGTTTGTCCTGATCGTAACCGGCGAGTGCGCCGTCGATGAACCACATGACACCTGCTTGACGCGCGCCGGGCGTTTCGTCGTCGGGAATGATCTGCGCGGCGATGGCCTCGATCTCGGCGGCCATTACCGGATCGAACCAGGCGAACTTCGAGGAGCTCTGCGCGCGAAGCACTTCGGCCCAGCAGGCCGCGGCGAGCATCCAGTCGCGTCTGGTCAAGTTGATATGCATGTAGCCTGATCCAGTCAGGCTAACATAGCGCCTTGCGTTAGCGCGTCGACGACGTGATCTGACGGAGCGGCTCGGGCATGTCGGCCAGCACGTAGGTCATGACGGCCATGGCGGCGATGTTGGCGCGCAAATCTTCGGGTTTGATCTTATCGACGGTGTCGGCGCGGGTGTGGTGCCAGTCAAAGTAGTGTGTGCCCACGGTACGCAACGCGAGGCCCGGCACGCCTTCCATCATCACCGGGGCGATGTCTGCGCCGCCGCCGCCGATCTGGATCGCGCTGGCGTCGATGCGTTCCAGCAGCCGGCCGATTTCGCGAGTCTTGGCCAGCATGGCCTGCAAGTCGCCGCTGGTGCTCAAACCGAAGCCGGTCGGTTTTTCCGCGCCGCCGTCCATCTCGATCGCCGCCACGTGGTTCTTCACGGCGTCGCCGACCCAGGCGCGATACGCCTCGCCGCCCGCTCCACCGTTCTCTTCGTTGGTCCAGAAGACGACGCGAATGGTCCGGCGCGGCTGCAGTCCAAGCTGGTGAATCAAGTGTGCCGCTTCGAGCGCCGTGATGATTCCCGAGCCGTCATCCTGCGCGCCCTGGCCGACATCCCAGGAATCGATGTGGCCGCCGATCACGACCACTTCTTCGGGATGTTCGCGGCCGGGAATTTCGCCGATTACGTTAGCGGACTCGGCGTCGGGCAATGTGTGCCCTTCCATCTCCAGATGCACGGAGACGGTGTTGCCGGAATCCAACATGCGCTGGATCATCAGCGCGTCTTCCACGGTGACGGCCGCGGCGGGGATCTTCGGAAAACCGTCGGAATATTCCAGCACGCCGGTGTGCGGCGACTGAATGCTGGTCGGCGTGATGGAGCGCACCAGCATCGCCACGGCCCCCAGCCGCGCGGCCCGCGACGCTCCAGTGGTGCGATACGTCACGGTGCGGTTGTAGCCGTCGTAGGGGGCATTGAACAGAACGATCTTGCCATCCACCGCGTTGCGGCCCAGCTTTTCCAGTTCTTCGAACGTGGACACGGCGACCACATCGGCGGTGATGCCTTTCTTGGGCGTCGCGATGCTTCCGCCCAAACCGAGGATCGTCAGCGGCCGGCTCACGGGTTCCACCAGCGCGGCGCTTTCGCTCCCCCGCACCCAGTGCGGCACGATGACGCGCGGCGTCACGACGTTCACCAGCCCATCGGTTTTCATTTGCGCGGCCGCCCAGGCGATGGCTTTTTCCAGGCCGGGCGACCCGCTCAGACGGTTGCCGATGCGGTCGCAGAGGTAGGTGAGTTTTTCCATCCCGCCGCGATCGGCCAGCGCCGCGTCGATCAGTTTATTGGCGGTCTCTCGATACCGCTCCGTCAGGCTCCCGGCGTCCTGAGCGCACAACGCTCCCGCCAAGGCCAGCCCGACCATCCCCAGGTGTCTCTTCATGTCGCGTTACTCCGGCTGCCATTCTCTAAAACGGAAGCCATGCTGCTGCATCACCAGCCGGGCTTGCTCCAGTGACTCCGGCAAAACATAAAAGAAGGCGCCCACGCGCTCGCTACGAAAGATGACGCCGCCGCTGTACTGGTCGGTTTCGACGGCGTAATCCACGCCCGAGTCGGTGAACGCCGATTCCAGGCGCAAAGCCTCTTGCAGTTTTTTGGCGATATAGACCAGGTCCATGTCGCGCTCTCCAAAAAACTCCGCTTCACGCCGCATTCTTGGGTTCGTTCTTACAAATTTACAAAAGCGCGAGCGCCTAGGCGCCCATCCCCCGGACTCGAGCCGCAAAAGACTCGTAAGCCTTTGGATTTGCTTTGTTCATGTTGTCGATCTGCAGTTGAGCCACCTGTTCCATGTGACCTAGATAACGCGGCATGCCCATGGCCTTGCGGAATTCCGCCACCAGGGGCTGGATCTTGGTCCAGATAAACAACAATTCGCCGCCGCTGGCCAGGAACAGCTCCTGATTCAGCGCGCCGGTGGTGACGAACGAAGCCGCCATGTCCCAATAGCTGGTGGCCATCCGGAAGGAGGCATCGTTGTCAGATCCGGGCGGGCAGGCGGCCTGATGCTCGGCCAAAGTGCCGACCTTATAGCCGGCCAACCAGTTCCGGGCCTTGCGCATCCGTTCCTCTCGACGCAGCTCATACAGCTTGAGTATCAGTTCTGCGTCATGAATAGTAGGTTTGTCCATAAGGGTTAGTGTAATCCTTCGGAAAGCCGTTGGAGCAAGTACGAAAGAACTAGGCTGCGGCAGGTTGGGGCACTAACGTTACTACCAGTACACCGCACAACCGCGTGCTCCTAAAGATGCGATCCACGCCGGACGGGGTAGCGTGGTGACCCAACGCAGATCGAGCTTTTCCAACTTGGGTAGTGTTGTGATCGGGGTGGGTAGGGAGGTCAATGGATTACCGCGCAAATCGATTTGCCGGAGTTCCTGGAGCGTCGCGATGGAGTCCGGCAATGTTGCCAGACTGTTGTTTCTGAGGTGCAATTCGCGCAGGCACGACAATCGCGCGACCGAATCGGGGAGCGAAGTCAGTTGATTGCCGGTTGCCCTCAGTTCGATCAGGCTTTCCATACCCGTGATGCATTCCGGCAAAGTCTGGAAAGCGTTCTCACTGATATTGAGGTAGCGCAGTTTTTTCAGCCGCTCGAGTGACGGAGGCAGCGAGCTTAGCCGGTTGTCGTGAAGGTAGAGAAAATCGGTGAGGCCATCCAGGTCGCCTAGGGAATCCGGCACATTAGTCAGCCGGTTATGCCCGAGATCCAGCATCCTGAGCTTCTTGAGCCTGCCGATCTGCTCGGAGACCTCGGAGAGATCGTTATCGGCGAGCACCAGGGTTTCCAGTTCCACGTTGTCCCAAACCGACTCCGGGATGCGGCCGAGCCGCTGCTTCCACAGGCTCAAATGGCGCGTGGGTTCAGTCATCGTGAGAGGATCCCAGGCGTAGTGTAAACCGGCGCCAAAGAACCAGAGAACATAGCCCACCTTATAGCACCAGAAATAAGGACAACCGTGCTTGCCCCTGCCATCAGTAAGGAAGAAGAACTACACTGGCTGGCGCTGCGGTTGATTCCCGGCCTGGGCATGCGCAAGGCCGGACAGTTGCTGGACCGGTTTCGCACGCCGCACGCGATCTTTCGGGCGTCGCGCGAAGAACTGGAGGGCGCAGGGCTCTCGGGCAGCGTGGCGCAATCGATCGCCAGCGGCTGCACCTTCGACGACGCAGTGGATCAGCAGCAGAAAATACTCGAGACGGGCGCGAGGCTGATTCCCTGGTCCGATCCGGCCTATCCTCAGCGACTGAAGGAGATCTTCGATCCGCCGATCGCGCTGTTCGCACGGGGGCGCATTGATCTGCTCCAGTCCGTGATGCTGGGCGTCGTTGGTACGCGCCGTCCGACGGCCTACGGAACGGCTGCGGCAGAGCGTCTCTCGGCCGATCTGGCGCAAGCGGGACTCACGATCGCGAGCGGCATGGCGCGCGGCATCGACACCGCGGCCCACCGCAGCACACTCGCCATCGGTGGCGACACTGTCGCGGTGTTCGGATGCGGGGTCGACCTGGTCTATCCGGCGGAGAATCGCAAGCTCGCCGACGAAATCGCTCAGAAAGGGCTCCTGGTGTCCGAATTCCCGATGGGCTCGCCCGCCTATCCGCAGAACTTTCCCATCCGCAACCGGATCATCAGCGGGATGAGCGTGGGTGTGCTCGTCGTGGAAGGCGCACAGTACAGCGGCTCGGCCATTACCGCGAAAATGGCGCTCGACCAGCAGCGCGAGGTGTTCGCCGTGCCGGGCAACATTACTTCGAAAATGAGCTGGGGGCCGAACCTGCTGATCAAGCAGGGCGCCAAGCTGGTTCAGGAGTGGAACGACGTCCTGGTAGAACTACCAGCGGAGATCCGCCGCCTGCTGATCGCCAAGGCGCAAGCCCGGCTCGGCGTCATGTCATTGGAAATGCAGGACAAACCAGACGAGCTGCCGCCGGAGCTGGGTGGTGCGGCTCGGGCCGTGCTAGCGAAAGTTCCGGCCGATGTGCCCGTGCACATTGACGAACTGCTAGAAACTTTTGATACTCTGACGTCATCAGAGGTAATTGCCGCATTGTTTGAACTCGAACTGCTAGGTTTGGTCCGCCAACTCCCCGGCAAGAACTTTGTTAAAGTGTGGTAGGTTCAACCACCATATTAACTGTAAGCATTCGTACGGTTTAGGATAGCTATGGCAAAATCTCTCGTCATCGTCGAGTCGCCGACGAAGGCGAAAACGATCGGAAAATATCTCGGCAAGCAGTACGTGGTGAAGGCCTCACTCGGCCACATCAAGGATCTTCCCAAGAAGGACCTGGCGGTGGATGTGGACAAGAACTTCGAGCCGCGCTACGAGGTCATCGAAGGCAAAAAGAAGCTCATCGCGGAACTGAAGCAGGCCGCGAAGGAAGTGGACTCCGTGTACCTGGCGGCTGACCCGGACCGCGAAGGCGAGGCGATCTGTTTTCACCTGCAGGAAGAGCTGAACGGCTCCAAGAAGGGGCCGAAGATCTTCCGGGTGATGTTCAACGAGATCACGTCGAACGCCATCAAGAAGGCGTTTGAGAAGCCGGGCTCGGTGAATCTGCACCTGGTGGACGCGCAGCAGGCGCGCCGCATTCTGGACCGCCTGGTGGGCTACAAGATTTCGCCGCTGTTGTGGGACAAAGTGCGGCGCGGTTTGTCGGCGGGCCGTGTGCAAACCGTCGCGCTGCGGTTGATTGTCGACCGCGAGCGGGAAATCCGCGCCTTCGTCAAGCGCGAATACTGGACCATCGACGTCCAGCTCAACGCCAAGAAGCCGCCGGTGCTGACGGCGCGTTTCACCAAGAAGAACGACGAGGCGATCGAGCTTCCCGACGAAGGGACGACCAAGAGCCTGCTCGATCAGGTGGACGGCGCGAAGTACCTGGTCCATTCGGTCGGCACCAAGGAAAAGAAGCGCAATCCGGTTCCGCCGTTTATTACATCCACGCTGCAGCAGGAGTCGGCGCGCAAGCTGCGCTTCAGCGTGAAGCGCACCATGATGCTGGCGCAGCGGCTGTATGAAGGCGTGGAGCTGGGCACGGAAGGTTCGGTGGGCTTGGTCACCTACATGCGAACCGATTCCACGCGCGTTTCGCAGGACGCCCTGGATGAAGTGCGGGCGCTGGTGAAGGAGCGCTACGGCCCGCCGTTCTGTCCCGATTCGCCCAACTTGTATAAGAGCAAGAAGGACGCGCAGGACGCGCACGAAGCGATTC
>Ga0335071_10006473_pt1 | contig 12080 bp, 14 predicted proteins | sample Lox_Sample_15_FD_206724 | JGI IMG/M metagenome (GOLD analysis project Ga0335071, IMG submission 206724) | Soil microbial communities from Loxahatchee National Wildlife Refuge, Florida, United States - Lox_Sample_1.5 | ecosystem: Environmental > Terrestrial > Soil > Wetlands | place: USA...
CGACGAGGCGCGCTCGACCGGCGCGGCACCCGTCGACAACGCCGCGATCGGCTTCGCCCCAGGCGACGTCGAGATGCTGCCGAACGTCTGAGCGACGCCCTCAGGCGCGCTTCAGCGGGTAGATCGAATAGCTGCCGATCGCGGTGAGCAGGAGCCGCCCATCGTCGGCCTCGACGGTCGCGCGCAGCGTCGCGGCCGAGCGGTTCCGCCGGTCGACGGAGGCGCGGCAGACGATGTCGCCCTCGCGCGCGGTCTGCAGGTAGTTCACCGAGATCGACAGCGTCGCGATGCCCTCGCCGGGGTTGCGGTACGCCCACAGCGCGGACCCCATGGCGTAGTCGACCATCGCGTAGCTCACGGCACCGGAGAGCAGCCCCGCGCGGTTCATGAGCTCCGGTCGGATCGTGACCCGGATGACGCCGGGCCCCTCGTAGTGGAACCCGCAGAGGCGCTCGACCGCGTCGAGTGGGTGGTCCGGGCCTGGCACGGCGCGCGACGCTACCAGGGCGGTCAGCCCTGCCGGCACGCCGTTGACATGTGACCTTCGAGTCACGTATCGTTCCGCGGTGTGGACGAGGTGTTCAAGGCGCTCGCCGACCCGACGCGCCGCAGCCTGCTCGACGAGCTGTTCCGCCATGACGGCCAGACGCTGGGCGCACTCGAGGCGCGCCTTCCGATGACGCGCTTCGGTGTGATGAAGCACCTGCGCGTCCTCGAGGAGGCAGGGCTGGTGGTCACCACCAGGCGCGGCCGCGAGAAGCTGCACTTCCTCAACCCCGTCCCGATCCGGCTCGTCCACGACCGGTGGGTGAGCAAGTACGCCGAGCCGTGGGCCGCCGGGCTCAGCGAGCTCAAGACCCGCGTGGAGGAGCAGGAGATGGAGAAGGTCTTCGAGATCTACATCAAGACGACGCCCGAGCGCCTCTGGGAGGCGATCACCGACCCCGAGCAGCGCCGGATCTACAACTTCGGCGTCGGCGTCGTCTCCGACTGGACGCCCGGGTCGCGCTATCGGGCGGACGCCGAGGGGGCGCCGCTGTTGATGGAGGGCGAGAACCTCGAGGTCGACCCGCCGCGCCGGCTCGTGCAGAGCTTCACCGCGCTGTGGAGCGACGAGGTCCGCGCCGAGGGCGCCTCGCGCGTCACCTGGGAGATCGAGCCCATCGGCGATTCCTGCCGGCTGACCGTGATCCACGACCAGCTCCGCAAAGGGGCCAACGGGGAGCTGTACGGCGGCTGGCCGATGATCCTCTCCGGCCTCAAGACGCTGCTCGAGACGGGCGACTCGCTGACGACGCCGGGGTCGCTGCGCTACGTGGGATCGTGACCCGCGCCGCGCCGCGCACCGTACCCCCTGCGAACCGCCCCCGCGACGCCAGGATCACCCATCCATGAAGGTCACCGTCACCGGCGCCACCGGCCTCATCGGCACGAAGCTCGTCACCGCGCTCGCCGCGCGCGGCGACGAGGTCACGGTGCTGTCCCGCGACCCCGACCGTGCGCGGGCCGCGCTCGGCGTCGAGGCTCGCCGCTGGGACCTCATGGCCGGGCCGGCGCCGGCCGCGGCGCTCGAGCACCGGGACGCGGTGGTACACCTTGCCGGCGCGCCCGTCGCCCAGCGCTGGAGCGCCGCGGCGAAGGCGGACATCCTCGCGAGCCGGGAGACCGGCACCCGCAACCTGGTCGCTGGCATCCGGCAGGCGGACGAGCGCCCCAAGGTCCTCGTCTCCTCTTCGGCGGTCGGCTACTACGGCGCCCGCGGCGACGAGCCGCTCGAGGAGTCAGCGCCCGCCGGTGAGGGCTTCCTCGCGGACGTCTGCGTGCGCTGGGAGCGCGAGGCGCTGGCGGCGTCCGAGCTGGGCCTGCGCGTCGTGGTGATCCGCACGGGCGTCGTGCTCGACGCCGGCGGCGGCGCGCTCAAGACGATGCTGCCGCCGTTCCGCGCCGGCGTGGGCGGCCCGGTCGCCGGCGGGCGCCAGTACCTGCCGTGGATCCACGTCGACGACATCGTCGGCCTCTACCTCGCCGCGCTCGACGGCCCCGAGTGGAGCGGCGCCGTCAACGGCGCGGCGCCCGAACCGGTCACCAACAGGGACTTCTCGCGGGCGCTCGGGCGCGCGCTTCACCGGCCCGCCGTGGCCCCCGTGCCCGCGCTGGCGCTGCGCCTGCTCTACGGCGAGATGGCGCAGATCGTCACGAGCGGCCAGCGCGCCGTTCCGGCCCGCCCGCTCGCGGGCGGGTACGCGTTCGCCCACCCCGATCTCGACGAGGCGCTCGCAAGCGCCCTGCGCCGCTGACGCCCTGGGCCTACGACGTGGCGCGTGTGTCGATCGTGCGGTCGTAGACCAGCCTGCCGCCGCGCACCCGGTAGCCCCAGTAGTCGGGGAGCGTCGAGTCGCCGATCGGACGGATCGAGTAGGTGCCGAGCACTGACGGGTGGTTCTTCAGCGCGAAGAACGCGTCGATCACCGACTGGCGGTCGTTGCCGTTCGGCCCGGCGCGGCGGATCGCGTCGAGGACCCCTTTCATCGCCGCGTAGCCGTAGATCGCGTCGGCGGTCGGGGTCGTGCCGAACGCGCGCCGATAGGCCGCGACGAACGCCCGGCCGGCCGGCGAGTAGACCCGCGCCGGGATCTCGGGGCTCGTGAAGCGCGTGGCGGCCTGGGCGCCCGCGTCGAGCGCGTTCGCCACCGCCGGCACCGCGACGCCCGCCGACGCGAACAGCGTCGCGTCCGGGATGCCAGCGTGCAGCGCGTTCAGCAGCGCGGCGACGCCTTCGGGGGCGTACCCGGCGTAGAACACGCAGTCGGCGCCCGACGAGCGCACCTCCTTGACGACCTGGCTCTGGTCCGAGGCGGTCGGGTCGATCACGTCGTTCCCCGCGACCTTGACCGGGATCTCGTCGAGCGCCGTGGCGGTGTTCGCGGCGAGCGTCATCGAATAGGGCTGGCGATCGCTCAGCACGTACGTGGACGTGCAGCCCTGGGCCCGCTGGTAGCGCGCCTGCGCCGTCGCCTGGCGCAGGTCGTTGGGGATCAGCCGCGCGAAGTTGCGCTTGGCGGTCGGGTAGTACTTGGCGGCCTCGCCCTTCTCCGCGCCGTACGAGGACGTCAGGCCGCCGTACGTGCTCGTCGGAGAGACCTGCAGGATGCCGGCCTGGTTGTTGATCGGGATCGACACCGCCGAGGCGCCGGAGTCGTCCTCCCCCAGGTAGGCGATCGTCGTCGTGTCGTCGGCGGCCTCGCGCGCGTTCGTCGCGACCGCCCCGGGATCCCAGCCGGACTTCGAGCCGCCGGTGTCGTCGAGCGAGACGTACTTCACGAGCAGGTCGCCGGCCATCCCGCCCGCCTGCTGCAGCGCGAGCTTCTCGCCGTTGACGATCGACATCGAGTTCGCGCGCGCCGGGCCCTGCAGCGGCAGGCTCGAGTAGACCGTCAGCGTGTTGCCCAGGACGCTCCCCCCGTCGGTGCGCGCACCGGTGCCGCAGCCGGCGAGCAGCAGCGCTCCGGCGGCTGCGAGCAGCGGGGCGGCACGCCGGCGGCCGGGGCGGCGCTGGGCCATCCTGGGCGGCGTCAGCCGTCGCGGGGATCGCGCGCGCGATTCAGCGCCCGCACCCCCGCGGCGATGAGGATGATGACCAGCGCGAGCAGGAACCCGTCGATCGAGCTGCGGCCCAGCGCCGTGAGGGTGACCCACAGCGAGAGGGCCAAGGCTGTGACGAACGCGAGGTACATGCGCGCGGGATCCTACCTCAGAGCCTGCGCGAAGGCGGTCACCAGCGCCCGCACCGCGGCGACCGGATCGGCCGCCTCTCCGGCCTCGCGCACCAGGCGGCTGCCGACGATCACGCCGTCAGCGCCCGCGTCAGCGGCCGCCGCCGCCTGCTCGGGCGTGGAGATGCCGAAGCCCAGCGCGACGGGCACCGTCGTGTGCGCGCGGGCTCGCGCGACGATCGCGGCGAAGTGGTCCGACAACGACGCGCGCTCGCCGGTGATGCCGGTGACCGACACGGTGTAGAGGAAGCCCTGGGCGTCAGCGCCGATCCGCGCGAGCCGCTCCGCCGTCGTCGTGGGGGCGACGAGCGGGATCAGCGCCAATCCGGCGTCCGCGAGGGCGGCGCGGGTCGCCGGCGCCTCCTCCAGCGGCAGGTCCGGCACGATGACCCCGCTGACGCCCGCCTGTGCGGCCGCGGCGGCGAACGCCTCGACGCCGCGCGCCAGCACGAGATTCGCGTAGAGCATCAGCACGACCGGGACCCGCGGCGCCAGGCGCGAGGCGATGCCCAGCACGCCCTCGAGCGTCGCGCCGGCGGCCAGCGCCCGCGTCGCGGCCGCCTGGATCACCGGGCCGTCGGCGATCGGATCGGAGAACGGGACGCCCAGCTCGACGAGGTCGGCTCCGCCATCCGCGTAGGCCTGCGCGATCGCGTCCGAGGTCGCCATGTCCGGGAAGCCGCCCATGAGGTAGGGCATCAGCGCCGCGCGTCCCGGCGCGGCCGCGAACGCGGCCCGGATGCGCGCCGCGCCGGCGATCGGCTCGGCGTGCACGTCCGTGCTCATCGCGCGGCGAGCCGGTCCATGACCTCGGCGAGGTCCTTGTCGCCGCGCCCGGAGAGGCAGACGAGGTCCATGTCCGACTCCGATGGCTCGCGCAGCACGACGTGCAGCGCGTGCGCGGTCTCCAGCGCCGGGATGATCCCCTCCAGCCGCGCCACGTCGCGCAGCGCGTCGAGCGCCTGGTCGTCGGTGACGGCGACGTACCGCGCGCGGCCCGTGTCGCGCAGGTGGGCGTGCTCTGGCCCCGCGCCCGGGTAGTCGAGGCCCGCGGAGACCGAGTGCGCCTCGATGACCTGCCCCTCGTCGGTCTGCAGCAGCGCGATCAGCGCCCCGTGCAGGACGCCGGGGCGCCCACCGACGGTCAGCGGTGCGCCGTGGCGGCCCGTCTGCAGGCCCTCGCCGCCGGCCTCGACGCCGAGCAGCTCGACGTCCCGGTCGCCCAGGAAGGCGGCAAAGGTGCCGATCGCGTTCGAGCCGCCGCCCACGCACGCGACCACGCGCGCTGGGAGCCGTCCCTCGCGCTCGAGGATCTGCGCGCGCGCCTCGTCGCCGATCACCCGCTGAAGCTCGCGCACGATCGCCGGGTATGGCGCCGGCCCGATCGCCGAGCCGATGACGTAATGCGTGTCGGTGACGTTCGTGACCCAGTCGCGGATCGCCTCGGAGGTCGCCTCCTTCAACGTCCGCGTCCCAGCCTGCACCGCCCTGACCTCGGCGCCGAGCAGCTCCATGCGCTGCACGTTCGGGCGCTGGCGGCGCATGTCCTCGGCGCCCATGTAGACGACGCACTCCAGGCCGAGCAGCGCGCAGGCGGTCGCGGTGCCGACGCCGTGCTGGCCGGCGCCGGTCTCGGCGATCACGCGCCGCTTGCCCATGCGCCGCGCCAGCAGCGCCTGGCCGAGCGCGTTGTTGAGCTTGTGCGCGCCCGTGTGCAGGAGGTCCTCGCGCTTGAGGTAGACGGGCCGGCCGGCGACCTCGCTGATGCGCTCTGCGAGGTACAGCGCCGTCGGGCGCCCGGCGTAGTCGCGCAGCAGCCGGTCGAGCTCATCGCGAAACGCCCGGTCGCGCCAGGCCTCGAGCCACGCCGCCTCGAGCTCCTCGAGCGCGGGCATCAGCGTCTCGGGCACGTACTGCCCCCCATAGGGCCCGTAGCGGTGCTCCACACCGGCTGTGACGCTCACGTGGCCACCTCGGCCGTGGGCGCGACCCCGTCGTCCTGCGCCGCGGCGCGGACCGCCGCGGCGAACGCCGTCAGCTTGGCCGGGTCCTTCACGCCCGGAGCGGACTCGGTGCCGCTCGCGGTGTCGACGGCGAACGGGTGCACCACCCGAATGGCCTCACCGACGTTCAGCGCCGTCAGCCCGCCGCTGAGGATCAGCGGCACGCTCGAGCGGCGCTCGCGCACGAGCGTCCAGTCCCACGGCTCCCCCGTGCCCCCATGCAGATCGTCACGGCGGGTGTCGAGCAGGTGGTAGTCGACGTGGTGGAAGCGCTCGATCGCGCGCAGGTCCGCGAGCGAGCCGACGCGGCCCGCCTTGACGATCTTCGCGCCGGTGCGCCGGCGCACCTCGTCGCAGAACGCGGGGCCCTCGTCGCCGTGCAGCTGGACCATCGTCAGGCCGAGCGCGTCGGCGGTGCGGGCGACCTCGTCGAGCGGCGCGTTGACGAACACGCCGCAGACCTCGGCCGCGCGCCGCAGGCTCCGCGCGATCAGCTGCGCCTGGGCGGGGTCGCAGCGGCGCGGCGATCCCTCCCAGAGGATCAGGCCGACCGCCCACGCGCCGGCCTCGACGGCGCGCTCCGCGTCGCCGAGGCCCGTGATGCCGCAGAACTTGACGCGGGGCGTAGCAGGCACCCCGCCATCGTAGCTACGGCGTGGTCTGCGCCTGGGTCGCCGACAGCGTGCTCTGCGGGCGCGCGGCGAGAACGACGGAGAAGGTGCGGTGCTTGCCGTTGCGGACCACCTCGACCTTCACGGTGTCGCCCTTGCGCCTGGACGCGATGTAGGCCGAGAGGCCGTCGCTGGAGGTGATCGGCTTGCCGTCGACCTTCACGATGATGTCGCCGCCGAGCGTCAGGCTCTCGCCGTTGAGTTGCAGCGGGACGTCGCCGGCGTGGATCCCGGCCTTCGCCGCCGGGCTGCCCGGCTGGACGACCTCGACGAGTGCGCCGGAGCTGACCGGGAGGTTGAGGCTCGACAGCGAGCTGTCGATCGTGCGGGCGGAGATCCCCAGGTAGCCGGTCGTGATGGTGGCGCCCTTCTCCAGCTCGGGGAGCAGCTTCTTGGCCGTGTCGATCGGCACGGCGAACCCGATGCCGACGTTGCCCTTGCTGCTGCTGCCGGTCTCGATCTGCGAGTTGATGCCGATCACCTTGCCGGCGCTGTCGATCAGCGGGCCGCCGGAGTTGCCGGGGTTGATCGCGGCATCGGTCTGGATGACGTTGTCGATCGCGAAGCCGTTGAGGCCCTGGATCTGGCGCTGCTTGGCCGAGACCACGCCCGTCGTGAGCGTGCGGTCCAGGCCGAACGGGTTGCCGATCGCAACGACCGGGTCGCCCACCTGGACGTCCTGGGCGGAGCCGAGTGAGAGCGGCTGCAGGTTGAGGCCCGAGGGATCGACCTTCAGCAGCGCGAGGTCGCTTGAGCGGTCCTTCCCGACGATCTTGGCCGTCACCGTCTTGTTGTCCTCGAACTGGACCGTCACCTTCGTGGCGCCGTCGACCACGTGCGCGTTCGTGAGGATCGACCCGTTCTTGTCGATCACGAAGCCCGACCCGGTCGCCTCACCCTGCTGCTGCTGCGGGAAGCCGAACGGCGAGGTCGACTGCTCGACGACGTTGGCGCGGATGTAGACGACGCCGGGCGCGTCAGCCTTGTAGATGTCGCGGGCCGTCAGGCCGGCGCCGGCCTTCTCGGCGGCGGCCGGGCTGAGGGTCGAGCTCGCGGCGAGCGGGGACTGGCGCACGATCGTCGTCGTCGTGCCGCCGCCGTCCACGCCGAGCGCCGCGGTCAGCGCCACGGCGGCGACGCCGCCCACGAGGGCGGCGAGGAGGACGACGGGCCAGGAGGGTCGGGATTTCGTCATGGCGGTGCAGGGTGGCGTGGCTTCGTGAAGCGTTCGTAAATCGAACCTGAGGACTTCCGTAAGCCGGGCGTCCTTGCTGTTTCGCCGGGCGCGCCGGTTGGCGTGCTCGTGTCGGTCCGCAGCGCGGCGGCGCTGCTCGGACCCGCGTGTCGGCGAACGTCGAGCCGAGCATCGACCTCGGCGCGCTCAGCCTGCTGAGCTTCGCGAGCGCCGCGCAGGGCGGCTGACGTCCGTCAGACGGGGTCGCGGTGGCTCTCGCCGCCGCGCAGCGCGACGAGCGCGGCCTCGGGGTCGGGCGCGCGCATGAGGCTCTCGCCGACGAGCACCGCATCCACACCGACCCGCTCGAGCTCCACGAGCTGCTCGGGGCTGTGGAACCCCGACTCGCTGACGACCGTCTTCCCCGCCGGAACATCGACGAGCAGCTCGTAGGTGCGCTCGACGTCAACCGTGAAGTCGGTGAGGTCGCGGTTGTTGATCCCGATCAGGTCGGGATCCACCGCGTCCAGCGCGCGCTCGAGCTCCTCGGCCTCGTGCACCTCGACGAGCACGTCGAGGTCCAGCGAGAGCGCGAGGGCGTGCAGCTCCGTGAGCTCCCGGCGCCCGAGTGCCGCGACGATCAGCAGGATCGCGTCGGCGCCGGCGACAACCGACTCGATGACCTGATAGGGGTCGACGATGAAGTCCTTGCGCAGGATCGGCAACGCGCTCGCGGCACGCGCGGCTCGCAGGTCCTCGAGCGAGCCGCCGAAGTTGCGCTCCTCGGTGAGCACCGACAGCGCCGCCGCGCCGGCACGCTCGTAGGCGCCGACGACCTCCACCACGTCCGAGCCGGCGCGGATCTCCCCCGCGCTCGGCGAGCGGCGCTTGAACTCGGCGATCACCGACACGCCCGGCCGCCCCAGCGCCTCCTGGAACGGGCGCTCCTCTCCGAGCGCCGAGAGCTCACGCTCCAGCTCCGACAGCGGGATCGCGCGCCGGCGGCGCGCGACGTCCTCGCGCGTGGACTCGACGATGCGTTGCAGCACGCTCACGTGAGCGCGAGCTCCTGGCTGAGCACGACGTAGGCCTCGAGCGTCGCCGCGGCCGCGCCGGTGTCGACAGCCGCCACCGCGGCCTCGACGCCCTCGGCGACCGATGCCGCCCGGCCCGCCGCGTAGATCGCCGCGCCCGCGTTGAGCACCGCGATGTCGCGGCGCGGCCCGCGCTCCCCGGCCAGGATCGACCAGGTGAACGCCGCGTTCTCCTCAGGCGTGCCGCCGCTGACGGCGTCGGGCTCGCTGCGCGCCAAGCCGACCTCCTCAGGCTCGAGGTCGTAGCTGCGCGTGCTCTCTCCTTCGACCTCCACCACGTGGGTCGGGCCCGACGTGCTGAGCTCGTCGAGGCCGTCGGCGCTGGACACTACCAGCGCATGCTCGGTGTCCAGCCGCGCGAGCGCCCCGGCCACGAGGCGCAGCGTCGCGGGATCGGCGACACCCACCAGCTGGCGCCGGGCGCCGGCCGGGTTGGTCAGCGGGCCGAGCAGGTTGAAGACGGTGCGCACCGCCAGTGCCCGGCGCACCGGCACGACGTAGCGCGTCGCCGCGTGGTGGGCCGGCGCGAACATGAACCCGAAGCCCGTCTCGTCGATCGCGCGCGCCTCGCCCTCCGGCGTGAGCGCCAGGTTCGCGCCCAGGGCCTCGAGCACGTCGGCCGAGCCGCTGAGGCCCGTCGCCGAGCGGTTCCCGTGCTTGGCGACCGCACAGCCCGCGCCCGCGGCGATCAGCGCTGCCGTGGTCGAGATGTTGAACGTGCGCCGCCCGCCGCCGGTGCCCGCGGTGTCGAGCAGGTCGTGACGATCCGGGCGTACGGGCGTGGCGAACTGGCGCATCGCCTGCGCCAGGCCGGCCAGCTCGTCCTCGGTCTCCCCCTTCGTGCGCAGCGCGATCAGGAAGGCGGCGATCTGCGGCTCGCTCGCGTTGCCGCGCATGATCTCGGCGAGCACGGCCGCCGCCTGCTCGCGCTGGAGGTCGCGCCGCGATGCGAGCGCGTCGATCGCGGCAGTCAGGACGTCGTCGGGCACGGGACCGCGGAGCCTATCCGCGGGACACGCCGCTCGCCCCGCCCGCGGCTCAGATGTGGCCCGGCGGACGCTCGCCCGGCGGGGGCTCCTCGAGCGTCGAAGGCCCCGCGCCCTTGCGCCCGAAGACGCCGTGGCGCTTCCACTCGGAGTCCGCGCGGGCCGGCACGAGCAGCCAGATGATGAAGCCCACGAAGGTCAGCAGCAGCCCGGTGGCGAGGCCCGCCCGCTCGCCGTAGCCCTTGCGGCCCGACAGCCACGAGGCGCCGATCGTCGAGGCGAGCCAGATGTACATGAGCCACAGCGCCTTGGCGCCGATCAGCGCGAGGACGAAGGTCATGCCGCGCCCCCGAGGTAGGCGGCCTGGACCTGCGGGTTCTCGCGCAGCGCCGCGGAGGCGTCCTCGATCGCGACGCGCCCGGTCTCCAGCACGTAGCCGCGCGAGGAGACCTCGAGCGCGTAGTTGGCGTTCTGCTCGACGAGCAGGATCGTGGTGCCCTGGCGGTTGATCTCGACGATCGTCTCGTAGATGCGCTCGACGAGGACCGGCGCGATCCCCATCGACGGCTCGTCGAGCAGCAGCAGGGTGGGGTTGCCCATCAGCGCGCGGCCGATCGCGAGCATCTGCTGCTCGCCGCCGGACATCGTCCCGGCCTTCTGCTTCTCGCGCTCCTGCAGGCGCGGGAACAGCTCGAAGATCCGCTGCATGTCGCTCTCGATGCCGTCCCTGTCCTTGCGTAGGTAGGCGCCGAGGTCGAGGTTCTCGCGGACGGTCATGCGCGCGAAGCAGTGCCGTCCCTCGGGCGACTGGGCGATGCCGAGCCGGACGATGTCCTGCGGAGGCATCGCGGCGATGTCGGCGCCCTTGAAGCGGATCGCGCCCTTGCGCGCGGGCGTGAGCCCGGAGATCGAGCGCAGCGTCGTCGACTTGCCGGCGCCGTTGGAGCCGATCAGGGTGACGATCTCGCCCTCCTGGACCGTCAGCGACACGCCCTTCAGCGCCTCGATGTTGCCGTAGAAGGTGTGGATGTCCTCGACCTCGAGGAGGTGACGCGCGGTCATGTGTCCTCCTCGGACTCGCGCTTGCCGAGGTAGGCCTCGATCACGCGCGGGTTGCGGCGCACGTCGCCGGGCTGGCCCTCGGCGATCTTCTCGCCGTGATCGAGCACGGTGATCCGCTCGGAAACGCCCATCACGACCTTCATGTCGTGCTCGATCAGCAGGACCGTCAGGCCGCGCTCGTCGCGCAGCTGGCGGATGAAGTCGGTCAGGCGCGCCGACTCGTTGGGGTTCATCCCCGCCGTCGGCTCGTCGAGCAGCAGCAGCTTCGGGTCGGAGGCCAGCGCGCGCGCGATCTCGACGCGGCGCTGGTCGCCGTAGGAGAGGTTGATCGCGAGCTGGTCGAAGACCTCGTGCTTGAGGCCGACGTAGTCGAGCATCTCGCGCGCGTGCTTGAGCACCGCCTTCTCCTCGCGGCGCTGGCGCGGCGTGCGCAGGATCGATCCGACGATCCCCGCCTTCATCCGCGAGTGCTGGCCGACGAGCACGTTCTCGACGGCGGTCATCGTGCCGAACAGGCGGATGTTCTGAAAGGTGCGCGCGATGCCCAGGCCGGTGATCAGGTCCGGCCGGCGCGCGGTGATGTCCGTCCCGTCGAAGCTGATCAGGCCCGTCGTCGGGCGGTACAGCCCGGTGAGCATGTTGAAGAACGTCGTCTTGCCGGCGCCGTTGGGTCCGATGATCGAGACGATCGAACGCTCGGGGATCTCGAACGAGACGTCGCTCACCGCCGTCAGGCCGCCGAACTGCTTGGAGACGTGCTCGGCGGACAGCAGCGCGCCGCCGTCGCGGGAGGCGGGCCGGGCGCCGGCGGGCGCAGGCGAGGCGCTCACCGGTGCTCCTCCTCCCAGAGCACGTCCTCGACCTCGACGTCCTCGTGCAGCTCGAGCTGGTGGCGGCGCTCGGGCAGCAGCCCCTCCGGGCGCATGAGCATCACGAAGACCAGCAGGAAGCCGAAGATGCCGAAACCGAGGTCGGAGAGCTGGAAGTTGAGGTGGAGCTTCCCGGGGACGCCGTTGAGCACGTCCGGGATCAGCCAGTAGTTGATGAAGGTCAGCGTGATCGCGCCGAGCACCACGCCCCAGACCGACCCCATCCCGCCGAGGATCACCATCGCCAGCACGAAGATCGAGAACGAGAACGCGAACTGGTCCGCGTTGACCGTGTTGAAGTAGGCAGCCAGGAACGCGCCCGACATGCCGCCGATCGCCGCGCCGGCGGCGTATGCGAAGAGCTTCGTCTTGACGAGCGGGACACCCATCGACGCGGCGGCCACCTCGTCCTCGCGGATCGCGACCCATGCGCGCCCCAGACGCGAGT
>Ga0335071_10006475_pt1 | contig 12079 bp, 9 predicted proteins | sample Lox_Sample_15_FD_206724 | JGI IMG/M metagenome (GOLD analysis project Ga0335071, IMG submission 206724) | Soil microbial communities from Loxahatchee National Wildlife Refuge, Florida, United States - Lox_Sample_1.5 | ecosystem: Environmental > Terrestrial > Soil > Wetlands | place: USA: Florida...
CACCCACGCGGTCTTCGCCGGCTCGCGCGCCAACGAGTACGCCGCCCGCCTGGGCGGTGTGAGCTATGCCGAGATCCTGGCCTCGGGCGGCGGCATCAACGCCACCGTCGGCGCGACGCGCGCCGCGACTGTCGACGAGCTCACCCGCACGACTCTGCGGCGCCTCGACTCGTTCCTGGCGCACGGCACGACGACCCTCGAGGTCAAGAGCGGCTACGGCCTGACCACCGCCGACGAGGCCAAGATGCTCGACGCGGCGGCGGCGGGCCATCCGGCCCGCCGCCGCCTCACCCTGCTCGGCGCCCACTTCACGCCGCCCGAGTTCGGCGGCCGCGACGACGAGTACATCGACCTGGTCTGCGAGGAGATGCTGCCGGCGCTGAGCGGCCGTGCCGATTTCGTCGACGTCTTCTGCGACGAGGGCGCCTTCAGCGTGGCCCAGTCGCGCCGGGTGCTCAAGGCGGGGAAGAGTCTGGGCTACGGCCTCAAGATCCACGCCGACGAGCTCGCCCGCTCGGGTGGCAGCCTGCTGGCCGCCGAGCTCGGCTGCGTCTCGGCCGACCATCTCGTGCACGCCGGGCCCGACGAGATCGCCGCGCTGCGCGACGCCGGCGTGGTGGCCGTCCTGCTGCCGGGCACGAGCTTCACGCTCCATCAGTCCTACGCGCGGGCGCGCGAGATGCTGGAGGCCGGCCTGCAGATCGCCCTGGCCACCGATTTCAACCCCGGCACCTGCTACTGCGAGAACCTGCAGCAGATGATCTCGCTGGCCTGTCAGGAGATGCGCCTGACGCCGGCCCAGGCGCTCCGCGCCGCCACGGCCGGCGGCGCGGCCGCGCTCGGCCTGAACGCCGAGGCCGGCAGCCTTCAGCCCGGTGCCTCATGCGACCTCGTCGTGCTCGACGCGGCCAGCCGCCACGAGCTGCCCTACCACTTTGGCGTCAACCTGGCGGCCGTGGTCGTCGCGGGCGCGAGCGTCGTCGCCCGCGACGGCGTGCCCTGCTACTGAAGAAGGGAGAGCCCCGTGACGCTGATCGAGTGTGTGCCGAACTTCTCCGAGGGCCGCCGCCCCGAGGTCATCGACGAGATCGTTGCGGCCATCGCCGGCACGCCCGGTGTGACGCTGCTCGACCGCCAGAGCGACGCCCATCACAACCGCAGCGTGGTCACCTTCGTGGGCGACTCGCTGGCCGCCCAGAAGGCCGCCTTTGCCGCGATCGCGACGGCTGCGCGGCTGATCGACCTGAACCACCACGAGGGCGCTCACCCGCGCTTCGGTGCCACCGACGTCGTGCCCTTTGTGCCGATACGGGCCGACGACATGGCGATCTGCGTCGCGGCCGCCCACGCGCTGGGCGCGCGCGTAGGCGCCGAGCTTGCCATCCCCGTCTACTACTACGAGGACGCGGTCCGCCGCCCCGAGCGGCGCAACCTGGCAGACGTGCGGCGCGGCGAGTTCGAGGGCCTGCGCGAGGCGATCGGGCGCGACCCGCAGCGGGCGCCCGACGAAGGCCCCGCCGCCGTGCACCCGCAGGCCGGCGCGGTAGCCATCGGCGCCCGTCAGGCGCTCATCGCCTATAACGTCAACCTCGACTCGACCGACCTCGAGCTCGCCCGGCGCATCGCCGGCGAGATCCGCGAGCGCGACGGCGGCCTGCCTTGCCTCAAGGCCATGGGCCTCGCCCTCGACGACGGCGTGCAGGTCTCGATGAACCTGACCGATTATCGCCGCACGTCGCTGCGCGCCGCCTTCGAGGCGGTGCGCAGCCGCGCCGCAGCGGCCGGCGCGGACGTGCGCGAGAGCGAGGTCGTGGGCCTGCTGCCCGAAGACGCCGTGACGGCGCTCGCCCGCGAGGTGCTGCGCGCACCCCGGCTCACCCGCGCGCTGGTGCTCGACGCGAAGATCCTCGACGGGATCCTGGCCGCCGAAGAGTAGCGTCCGACCCCCGCGTCCGACGCCCGGAGGCTTTTCCGTCCGACCCCCTCTGTAGCATCCCGCTTGACACGAACGTGTGTTCCGGCCTACAGTCCGACACGAACACATGTTCGAGACAAGGGAGAGAGGCGTGACTGGTCTGACGGCACGACAGGAGCAGGTGCTTCGCTTCATCCGCGAGTTCACGCTCACGAACGGCTATCCGCCGACGGTGCGCGAGATCGGCAGCCAGCTCGAGCTGTCGTCGCCGTCCACCGTCCACGTGCACCTCGGCAACCTCGAGCGTCTCGGCTTCATCCGCCGCGACCCCAGCAAGCCGCGCGCCCTCGAGCTCGTCGACAGCCCGCGCCCGCCGCGGCCGCTGCCGCTCGTCGGCCAGGTCGCCGCCGGCGTGCCCATCCTCGCCGAGCAGAACATCGAAGAGTACGTCGAGGTGCCGTCCATGCTGCGCCGCAGCGACGACGACTTCCTGCTGCGCGTCGAGGGCGACTCCATGATCGACGCCGGCATCCACAACGACGACCTCATCGTCGTGCATCGCCAGGCGACCGCCGACAACGGCGACATCGTGGTCGCCCTCGTGGGCGACGAGGCCACCACCAAGCGCTTCTTCCGCGAGGCCGGGCGCATCCGTCTGCAGCCGGCCAACGATCTCTACGAACCGATCGTCCTCGACGACGTCGAGCTCGTCGGTCGGGTCGTCGGGGTGCTGCGCCGGCTATGAGCGTCGTCGCCTTCGCTCAGCCTGCCCAGACACTGGCCGCCGCCGTCGACGAGCTCGTCGTGCTCGTGCGCAATCGTGCCGGTGGTTCGTGCGTCTGGTGCGGCTCGCCCGACCTCTGGGTCGACGAGCCGCAGGGGCGTGGGCAGGGCGAGGGCGACTGCCTGGTCGTCACCTGCCGCGACTGCGGCGCCGAGCTTCTCAGCGAACGGCTTCCCCAGACGAGGGGCCGGTGCGCATGACCGACGCACCGAGCAGCCAAGGCCATCGTGCCGGCCCCTCGCAGGCCGCCGTCGCTGCCACCCGGCAGCGGCCGGCCCAGACGCGCAGACCGAACCCCCCCGAAGGGCGGCGGCGTGCGGCCGCGCGCCGCCGCCGTCTGCGCGGCCTGAGCCGCCTGGCGCTGCTTGCGGTGGTCCTGCTGGCCACCATCTGGATAGGGGTGCACGTGGCCAATGCCACGAGCAGCGCCTCGACCATCACCGAGCGGCACTACGTTGTGCGTACGGGCGACACCCTGTGGAACCTCGCCCGCCGCTCCTATCCGGGCAACCTCGACACGCGACAGCTCGTCTTTCGCATCGAGCGCCGCAACGGCTTGGCAAGCGCCGACATCCGGCCCGGCGAAACGCTGATCCTGCCCATTCTGCCGCAGTAGGCCCGAGCACGAGAGCACGGGCACGGGCGCAGGGTAGCGGGGGCGCAGGGTAGCGGCGTGCAGGCCCGAGCGCCTCTCTACAGCCAGTGGTGGCGCTTGAAGTAGGTGAACAGTGCTATCGAGCTGAGGGTCATGAGCGTCAGCGCGTACGGGTAGCCCAGGCGCCAGTGCAGCTCCGGCATGCGCACGAAGTTCATTCCGTAGATGCTCGCGATCACGGTGGGCAGGGCGATGATCGCCGCCCACGCGCTCACCTTCAGCACGACCTCGTTCAGGTTGTTCGAGACCACCGAGAGGTGCGCCTCGAGTGCCGCCGAGATCAGGTCGTGGGCGGTGTCCAGGTCTTCCGACACGCGCACCACGTGATCGTAGAGGTCGCGCACGTAGGCGTCGAGATCGGCGGCCAGCACCTCCTCGTCGCGCCGTAGGAGCACGTTCAGCACCTCGCGCACGGGTGCCACGGCGCGCCGGAACAAGATCACGTCGCGGCGCGCCGAAAAGGCCTCCTCCAGCCCAGTGCCCGAGCCGGCTTCGGGGCCGTAGACGAGGCGCTCTTCGAGCGCCTCGAGGCGGTCCTGCAGCTCGTCGACGGCCGCGAAGTAGCCGTCGACCACGTGGTCGAGCAGGGCATACGCGAAAAACCCGCCGGCGAACGCCCGGAGCTGCTCGGCGGCGTGGTCCAGCCGGTCGCGCAGCGTTGAGAAGTCGTCGCTCCCGTCGTGGCGGATCGTGATCGCGAAGTCGCGCGAGACGTACGCGGTGATCTCGTGCAGGTCGAGTCGCTCGCCGGTGCCCACCGCAGCTTCGTAGGCGACCAGAGCGAAGAACCCCTTGTACTGCTCGATCTTGGGGCGCTGACGGGCATGCACCGCGTCTTCGATGGCGAGCGGGTGCAGGTCGAACTCGGCCTGCAGAGTGGCCATGACCGCTTCATCGGGTCGCGGCAGGGCGACCCAGACGAACGTGGCAGGGTCGCGGCAGGCGCGGGCCGCTTGCTGGAGCGGGAGCGGCTCGGTGGCGCGCTGCCCGTCTCTATAGATGGTGACGGTCGGCTCCATCGCATCCATCAGTTCGCCGCCGGCGCGGCCTGCACCTGCCGGCGCGGCCTACACCTGCCCGAGCGGCCTGCACCTGCCCGAGCGGCCGGCGGTGCGATATACTGCGCCGCAGGCGCGGGACGTGGCGCAGCCTGGTAGCGCACCTGCTTTGGGAGCAGGGGGCCGGCGGTTCGAATCCGCCCGTCCCGACCAGGTATCTCGAAGCGTGCGAGCGGACCGCTAGGCGCGCGACGAAGTCACGCCTGCCTGAGCCGCTCGGAGCGGAGCGCAGATCGAGCGGGACTAGGCGCGCGACGAAGTCACGCCTGCCTGAGCCGCTCGGAGCGGAGCGCAAATCGAGCGGGAGTAGCTCAGTTGGCTAGAGCATCAGCCTTCCAAGCTGAGGGTCGCGGGTTCGAAGCCCGTCTCCCGCTCCATCTCACTCCGCATCCTCACGCCGCCGCAAGCGCGCGCCCGTAGCTCAGCTGGATAGAGCGTCGGACTTCTAATCCGAGGGTCGCAGGTTCGAATCCTGCCGGGCGCGCCACGAGGCCAACGCGGCCATTTGCCGTTTGGCCTCGCCGTGTAGCCTCCAGTAGGTGTCGTTGACGAGCCACCAGAGCTCGCGCGCGTACAGCGCCTTGTCGAGTCGCGAGCGATAGAGCGACGCGCGGTACGTGGTGACGGGCGCCGCCCCGAGCCGCTGTTTGTACGTCGTCGTGCCCCACCCGAGATGCGCGTGCGCGCAGCCTCGGCTGATGCAGTCGCGAATGAAGAAGAACATCATCAGCTGGCCGAGGTCGACGTCCATGTAGACGGGATCGAATCCGGCTGTGCGTGCCCAGCATTCGCCGCCGACGTACATCGAGAGCATGCCGGCCACGCAGTCGCCGCCTATGTAACCGCAGAGGGCCAGGCCGTGCGACTGGAGAAGGCGCCAGAGCCGGTGGGACACCGTGCGTTGGTCCCTGAAGCCCCACTGCTGGCCTTTGATCCGAATGCGCTGCTGGTTCCAGTCGTAGATCTGCTCGACCAGCGCAAGACTGATCTCCTCGCGCTCGATCGTGCGCAACTCGAAATCGGGGTACTTGCGAGCCAACCGATTGCGGTACCCGCGAACGCGCTTACGAGTAGACGCTCCAAGAAGGCGTTCGTAGGCCTCCTCACTTTCCGGAAGCTCGAGAACCTGTTCGTCGGAGCGATGGAGCTCACGCAGCGGCAGGTCCAGCTCCCGCGGTGGGTAGCTCAACTCCGTTCGGATGCGTCTGATCTCCGGGCGTGCGCGGAAGATCGCCCTGGCCACCCGAGCGGTCTCGGCCGGTCCCATCGCGAAGCTCTTGTTGAGGACATCCGCGGTGGCCCCGCGCGAGGTGAAGGCGATCACGTGACGCGGTTCGTCGAGCTCGCAGCCGTAGAGTCGCCGGGGGTGGTCGTAGATGGCGAAGTACTCGGCGATGCTGAACGGGCTGCTGTAGAGGGCGGGCAGTTCGGCAAGTGCGGCGGCCGGTAGCTCGTCGACATGGACGATCGCTCCCAGGTCGGCGATCGTCACACGCCGACGGAGTGTCTCCTGTGTCGGGGCGAGATGGCTCGTAAGAGATGTCTCGCTGTCCACACGTGCCTCGTCGGTCTCGGGCAGCCGAGCAGCGCCATGGGTCGTCGACGCCCTCTCGTCGGATCCCGCCAGTCTACTACCACAGAAAGGCCTCGGACCGTCATGATCGCAGTTCGACTCGGACACGTCGTGGTGGTCATTCGAGTCACTCGGGCGCTGCCGCGGACGTGGGGCCGGCGGTCGACGAAACAGAGTCAGGGGTCACCCTGCGGGGTACGAGGGACCGGACTTGTCGTGGCTGCGATCGGCGCCAACGCGGTGCCCCGTTCGCGGACTCGCGAGGGGCCGTGAACGTAGGACCACGTCGAGCACTGGCTCGCCGACGAGATCAACCAGGGGAAGGGCAGTGCTTTGAAAGCTTCCGCGCGAGATTGTGCGATCGGAGTACCCGCCGTCGTCGCAGGCGGCAGTGAAGTAGTCCTGGGCGTCGTCCGTGATCTGGGATGCAGGCGGGTGCCGGTTGTAGCCATGGGCCCCGACGAGAGCATGCCGGCCTTTCGATCCCGGTACTGTACCGCTCTACGGTGCGCCGATCCTCACTACGACGAGAAGCAGTTCGTCGCCGATCTCGAGGCTGAAGCGGCGACGTTACCGCAGCGCGGCGTCCTGTTCGCGGCCGACGACGATTTCGCCCGCGCGATCTCACGGAACAAGACACGCCTGCAGAGGAGCTACATCGTGCCGGTGGCGGCCTGGGAGCAGATGCGGGTCCTCGCCGACAAGATGGCCCAGATGGAGATCGCAGCCCGGGCGGGCATCGAGACGCCGATCACCGCAGTCATCCGCGGGCCCGACGACCTGGGCGCGGCCGCCGAGGCTGTCCCTTTTCCCGCCGTCCTTAAGTCGGTCGTGCCGACGGCGCTCCTTCGCCGTGCGGATCGCAAGGTCGTCACGATCGAGGACCGCGAGCGCCTTGCCGAGATCTATGCGCGCTTCTCGTCCGCCCGGCCGTTCCTGCTTCAGGAAGTCATCCCCGGAGGCGATACCGAGCTCTACATCGCGGGCGCCTGCCACGACGCGCAGTCGCACTGTCTCGCGCTCTTCACCGGTCGCAAGCTGCGCCAGCATCCGCGGGGCTTCGGCACCGCGCGCCTGTGCGAGACACGCTGGGAGCCCGAGATCGCCGAGCTCACCATGCGGCTGCTGGCAGAGGCCCGCTACCAGGGTATCTCGGACGTGGAGTTCAAGCGCGACGCGCGCGACGGCCGCTTCAAGTTCATGGAGATCAACCCCCGCCCGGGTTACCTGGCAGCCCTTCCTCGCGCGGCGGGCGTGAATCTCTCCTATGTCGCCTATCGCGACGCGATCGGTCGACCCTGCCCGCCCTCCCGCCAGCGTGACGGCGTGCGCTGGACCGACCTTCTGCGCGATGGCCCGGACAGCCTCAGGGAGTGGTGGCGAGGGGAGCTCAGGCTGGGCGACTGGCTCCGGCCGCTTGCCGGCGTGCGCGCGGACGCCTGGCTGTCCGTGCGCGATCCACGGCCGGCCCTGGGTGAGATCAGGCCCCTGACGAGGCGGGCCCGTCTGGTGGTCGCGCCCGGAAGGTCAGCAGGCCACCGATCTGGCTCGCGAGGCAGGCCCGCTACAGCGACATGCGCCGTCGACGCAAGCGAGTCAAGAAGTCGGCCAGCGCCTTGCCCCGGCCAGACCGCCTCAGCCTCTGGCCGATCGCATGCCGCTTCCGTCTGTAGCGTTCCCTCATGAGCCAGAGCGCCTCTCCAAGCGACAGCAGCCGGAAGAGCCGGTTCGGAAAGACCGACAGGCGCGTAGTGCGGACCGCGTGCGCCCCCAACGGGGTCTTGGACCACTCGGTGCCGTCCAGCGCGTCGACACGTCGCGCACCCGCCTCGATGGCGTCGCAGATCAGCCAGTAGAAGGTGAGGAAGCCGAGCGAGTAGTCGTCGTAGCGTGGATCATTGGCGCTTTCGTACGCGTAGACCGTCTCACCCACGCGGAAGAAGAGATCGAGGGCGATCTCCTCGCCCGCGATGGACGTGATCCTGACCTCACCGCAGCGCCGCACGAGAGAGACGGTGCGGCCGAGCATCGTCGGGTCGATCTCCCAGTAGGTGATGAGCCCTTTGCGACGATAGCGTTCGATCTTCCACTCGACCAGGCGTTCGACGAGCTCCTGGCTGCGGCCGCCCGCCGTGATCGTCTCGGTCGTTACGTCGGGAAACGCGCGGCGCAGGTGGTTCTGACCCCAGCGGATGTTCTTGCGGGTACTCTTGCCGAGTGAACGGTAGTACGCGTCGGTCGTGGGCGGCAGCTCGATGACCATGCGGTCGAGCCGCTCACGGATCCTGGTCGGGAAGGTCAGCTCGGAAGGCGGGAACATGATGTCGAGGTGCAGCCGACGCACGCCGGGCATCGCCCGGAAGAGTGCCCGGCAGATGCGCTCGGCATCGTCGCGCCGACAGGCGAAGGCCTTGTTCAGCACGTCCACCGTGCTGCCCTTGCGTCGGAACAGGATCACATGGCGAGGTTCCTCGAGGATGCATGCGCTGGTGGGCGGTCTGCGGTCCTGGGCGAGGAACCAGTCGAGGGTCGAGAAGAGGCTGCCGTAAAGGGCGGGCAGCTCGTCGGCGAGTCCTGGGGGCACCGAGTCCGGATAGACCGTGGCGCCCAGGTCGGCGTAGCGCAGCTCCCGGGACGCGGCGCGAGTGGCGGGTCGGGCCGTTGCGAATCCGAAGGGCGCTGAAGCTCGATCGTCCGCCGACGGCGGTTGGGCAGGCTCGTTCATCTCTGTCACGGCTTCGTTCCCTCGGCGTCGACCTCGTACGGCCAGTATGCGTCCGAGCATGACGCGAAGTATAGTAGGCGTCGTCCGTGGCGTGCGCGAAACCGCACGGGCTGGAGTCCCCGACGGACGCGGTCGGGACCGGCAGGAGGGTGGACCCCACCCTAGTCCCCCGTCCGTTGGAGGACGATGAAGCTCAACGAGTTCAAGAGAGCTTCCGAGGCGACGAGGCCCGCCGTCGTCTTGAGCGACGACGAGGTGGCGCTGCCCGTCGTGCGCGACCTGGGCAGACAACGGATACCCACCCTCCTGGTGACCCCCGGACGCGACAACGCGGCGCGCTTCTCACGCTATTGCGCCGTGATGATGTGCAGCAGTCTCGGGCAAGGCGAAGAGAAGCTCATCGCCGACCTCGAGGCCATCGGTGCGACGCTGCCTCAGCGCGGCGTCCTCTTCTCCTGCGACGACGATTACCTCGTCGCGGTATCCCGCCACAGAGCGCCTCTCGAAGCGTACTACGACGTGCCGCTTCCGGAGTGGGAGCGGCTGCGGGCCTTGTCCGACAAGGAACAGCAGCTCCTCCTGGCCCAGGCAGCGGGGGTCGCCACGCCGATCAGCAGCATCGTTCGCGACGTCGACGACTTCCGCGCGGCTCTCGAGGCGGTGCCGTTCCCCTGCCTCCTCAAACCGATCGTGGCGAGAGACCAGTTTCGCGCCGTCGAGTTCAAGGTCGTCGTGGCGCAGACCAGGGGGCAGCTCGAAGAGGCGTACACAAGGCACGCATCCAGCGGACCGTTCCTCCTCCAGGAGATCATCCCCGGCGGCGACGAGCAGGTCTGGATCGCCGGCACCTACCACGATGCCGCTTCGCGTTGCGTCGCCAGGTTCACCGGACGCAAGCTGCGCCAGCATCCCCGCGGCTTCGGAGTGGCGCGCCTGTGTGAGAGCCGATGGTCGGACGAGGTCGCCGACCTCGCCGACAGGGTGCTGACCGAAGCGCGGTATCACGGCGTCGCCGACGTCGAGTTCAAGCGCGATCCCCGCGACGGTCGCCTGAAGTTCATGGAGATCAACGCGCGGCAGGGCTACTGGGTGGCTCTGCCCACGGCCGCGGGGGTGAATCTCTCGCTCATCGCCTATGCCGACGTGACGGGGGCGACCTGTGCGCCCTTCCGGCAGCGCGACGGCGTCCGCTGGATCGACGCGCTCCACGATGCCCCCGACAGTATCAGGGAGATCCGGCGGGGCGAGCTTTCGGTGAGGGAGTGGATCAGCCCCCTGGCCGGCGTCCGCGCCGACGCGTACCTGTCGGTACGTGATCCTCGACCGGGGCTCTACGCGATGCTCCGCATGGCTCGCTGGCATCTGACGACGAGGACCTGACCTTCCTCTTCGCCCGGCTGTTCCAGGCGGCGCGCTCGGCTTGACGAACCGAGCTCGCGTCGTCTTCAGCGGCAACGCGCAGGCACAAAGGGACCGCCAAGCAGTTGACGGGGATCCCCTATTCCACTGACACTAAGCCTCTGCCAGGGGATCGAAGGGGAGGGAATCATGCACGTTCGTCCACGCCTGTGGTGGTTGTCGATCGTAGTCGCGGTATGCGGCGTGCTTGCACTCGGCCTGCCGGGTCTCGCACGGGCCGCCACCGGGCCGTCGATCGCCGACCTGCAGTCACCCAGCCACCCGAGTGCCACGACCTGGTACAGAGACGCGAACCCGACCTTCTCGTGGGCGTACGGCGGCATCGCCGACCAGTACGCTGCCGCCCTCGATCACAGCCTGGCGACGGTGCCCGACACGAGCTCTCCGGTCGACGGACTCTTCGGGCCACAGTCGGCCCAGAGCGCCGGCCAGGGGCCGGCGAGCGTCGCCCTTGCCGATGTGAACGGCGATGGCGCCAAGGACCTCGTGGTGACCAATCACCTCGACGACACGGTGAGCGTCATGCTCGGCAACGGTGACGGCACGTTCGGCGCCCAGACGACGTACGACGTCGGCGCCGGGCCAGAAGGCGTGGCCGTGGCCGATCTGAACACTGACGGCCATCTCGACATCGTGACGGCCAACCACGACGACAAGTCCGTCAGCGTGCTGCTCGGGCGGGGCGATGGGACGTTCGAGGATTCGCAGCCCTATGCGATCGGCAGTCAGGCCGAGGGGATCGCGGTCGCCGATCTGAACGGCGACGGTAACCCGGACGTCGTCGTGGTCAACCACGGCGACGACGATGTCGGCGTCCTGCTGGGAAAGGGCGACGGCACGCTCCAGACCCAGGTGACGTATCCTGTCGGCCACGCGCCCTACCGCGTCGCCATAGCCGACCTCGGCAACGGTCACGCCGACCTCATCGTGACGAACTACGGCGACAACGACGTGGGCGTCCTTCTGGGCGACGGCACGGGTGTCTTCGGTGCGCAGTCGACCCTCAAGCTGACCAACGAGAACGAGCCGATCGGCGTAGCCGTCGGCGACTTCAACAAGGACGGCAAGCCTGATCTCGCGGTCACGAATGCCGGCAGCGGGACGATCACCATCTGGCTCGGCAACGGTGACGGCACCTTCACGACGTCGCACATCTACGGCGTGGGCAGCATCCCCTGGGGCATCACAGTGGGGGACTTCAACGGCGATGGCAACCTGGACCTCGCGCTGACGAACCACGACGAGGACACCGTGAGCGTGCTGCTCGGCGACGGTGACGGCACCTTCGAGCCCGATGAGGTCTTCGCGGTCGGCGGCCAGCCCACGACGATCGCGGCGGCCGACCTGAACGGCGACGGCAGCAAGGACCTCGTCGTCAGCGACTACGGCGACAACGACGTGAGCGTGCTGCTCGCTCAGACAGGCGGCGCCTCATACACCGGCGTCGCCGACGGCTCCTGGTACTTCCACGTGCGCGCCCACGGCGATGCCGGCTGGGGCGCCACGGAGACCGTTCAGGTCAACATCGACACGACCGATCCAGTGACCACCGCCCCGGGCCTGTCGGCCAGCGGCCCCGGCTGGAGCAAGGATACAAGCGTGACCCTTGACCCGACCGACGCCTCCTCCGGGGTGGCCCATACGTACTACACACTCGACAGCGTCCAGCACACCTACAGCGGCAGCCCCTTCACGGTGGCGGAGGGAAGCCATACCGTCACCTACTGGTCGGTCGACAACGCCGGTAACGTCGAGACGCATCACACCGGCTACATCGACGTCGACACGACCGCGCCGACGACCACGGCGACCGGCCTCTCGCAGAGCCCCGGCCCGGCCTGGACGAAGGATGGAACGTTCAGCCTGGACCCGAGCGACGACTCCTCCGCGGTGGCTCACACGTACTACGCCCTCGATGGCGGAGGCGATGCGACGTACACGGCGCCCGTC
>Ga0335071_10006476_pt1 | contig 12074 bp, 10 predicted proteins | sample Lox_Sample_15_FD_206724 | JGI IMG/M metagenome (GOLD analysis project Ga0335071, IMG submission 206724) | Soil microbial communities from Loxahatchee National Wildlife Refuge, Florida, United States - Lox_Sample_1.5 | ecosystem: Environmental > Terrestrial > Soil > Wetlands | place: USA...
TGGGTTCGTCCCCGGAGAGCTGAATGCCGATCTACCACCGGCTGGGCCGTGTGCCCCGCAAGCGGCACGTCGCCTTCCGCAGGGAGGACGGCGGCCTTTACTACGAGGAGCTGGTCGGCAACCAGGGCTTCACCGGCCCCTCCTCGCTGATCTACCACCTGCGGCTGCCCACGCAGGTGACCGCCGTGCGCTCGATCCGCGGCCTGGACTGGGTGGCGGAGCCCGAGCGCGTCGTCCGCCACCGCCACTTCCGGACTTCCCAGCTGGTCACCGGCTCGAGCCCCGTGCTCGACCGCGTGCCGCTGCTGTTCAACCAGGAGGTGGCGATCTCCGTGGTGCGGCCCCGCAGGGAGGACGCCTTCTTCTACCGCAACGGCCAGGGCGACGAGGTCGTCTTCGTGGTCGAGGGCCAAGGCTTCCTGGAGTCCTGCTTCGGCGAGCTGGACTTCCGCCCCGGAGACTACGTGGTGGTCCCCCGCGGCATCGTCCACCGCTGGCGGCTGCAGCAGGGCCCCCACCGGATGCTGGTGATCGAGAGCGCGGGGTACGTGCGGACCCCGAAGCGCTACCGCAACGAGCACGGCCAGCTCACCGAGATGGCGCCGTTCTGCGAGCGCGACATCCGCCCGCCCGACCGGCTGGTCACCCACGACGAGGACGGCGAGTTCAAGGTGGTGATCAAGAGCGGCAACCGGCTGGTGGAGACGGCGCTCACCCACCACCCGCTCGACGCCGTGGGCTGGGACGGCTACTACTACCCTTGGGCGCTCAACATCCACGACTTCGAGCCGCGGGTCGGGCGCGTGCACCTGCCGCCCCCGTTCCACCAGACCTTCGAGGGCGACGGCTTCGTGGTCTGCTCGTTCGTGCCGCGGCCGTTCGACTTCGAGCCGGACGCCATCCCGGCGCCGTACTCCCACACCAACGTGATGTCCGACGAGGTGATCTTCTACGCCAACTCGGAGTTCATGAGCCGCAAGGGCATCGAGCTGGGCTCGGTCACCCTGCACCCGGACGGGCTGCCGCACGGGCCGCAGCCGGGGAAGATCGAGGAGTCGATCGGCAAGAAGTCGACCAGCGAGCTGGCGGTGATGGTCGACAGCTTCCACCCGCTCCTGGTCAGCCGCGAGGCGGCCGGCGTCGAGGACCCCGCCTACCACCTCTCCTGGGTCGAGCACGCGAAGTGACGACCGCCTCCGCCCGCGCGCTGCTCGTCTCGCTCGTCGACTACGCGGGCCTGTTCCCCCCGGCGGAGCTGGCGATGGACGCGGCGGTGGCCGAGTACCGGCGCTGGCGCCGCTCGCCCCAGGCGTGGATGCTGGGCCGGTTCGTCGTCCCCGCCGTGCGCCTTGCGGAGCTGGCGACGAGGCTCGACCCGGACGGCGCCCCCCCGGAGGGCCTCAGCGCCCTGCTGGGCAGAGACCTGCAGGCCGACCTCGCCCGGGTGCAGGCGTTCAACGCCGGCCAGCGCGGCCGGGCCTGCGTCGACACGGTCGAGCTGAAGGCGGCGAGGGCGGACGAGCTGACCGCGGCCCTCGCCGCGATCCCGCCGGCGCTCGTCGCCTACGTCGAGCTGCCGGTCGGCTCTCGGGGTCAGGCCTCGCCGGCGGATATCGACGCCCGGTCGTCGATGAGACCTGACCCCGATCTGCTGGCCCTGCTGCACGCGCGCGGCGCGCGGGCCAAGGTGCGGACGGGCGGCGTGGTCGCCGCGGCGATCCCGTCCGTCGCCGAGCTGGCCGGCTTCCTCGCGGCGACCGCCGCCGCGCTGGCTCCCTTCAAGGCCACCGCCGGACTGCACCACGCGATCCGGGGCGAGTACCCGCTGACCTACCAGGCGAAGGCGCCACGGGCCGTGATGCACGGCTTCCTCAACGTGTTCGCCGCGGCCGTCATCGCCCGCAGCGGCGCGGCGCCGGGCGAGCTGGAGGCGGTGCTGGAGGAGCGGGACCCACGGGCGTTCCGCCTGGACGAGGAGGGCCTCGGCTGGCGCGACCGCCGCGTCACCACGGCGCAGGTCGCCCGCTGCCGGGCGGACTTCGCCCTCTCCTTCGGCTCCTGCTCGTTCGCGGAGCCGGTCGACGAGCTGCGCGCGCTGGGCTTGCTGCCGTGATCCCGCACGTGGACGGAAGCCACGACCCGGCGCTGCGCAGCTGGGTCGAGTCGGCGAACGATCCCGCCAGCGACTTCCCCGTCCAGAACCTGCCGCTCGGCGTCTTCCTCCGCGGAGGTTCGGGCCAGGCCCGCGTCGGCTGCGCCATCGGCGACCAGGTGCTCGACCTCGCCGAGTGCGCAGAGCGCGGGCTGCTGCGCAGCCTGCCCTCCGATGTCACGGAGGCCTGCCGCGCTGCGACCCTGAACGGCCTGGTGGCGCTCGACCCGCGCCTGCGCGGTACCCTGCGCCAGCGGCTCAGCCACCTGCTGCGGGCCGAAGGAGGTTTCGTCACCGCCCGACCCGATGCGGGCACCGTCCTGCTGTCGCAGGCGGGATGCGAGATGCAGCTGCCGGTGCTGGTCGGCGACTACACCGACTTCTACGCCTCCGTCTTCCATGCCACCAACGTCGGAGCCATGTTCCGTCCCGACAATCCGCTGCTGCCGAACTACAAGTGGGTCCCGATCGGGTACCACGGCCGGGCCTCCTCGCTGGTGCTCAGCGGCACCGAGGTGCGCCGCCCGCGAGGGCAGACGGAGCCTGCCGCCGGCGCCACCGCGCCCGCCTTCGGCCCCAGCCGCAACCTCGACTACGAGCTCGAGGTCGGCGCGTTCCTCGGCCCGGGGAACCCGCGGGGCGAGCCGATCCCCATGACGGAGGCGTCCGACCGCATCTTCGGCCTCGTGCTGCTGAACGACTGGTCCGCGCGCGACCTGCAGAAGTGGGAGTACCAGCCGCTGGGACCGTTCCTGGCGAAGAGCTTCGCCACCACGATCAGCCCCTGGGTGGTGACGCTCGAGGCCCTGGCGCCCTTCCGGGTGCCGGCCTTCCCCCGGCCGCCCGGCGACCCCCGGCCGCTGCCGTACCTGTCCGACGAGGACGACCAGGCGCACGGCGGCATCGACCTGCACCTGGAGGTGCGGCTGTCCACGGCGTCGATGCGGGCGCGGGGCCTGCCGCCCGCCTGCGTCAGCCGCAGCAACCTGAAGGACCTCTACTGGACGCTCGCGCAGATGGTGGCGCACCACAGCTCGAACGGCTGCAACCTGCGGCCCGGCGACCTGATCGCGAGCGGCACCGTCTCCGGCGAGTCGCCGGAGTCGCGCGGCTGCCTGCTGGAGCGCACCTGGCGCGGGACGAAGCCGCTCCCGCTCCCGGGCGGCGAGGAGCGGCGTTTCCTGGAGGACGGAGACGAGGTGACGTTCGTCGGCCACTGCCAGCGGGAGGGCTTCGCCCGCATCGGCTTCGGCGAGTGCCGGGGCACGGTGGCGGCGGCGTAGGAGGAGACGCAGATGGCGACAGTCGAGTCCCTGGGCATCAAGCGGCTGGAGTCGGTGCACTACTACGTGCACGACCTCGAACGCAGCCGGCGCTTCTACACCGAGGTGATGGACTTCGCCGAGATCGGCGGCAGCTCTCCCGAGCTGACCCGGAGGGGGCGCGAGGAGTCGGTCGCATTCATGGCCGGCGACTGTGTCGTCATCTGCATCGCGCCCCGGGGCGAGGGCGGGCGCGCCTGGCGCTGGCTGCGCAAGCACCCCGACGGCGTCGGCACCCTCAACTTCGAGGTGGAGGACGCGCAGCGGGCCTTCCGCCTGCTGGAGAGCCGGGGCGCCACGCCCATCGACGACGTCCGCCGGTTCGAGGACGGCAGCGGCGGCACGCTCGCCTGTTTTTCCATCGCCACGCCGTTCGGCGACACCACCTTCCGCTTCCTGGAGCGCCGCGGCTACCGGGCGCTCTATCCCGGGTTCGAGGAGCTCGAGCGGCCGCGTGGCGGCCAGAACCGCATCGGCTTCGTCGGCTTCGACCACGTCACGTCCAACTTCGCCACCCTCGCCCCGGTGAGCCTGTGGCTCGAGCACGTGCTCGGCTTCCAGCGCTTCTGGGAGATCCAGTTCCACACCACCGACGTCGACCCGGACCACGCCCAGGGGTCCGGCCTGCGCTCGACCGTGTGGTGGGACCCGGGCTCGGGCGTCAAGTTCGCCAACAACGAGCCCTGGCGGCCGAACTACCGCGCCTCGCAGATCAACGTCTTCTGCGAGGAGCTGCGCGGCCCGGGCGTGCAGCACCTGGCGATCGCGGTGGCGGACATCGTCCACTGCGTGAAGCTGCTGCGGGCGCGGGGCCTCGCCTTCATGCCCACGCCCGGCACCTACTACGACGCGCTGCCCGAGCGCATCCAGAGGCTGGGCATCGGCCGCATCGACGAGGACATCGAGACCCTGCGTCACCTCGAGATCCTGATCGACGGCGACGGGCCCGGGAAGTACCTGCTGCAGATCTTCCTCAAGGAGTCCTCGGGTCTCTACCACGAGGAGGCCGCCGGGCCCTTCTTCTACGAGATCATCCAGAGGAAGGGCGACCAGGGCTTCGGCGCCGGCAACTTCCGGGCGCTGTTCGAGTCGATCGAGAGGGCGCAGGCCCAGCCGGCGAGGTAGCCGGAAGTTCCGCGTCCTTACGCAGCCGGCTAACACTCCAGCGGGCGGCAGCGTCTATCATCCTGAGACAGCGTTTCAACATTCCTCGACTGGGGGGCGGGTGGCGCTCGAGTACAGCCCGGCGCTGGGTCCGCTGGGAGCGGCTGCGGCCCGGGGCACGCTCGGTGAAGAGACGGCGTCCGGCCAGGAGAAGGACGCGCTGCTCGTCCGCTCCGCGCGGGACGGCGATCGCAGCGCCTTCGGGCGCCTGTACGAGCGCTTCGCGCCCATGGTCCACGGGCTGCTGCTCGCGCGCGTGCGGCCGGCCGAGGTGGACGACCTGATACAGGACGTCTTCCTCCAGGCGATGCGCCGGCTGGCCTCGCTCCGCAGCCCGGAGGCGTTCGGTCCCTGGCTGGCGGCGATCGCCAGGAACCGCGCCCGTGACCACCACCGGCGGGCCCGCGACACGATCGAGCTGCCGACGGAGCTGGAGGGAAGGGCAGCGCCGGAGACCGAGGCGCTGGCCGTGCTGGCGGCGGTACGTCGGTTGCCGGAGGCGTACCGCGAGACGCTGGTCCTGCGGCTGGTCGAGGGCATGACCGGACCGGAGATCGCCGCGCGAACCGGGCTGACGCCGGGCTCGGTCCGGGTGAACCTGCACCGCGGCGTGCAGATGCTGCGGCAACTCCTCGGCGAAGGGGAAAGACGGTGAGCGAGTACCTGTGGGACGGCGCGGGTGAGCCCGACCCCGAGATCGTCCGCCTGGAGGCGGTGCTGCGTCCGCTGCGCCGCCTGCCGCCGGCGCCGGCTCTCGAAGCGAGGGCCCCGCGACCCTGGCTCGAGTGGCCCGCGTTGGCGGCTGCTGCGGCGGTGGTACTGGCTCTCCTGCCGCTGACGACGCGAACGAGCCCGCCCGGTGCCGGCGAGGCGTGGCAGGTGGAGTGGCTTCACGCGTCCGGAACGCCGGACCGCCGCGAGGGACGGATCGCCGCCGGAGAGTGGCTCGACACGGGTGAAGGGCGGGCGCGGCTCGACGTCGGCCGCATCGGCCAGGTCGTCCTGGAGCCGTCCACGCGGGTGGGGCTGGTCGACACCGGGAGACGGGCACACCGCCTGTCGCTCGCCCGCGGCACGCTGCACGCGATGATCTGGGCGCCGCCTGGCCAGTTCGTGGTCGATACCCCGGCCGCCCGTGCCGTGGACCTCGGCTGCGAGTACACGCTCACCGTCGGGGCGGACGGCACCGGGCTGCTGCGCGTCGAGACCGGCTGGGTCGGGTTCGAGTACCACCGACTCCAGTCGCTGGTGCCGGCCGGGGCGGTTTGCCGCACCTACGGAGGCCGCGGCCCGGGCACGCCGCGGTTCGAGTCGGCCACTGCGCATTTCGCCCAGGCGCTGGACGAGCTGGACTCCGGAGCCAGGGACGGCCGGGTTGCCGCCGCGCTGTCGCGCGTCCTAGCCGAGGCGCGCCCGCGCGACGCGCTGTCGCTGTGGCACCTGCTCTCGCGCGTCGACCCGCCCGACCGCGGCTCCATCTGGGATCGGCTGGCGACGCTCGTACCACCCCCGGACGGCGTGACGCGCGAGGGCATAGTGGCCGGCGACACCGCCATGCTCGAGCGCTGGTGGGACGAGCTGGGCTTCGGCTCCTCCGAGTTCTGGCGGGACTGGACGCGGCGCTGGAGCGACGTGGAGCCCACGCTCCCGGCAGAGGCCCGGCGGGCTAACACCAGCCGCTGAGGCTGCGTCTTCTCCCGTGAGCCCTTCTCACGGAGGTCGAAAGATGAGCAGCCGATCCGCTGGTGCCCTCGCCGTCTGCCTGGTGTCGCTCGCGCCCGCCCTCGCCCAGGCGGGCCCGCCCCTCGTCTGCTTCCCGATGTCGATCGGCGACGCGCCGTCCCTGCCCTGGGGCGGCGGCTGGCACGACGCGCGGCCCGACTACGACCGCGGCCGCCTGGCCGGCGACGCCCTGGCCTTGCTCGTCCCGCAGACGCGGGTACTCGTGCGAATGGAGACACTGCGCCGGGCGGCCGTCTACGCTGCCGGCGACCCACCCGCCGCCACGCGCCTGTTCGAGGCGCTGCGTGCCCGGCTCGCCCGCGGCGGCAACGCGCGCGCCGTGGCGCTCGCGCAGCTCGACCTCGGCTACGAGGCCGAGGCATACCGCCAGGCGCTGTTCGCGGCCCGGCACATGAGCGCAACCCCGCAAGCGCGCGGCATCGAGGTCGCGGAGGACGGCTACCAGCTGGTGCACCAGGCGCTGGCGGTCCTGCGGCCCGACCCGGAGGTCGAGTACGCGGCTGCGCTCGTCAGCCGCGAGCGTCCGACGCGGCGGCCGCTCGCGGACAAGCACTACCGCATCGCGGCCGAGCAGGCCCCCGCCGGATCCGACTTGGCGCGGACGCTCCAGGCCCACGCGCGACTCTGGAGCGACCAGCCGGCCCGGCCCGCGGCCGCCACCCGCTAGACGCGCGCTACCAGCTCCCGTGCACCAGGGGGCGGATCCTCTCGTCGTAGAGCGACTGCACGGCCCGCATGGTCTCGGGCGCCAGCGGCGGCAGGTCCGCGGCGGCCGCGTTATCCCGCGCCTGCCCGGGCGTCTTCGCGCCGGGGATGGCGCAGCTGACCGCGTCGAACATCAGGATGAAGCGCAGGGCGAGCTGCGTCATGGAGACGCCCGGCGGCACCAGCGGACGCAGGCGATCGACGAAGTCGAGGCCGGTCTCGTAGGGCACGCCCGAGAAGGTCTCGCCCTTGTCGAAGGCCTCGCCCCCGCGGTTGAAGCTGCGGTGGTCGTCGGCCGCGAAGGTCGACTGCCGGGTGAGCTTGCCGGTGAGCAGACCGCTGGCGAGCGGCACCCGGGCCAGGATGCCGACCTGCCGCGCCTTCGCCGCCGGGAAGAGCTGCTCGGCCGGCTTCAACCGCATCATGTTGAAGATGATCTGCACCGTCCGCACGTTGGGGTGGCGTATCCCGCGCAGCGCTTCGTCGACCGTCTCCACGCTGATGCCGTAGTGGCGGAGCTTGCCGGCGGCGACCAGCTCGTCGAGGACGCCGAAGACCTCCGGCAGGTCGTAGACGCGCGGGTGCGGGCAGTGGAGCTGCAGCAGGTCCACCGCCTCCATCTCGAGGTTGCGCAGGCTGCGCTCGACCCAGGCGAAGAGGTTCTGCCGGCTGTAGCCCTCTGGCGTCTGCGCCGGCAGCCGCCGGCCGGCCTTGGTCGCCACGTAGATCCGCTGGCCGCGGCGCTCGCGGCGAAGGCGCGCGACCAGGCGCTCGCTGCGGCCGTCGCCGTAGACGTCGGCGGTGTCGACGAAGTTCACGCCCGCGTCGACGGCCGCGTGCAGGGCCTTCATCGACTGCTCGTCGTCCACCGGTCCCCAGGTCCCGCCGATGGCCCAGGCTCCGAAGCTGATCGCCGCGACCTCCATGTCGGTCCGACCCAGCCGCCGGTACTGCATCTAGGACCTTCCTTCCTTCTTCAGCACGGCGTCCTGGTACTCGCAGCCGTAGCCCTGCTTCGGGTCCTTGTAGGCCTCGATCTCCCCCTTCTCCGCCGCCTCCTCGGCCCGGTCCATCAGCTCCTCGACCTCCGCGTCGCCGAGCGGCTTGAAGCCCCGGGCGATGCGGACCATGCCCATCACCTCCTCGCGGCTCTGCATGCCGCAGATGGTGGTGGCGACGGGCAGCGACATCGCGTAGCGGCGGCACAGCTGCCAGTCGATGCCCAACTCGCGGGGCAGCCGGGCGTCCTGGCCGGCCAGGGACTTCATGCCGAGGGCGCCGATGCCCCGGTCCTGGCAGAGCGGCAGCACGATGCTCTCGAAGCTGCGGTACTGCGCGTCGAGGAGGTTGAGCGGCATCTGTACCGTGTCCCAGGCGTGCGGCATGCGGATCATGCGCACGTGCGTCTGCGGGTCGCGGTGGCCGGAGAAGCCGACGAAGCGGAGCTTGCCGGCCCTGCGCGCCTCCAGCACCGCCTTGAGGCCGCCCTGGTCGGGGTCGAAGACGCGCTCGGGGTCGTCCGGGTACTGGATGGCGTGGAACTGCAGGAGGTCCACGTGGTCGGTGCGCAGCCGCCGCAGGCTCTCCTCGATCTGCGCCTTCACGCCGGCGTAGTCGCGGGCGCAGACCTTGGTCATCAGGAAGACCTTCTGGCGGCGCGACGGCGAGTCGAGCGCCCTGCCCATCACCTCCTCGGCGCGGCCGCCGTGGTACTCCCAGGCGTTGTCCCAGAAGCTGATGCCCTCGTCGAGCGCCAGGTGCATCCGGGCGATCGCCTCCGTCTCGCTCGCGGCGATCGGGCCGTCCCAGCCGCCGTAGCCGACGATGGAGACCGAGACGCCGGTCTTCCCCAGGGGCCGGACGGGGATGCCGGCCGGGCCCGGGCTCTGCATGGCCAGCGCCTCGCGCCCGAGCGCGACCACCCCGGCCAGCGCGCCCAGGAACTCCCGGCGTGAGGGCCGCGGGCCCGACACGGGGTTTGCCTCGTCGTTGCTTCCCTTCACGCGGCCTCCTGTCTTCACTGGACCGGCACCGCCTCCAGCAGCAGGTGCGGGGCGACGGTGGCGTCGAGGAACGGCGCCTTCGCATCGACGACGCCGAGCTCCGTCCCCTCGACCGAGTCGCGGACGGTGTAGCGGCCCGGCAGGAGGCCGCGCAGCTCCAACCGTCCCTTCCAGGGGACCGCCGGGTCCGGGGCGAAGAAGGCGTAGTGCATCCGCCCGGACGCCTCGATGGCGTACGCCTCGGGCACGTCGTAGCCGTACACGTAGAGGTCGCGGAAGGTTCCCTGCGCCAGGTGCAGCCGGGCGTAGAGGGAAAGCCACTTCTTCCAGTGAGCCTCCTTCGACTCGTCGAGGTAGACGGCCTTCCACTGCGGACCGTAGTCGGGCCAGGTGAACTTGGTGCCCACCACGCCTCCGGTGCCGACGGTGGAGGCGAAGTCGCGCCCGATCTCGATCCAGCCGTCGGCGCCCGTCCTCCTCATCTCCGACAGCTCCACGTGGTCGCCGTAGACCGCGGCCTGCGGGCCGAGCAGCGCCTTGTACATCTTGATGCGCAGCCGCACCTGCCGCCCGCCGACGGGATCGGCGGTCACCGCCTGGTCCATGTACGGCAGCCAGGCCGGGTTCGGCGTGGTCCCGCACGGGCAGATCTGGGTGACGCTGTACGGCTTGAGCGCCCGCGTCGTCTCGAAGATGGTCCGGTACACCTCGCCCAGCGCCTCGATGGACTCGTCCGGCGAGCGGTGGTGGTGCGCCGGGTTGTAGCAGCGTGGCACCGTGAAGACGTTGTCGAGCTTGTGGCCGTCGAAGTCCCAGTCGCGCACGAATCGCTCCACCAGGGCACGCGTGTAGGCCCTCACCTCCGGGAGCGCCGGGCAGAGGACGCCCAGGTTGCGGGTGAAGCGGGCGTGGCCGCCGCGGGCGTCCTGGATCAGCCACTCGGGGTGCTCGGCCACCACCTGGCTGGTGCCGTACCTGTGGGACTCGTACTTCCCGCGGCCGTCCTCGACCGCCAGCGGCAGCCACCAGAGCTGGACCTTGATCCCTTCCCTGTGGAAGGCGTCCGCGAGATCGCGCAGCGCGTGGCCGGGGAAGGTGTCGCGGCGCGGGCGCCAGTCGCCGTAGTCGTCGAACCAGCGGTCGTCGAGCGTCGCCCAGTGGACACCCAGCTCCTTGAGCTTGGGGATGGTGCCCAGCATCTGCGCGGGGGTGACCTCGGACTCGTAGCCCCAGCCGCACCAGGCGGGCGCGTAGGCCTCGTCCGAAGGCCGCGGGATCGGCCAGCCCTCGCGCTGCAGCATCTGCGAGTAGAGGCGAAGCGGTTCGTAGAAGTCGCCGGAGAAGACGGCCAGGAAGCTGCGCGGCGCCCGGTACTCCCCGCCGGGTGGCAGCCGCCGCTCGGGCTCGACGACCAGCGAGGCCGCCGCCCGCCCGTCCTTCGCGACGGACACAGGCAGCGAGGCGACCACGGGCAGCGGCTCCAGGTGCCCCAAGGCCAGCCCCGCCGTTCGCGTCCAGAACGCGACGACCGGAATGCCGCCGCCCGAGCCGTTGGGGAGCTGCTCACCCATCCGGTTCGGACGCGAGAAGTCCCTGGTCAGAGGCACCACCTCGTCCTGTCCCCAGTCGACGCTGGCGCCGTGGAAGGACCACATCTCGAACGGCAGCCGGCCCGGCTCCACCCCGGCGGCACTCAGGCGGCTCGCCTGCTGCACCACCCGCCGGAGAGTCACCTCGCGGCCTCCGCCGTTGCGGAGGTGCAGGCTGCGGACGGCGACGCCAGGGAACTCGGACCAGACCTCGACCACGAGCTGCGCCTCGAGCGGCGCCGGACCAGTGCTGCGGCCCCGGACCGTCACCCGCTTGCCGCTTCCCAGCGCACCCTGGAGGTCGGTCACCTCGGCGGGCTTCGTGTCGAAGCGCAGGGCGGCGGCCGGCTCGCCCGCGACCTCCACGGCGTCACCGGGACCGGCCTCCTGCAGGCACAGCAGCCGATCGCCTTGCCGCAGCGCGCCGCGCAGCTCGCCCGAGGCGAGCAGCCGGAACTCCGCCACCGCCGAGCGGAGGACCACGGTGTCGTCCGCCTCGCGGCCGACCGAAACCTCGCCGGCCCGGACCGGGCCGGCCGCCACGGCGGCGGCGATAGCTGCCAGCAACGCCGGACCGAGCGCCGAACCCAGGCGCTTCATGGCGTCCCCTGCTGGCGGCTGGCCGCCGCCCGCCGCGCCACCGCCAGCGCGTTCTCGCGGTACAGCTTCTTCAGCACGGCGTCCTCCAGGCCGAAGCCCGAGTAGCTCCAGTGGTAGTCGAAGATGGGGGCGTAGAAGTGCTCGTCCTGCGTCTCCAGGATGCGGAAGGTGAGCCGGTACATCGCCGCCTCGGTGCCCATGTCGGTGCCGTAGACCAGGCGGTCCTGGTAGCGGTCGATGAAGGCGGAGGCAAAGCGCGGAATGGTGGCCGTCTCGGCGTAGCGGGCGGCGATGTCGGCGTAGAGGTTGGGCAGCGCGTCGAACAGCTTGCCCAGCCGCGCCAGGTCGTAGTCGAGGTTGGCGAAGTGGCAGGCCACGAAGGTGGTGCGCGGGTGGGCCCGCACCGCCCGCTCGAGGACCGCGATCATCCCCGGGTGGTCGACGATCCCGGGCTTGTCGTCGAGCCGCCAGTTGACGGCGTTCATCAGCCCGTCGTTGGTCTCGTCCATCTTCTGGTACATCCAGATGGGGTCGGCCACGTGGACGTTCACCGGCAGGCCCAGGTCCGCGCAGCGGTCGAGGAGCGGCGCGAGCCGCGCATCGTCGAGGTGGAGGCCCTTCGCCCTGCCGAAACCCAGGCCCAGGCCCTTGTCGCCCTCCTCGCCGACGCCTCTGGCCCCCTTCCGCGCACAGCGCTCGAGCTCTGCCGCGGCCGCCGGCCCGTAGCCCGGCTGGTCGGAGCCGGTGTAGTCGAAGCCGCACCACAGCTCGAAGCGGGTCGGGTAGCGCGAGAACA
>Ga0335071_10006477_pt1 | contig 12073 bp, 8 predicted proteins | sample Lox_Sample_15_FD_206724 | JGI IMG/M metagenome (GOLD analysis project Ga0335071, IMG submission 206724) | Soil microbial communities from Loxahatchee National Wildlife Refuge, Florida, United States - Lox_Sample_1.5 | ecosystem: Environmental > Terrestrial > Soil > Wetlands | place: USA: Florida...
TCGGTGCGGCGCTTGGAAGCAAACGCAAGAGCGTGGTGCTATCGAGCAAGTCGACGGCTCGCACAAAGGACGAGGCGCTGGGCCATCTCGACACCAGCCTCAAAACTCTGGGCACGGATTATCTCGACATTTGGTACCTGCACGGCAAGGACAAGCCCGAGCAAATCACCGACGACCTGATCGACGCGCAGCAAACCGCCATCAAGGCCGGCAAGATCCGCTTCGCCGGCGTCAGCACCCACAGCGGACAGCGCGAGTTGATGCCCTTCCTGGCCAGGCATCCCAAGATCGACGTGATCCTGACCTCCTACAACTTCACCATGGACCCGGTCATGAACCAGGTGATCGATGAGGCGGCGCGGGCCGGCAAGGGCATCGTCGCAATGAAGGTGATGGCCGGCGGGTTCCGCAGAATCCAGCAGAGCGATCCCAACTACACGCGGCTGAAACAGAACGGCGCCATGCTGGCCGCACTGAAATGGGTAATTCGGAACCCGAAGGTGCACACCACCATTCCCAGCATGACCGACATGGATCAACTGGAAGAGAACCTCCGCGCCGGCTCCGAACCCTACAGCCCCGGCGATGAGAAGCTGCTCACCGCACACCTGGATTACATCCGTCCGCTCTACTGCCGCATGTGCGGCGAGTGCGATGGCCAATGCAAGCAAGGACTGCCGGTGGCCGACGTGCTCCGCTATTTGACCTATGCCGACGGTTACGGACAGTTCTCGCTGGGCCGCGACAACTTCCTCGCGCTGCCGGAGAAACACACGGCGGTGAAGTGCGGCGAGTGCGTAGGCTGCACCGTCGAGTGCCCCCACGGCGTGAAGGTCGTCGAACGGCTGATCCGTGCCCAGGAGCTGTTCGCATGCTGAAGCTCGCGGCGGCCACGGCGTTCTCGGTTCTGGCGCTGGCGGCCGCCGAACCTTCCTGCAAGCTCGTGGCGGGCTGGACGCAAACCGGCCAGCCCCGCGAATACCAAAGCGACAACCTGTTCGAGTACATGGATGGCAACGCCGAAGGGTACCTGATTTACGGCTTCCAGAACATGCACGGCGTGACCTGCCAGAAGGGCGAGACGACCTTCGTCATCGATATCTCCACCATGAGCGATACCGATGGCTCCTACGGCATGTTCACCGCCAACCGCGACCTGCGCCAGCCGGAGGAGAAGATCGGCATGGGCGGCCAGATCGTTCCGCGGCGTGCCATCTTCGCGAAGGGAAAATACTACGTGGAAATCGCGGCCAATCCGGAGGGCGATTACACCGCACCTTTGGGCGAATGGACCGCCGCGCTCGAAAAGATCGTGGAGGGCGAATCCGTCCCGCCCGCCGCGCTTTCCTGGTTCCCGGCTGAAGGCCAGCAGTCGGCGCGCCTGGTGCCGGAAAGCGTCCTGGGAATCCGACTCTTGAAGCGCGGCTATGTCGCGCAATACGATTTCGGCAAGGCCTTCGTCGCGCTTGAAACCTCGCCGGAATCGGCGGCGGCAGTGTTTGGGAAGCTGCGCGCGCGGTTCACCGACAGCCAGCCGGCGAAGCTCGCCGACGAGGCGTTTCAGACCGAAGACAAGTATCTCGGACATCTGTTCGTCTTCCGCAAGGGTCGCTACATCGGCGGCTATGCCATCAAGGGCGAGGGAAGGGACGCCGCCGCACTGAGTGCGAAGCTCGCGGGAAAGATGTAAGGCGCGGCCTCCGCGCGAACACTGAGCGAGCCGCATCCCGCCTATGCCCTATCATGAAGTCATGAGGGCGCGAGGGACACTGGCTTTGACGCTGCTGGTCGCGGCTTCAGCCGCGGCACAGGACCCGCGCGACCTGGTGCGCCGCGCCATTGCGCAAGACCAGCTCGACTGGCAGCGCATGCGCGATTACACCTGGCGCGCGCAGTCCGTGGTGCGCCACTTCGATGCTCGCGGCAAAGTGGAATCCAGCCGGCGCGAAGCGTGGGAGACCCTGATCCTGGATGGTCAGCCACAGCGCCGCATGCTGGAGCGCGAAGGTAAACCCCTCAGCCCCGAGGAGCAGCGCGCCGAGCAGGCGCGTCTCGACCAGGTGGCCGCCCGGCTCAGCGCGGAGAACCCCGCCGAGAAACAGCGCCGGATCGCGGAGGTCCAGAAGCGGCGGCAGCGCGAGTTCGCGTTCCTCACTGAGATCCCCGATATCTACGACCTGCATCTGGAGGGCGCGGCCTCGATCGACGGCCGCCCCATGTGGGTGGTCTCCGGAACTCCGCGCCGCGGCGCTCAGGCCAGGAGCCGCGACGCCCGTATGCTGCTCAAAATCCGCGGCCGTATGTGGATCGATCAAGCGACCTGCCAGTGGGCAAAGGTGGAAGCCGAGTCGTTCGACACCATCACCTGGGGCATCTTCCTGGTGCGCCTCAACTCGGGCTCCCGGCTGAGCTTTGAACAGATGCGCGTAAGCGCCGATGTCTGGCTGCCGAAGCACTTGTTCATCGTGGGCAGCGGCCGGGTCGGCCTGATCAAGCGAATCGCCGAAGATCAGGATCTGCGTTGGAGCGACTACAAGATGTTCACGGTAGATTCCCGAGTGTTGCCCGACACCGCTCCCAACACGCGTTGACAGACCTTTACAAAGAAACAGCCGAACGTTTACATGCGGTATGAGTCCCACTTCCCGCCGCCACGTCAGTAGGACTAGAGGGAGGCCCGATATGGCGGCCTTAAAGGTGCTGTTGGATCCCAAACGGTTGGGGAGAGAAGCGGAAACACTCGAGGAGAATCTGCGCAAGCGAATTGTAGGTCAGGATGAGGCCATTCGGCAGATCGTGGATCTCTACCAGACTTACCGCGCCGGCATGTCGAGCGCGGGCCGGCCCATCGGCAATCTGCTGTTCCTCGGCCCCACGGGCTCGGGCAAAACCCGCACAGTGGAGGCGCTTGCCGAAAGCCTGGTCGGCGACCCGCGCGCGGTGGTCAAGATCGATTGCGGCGAGTTCCAGCACAGCCACGAGATTGCCAAGCTGATCGGGTCGCCTCCCGGCTATCTGGGGCACCGCGAGACGCATCCCTTGCTCAGCCAGGAAGCGCTCAACCAGTTTCAAAGCGAGAAGGTCAAGCTGAGCTTTGTATTGTTCGATGAGGTTGAAAAAGCCAGCGACGCCCTTTGGAACCTGCTGCTTGGCGTGCTCGACAAGGCCACCCTCACGCTGGGCGACAACCGGCGGGTGGACTTCTCACGCGCCATCGTCTTCCTCACCAGCAACCTGGGCGCCGCCGAAATGCAGAAGATGCTGAAGCCGGCGTTGGGGTTCGCTCCGGCGGCGGAGTCGCAGGAGGCGGCAGCGCAGGAAATAGCCGGCAAACTCGGCCGCGCCGGTATCGAAGCGGCCCGCCGCCGCTTCACTCCCGAATTCCTCAACCGAATCGACAAGGTAGTGGTGTTCAATCCGCTGGGAGATCGCGAACTGAGACGCATCCTGGATCTCGAACTGGCAGGGGTTCTCGATCGCCTTCGGGCTGCCACCCATTCGGCAGGCATCCAGTGCAAGTTCGACCTCAGCGCCCGCAACCTGATTTTGAGCGAAGGCACGGATGCTCGCTATGGCGCCCGCCATCTGAAGCGTGCCGTGGATCGCCTCCTGGTGCAGCCGCTCTCCAACCTGGTGGCTACCGGCCAGGTGGCGGACGGCGATCAGATCTTCGTCCACGCCGCATCGAGAGCTCACCGCCTGGCGTTTCTGAAAGACTTCAGAACGGCGGTCCCGCGGACGGAGAGCGGCGGAGAATCGTCGGCAGCGGCGTAGATCTCCAGTCACTGAAGTTAGGCCGGACCGCTCCGTGACCGTCGCGGCTCAGAATCAAACACCCTGCGGAGCCACGAGCGTTAGCGAGTGGTCGCTACTTCGTACCATTGAATGTACGTACCAGCACCCCGCGGGTACAGGTGGAACTCGACCTTCTCGGCCATCCAGGCGATGATGAGATTGCGTTCCACGAAACAGAGTCGCCAACGGAACGCTGGATCGACGTCACGTTCTCCTAAGCAGCCGGGGTCTCGTCAACCCCGGCTCTCTTTTTGTCTGCCACCGCCTGCCGTTATTTGGGCACTTCGTCACTCGCTTCCTTCTCCGCCTGTCATAAACCGAGTCATCTCACGGGTCTTAGGGTTGGTCTATCAGATGCAATTACTTCCAGTCGGTAATATGCTCAAGATCACGCTACACGACAGCGCCAGGGAACTTCGCCTGAAGTTAGAGGGAAAACTGTCTGGCGCCTGGGTGCGCGAGTTGCGCCAGTGCTGGTCCACGGCAGCCTCGGCTACGGCGGGGCGCCGGGTGGTGGTCGATCTCAACGAAGTGGATTTCATCGATCCTGACGGTCAGGCCCTGCTCCTCGATATGCACCGCCAGGGAGTCGCCCTGCAAGCTTCCAGGCCATTCATTCGAGGGCTTTTGCAGGAAATTTGGGATTCCGTGCAGTATGCTGTGGTTGAGAGCAATACCACTCGGAACCGCGATGCCGTCCTTCCCGCCAGACCGCCCGACCACCCAAGAGATGTATGAGACCCTGCTCGAAGTAGCGGAGTCGATCACAGCTCACCGGCAGCTTTCCAGTTTGTTCGCCGGCCTCAGCCGCGCATTGAGGCGGCTGGTCTCGTTCGATTTCCTCAGCCTCACGCTGATCGATCCCGTCGCGCAGACCGTGAAGCTTCAGGTGCTCGAAACCGATCGCCCCGTATTGAGCAGTCCGCTCGGACCCATTCCGCTCGCCGAGTCGCCTACCGGTTGGGCACTCCGGGAACGAGCGCCATACTACGTCTCCGATGCCGCCGCCGAAAGTCTTTTTCCCGCGGTTCGTGACATGTTGATCGCCAACGGCATAGGCTGCTACTGCATCCTGCCGCTCGCGACCGCGCGCCGCGACCTGGGCGGTTTGCATTTCGGATCGGCCAGTCCCAACGCCTATTCGCCGCAAGATATCGAGTTCATGCAGCAGGTGGCTGGCCCCGTGGCGGTGGCTGTGGACAACGCCCTCAACGCCGAAGCCGCCGCCGCGTACGAAGAGCAACTGGCTCGCGAGCGCGACCGGCTGCGCGCCCTGCTCGAAATCAACAACGCGGTGGTCAGTTGCCTCTCCACCAAGGAGCTGTTTCAGACTGTCTCCGCGGCTCTGCGCCGCACCTTTGGCCTGGAGTACGCGGGCCTGATGATCTACGATGCCGAGATCCGAGCCCTGCGGCTCCAGTTGGTGGACTTTCCGGACGGCTCGGGCGCGATCCGCGAAGACAGCGTCATTTCACTCGATCGATCCGTTCCCGGCCGGATCTTCCAAACCCGCCAGGCGAGCATCGTGAGCCTCGACGATGTGCGGGCGGTCTCCGAGAACGCCGGCCGCATGCTCGCCAGCGAGGGTTTGCATTCGTTCTGCTGCATGCCGATGATCGCCCGTTCCGAGGCCCTGGGACTGCTGGTGGTGGCTTCGCGGGCCGAGAATCACTTCAGTACGGGCGACCTGGACTACTTCACCCAGGTGGCCGGCCAAATTGCGATCGCGCTGGCGAACGCGCTCTCTTACAAGCGCATCGAGGAGTTGAACGCGCGGCTGGCCGAAGAGAAGGTCTACCTGGAAGATGAGATCCGCACCGACAACCGCTTCGAGGAGATCGTCGGCCAGAGCCGCGTGTTGAAAGCCGTCCTGAAGGAAGTGGAAACGGTAGCGCCCACCGATTCCACCGTGCTGATTCACGGCGAGACTGGCACCGGCAAGGAATTGATGGCGCGGGCTATTCACGAACTCGGCGCGCGCCGCCAGGGCACATTTGTGAAGCTCAACTGCGCCGCCATACCGACCGGCCTTTTGGAAAGCGAGATGTTTGGCCACGAGAAAGGTGCATTCACCGGCGCTATCGCGCAACGCATCGGCCGCTTCGAACTGGCTCACCGCGGCACCATGTTTCTCGACGAAGTCGGCGAGATCCCTTTGGAACTGCAGACCAAGCTGCTCCGCGTCTTGCAGGAGCGCGAATTCGAACGTCTGGGCAGCTCGCGGACGATTCGTACCGATGCGCGCCTGGTGGCCGCCACCAACCGAGATCTCACCGCCATGGTGGAAGCGCGCGAGTTTCGCGCCGACCTCTTTTACCGGCTCAACGTGTTCCCCATTACGGTGCCGCCGCTCCGAGAGCGTCGCGAGGACATTCCCCTGCTGGTGCGCTATTTTGTGCAGCAATACGCTCGCCGCATGAACCGGCGGATCACCACTATCCCGTCGCAAGCCATGGAAGCACTGGCGCGCTACGATTGGCCGGGCAACATCCGCGAACTGCAGAATTTCATCGAGCGCGCCGTGATCCTCTCGCCGGGCGACACCCTGCATGCCCCGATTCGCGAACTCAAGCACACCGCGCCGACACCCTCCGCGGTGACGCTCGCTTCGGCCGAGCGGGACGCGATTGTGCGCGCTCTCCGCGAAACCGGCGGCAAGGTGGGCGGTGCTCACGGTGCAGCCGCCCGGCTGGGGATGAAGCGCACCACCCTGCAAGCCAAGATGCGCAAGCTGGAGATCGAGCGGAAGAGCTATTGAAGTTTCCGGGCCGCCCCCTACGGGTGATACGTGTTCGTGTACAGAATGTAGGTCACGTAGTTGGACGCGTATCCGTGGAAGACCACCACGGCCTCCCCGGCGGCATTGATCGCCGCCCCTTCCGGCGTGCCTCCACCTTCAAACGTTGTGCCGATCGGTGCCGGTGCGTTCCAGCCGGTGCCGGTCGCCGTCCGGGTGGCGGCTCGCCAGATGGAATTGTCGTTGTAGGCGTTAGTGGAAGGCACGACTGCGGTGCCCCAAGTGCCCGCCAGAACGGGCAGCGGAGCCAACGCGGCGCAAACGGCCAGAAGAGAGACACAAAACGTGGTGCGTATCGACAACGGAGAATCCTCCAACGGGATTATCAGAGCGCCCGCGCAGTTGTCTCTGTGCGCCCGAGCAAACAGTCAATAAAGTTGGAAGTGTTAACGTTGGGGCATGCGAAAACTCACACTCTGGGTGATGGCTCTGACGGCCGGCCTGCTGCATGCGCAGAGCACCGATGCCGCCTCGCGGCTGGTGGCGCGCGCACTGGGTGAAACCCCGATGTTCGACGATCTCAGAGAGCTGTGCGATGGCATTGGCGGGCGCCCCACCGGCTCGGCCGCGGCCTCGCGCGCCATCGAATGGAGCGCCGCCAAATTCCGTGCGGCCGGCCTCGAGCCATCGGTGGAGTCATACAAGATTCCGAGCCTGTGGCTCCCGATCTCCACGGTTGCTTCGGCGGTGGCGCCGGAGCAGTTCCCGATCCGCCTCGCGGCCGCGCCGTTCACTCCCTCGACGGAAGGGGTTCTGGAGACTCGCCTGGTGGATGCGGGCGAGGGAACGGAAGCGGACTTCGCGAAGTTGGGTTCGCGCGCCCAGGGCGCGATCGCCCTGGTGCGCAGCAGGGAGATGAAGACTTTCGACGATCTGTTCGCGGAATACCTCCGCAACAGCTCCTTGCTGGCGGCGGCAAAGAAGACCGGCGTGGCGGCTCTGCTGCTGGAGTCCACGCGGCCGCGGGGCTTACTCTACCGTCACCCGATGACGCTTGATGGCTCGCTCGCGCCCGTTCCTGCGGCTATCGTCAGCCGCGAACACGCCGAGCGGTTGGCGCGCCTCGCCGAGAAAGGCGAAGTGCGCGTGCGCCTGAACCTCGAGAACAAAACCGGCGGCGAGTACGAATCGCGCAATGTGATCGCCGAGATCCGCGGCCGCGAAAAGCCGGACGAAATCGTGCTGGTGGGAGCGCATCTGGATTCGTGGGACCTCGGCACGGGCGCGGAGGACAACGGCGTCAATGTAGCCCTGGTCCTCGACCTGGCCCGCGGATTCCGTCAACTGGGCGTGGCGCCGCGGCGTACCATCCGCTTCGCCTTGTTCACCGGCGAAGAGCAGGGCATGTGGGGCTCACGACGCTATGTCGAAGGCCATCGAGCGGAACTCGACCGGATCGTCGCCATGCTCTCCATGGATAGCGGCTCGGGACGGCTGCTGGGCTTCTATCTGAACGGCCGCGAGGATCTCCGCGCGCCTGTGAACGACGCGTTGCGCCCGGTGAGCGGCTTCCACGCCACCGAGCATGCGATTGACGCCCTCGATGGCACGGACAATTTCGATTTTCTCCTCTCCGGTGTGCCCAACCTGGTCGGCATCCAGGATCCGATCCCCTATCTGCCCGATTACCACGCCGAATCCGACACGTTCGATCGCGTCAACCAGCGCGAAGAGCGAAACACGCTGGCCGCCACATCAGCGCTGTTGTGGGCTCTGGCGGAAAGCCCCGAGCGGCTGAAACGTCAGACGCGTGCGGAGGTGGAGAAACTGGTAATCGACACCAAGCTGGATGAGCAGATGAAAGCCTTCGGGCAGTGGGAAGACTTCCAGGCCGGCAAGCGCGGATTATTCAAATGAGGCCGGCTATATCACGCGCACCACCACGTGGCCTCGCTTGTGCCCGCCTTCCGCGAGGCGGTGGGCCTCGGCAATCTGCGCCAGCGGGTAGCAGCGGTCGACCACGGTGTGGAGTTTGTCGGCTTCGATCAGCTCCCTGAAGAACGCCAGGTCTGCGTTCGTGCCCTTGGCTGTTCCGCTGACGGTTGTTGCGGCGCCCGTGAGAGAAGCCCACCGCGCCTGCAGCGCCTCTCGCAACGCTGTTCGCAGGTTGACAAACCCGACCTGCACAAACGTCCCGCCCCGCTTCAGGCAACGCAAACTGCGCGCGAACCCGCTCCGGCCCACCGTATCGAACACCACGTCATAGACCCGGCCGGCCTGCGAGAAATCCTGCTTCGTGTAATCGATGACTTCATCGGCGCCAAGAGATTTCACCAACTCCAGGTTGGTGGTGCTGCATACGGCGGCCACGTAGGCGCCGAAGTGTTTCGCCAGTTGCACCGCGAACACGCCTACGCTGCCCGAGGCGCCGTAAATCAACACCCTCTGCCCGGCGTGAACGTTGGCCTTCTTGAGGAAATGCAGCGCCGTAAAGGCTCCGAACAGGACCGCCGCGCCTTGCTCGAAGGTCATGTTGGCAGGCTTCAACGCCAGCCTGGCGTCTTCGGCCAGCGAGACGTACTCGGCATGACAACCGAACGTGAAACCGGTGCCGCCGAACACCTGGTCGCCGGTGTGAAAGCGCGTCACGGCCTTCCCCACGGACTCGACTGTGCCCGAGAACTCCATCCCCAGCACGGGAGTCTTGCCCGGTTTCCAGAGGCCGGCGAAGAGGCGAATGAAAAATGGGTTGGCTTTGCGAAGCCGCCAATCGGCGGCGCAGACGGAGGTGGTGTGCACGCGCACCAGCACCTCGTTGTCCTTGAGAACAGGCTTCGGAATGTCCTCAATGTGAACGACCTCCGGAGGACCGTAACGGTGATAGACGGCGGCTCGCATGGCTTCTTCATTCCTCCCGCAGGAGCGTCACAGGGTCGAGGGACATCGCGCGCTGTGCCGGAATCCACGTTGCCACGGCGCCCAATGAGGCCATCGCCACCACGACGCCGGTCAATACCACTGGATCGCGAGGTGTAGCTTGAAACACAACCGCCGCCAACACGCGGCTGGCGAGAACGCCTAAGATCAAGCCGGCGCCGGAACCCACCGCGAGCAGTTTGAGCGGCCGGCCCAGCGCAGCACGCAGCACTTCCTTGCGCTGCGCGCCCAGCGCCAGGCGGATCCCCAATTCCTTGAGCCGGCGACTCACGGAATAAGCGGCCATGCCGAAAATGCCCGTGATGGAGAGCATCGCTCCCATCAAACCCAGAACTCCCAGCGCGACCGTGGCGATCCGCGAGGGGAACAGAACGACATCCAGCAGTTGTGTCCAGGTCTGCGTATCGCCGGCTAAGCCGCTATCCAACGTGCGCAAATTCTTCCGGATGGCCGCAGCTAACTCGCGCGGACTGCTGGGCGAACGCACCACGAGATATGCGTGTGGCGACGGCGATTGCTCGAACTGGAGAAACACCGCCGGCGCCTGGTCTTCGGTGGCGCTGAGGTATTTCCCATCCTCGACAACTCCCGCCACCCGCACCAGCGCTCCGTCCTGTAACTTGAAGTGCCGGCCGATGGCGTGTTCGATGGAGCCGAATAGCTTGACAGCGAAGGTGCGATTCACGACCGCAACCGGCGGCACACTCTTGTCGTCGTGCCAGGTGAAGTCGTGTCCCGCCAACAGGCGGGTCCCGGCAGCCGCGAAGTAACCGGGCGAGACCTCGTAGCGGAATGGCGCGGCCGCGACGTTCGCTAGGCTGAGATCCGTGGCTTCCATTTTGAATGTATTGGTCCGGCTGCCCGCGCCGTAGACCAGAGGCGGATAGTTGTTGACCAGCCCGACGCGCTCGACGCCGGGCAAAACTCTTACCGCATCGAGCATGCGCTTCTGCATGTCAGGCACTTGATCGCCGGTGTATCCGGCCGCGGTCAGCCCCACGCTCACCAGCACCGTGTTCCGCGGTTGAAATCCGAAGTCCGCGGTCAAGGTCCGCGTCAAGCCTCGCACCGCCACCAGCGAAGACGTGACCAGGACCGCACAAACTGCGATCTGGAACGCGAGCAGCGCGTCGCGAACCGTGATCCGGCGGCCGATGCGGGCGCCGGGCCCGGCTTTGACGATCTGGTAGGGATCCGTTCGGAGGACCTGGCGCACCGGGACGATCCCAAACAACAACCCGCTGACCAACGCCAAGGCCAGAGCCACGAGGTAAACGGCCGCGTCCGGAGCTACCGGCACGTGCACGGGCGCGGTTGGAAACGGTTGCCACACGCTGAGGCGGCGCAACAGCGCCACGCTCACCAACAATCCGACGGCGCCGCCGGCCAGCGAAATGAGCACGGCTTCAGTGAGCAACTGGCGGAGAATACGCGGACGGGTGGCCCCCAGCGCCAGCCGCAGCGCCACCTCGCGGGAGCGGTCGGCGGCATGCGCGGCGAACAGACCGCCCAGGTTGGCGCACGCAGCGATCAGAATCAGGCCGGCAAGCGCCATCAAGCCCGCCACGAAGGCCCGTATCGGCGGGCCAAGCGAGGCGAGGGCCACCGGCCCCAGCGTGGAACTGCGCAGCCCGACCTGCTTGGGATACGTTTTGCGGAGATACGACGCGACCGAGTTCATATCGGCCACCGCCTGGGCGAGCGTGACACCCGGCTTCAGGTGTCCGAACTCCTGGAAGAGGCCGCCCTCGGTCGCGCGCGTGTCGAGCACGGATGCCCCATCCACCTGCTCCTGATTGACGATGGGCATGAAGAAATCGGCGGAGACAAACAGAAGCGTCCCCTGGAACCCCTTGGGCGCCACGCCCACGATTGTGAAGGGGTGCTTGTTGATGCGAACCACCCGCCCGACAGCGGCGCGGTCGCTTTCGAACCGATTGCGCCAGTAGTCGTAGTTCAGGACGACATACGGAGCGCTGTTGGGGCCGTGTTCGTCAGAGCTGTGATAGAAGCGGCCGAGGTGCGGCTGAGTGCGGAGCACGTCGAAGTAATTTCCAGTAGTTGCGAAGCCGGTTGCCGCGGCCGGATCGTTGCCGGTATCCAGTGTAACAAAGGCGAATTTCCAGGCCGCCCAGCCGTCAAAACTGCGGTTGCGGTCGCGCAGGTCCAGATAGTTGGGATACGACTGCCAGGGCGAGCCGTCGCCATACTCGGTGCCGTAGAGCGTCTCGGGCTGCGGCACTTTCAGAGGCCGCAGGATCAAGCCGTTCAGCACTCCAAACACCACCGCGTTGGCGCCGATGGCCAGCGCCAGGGTCAGGATGGCCACTGTCGTAAAACCGGGAGCCTTCGCCAGCACGCGAAGTCCGTGGCGGATATCGCGAACCGTGTTATCGATCAGGTTGACGCCGCGCGCGTCGCGGCACTCCTCTTTGTGCTGCGCGAGGCCGTCCATCGACCGCAACGCGGCGCGCCGCGCGGCGTGGGGTGTCATCCCACGCGCCATGAACTGCTCGGTCTTCCGCTCGACGTGGTAGGCGATTTCCTCGTCGAGTTCAAGCTCGACGCGCTGTCGCTGGAAGAGCGAGCGGAAGCGTAGGGGCA
>Ga0335071_10006478_pt1 | contig 12072 bp, 6 predicted proteins | sample Lox_Sample_15_FD_206724 | JGI IMG/M metagenome (GOLD analysis project Ga0335071, IMG submission 206724) | Soil microbial communities from Loxahatchee National Wildlife Refuge, Florida, United States - Lox_Sample_1.5 | ecosystem: Environmental > Terrestrial > Soil > Wetlands | place: USA: Florida...
CACGGGCGGGTGCAGGTAGCCAAGCTCCAGATTGGCGATAAAAATTACGCCCATCTGCACCGGGTCAATCGCATAGGCGGCGGCCAGGGGTTTGATCAGCGGCACCACCACCAGAATCGCCGCGAAGATATCCATCAGCGCGCCCACCACCAACAGCGCACCATTCAGCAGCAGCAGGAACAGATATTTCGACTGTACGTGCATCTGCACCCAGTCGATCAGCTTGGACGGAATCTCGGCGTCGATCAGGTAGTTGGTGAAGCCGAGCGCGACTCCCAGGATCAGCAAAATCCCGCCCACGATGGTGGCGCACTCGACGAACATTTCGCGAAAATCGCGGCCCAGCTTCAGATCGCGATAGATGAAGACCTCCACGACGAAGGCGCAAAAGGCCGTCAGCGCCGCGGCTTCCGTCAACGTCCCGAAGCCGCCGAAGATGCCGACGATCATGATGACCGGCAGAGCCAGTTCCCACTTGGCGTACCAGATGGCGCTCGCGGCCTCACGCAAAGAGAACGGCTCGTGCAGGGCATCGCTCTTCAACGCCATTCGAACTCCGACGAAGGCGATGCAGGAGACCATCAACAATTCCGGAAGAATAGCGCCGATGAACAGCCGGTCGACAGGCGTCTGCGAATACACGCAATAAAGGATGGCTGGGACGCTGGTGGGAAACAGGAGCCCGAGCGATCCGGAGGCCGTCAGCAGGCCCATGGAGAATTTCTCCGGATAGCGCGTCTTCACCAGCATCGGAACCAATAGCCCGCCGAGCGAAAGGATGGTGAGGCCGGAGCCGGCAAAAGTAAAGACGGTGCAAATCGCGACCGTCGCGATGGCGAGGCCACCCGGAATCCAGCTGAACAACGCCGTGAAAACGCGTAGCAGCCGCTTCGTCGCGCCGCCCTGCACCATGAAGTATCCGGCCAGCGTGAAAAGTGGAATCGACGGCAGCAGCGGCGAGGCCACCAGCCGGTACATCTCCACGGGCACCGACGCCACCGGCGTCCCCGCGCTCCAAAACAGCAGCAAAGCCAGGCCGCCGAACACCGCGAAGATCGGCAGGCCGAGAACTGTAGCCAATGTGAGCAACGACAGCGACAACCCCAGCACACCCGGTGTTCCTACCGGAATGACATATCCAAGCAACGCCGGAACAGGTAGGCCCAGCGCCGCGACTGCCCGCCCCCTCCAACTTACGCCCGAATGCCACACGGCGCGGATGGCGATGACGGCAAAACCCACCAGCATGATCGCCAGCGCCGTCCACTTCGGCACGCCCGGAAGCAGAACACTTCCTGATTCACGCTCCGTGCGGACGAACACCCAACTCGCCCACGCCAGGCACGACGACACCGCTGCCAGCGCCGTACCCGAAATGACCTTCGCCGGCGCGCGCCACGCCTCCGGCAGGAACGTGCTGGAAGAAAGACCGAGCAGCCGTCCTGACCGCGACGCCAGCATTCCGCCCAGCATCCCAATCCACAGCGTGAGCTGCTGAACGACCACCGCCGACCCGGGAATCCCGTGCCAGCGGAATTGCCGCGAGACCATCTCGATCACCGGCAGCGCGGTCATCAGGGAAAAGGCCAGAACGGAAAAGGAATCTTCGAAAATCTTCAGCGCACTGGCGCGTCCCTTGGTCTCAGGCGCGGGCGCCGGAGTGGCAACGCTCACTGCGCTCCTGCGGCGTGCGCTGGGGGATGCTTCTTGCGATACTCGTCGCGGAGCCGGACCACCTCGTCAAACAGGTCCGCCGGCACCATGCTGCCGCGCAGCTTCGGCCAAATGCTCTCGGAAAGCTGGCGCCATTCGGCCACGACTTTGGCGTCGGCAGGCACCACGTTCAACCCGAACTGCTGCATCAGCGGAATGGAATTGGCCTCGGCTTTGCGAATCTCGTTGCGCAGCGCGACTCCCGCGGTCCGCGCGGACTGCAGCAGCTCCTTCTGCGTCGCCGCCGGAATCTTGTCCCATGCGTCTTTGTCCATCACGGTTGCGCCCACCAGCGGCGCGAACTGGATGTTCAACATGTTCTTCGCGCCGCCGAACCATTGGTCGCTCAACGCCACCAGGGGCGGGGCCTGAAATGCGTCGATCAGGCCCGTTTGCAGGCCAGTAAGAATGTCGGTAGCTGCCAATGAGACAGGACGAAAGCCATGCGCCTTGTAAAGCTCGTACGTGGCCGCGTCGCCCTGCAGCACGCACAACTTCAACCGGCGGATGTCGTCGGGATGCACGGCCGGCTGCTTCGTGAAGAAGTAGATCCAGCCCGCGTCGCCCCAATTCAAGACAACGAAGCCGTGCTGCGCGAGACCCTTTTCCAAACGGTCGGAAATGCGATCGCGCACGTAGTCGAGCTCATCGTAAGAAGACAGCAGCATCGGCACCTGCAGCGCCGCCACCGCCGGATCGATCCCGCTCAAGCCTGCGCCCGAAAGCGCGACGGCCTGCAGTTTCTTGATCCGCAGCTTCTGGACCATCTCGGGCTCGTCGCCCTGCTCCCCGCCCGGATAGATCTTCAGCTCGATTTTGCCGCCTGACGTCTGCTTCCACTCGTCGGCCATGTGCAGCAGGATTTGGTGCCAGCTGGAGCCTTTGGGAACCAGTGTCCCCAATCGAATGATGGTCTGCGCCGGCAGAGCGGCTACTGCGAGAAAGAGCAGGAACCCGACGCGGACCATGCATGCATGGTATCGCAGGAGCATTCGCCGTTTAGGGTTGCGGTTGGGCTGCCAGGTGTTCTTCGAAACTCACGGGCGGATTGTAGTAGAGGATGCGCCCGCAGCTCTCGCACGTCAACAGCGTCTCGCTGTGGCGGAGGTCCTGGAAAAACTGCGGGCGCAGCACAATCTGGCAGCCGGAGCAGCGTCCTTCGACGACTTCCGCTACCGCGTGGCCGTGCCACTTCTTGCGAATCCGCTCGTACTCTTTGTAGACCGGCGGTTTCAGCCCGGACACTAGCCCCTGGCGCTCCGCTTTGAACTGATCCAGTTGCTTCTGGTCGGCGGCCGTGCGCTCGCGCGCTCGCGTCTTCTCCGCCTCCACCTGCTGCTTTTCTTCCTTCAGTGCCACTTCGGCCTTCTTCATGTTCGCTTCCAGCGGCTCGGCTTCCGACATCAGATCCAGGATGCGGTCCTCGGCCTTGCGGATCGCGTCCTCGCAGTAGGTGATCTCGTGCTGGAAGGCGCGGTACTGCTCGTTCGTCTTGGCGCCCAGCATCTGGTCCTTCAGCTTGGAGATCTTCTGGTTCTCCACCTTGATGTCGTCTTCTTTTTGCTTGCGCTCCTTCTGGTTGGCGGTGAGTGCGGCGCGGTCGGCCTCCAGTCGGCGCAGGTGAGAGTCCAGCGCCTTCTCGATCTGAGCGATGTGTTTTGGTAAGGTAGCGACTTCCCGCTCTAGCTCTGCAATCTTCAAATCGACAGATTGCAAGCGGGTGACCTGCTCAATCTCTGCGGTCATCAAGTTCAGATTTTAGCATTTCCGCGCCCCAGAATAGTCGAACCCGGGTGGCGGCCGGAGTTTGTCTTAAGATGAGGGACACATGCGCAAAGGGCGGATGATGCTTTTGCCGGCGGCCTGCCTGGCCTGCGGCGCGATGGCGGGCGATTCGTTGCCGCCGGCTACGCTCACCGTTGGCGCAGCCACCATCGATGTTGTATTCAGTGCCGGCAAAATCGATCTGCCTCGCAATACGGTCCTGGCCTGGATTTCGAACGCGGCCCAAGCGGTCGCGGCTTACTTTGGCCGATTCCCCGTCGAACACGCTCGCGTCGTGGTCCATCCGGCCGAGGGGCGTGCCGGAGTTTTTCACGGAACGACGTACGGCGGGCCGCGCGGAGCGTTCACGCGCATTTCGCTCGGACAATTCACCACTCAACAGCAACTCGACGACGACTGGATGATGACGCACGAGCTGACCCACATGGCGTTCCCCGACCTGGAGGGCGAAAACGGCGAGCATCATTGGATGGAAGAAGGAATGGCGACTTACATCGAGCCGATAGCGCGCGCCCAAGTGGGGCGGCTCAGCCCGGAACGAGTGTGGGGAGACATGGTGCGGGACGTCCCACAAGGATTGCCGCAGGCGGGCGATCGCGGCCTGGACCACACGCCCACCTGGGGACGCACCTATTGGGGCGGCGCGCTGTTCTGGTTGCTGGCGGACGTCCAGATTCGCGAACGGACACACAACCAGAAAGGACTCCCCGACGCGATGCGCGGCATTCTGGAAGCCGGTGGCAACATCCTGGAGGACTGGCCCATCGAGCGCGTAGTGGAAGTGGGCGATCGGGCCACGAGAACCGGAGTGCTCTCCGATCTGTACCGAAACATGAAAGCCACGCCCGTGCACACTGATCTCGCCGATCTGTGGCGCCGGTTGGGCGTACAAGTGGCGAACGGCGCGGTAACCTTCAACAATCCGGCGCCGGAGGCGGACATCCGCAAAGCCATCACCGCGAGGAGTCCGCTGCCTTCGCCGAACTGAGCACCAGTGAGTTGAAGAACAGCTTGAACGCCTGGTAGCTCTGCGCCCGGTATTGCGGGCGCATGCCGAACAGCACGGCGCGCCCCTTGCCCATCGGGATGTCGACCAGCGCCGATTGGCCTTCCAGATACCTCTCGCCCAGCAGCCATCCGGACGCCAGCACGTGATCGTTCGTGTAACGCGCCACAGTGCGGTCACGGCTGCCGGCCGCAAGGGAAAACGCAGGACTATCCTCGCTCCAGATCGCGATGTTGGCCGGCAAGCCGTACGCCAGCGGGCTGTGCGAGTCGAGCGTCACATTCAGCAAAGACCCCGGCGAGTAGAAGTCCCGATTCGAAACGCCCGCCACCACGTTCTTCACCTTCAGCCCAAACGCATCCAGCGCATAGTTGGCCGAACGATTCAGAAACATCAGCGTGCCGCCGGCCTCTGCGAACTCTCGGAGATTGTCGGCGGCTTTCGGACTCAATCCGCCCACGTACTCTCGCGGCATGCTGCCCGGCTCGTAGCCTGTCGAAATCTGCTGCGCCGGCTGATCGGGAAAAACAATGACGTCGTAACGCTGTCGCAGATTCCCCGCGTCGATCCCCGGATTCTGCACGTGCTCGTACGCGAAGCCGAAATTCTCGAGCAGCCAGCGCGTCCAGCCTTCATCCATCGCAGGCACATAGCTCTTGTAGAGCGCGATGCGGGGCCGCGCGAGTTCGCTAACATTGCCCGACGACGGCTTTTGAGGATAGAAATCGCCGGTAGAGGCATCCCGCCAGACGCTCGCGCCGCTCTTCCACACTCGATTTACTTCGCGCCATGTCTCGATGTCGGATGCCGCCTGCCCGCCCGTAGCCGGCCTGGACCCCGCCAATTCGAAGTCAAAGCTCGTGACCCGCTGCGATGGCGCGCGGAATGGCTGCTCCAAAGTATCGGTCGTGACCCCCATCAGCAGCGGCAGCGTCTGGGCCGTTACGTCGTAGGGCCGCTGCGGGGGACCTCCTGGATACAGCCGCAGATCCGGATACTGCTGCCGCTCCAGCAGCGTTTTGGCGTAGCTGCTGTAAGGCTGCTGCATGCGGACGATGTAGCTGCCCGCCGGGTACTGCTTGCCACCCGCCTGAAACGCCGCGCCCGCGCGCTCAATCTCCACTTGGCCGAAGCTCAGCAGCTCCAGCATCTTTCGCGCCGAGCCTGGATCGGCCTGCGCGACCGGAATCACGAATCCATACGGCGAAGTGCGCGCCACTGCCCGCTGCCCGATCTCGTAAAAATTCTTCAGTAGATCGGCCCGCCGCGTCGCCGCCTGATACAACAGGCTCTCAAAAGCGATCAACTGGTAATCGATGATGTCGCGCAGCCGCCACGTCCCACCTTCCCACGGCTCCAGGTAGTTCCAGCTTCGCTCGCGCGGGTTGAAACCCAGCGCCGTGCTTTGAATCTGGTCCGGCCGCACTGTGAGCGGACTCGCCAGCAGCGCGCTCGCCGATTCGCTCAGGATTCGCAGCCCTCCGTGATAGGCCATGTAGTGCCGCGACGGGGTCCAGAAGTCGTACAGAGCGTTGATCGCGACCCCAGTCTTGCCGGCCGCTGTCAGATCGGCCGCTACGCCCGCGCCGATGTAATTGCACTCCTGCGCGATGATCGCATCGATGTTCGGGTCCACCGGATTCATCCACGGCGGCACAAACATGCGCGACGCATACGCACCCTGCTGGTGCACGTCGTAAACGATCTGCGGATGCCAGACATTCTGCAGCGCCCCCGTCAGCCTCGTTTCGGGCTGCGAAAAAATATACCAGTCGCGATTGTTATCGTGGCCAACGTAGTGGTGGTAAAGCTCCGGCGGCGACGTCCCCTCGAACGCCGTATCCAGCGTCTTGCGATACCAGCGTGTCACGATGTCCACGCCGTCGGGATTCTGCGAAGGCACCAGCAGGATGATCACGTTATTCAAAATGTCGCGAAACTTGGGCGTGTCCTGGGTAATCAGGTTATAGGCGAACTGCACCGCGGTATGCGTGGACGCGACTTCAGTCGCGTGAATCGAACAAGTGATCAGCACCACCGTCTTGCCCTCGCCGATCAGCCGTGCCGCTTCTTCGGGCGTCGTCCGGCGTGGATCGGCGAGCCGCGCCTGGATCTCTCGATAACGATCCAGATTGCGCAGCGTCTCGGCGGAACTGATGGTCGCCGCAATGAAAGGGCGCCCTTCGGCGGTCTTCCCCAGCTCCTCCACGCGGATCTTGTCGCTCGTCTTGCCCAGCGCCTGGAAGTACGACACCACTTTGTCCCAGTCCAGCAACTGCCGGTCGACTCCGATCGGATGACCGAAGTGGCTTTCCGGCGTCGGCACTTGGCCAAAAGCACACAGCGGCGCCAGTAGCAAGAGAGCAACGCGGGAATTCATGCCGAGAAGAGCCATTGTAAACCCTGCGAAGTGAGACAATAAAACAAGGGTTTGTGGAACGGGTGGTCGCTCGCTGGGTTGGCTTCGGCCGGCTTGGCGGGAGGAAAGTCCGGTCTCCACAGGGCAGCATGCCGGCTAACGGCCGGGGGGACTCGCTCAAAGCGGATTTCACGGAAAGTGCCACAGAAAATATACCGCCGGTGCGCGGGCGCGAGTCCATGTGCCGGTAAGGGTGAAATGGTGCGGTAAGAGCGCACCGCGGACGGAGCAATTCGTCCGGCAGGGCAAACCCCATGCGGAGCAAGACCAAATAGGGGAGGAGGAGTTGCCCGCTCCGTCCGACTCCCGGGTAGGTCGCTAGAGCCCGGCAGCAATGCCTGGCCCAGAGGAATGATCGCCGCCCTTCGGGGTACAGAAACCGGCTTACAGTTCCACAGGCCCTAATCAGGATTTCGCGGCGGAGCCGCCGCTCGGAGCCGGCGCGAGCCGCACGGTGAAATGGAAAGTACTTCCCAGTCGCTCCGTGCTTTCCACCCAAATCCGCCCGCCCATGATTTTTACCAGGCGGCTGGCGATGGCAAGCCCAAGTCCCGTGCCGCCGAATTTGCGGGTGTAAGAACCGTCCACCTGTGTGAAGGCGTCGAAAATCATGCTTTGCTTTTCCGCTGGAATGCCGATCCCTGTATCCGTTACGGAGAAGTGCAGGCCTTCCGCGGAGTTCTCTACAGCGACTTCGACGTAGCCCGCATTGGTGAACTTCACCGCGTTACCGATCAGATTGATCAGCACCTGCTGGAGCCGGCCGGAGTCGCCCCGCACGGTATCCACGACGTCCGCGCGGACCGCGCAGCGCAAAGCCAGGCCCTTCGCGCCGGCGGCGACCTGCATCCGCTTGACGGTCTCGTCCACGGCTTCGCGCAGAGCAAAGTCCCGCTCTTCCAGATTCAGCTTGCCGGCTTCGATCTTCGAGACATCCAGAATGTCGTTGATGATGGTGAGCAGGGATTCGGCGGAGCTTCGCACCAGCGTCAGGTACTCGCGCTGCTCATCATTCAGTCTGGTGTCCAGAACGACCTCGGTCAATCCGAGCACTCCGTTCATCGGTGTTCGGATCTCGTGACTCATGTTCGCCAGAAACTCGCTCTTGGCCCGGCTGGCTGCCTCGGCAGCCTCTTTGGCCTGAATGAGCTGAGCTTCGGCCTCTTTGCGCTGCGTAATATCCACACCGAAGCCGATGATGTTGGCAACGGCGCCATTCTCGTCTCGCAGCGGGCCGAAGGTGACGTCGACGGCGATCTTGCGCCCGCCTCGGACCCGAACCGTAGCCTCGTACCGGACCACTTCGCCCTGCGCGGCTCTGCCCATCATTTCTCGCAGCCGGGCCTGTTCATAGGCGCTGTGACTCCACCAGTAGGTATCCCACGCCGGCTGGCCGATCACGTCTTCGCCCTTCACGCCGGCGGCTTCGAGCGGAGCGCGATTGGCCTCCAGAATAATGCCGTCCAGGGTGTACAGTCCGACGAAGCCATACAACGAGTCGAGAACGTCCCGGAGCCGCTTTTCACTGGCCGCCAACCGGGCTGCGGCTTCGTAGCGCTCGGTAATGTCGCTGATCGCGCCCAGCACGCGCAGAAAATTCCCCTGTGCGTCGAACACCTGACGGCCTCGCGAAGAGACCCAACGGTAAGTTCCATCCTTGTGCCGAAGGCGTAGTTCATCGCAAAACGTGCTGCGCGCCGGGTCCGAACTGTACTGGACCACGTTCTGGTCCATTCGCGCTTTGTCATCCTGATGGATGCGGTCGAAGAACGAAGATGGATCGTTGGGCAATTCGTGGTCCTGGTATCCCAGGATCTCTTTGAAGCGTGCCGAGAGGTAATACTCGCCGCTGGCTATCTTCCAGTCGAACACTCCGTCGTGCGTGGCTTGTGTCACCAGCGCGTAGCGCTCTTCGCTCTCGCGCAAACCGGCTTCGGCCTTGATTCGCTCCGTCAGGCTGCGCCCGTTCCAAAGCACGTGGGTGCAGTGCCCCTGTTCGTCCACCAACGGCGAGATGGAAGCTTCCACGGCGTCCCGCAGCGAGGACGCCGGGCTCTCATAGTCGACCCTCGTCCGGCTGTCGATGGCCTTTTGGTACAGCGCGCGTCTGCTCTCGATTTGCTCCCCGGTTAGTCCCGTGGCCCGAAGGAGTTCCCGGAAGTCCTGGCCCACGTAGTCGTTCGGGTCCCCGCCCACTTTAGCGTGGAATTGCTCTGCAGTAGCGCGATTCACCGCGGCGGTGACGAACCGCCCGTCTGGTTCCACCCGAAAGAGGACCTGCAGGTCCGTCGTCCCGTTAAAGATCAGCCTCTCACGGGCCTCCCGTTCGCGGAGAGCCGCCTCCGCGAGCTTCCGGTCAGTGATGTCCACGCAGTAACCCACGATTTCCGCCGGATCGTCGGGCGTCTCCTGCAGCACCCAGATCTCGTTGTGCATCCAGCGATACTCGCCGTTCTTGGTCAGGAATCGGTAGTCGTAGGCACTGTTTCCGGACTCCAGCAACAGAGGTAATTCGCCGGAGATGCGCTTCCAATCCTCCGGGTGGACGCGGTGCTTCCAAAGGTCCTTATCCCGAAGGAGCTCCTCCGGCTCGTAGCCCCAGAGAATCCGGGCGCCTTCGGTCATGAAAATCGGACCTTCCGGCCGGAACACAAACATCACCAAGGGCGCACTCCGGACAACCGAGTGCAACTTCTGCAAACTGGTCTGATCGTCGGCGGCGAGCTGTTTGGCGAGCGCAGACAGGTGGGATTCCACGGTACTCACTAGGGACCTTTTCGTGCTAGATCGTCGGGAAGCTAACATTTCTTTAGACTTACGCTGCAGTTTGGGCACCCCGAGCGGCCTTTGTGCGATGTTGGAAGCAGTGTACAACCCCTGGTCGCGCTTCCATACCGCTCTCGACCACGGCGCCCGTCCGCAGGTGACGCGCCTGGGGCTGCTTTACACCCTCGCCACCGTCTTGGTTGCGCTGGCGGCCTTTGCCTCGGCCAACAACCTGCTTTTTCTGATCCTGGCCGTATTGCTGGCTACACTTCTGGTATCCGGCTTTATCAGCCGGCTTTCCCTGGCCGGCCTGGAACTGGATTTTCAAGTCCCCGAGCACATTTGTGCAGGGCGTTCGCTGATGGGCCGAATCGTAATCCGCAACACAAAAAGCCTCATGTCTTCGTTCTCCATTCATCTGGCCGGATCTTCGGACAGCGGCCTGACGACGCCGCTGTACTTTCCCGCGATCCCCGGCGGTGCGCGCATCGAGGCGCCCGTGGAGTTGTTCTTTGCCCATCGCGGCGCCTACCGTAAGAACAGCTTCCGGTTTTCTACTCGCTTTCCCTTCGGATTCGCCGATCGGCGCATCAACGTCCCGCTGCTGCGCGAGATCCTGGTTTACCCTTCGATCGATCCACAGCCCGGCTTCGAGGAGCTTCTGATTTCTCTACAAGGCGAAATATCGTCCTTTTACCGCGGCCAAGGGCACGATTTCTATCGCATCCGGCCCTACGAAGCGCTGGAAAGCGCCCACCACGTGGACTGGAAGGCCACGGCACACACTGGAGACCTGCAAGTGCGCGAGTTTGCCCGCGAACAGGAGCAGGCGGTCGCATTCTTTTTGGACCTCGACGTTCCGCCCGAGCACGAGACCTGGTTTGAGTCAGCCATCGACCGGTGCGCGTTTCTGGCCTGGAATCTGTCCCAGCGCGGGTCGAAGCTTCGCTTTTGCACGCAGGAAGTAGACTGGCAGCTCCCCGAAGAGGCCGACGTTTACACGATCTTGAAGTACCTGGCCGTGGTGTCGCCCCGTCCCGGAAAACCGCTGGCGGCCGCGCAAGACCGCAATGTCTTTCAGATTGTCTTTAGTACGTCGCCAGAACGGCTCTCGGAGGCGGGTTGGATATTGGGCGGAACCAATACGCGATTGCTTGCGCCGGCCGCCGAGCAGCCTTCCCTGCCCTAGAAGATCAGCTTCAGCCCGAATTGAATCTGCCGGGACGTGGTTGCAGTGCTGGTGATCAAGCCGGCTGAAGAGCTGATGTTGGTACCCGAAAACACAATTGCATTCGGAGTACCGAGGTTGGTGTGGTTCAGGGCATTGAAAAACTCGGAGCGAAACTGCAGATGGAAGCGTTCCGAAATTGCGGTGTCTTTGAAAAGGGAGACGTCCAGAGCCGCCAAACCAGGTCCACTGAACACACTGCGGCCCAGCGCTCCATAGGTGCCGGCGGCAGGTCGGACGAACGCGTTCGGGTTATACCACTCGTTCGCACTTCCCACGATGATGGGACCCGAAAACGAGAGATTCGGCGTGGGCCGGTCGGGATTGCGCGTGTCGCCGTCGCCTGACCGGTTGGCGCCGATCTGAGGCGTAAATGGAAACCCGCTCAATAACGTTGTGATGGCGTTGAACTGCCAGCCGCCGACCACTTTGCCCTCGAAGCCGCCGGCGCTCGCCAACCAGCGTTTGCCGCGGCCGAAGGGCAGCTCGTAGCTGCCGGAGATGCTGGCCTGATGGGCAGCGTTGAGCGCCGAAGGGCCCCAGTCGCGCCGAAGATTGTTGCGGTCCATCACCATTTGCGCCTGGTTGTTTGCCTGGGCGCCGGTGAGTCCCGAATTCATGTCCATGCTTTTCGACCAGGTGTAATTGCCGCGAAACTGCAGTCCGTGGCTGAAGCGGTGCGAGACGTCCACTTGCAGTGCGTTGTAGCTGCTATTGCCCTCCGTATACCAGAAGAATCCGGCGCCCAGCTTCGGATTCAGCCGCCCGCCGACCGGGATGTACTGATAGCCTTGCGCCACAGTGCTGGTGAACGAGCCATTGCCACCGGCGAGACAGCCCGCGGCGTTAGAACAAACCGCCGCCGGAATGGTATTCGGGTCGATACTCAGAAGGCCATGGTAACCGAAGGATCCGACATAGCCGAGGCGCAGCACCGTGTTGGCGCTGAGCTGCTGCTCGATGGTGAAGTTCCATTCCTGAACCGTCGGCGTCTTGGCGTCGGACTGCACGCCCTGCGGGGCGAAAGTGGACACCGGCGGCACGACGCCGGGCGTAAAAGGCAGAATTGCAGGCAACAAGCCGCTGGTGTAGGAGACGTTGCTGTTGTACGGCTGAACGGAGTTTAGCAGGAAGCTGAGGTCGTCGATCAGCGAG
>Ga0335071_10006479_pt1 | contig 12072 bp, 9 predicted proteins | sample Lox_Sample_15_FD_206724 | JGI IMG/M metagenome (GOLD analysis project Ga0335071, IMG submission 206724) | Soil microbial communities from Loxahatchee National Wildlife Refuge, Florida, United States - Lox_Sample_1.5 | ecosystem: Environmental > Terrestrial > Soil > Wetlands | place: USA: Florida...
TGCCGGGGCCGCCCCCGCCGCCCTGGCGGGCGCGGGGGCGGGGGGGGGCCCCGGCCGCCCCCGTCGCCGGCGCGACCGAGTTGGCGTCGAGGTAGAGCGGGCGGCGCGTGACGCGCCGGGCGGCGTCGGCCACGGCCTCAGCGGCTTCGACCGCGACGGCGGGCGGCACCAGCGACACGACGAGGTCGGCGGTCGACAGCGCCTCGTCGAGCGACGGCAGATCGGTGATGCCGGCGGCCTCGGCGGCGTCACGACAGACCAGGCTGGGCCCCCAGAGGTGGGTGCAGGCGCGCCAGCCGGCGGCCACGAACACCCGGGCGACGGCGCAGCCCATCTCGCCCGGATACAGGATGGCGACGCTACGCTCCATGACCGGACCATCGTCGCGAGAGGTCGCGCACGGTCTGCACCACCACCGGTCGCGACACGTTCTTCAGGCGCACGAGCGACGGGAGCGGGTCGGACGGCGAGAAGTAGGGGAGCACCTGCGGGTGGCACACATCGCGCAGCCACCCCCCCAGCGTCAGGCGGCCCTGGCGTCGCAGCTCGAGAAAGGCGAGGAAGTCGTCGAACGGGTACCACAGGCGCAGGCCCGTCCGGTAGCGCACGTCGCCGATCGCGGGCTGTGGCAGGCCGGCGAGACGCCGGTACACGTAGAGGCCCAGGTCGAGGCCGCTTGCCACCAGAAGGGCGTTTGCGGCCGTGAACCGCGCGTTGCATTCGATGAGCTTGAGCTGCCCGTCGCGCTGATCGCGCTTGAACTCGACGTTGGCCACGCCCCTGAGCCCCGCGTGCCGAAAGAGCCGCAGGCCGAGGTCGCGCACCTCGGGGTTCCAGTCGGTGATGTGGTAGCAGCCGAAGCCCTCACGCTCCGGGTACCGCCTGATGATGCGCTTGGTGAAGTGGAACTGCGGCTCGCCGGCCTCGTCGAGGTACGTGTAGTAGCTGCAGAGCAGGTCGTCGGGCCCGGGTATGACCTCGAGCAGCACGACCCCGATGCTCTCGGCCTGGCAGCGACGGAACGTCGCGAGCAGCTCGTCGAAGTCGTCGACCATGAAGTACTTGCCCGGGAAGACCCGCTTGAAGGCGTGAGCGAGCAGCGGCTTGACCATCAGCGGGTAGACGTACTCGTCGCGGGCGGCGAGCAGCTGCTCCTCAGTGTCGGCCGGCCAGAACCGCGGCGTCGGCACGCCGGCCGCGGCGGCGGCCCGGTAGGTGGCGAGCTTGTCGAGCATCGCGCGCTGGGCGCCGGGCTCGCAGACGTCGAGCAGGTAGTCGGCCGCAAGCTCGTCGCGCTGGTCGAGCAGGAACTGGACGCCGTCGTCGTTGCAGGCCAGCAGCACGGCGCCGTGCAGGGCCGACGACCCCGGCCCGAGCAGGCACTCGCGCCACGCCTGGACGGCCGGCCCCGGACCGTCGGCCGGCAGGCGCTGCGCGTACCGCGAATAGGCGGGCGCGGCGCTCGCCCGGCAGAGCAGCCGCACGTCGACGCCGTCTCTGGCGAGGCTCCTGATCACCGACACCGCGGTGACCATGTTGGCGCCCACCAGGATCGCGGGCGGCTGCCTCATGGGCGCGCCTCGACGAGGCGCTGCAGGATCAGCGTGGCCACCGGCACCCGGCCCTCACGCTTGAAATAGTGGTAGTAGTGGCCCGGCGCCGTGTTCACCTCGATGACGACGCCGCCGGCGCGGTCGAGCGCCAGACCGGGGTCGGGCGTGATGACGTCGACACCCGTCAGGCGAGCACCGACCGCGGCGGAGGCCGCGACGCCCGTCGCGACCACGTCGGGGCCGAGCGTCTCGGCGACCGAGACGTTGTCTTCGCGGCGGTTGTCATTGACGACGTTCTTGAGCCGCACGGTCTCACCCGGCGCCGGCACGCTGCGCAGCGTGAGACCGCGGGCCCGCAGCGTGTGCCGCAGCTCCTGATCGACACCGACGAGCGACTGGCAGGCGGCGATCCCCGCCGCCAGGCGCCGCTCGTTCTCGCGGGCGATCAGCTCCTCGATCGTCGCCCGGCCGTCGCCCTGGACGGTGGGTGGCTCGCGCCGCACGGCGTCGAGCAGCTCGCCGTCGAAGTAGAGCAGGCGGTAGACGCCTCCGTCGACGAGTTCCTCGATGAGCAACTGCCGGTCGAACGCGCCGCCGTACGCCATGGCCCGGGCCAGGTCGAACCAGGTCGAGACGGCCGTGGTCACGCCGATGGCACCGGATGCCCTCGCCGGCTTGACGACGCAGGGCCGCCCGAGCGAGCGTACGAACGCCCAGGCTGGCGCGAGGTCGTGGGCGTCGACCAGGACGTGCCGCGGCACGGGAATGCCGCGCTCGGCCAGCAGGCGGTAGACGAGCGGCTTGTCTTCGGCCACGGCAGCGGTCAGGGGATCGTCGAGCGAGGTGAGGTTGCGGCGCGCCCGCACGACCACGTCGCCGGCACGCACCTCGACGAGCTGACCGTCGAGCTCGGTGAAGGAGCCGCCGACCGCCTCGGCAGCCTCGCGCCAGACGTCGAGGTAGAAGGCGGCGCGGCGGGCGCCGACCTCGCGCTTGGCGGCGCTCGCATGGTAGCGACGCCGGCGGACCTTGTGCGAAAGCGATACCGCCGTCAGCAGTCGCCGCGTGAGCGTATCGAGCACGAACGACCCCTCCAGCGTGGCGTACCAGGCACCCGGCCCGGAGACGCGGGAGCTCCCTATCCCGGCGATGGTACCAAACATCGCGCTACGTTTGCGCGTGCGCTGAGCGGCCATGTACGGTAGGGACGGTCCGGCGGGAACGCCGGCGCCGCGCTTGCCACACGATCGGTCCGACCCGTCGACGAGCCGCCGATGGGTTCGAGAGGGGGCTACTGTGACGAAGCAGACGGAGCGCACCCCGGGGGCACCACCCGTCCCGAACAAGCCCAAGTCGGCCGAGATCAACCCCGGACCCGGCTTTCGCATACGCCTGTCGTTCGAGCGCGCCGACCCCGACTTCATGCAGCGCTTCGCGCAGTTCGATTCGCCCGACGTCTCCGACCAGCTCAACCGACTCTACGCCCTGTCGCCGGCGATCCGCTGCCTCACCGACCCTGCCCATCGGTTGATCGGACCCGCGCTCACCGTGCGCGTCTACCCGGGCGACAACCTCATGGTCCACAAGGCGCTCGACGTCGCCCAGCCGGGCGACGTGGTCGTGGTCGACGCGGGCGGGTCGCGCATGAACGCGGCGCTCGGCAGCCTGATCTCGACCAAGGCCCACCATCGCGGCATCGCCGGTTTCGTGGTCGACGGCTACGTGCGCGACCTCCCCGAGATCATGCCGCTCGACTTTCCGGTCTTCGCCCGCGGCACCACGCCGATCGGGCCCCTGCACCGCGGACCCGGCGAGATCAACTACCCGATCTGCTGCGGCGGCGTCGTCGTGAACCCCGGCGACATCGTGATGGCCGATTCGTTCGGCGCCGTCATCGTGCCGCGGGCAAGCGCCGAGGAGATCCTCGAGCGGCTGCTCGCCTATGCGGCCAGCAACGCGGCCTACTTCGCCGGCGTCAAGCGCGGCGTCTTCTCGAACGCCTGGGTCGACGACGTGCTGGCCGCGAGCGACTGCATCATCGAGCCCTAGCGGAGGGACCGCGCGACGGGGCCGCGCGGCGCGCTCAGGCCATGCCGGGCCGAGACGGCGCGCCGGCCGGCCGGCGGGCCGTCTCGACGGCGCGCTCGAAGCCGGCGCAGACGACGTCGGGCAGGTGCGTCGCCGCCACATAGGCGCGACAGCGGGCCGCCGTGGCGGCCCGCTCTTCGTCGTCTTCCACGAGCCGCTGCACGGCCGCCGCCATCTCTCCCAGATCGCCCCGCGCACACACGCCGAGGTGATCGTCGGTAAGGAGGCCGCTGGGGTCCACGCTCAGGGTGACCGCCGGCCTGCCGAGCGACCAGCCTTCGAGCATGACGTTCGAGAAGCCCTCTGACGGCGACGTGTTGATCACCAGGCGATGCCGGGCGATCTGGGCCTGTGTCTCGTCGTGCGACAGCGAGCCGACCACGTCGACGTTGGCGAGCCGCAGCAGCGAATCGATCGCGGCGGCCTGCGACGTCGACTTGAGCGTCCCGGCAACGGTGAACGTGACGCCGGGCAGTCGAGCGGCCAGCTCGACCAGCGCTTCGAGCCCCTTCGACCGCCGGCCCTCGATGACGTTGCCCGCCCAGATCACGTCGCGCTCGGCGGCGGCGTGCAGCAGCGCCTCGGCAGGGGGCAGGACGATGTTCGGGATGGTCACGCCGCGCAGCCCCAGCGCGGCGCAGGACGCCGCCTGCTCGCGGTTCTGCACGGCCACCCAGCTCGCGTTGGGCAGGGCCCAGCGCCGGTAAACGGAGTGGCCCAGACGCGCGGCCAGCGGTGAGAGCGGCGAGCCGCTCAGTCCGAACAGGACGGCGCTCGTCGAGGGGTACAGGTCGCGGTCGCTCGCCAGGCCCAGCACGGACACCGCGCGCCGGTCCAGGGCGGCACGCACGACGAAGGGCGTGTAGAACCCCGCGCCGCGCGCGTAGTACGCATCGGCGCGCTCGGCCCGCAGCAGCCGGTACAGGTGGGGGTAGCGGTAGGTCACGGCCCGCACGAAGCGCCTGCCCTGCGCCGGGTCCCAGCCCGACCGCACGAGCACGCCGTGCATCAGGCGATCGGCGCCGGCGAGACCGGTGACGACGTAGGTCACGTCGTGCCCGCGCCCGGCCAGCTCGCGTGCGAGCAGGGCGCTCTGGCGTTCGGAGCCGCCGACCGAGCCGCCGGAGAAGCCGGCCGCCGAGTGACCGACAAGACAGACCTTCATGCGGCCCCTCCGCCGCACCCCGGCAGCGCCGCGGTCACCACGGCGTCTCCGCATGACGCGCAGCCCACGACGCCAGGTTCAGCACCACCCAGAGAGCGACGGCGCAGTTGCGGTCACCGGGATCGGCGGCGAGCAGCCGCGCGACGCCGCGCTCGTCGAGCAGGCCCGGCGGCGCGGCCCGCAGACGCTCCTCGACGACGTCGCGCAGCGGGCCCCACATCCACTTGAGCGGCACGCCGAAGCCCTTCTTCGGCCTGCTCAGAACCGCGGGGGGCACCCCCGGGACGTAGCGCCGCATCGCATCGCGCAGCAGCGCCTTCGTCTCGCCGCCGCGCAGCTTGTACTCGACCGGGAGACCGTTGACCCAGTCGGCGAGGTGGTGGTCGAGGAGCGGCGCGCGCGCCTCGAGGGACACGGCCATCGAGCACCGGTCGACCTTGGCGAGGATGTCGTCGACGAGGTAGTTCCGCTGGTCGAGGAGCTGCCGGTCGGCCACCGTCGCTCCGGCGGGCAGGGTGGGCACCGTGCGGGAGCCCGAGTGAGACTCGGCGAGGAACCCCCTGAACCGCCGGTCGAGGGCGCCCAGGATCCAGGGCATCCTCGGACCCAGCATGGGAGCCCCGACACGGTCCTCGGGCGGCACGGCGAGCATCCGCACGAAGCGTCCACCGCGGGCGCCCCTGCGCACGGCCGCCGTGCCGACCGCCCTGCCGACCCGCTGCAGCGCCCAGGGGACGCGGTCGATGCGCTGGTAGCGCCTGAACGTCCGGTACTGCGAGTAGCCGGCGAACAGCTCGTCGCCCCCGTCGCCGCTCAGGGCGACCGTCACGCGGCGCCTGGCCAGGCGACTCACCAGGAACATCGGTATCGCGGAGCTGTCCGCGTACGGTTCGTCGAACATGTCGAGCACCTGCGTGACGAGCTGTGCGTCGTCGGCCGTGTGGATCAGCTCGTGGTGCTCGGTGCCGAGCAGGCGCGCGGCCTCGCGAGCATAGGGGACGTCGCTCGCGGCCTCGGACTCGAAGCCGATCGAGAACGTCTCGAGGTCCTTCACGCCGCACATCCGCATGAGGGCGACGACGCAGGTCGAGTCGACCCCGCCGCTCAGGAAGGCGCCCAGCGGCACGTCGCTGCGCAGGCGTATCCTCACGCTCTCCTCGAGGCGCTCGACGAGCTCGCTGCAGGCCTGGTCGTAGGTGGGCATGGGGTCGAGCGGCACCGCGCGGGGCAGCCAGTACTGCCGGCGCTCGACGGCGGCGTCGGCCCGCCAGACCTCGACCGTGCCGGGCAGGACCTTGCGGATGCCGGCATAGGCGGTACGTTCCCCCGCGATGTACCCCAGGTGGAGGTACGCGTCCAGCCCGTCGGCGTCCCAGCCGGCGTTCGCCCAGGGGAGCGTGAGCAGCGCCTTCATCTCGGACGCGAAGGCCAGCCGCCCGGCCGACTCGGCCACGTAGAGCGGCTTCTTGCCGAAACGATCGCGAGCCAGCAGGAGGCTGCGCCGGGCCTTGTCCCAGATCGCAAAGGCGAACATGCCGCGCAGCTCGTCGACGAGGTCGGGGCCATGCTCCTCGTAGGCGTGCACCAGGACCTCGGTGTCGCTGTGCGTCCTGAACCGGTGGCCCCTGGCGACCAGGTCGCGCCGCAGGTCCTCGAAGTTGTAGATCTCGCCGTTGAACACGACCCAGACCGACTCGTCCTCGTTGGCCAGGGGCTGGCCGCCTTCGACGAGGTCGATGATGCTGAGCCGGCGGTGGCCGAGCGCGACGTCGCCGTCGATCAGGACGCCGTCGTCGTCGGGCCCGCGATGCTCGATCGTGGCGATCATGGCGCGCACGAGACCTTCGGAGGCCGGCTCTCCGTCGCGATTCACGAAGCCCGCGATGCCGCACACGCTACCAGGCCCCCTTCGCCGTCGGCCCGGCGTCCGGGTCGCCGGTCGGCCGGCGGCCGCGCCACGGCCGGCGGCGCGACCGCTGGGCGACGAGATCCGACAGAAAGCGGGCGAGCCGCGGAGCGTGGTGACGGTAGTCGAGCTCGTGCTCGGCGACGCGCCTGCCTTCCGCGCCCACCTGGGCCGCACCGGTGTGGTCCTCGAGCGCGTCGCGCAGACGCGCGACGAACACGTCGTCGGCGTCGGCGTCGAACAGGTAGGCGCTGACACCGTCCTCGACGTAGCGCGAGACGTCTCCTACGGCGCTCACCACCAGAGGCCGCCCCATGGCCAGGTACTCGCCCATCTTGTTGGGCAGCCCCGCCGTCGAGAACAGGCCGCGCGCCCGTGGCAGCACGAACACGTCGGCGCTCGCATACACGTCGGGCAGCCGGTCGCGCTCGACCGCTCCGGTGAACGTCACGTGCTCGTGGAGACCGAGCGCAGCGACGAGCTCATGAGCCTGCGCGACCCTGTCCGGCGGCCCGTCGCCGACCACGACGAGCCGGGCGCCGGGCACGTGCTCGCGCACCGCGGCGAACCCCCTCACCACGCGCTCCACCTCGGGGAGACGCCCCAGAGCCCCGCAGTACAGGACCCGCGGACCGCCCGGGCGGCGCTCGGGAGCCGGTCTGAACAGATCGCTGTCGACCATGACGGGCACGAGCAGCGTGCGAGGCGAGAGGGCATGCGCGCGGACGTATCCGGCCAGGAAGGTGGAGATGGGGATCACGCCGTCGAAGAGCGGATAGACGAGCGCGCGCCGCACCCAGCGCTGCAGGGCGCCCCCCTCGCCGATCCGGCCGACCAGCGGGAACTCGCAGACGTCGAGCAAGGTCACGGCCCCGCAGGCCCGCGCCACCAGCGCGAGGCACGTCATCCAGCACGACGACTCGGAGTAGACGATCACGGCGCCGGGCTCGGCCGCGCCGTCGCTCAGGCCGCGCGTGAGCGACACCAGCCTGGCCGCGAGCCGCACGCTCAGGAGACGGCGCCGCAGGAACGAGTCGGGACGCGTGCGCGTGCCGCAGGCGTACTCGTAGGGGACGCCATCGTACACACCGGCGGCGGGCTCCGTGGCCGCCGGGCTCTTGCCGGACGGCAGCAGCAGGCTGACGACGAGCGGCTCGAAGCCGGCGGCCTGCAACGCCTTGGCATACAGGTGCGCGCGCGCCGCCGCCCCCTGGCCGTAGGGGTAGCCGAAGCTCGTGCCGGCGACCATCACCTTCACGACGCGACCGGCTCCCCTGTCGCCGACGGCGGGCGTCGCGGCGCCGCTACGAGCGGCGCCACTGCTCGAGGTGGCCGAGCACCGTCTTGGCGATCGCGCTCGAGACGTCGGGCGCCAGGTATTCGGGCGGCGGCGACCACGACGCCGGCAACGTCGTGACCGCGCGCACGCAGCGCAGCACCGTGTCCGGATCGACCCCGGCCAGCATGTTGCTGCCGCACTCGATCGTCTCGGGCCGCTCGGTCACGTCGCGCACGGTCACGGTCGGCACGTGGAACAGGCAGCATTCTTCCTGCACGGTGCCGCTGTCGGAGAGCGTGCAGAGGGCGTTCTGCTCGAGGGCGACGAAGTCGAACAGGCCGAGCGGCTCGAGGAACCGCACCCGCCGCTCGCTCACCTCGACGCCGAACTGTCGCATCTTCTGCTGCGTACGGGGGTGGAGGCTGCAGATCACCGGCAGGTCGTACTCGCGGCTGACCTGCTCGAGCGCGCTCGCCAGGCCCCGCAGGCGGTCGTCCAGGTCGACGTTCTCGGCGCGGTGCATGGTCGCCAGAAAGTACCGGCGGCGCTCGACGCCGAGCCGCTCGAAGACCGGCGCGGCGTCGATCTGGGGCGCGTAGTGGCGGAGGACCTCGTTGATCGGGTTACCGGTCACGAAGATGCGCTCGCCGGGCACGCCCTCGCGCAGCAGGTTCTCCTTGCTGCGCTGTGTGTAGGGCATGAGCACCGTGCTGGAGTGGTCGATCACGCGACGATTGACCTCTTCGGGCACGCGATCGTCGTAGCAGCGGTTGCCGGCCTCCATGTGGAACACGGGGATACCCATGCGCTTGGCGAGCACGGCGCACAGGCCGCTGTTCGTGTCGCCGAGCACGAGCAGGGCGTCGGGCGCTTCGTCGCGCAGCACCGCGTCCATGGCGGCCAGCATGCGCCCCACCTGCTCGCCGAAGCTGTCGCCGCTGATGCCGAGCTCGCGGTCGGGCGCGCGCACGCCGAGCTCGCTGAAGAACACGTCCTTGAGCGTCGGCGTGAAGTTCTGGCCGGTGTGCACGAGGACGTGCTCGCACAGCCCGTCGAGCTTGTCGATGACGCGGCTCAGGCGAATGATCTCGGGCCGCGTCCCGAGCACGGTGAGGACTTTCACCGCAGCAGCTCCGCCTCGTCCGGAGAGCTCTCATCGAGGGTGAGCCGGTGGTCGACGAGCAGCCGGTCGAGCGCCGCCCGGTCCATCACGTCGTCGGCCGAGCTGTACTCGTGGTCGAGCGCCGCGGTCACGGCCTGCTCGTCGCGCAGCTCGAGCAGCATGGGCAGGATCGCGAAGTAGCGCTCGCGGTCGACCGTGCGGTGGCACTCCTCCTCGGAGACGAGGATCTCGTGCACCTTCTCGCCGGGCCGGATGCCGGTGACCTCGGTGGCGATCGGCCGGCTGCCGATCAGGCTCGCGGCGATGTCGACGACCCGGGCGGCCGGCACCCGCGGGATGTAGGTCTCGCCGCGCCGCGCTTCGGACAGCGCCGCGAACACCGTGTCGACCGCCTGGTCGAGGCTGAGCAGGAAACGGGTCATGTCGGTCGTGGTGATCGTCACCGGTCCGCCGGCGCGGATCTGCTCGTGGAACAGCGGGATGACCGAGCCGCGCGACGCCAGCACGTTGCCGTACCGCACGCAGACGAAGCGCGTGCCGGGGCAGCGCATGTTGGCCTGGATGAAGACGCGCTCCTGGATGGCCTTGGTCATGCCCATGACGTTGACCGGCTTGCAGGCCTTGTCGGTCGAGATGCCGATGACCGTCTCGACCGGCAGCTCGTGCTCCTGGATGGCGCGCACGATGTTCTCGGGGCCGGCGATGTTGGTCGTCACCGCCTCGAACGGGAAGTACTCGCACGTCGGCACCTGCTTGAGCGCGGCGGCGTTGAAGACCACGTCGGCGTCGCGCAGGACCGAGGCGACGCTGTGGAAGTCGCGGACGTCGCCGATGCGAAACTCGAGGAGCTCGCGGAAGTTGTGGTAGATCACCTCGTCGGTGACGACGTGCTGGTGCAGATAGGCCACGCGCATGGCGTGCTGCTTGGCCTCGTCGCGCGAGAACACGATGATCTTGGCGGGCTGGCCCATCTCGCCGGCGAGCAGCCGGCGCACCAGCACCTGCCCCAGCGAGCCGGTGCCGCCCGTGATCAGTACGCGCTTGCCCTTAAGCGGGTTCATGGGCGAGCCTCCACTCGTCGTAGGGGACCGGGTCGGCGGCCACTTCGGCCACCATCTCGGTCCACGAAGGTATGCGGTAGCCGGTCGCCGCGACGAAGCGGGCCGCGCTCAGGCTGCGGTCGCACGGTGGGTCGTCGAACGGCTCGATTTCGATGTCCAGCCCCATCGCCTCCCTCAGCATCGTCAGCAGAGCGTACTTGCTGATCGGGGCGCTGGCTATCTGCACCAGGCCACTCAGCGTAGGCTGCTGCGACAACAGGTCGCCGATGATGCGCGCCAGGACCTGGGTCGGAAAGCCGCTGTACGTCGCGTTCCTGTAGCCCCGCACCCGCCCGCCGCGGTTGCTCAGGAACCACTCGAGCAGGGCGTCCTTCTTCAGGAAGTCGCGACCGAAGATCGAGGTGCGGATCGTGAGGCAGCCGGGCCGGTCGACCTCGCCCAGCAGCTTGCTGCGTCCGTAGAGGTCTTCAGGGTCGGGCAGGTCGTCTTCGGTATAGGAGCCCTTGCGGCCGCTGAACACGCAATCCGTGCTCATGTGCACGAGCCGTGCGCCGTGGCGCACGCAGAGGTCGCCCAGCCGGTGCGGCAGCAGCGAGTTCAGCGTGATGGTGAGGATGGGGTCGGACGCCTCCTTCAACTGCTTGATGATGCCGATGCAGTTGATGACGGCGTCGGGACGCACCCGTTCGACGGCGTCGACGACGGTCTCGAAGCGCAGCGCGTCGACGCCGCCCAGCAGCCGCGAGTCGGGCACCGCCTGGTACTGCGGGAAGGTGCGCCACGGGCCGTCGGCGTCGAGGAACGTACCGGTCGTCTCGTAGCGCCGGCTCAGCACCTCGAACGCCTTGTGGCCGAGCATGCCCTCGCCGCCGAGGATGAGTACCTTCATCAGCCGAGTCCCCCGCAGTCGGTGTCGCGTCGTCGTTTGCTACCGCTATCCGTATCATCCTAGACCATGTGCGGCGGGCCGATGGGCCGATCGCGCCCGTTCGCACACGGCCAGGTCTCCCGAGACCAACCGTATGGTAGAGTTCGTCGGACCAGGGGCGCCAGTCATGGCGAGGGGGGCATGGGGACCACGGCATCACCGACGACGTTCCACGCGTGCGCGGCATGGCCTGCCTCATGAGCGGCACGGCCGCCAAAGACCCGGGGCGCCTGGCCTACCTCGACCTCCTGCGGGTCGCCTGCGTGTTCTACATCGTCGGGTTCTGGCACCTCCAGGACTACACCCACCGACTCATCGCGCGAGGCACGTGGCCCTCAGCTCCCACGATCGTCGTGCTGTCGATCTTCACGGCGGCGTCGGGTTACCTGACCCATCGACGGGGCTGGCCGCCGAGCGTGCGATCCTACGCCGTCCGACGCTTCCTGCGTCTCTATCCCCCGTTCGCACTGGCGGTCCTTGCGTTCTTCCTGACCGGCATGGTCACGAAGCGCGTCGCCCTGACGTCCCTGCTGCTCGCGTCGATGCTCCACGGTCCGGCGCCACTCACCATCTGGTTCGTGGTCATGATCATCGACTACGAGGTCGTGTACGTGACGATCGCAGGGCTGCGGCGCTCTCCCGCCCTTTGGGTGGCCCTGGGCGTGCTGGCGGCCGGCCTCGCGTTGCTGTACGGCATCGTCGGCGACGTCGACGCTCGACTGCTGATCTACGCTTGTCCGTTTGCCGCCGGCGTTCTTCTGGCCCGCGGCGGGCGGTGTCGTCGGTTGCTCGTCGCGGCCGCCCTGCTGCTGCCCGTGTCGCTGCTTCTGTTCGGCCGGGACGGCGCCGACCCTCAGGGTTCGTTGCTCAGCGTGCCACTCGCCTTCTCGAGCGGCGTCCTCATCCTCGTCGCGGCGCGGGCATGGTACGGCGATCACGAGTGGCTCGGTGGCCGGCTGGCGTGGCTTG
>Ga0335071_10006480_pt1 | contig 12072 bp, 14 predicted proteins | sample Lox_Sample_15_FD_206724 | JGI IMG/M metagenome (GOLD analysis project Ga0335071, IMG submission 206724) | Soil microbial communities from Loxahatchee National Wildlife Refuge, Florida, United States - Lox_Sample_1.5 | ecosystem: Environmental > Terrestrial > Soil > Wetlands | place: USA...
ACCTGCGCTACGACCAGCTCAAGAAGATCCCGGTCGACGAGTGGTGGGAACGGCGCCGGCGCGCCGGCGTCTCGCCGCGGGTCGAGCGCATGATGCGCGAGTCGCACGAGCAGTACCTCGCCGAGCGGCGCGAGGCCGCCGAGAGCGGCGTGCTCGAGGCCGGCGAGTCGCGTCCCGAGGGGCCCGACCGACCACAGGGCTGACGCTGCGCGCGAGCCGTCAGGCTCCGCCGACGACGGGCCGCCACCACCGACATCGCGACGGGCCGTGCGCCGCGCCGCGCCGCGCGGTCAGGTCACGGCGTGGGCCCCGGCGTCGACGTGCACGATCTCGCCGGTGATCGCCCGCGAGAGGTCCGAGAGCAAGAAGACGGCGGCGTCGGCGACCTCGTCGGCCGTGACGTTGCGCCGCAGCGGTGTGTGGGTCTGGAGCAGCTCGAGCATGCCGGCGAAGTCCTTGACGCTGCGCGCCGCCACGGTGTGGATCGGCCCCGCCGAGACGGCGTTCACCCTGATCTCGGCCGGCCCCAGATCGGCCGCCAGGTAGCGCACGCTCGACTCGAGCGAGGCCTTGGCCGGCCCCATGACGTTGTAGTTGGGGACCACGCGGTGCGACCCGGCATAGGTCATGGTGACGATGGCCCCGCCGCGCGCCATGAGGCGGCGCGCCTCGCGCGCCGCCGCGATCAGGCTGTACGAGCTGATGTCGTTGGCCACGGCGAAGCCCTTGCGCGTGGTCTCGACGAAGCTGCCCTGCAGGTCGTCGGCGGGCGCGTAGGCGATACTGTGCACGAGGCCGTGCAGGACCGGCATCTCGCCGGCCAGCTTCTTCATCGCCCGGCTCACGCCCTCATCGGCGGCCACGTCGCACTCGATCAGCGGCACGTCCGAAGGCGATTGAGCGAAAGCCGGGTCGTTCGGGAGGTCGGCGAGCAGCCGCTCGACCCGCGAGCGCACGCGGCGGGACTGGTAGGTGATCGCCAAGCGGCCGCCCTGGGCGAGCACCGCGCGTGCCACCGCCCAGGCGATGCTGCGCCGGTTGGCGACGCCCATGACCACCACGTTCTTGCCCTCGAGAAGTCCCGGCATGGGCGACTTATACACTGGCGGGCGAGATCTACGCCAGTTGGGCTCGAGCCGCGGCGGTCAGATGGTGGCTCCCGCCGCCCGGAAGACCGTCCCACCACGCCGGCCCGACGGCGAGCGGAGGACGAAAGGCCGGCGCTACGGCAGATGCACCCCCGCCGCCGCGACGCCGCTCGGCAGGGCCACGACCAGGGCAGGCTGACCGGCGAAGGCGAACTCCGGCGGCGCCGGCGCGAGCGACGTAACGCCCGCGGACGCCTTGACCGGGTCGAGGTAGGCGACCGCCAGCGAACCGGCCTGCGGGGCGCTCTGGATCGACCTGAGCACGAGCGAGAAGGTCGCCGGCACGCTGCCCTTCAGCGTGCGCACGACGGTGTAGCTCTGCTCGGCCCCGCGCAGCGGGCCGACGCGCACGACGGCGACGTCGCGATACGCCGCGGCCTCGTCGGCGATGGCGCCGGCGCCCGAGGCACCCGCCGCGACGCCGTTCGCGCCCGTGGTCGGCGCCGGGACGGTACCCGTTTGCGCACCCGCGGCGGCGTGCGGCGCGGCCGTGCCGGCGCTCTTGGTCGCGCCGCCCGAGGAGCTCGAACCCGACGAATGCGGCAGGACCGCGACGAGGCCGACGACGACGGCGACGGTCAACGCGGCCGCGACGAGGACGGCCGCCAGGCGGCGGCCGCGCAGCGACCGCCGCCAGGCGGCCTCGCCGCGGCCGAAGAAGGGCCACAGCCGTGACCAGCGCGAGGCGTCGGGCTGGGTGTACGACTCGCCGACCGGCGGGATGCTGCGGCGCAGCTCGGCGTCGATCGCGGCGAGGTCGGACTTGAGGTCGGCGAGGCGCTCGCGCAGGCGAGCCGAGTGCGACAGCGCCGCGGCCAGCTCGGGGTCGTCCTCGAGGCCGAGGGCGAAGTCGAGCAGTCGATCGTCGTCGAAGGCGGCTCTCTGGCTGTCGTTGCGATCGCTCAAGGGTCGGGCACCTCAGAAGCCATATCCCCCGAATCGCCGGGGCTAGTCACTTCGGTCCCGTGTGGTCCGGGATCGCCTTCCGAAGCCGTCGTGAGCGACGTCCGCAGGCGGCCCAGGGTCGTGTGCAGCCGCGACTTCACGGTGCCGGTCGGCACGCCCTGGCAGGCGGCTATCTCGTCGAGCGAGAGGTCGGCGAAGAAACGCAGGGCGACGGCCTCGCGAAACTCGGGCGCGAGCGCATGGAGCGCCTCGCGCAGGCGTGGGTCGCCGGCCGGTGGCTCGGGCGCCGGCACCACGTCGGGCGGGGCCGTGTCGGTGAGGCGGCGCACCAGCCGCAAGCGGCTGCGCCGCCTCCGGCCCAGGTCTCGTCCGGTGTTCAGGATCACCTGGTAGAACCAGCCGAGAAACGCCTCTTCCTGCGGCAGCGTGGCCCGGAACACCTTGACGAACACCTCCTGGACGCCGTCGTCGACGTCGTCGCACATGCCCTGCAGGAAGAGGATCTCGCGGGCGCGCGGCGCGTAGCGGCGGAAGAACTCGGTGCGCGCCTCGGGCGTGCCGCGCCGCAATCGTTCTAGCAAGCCGGGGGGCAGGCCTTCGATCCTCGTCCTCCTGACAGGGGAGACGCGACGGCCGCGCGAAGGGTTCGCGGCGCCCGGACGGGCCAAGTATAGTCCGGCGGCTCCGGCCGGCGAGGCGCTCTACTCGAAGCCGAGCAGGACCACCTCTTCTTCGAGGCGCACGCCCGAGCGCTCGAAGACGCGGCGGCGCACCTCGGCGGCCACGAGGCGGATGTCGTCGGCGCCGGCGCCCGGGTGCGCGACGATGAAGTTGGCGTGGGCGCTGCTCACCTCGGCCTTGCCCATGCGCAGGCCTTTGAGACCGGCCTCGTCGATCAGCCTGGCGGCCGGCAGGTCGCGCGAAGGGTTCTTGAAATAGCTGCCGCACGAGGCGTAGTCGAGCGGGTGCTTGCCGCGCCGCAGCTCGGCGTCGCGCGCGATCTCGGCGAGGAGCTCGTTGGATCTGCCGGCCTGCAGCGCGAAGGTGGCCTCGAGGACCACCGCCTGGTGGTCGCCCTTGAGCCCGCTCGTGCGGTAGCCGAGCGCGAGGTCGGCCGGGCCGGCCTGGTGCTCGCGGTCGCCGGCGAGCACGCGCACGCGCACGATGGCGTCGCCGACCGCGCGCCCGTAGGCCCCGGCGTTGCCGACCACGGCGCCGCCGATCGAGCCGGGGATGTTGCCCGCGAACTCGAGGCCGGCGAGACCCTGCTGGGCGAGGTCGGTCACGACCTCGGGCAGCACCGCGCCGGCTCCCGCGGTGAGCACCTCGCCGTCGAGGACGGTGGCGGCGTTGCGGGCAAGCACGACGAGGCCGGGGATGCCGCGGTCGCTGACCAGCACGTTGGTGGCGCGGCCGAGGACGGTGACGGGCAGGCCGAGCTCATGGCCGACGACCACCGCGTGGCGCAGGTCTTCGGTGCGCAGGGCGGTGTACAGGTATTCGGCCGGGCCGCCGACCCGGTAGGCGCAGTGCGGCCCGATCGGCACGGCGCGCTGGAGACCGGGCAACTCCCGCTCGAGGACCACGCCGGCGCGGGCTATGAGGTTGTCGTCCATCCGCCCCTTCGAACGCCCTTCCTTGCCCGCCGATTATGACATTCCCGGCCCCGGCGCTGCAGGCGGCCGCCGACGCCACGCTTGACCGCGCTTCGTTGGGGAGATAAGGTTCCCAACTCTGTAGGAAAGGAGGGGAAAAGCCGTGCACGTCTCGACACGCTGCCGGTACGCCATCAAGGCCCTGGTGCGCCTGGCGCTGTCGTACGGCGGGCCGCCGGTGCAATCGCGCGACATCGCGGCCTTCGGCGCCATCCCCGTGAAGTACCTCGAACAGGTGATGCACGACCTGCGTCAGGGTGGGCTCGTCACGAGCACGCGCGGCAAGAACGGCGGCTACGTGCTGGCCCGGCCTCCGGAGAGCATCACCTTCGCCGAGGTCCGTGAGATCGTCGACGGACCCTTCGAGAGCGAGCGAATGTCGCGCGCCGGCCAGGCCGATGCCCTCGTGGAACCCGTGTGGCACGAAGTGCGGGAGGCGGTCCGCGAGGTCCTGGCCGGCGCGACCATCGCAGCAAGCGCCGAGCGGGCGCGCTCGATGCAGTCCTACGCCATCTGACAGACCAAGGCATCACGACCTTCAGTGGAGCGACAATGACCGATCTGAAAGAGAGCCAGCCGGGTTTCGAGACGATCGCCCTGCACGGCGGCCAGAAACCCGATCCCGTCACCAACGCGCGCGCCGTCCCCATCTACCAGACGACGTCGTACGTGTTCAACGACGCCGACCACGCGGCGAACCTGTTCGGCCTGCGCGAGTTCGGCAACATCTACACACGGATCATGAACCCCACGAACGACGTCTTCGAGCAGCGCGTCGCGGCGCTCGAAGGCGGTGTCGCCGCCCTGGCCTTCGCGTCGGGCTCGTCCGCCGTCACCTTCTCGATCCTGAACATCGCCGGCGCCGGCGACCACGTGATCAGCGCCAACAGCCTCTACGGCGGCACGTACAACCTCTTCGTCCACACCCTGCCGCGCTTCGGCCTCGACGTCGAGCTCGTCGATCCGGCCGATCCCGAGAACTTCCGGCGCGCGCTCAAGCCGAACACGAAGGCGCTCTACGCTGAGACCGTCGGCAACCCCAAGCTCGACACGCTCGACCTCGACGCGGTGGCGGCCATCGCCCACGAGGCCGGCATCCCTCTGATCGTCGACAACACGATGCCGACACCGTACCTGGTCAGGCCGATCGACCACGGCGCCGACGTCGTCGTGCACTCGGCCACCAAGTTCATCGGCGGGCACGGCACCTCGATCGGCGGCGTGGTCGTCGACGCCGGCCGCTTCGACTGGTCGCAGAACGACAAGTTCCCCGGCCTGGTCGAGCCCGACGCGAGCTACCACGGCCTCAGGTTCCACGAGGCGCTCGGGCCTATCGCCTATATCGTCAAGCTGCGCGTCAGCCTGCTGCGCGACATCGGCGCCGCGCTGTCGCCGTTCAACTCGTTTCTGTTCCTCCAGGGCCTCGAGACCCTGCCGCTGCGCATGGAGCGTCACAGCACGAACGCGCTGGTCGTGGCCGAGTACCTCGAACGGCACGCCAAGGTCGACTGGGTGGTGTACCCCGGCCTCACCTCGCACCCGGCCCACGAGCTCGCCCGCCGCTATCACTACCGCGACCTCTATGGCGCCATCGTCGGCTTCGGTATCAAGGGCGGTCGCGAAGCCGGCCGGCGTTTCGTCGAGAGCACCGAGCTGTTCAGCCACCTGGCCAACATCGGCGACTCCAAGTCGCTCGTCATCCACCCGGCTACGACGACCCACTCGCAGCTCGAGCCCGACGAGCTCCTCGCCACCGGGGTGACCGACGACTTCGTGCGGCTCTCGGTGGGCGTCGAGTCGATCGACGACATCATCGCCGACATCGACCAGGCCCTGGCGCGGTCCTGAGAGCCCGACCTTGCGGGCGGGCGGGCGCCGCTTGGCGCCCGCCCGCCCGAAGCGCGTAGAATCTCACTCGCCATGAAGGAGAGCAGCGACAGCGCGAGCGCGACCGGCGACACCTCGCAGATCGGTGACGTGCCGATCGTCGCAGACCCCGAGGCCGGCTCGGTCGGCCTCGTCACCACGCGCTTCGCGACCGTCGCCACCCCGCCGGGCGTGCTGGCCCTCGAGGGCGGCCAGTCGCTCGGGCCCATCACGGTCGCCTACGAGACCTACGGCACACTGAACGAGCGCCGCGACAACGCCGTGCTCGTCTCGCACGCGCTCTCGGGCGACGCCCACGTCGCCGGTCGCCACAAGCCCAGCGACAAGCGCCTGGGCTGGTGGGACATGCTGGTCGGCCCGGGCAAGGCGCTCGACACCGACCGCTACTTCGTGATCTGCAGCAACGTGCTGGGCGGCTGCAACGGCACGACCGGCCCGGCCAGCATCGACCCGGCCACCGGCGAGCCCTTCGGCACCACGTTCCCGATCATCACCATCGCCGACATGGTCGACGTGCAGATGCTGCTGCTCGACCAGCTCGGCATCCCCAAGCTGCTGGCCACGATCGGCGGCTCGATGGGCGGCATGCAGGCCCTGCAGCTCTCGGTCGCCTACCCGCAGCGCACCCACAGCGTGATCGCCATCGCCACGGCGGCGCAGCAGTCGGCCCAGGCGATCGCTTTCAACGAGGTCGGGCGCCAGGCGATCATGGCCGATCCCCAGTGGCGCGGCGGGCACTACTACGGGCACAAGCTGCCGCGTCGCGGGCTGTCGGTGGCGCGCATGATCGGTCACATCACCTACCTGTCCGACCACGCCATGCGCGAGAAGTTCGGCCGCCGCCTGCAGGAGCTGCCCGACTACTCGTTCACCTTCTCGGCCGACTTCGAGGTCGAGAGCTACCTGCACTACCAGGGCATGGCGTTCACCGACCGCTTCGACGCCAACAGCTACCTCTACATCACGCGCGCCATCGACTACTTCGACCTGACGCGGGGCAAGGCGAGCCTCGCCGAGGCGCTGCGCCACACCGAGGCGCGCTTCCTGTGCATGTCGTTTTCAAGCGACGGCCTGCACCCGCCCTACCAGCTCAAGGAGATCGTGAGCGCCCTGCGCGCCACCCACAAGCACGTGAGCTACTACGAGGCGCAGTCCGATTTCGGGCACGACTCGTTCCTGCTCGAGCGCTTCAAGATGGAGGGCGTCATCTCGAACTTCCTGGCCAGCAGCGCCGCGACCTTCAAGCCGCCCGTCGCGGCCACCGAGCGGGCATGAGCGGCGCCGATGCGAACGGCAGCGGCGGCGCCGTCGGCAACGGCCTCGCCGGCGCGATCCAGGACCGCTACGACTACCGCCTGATCGAGGAGATGGTGCCCGACGGGGCGACCGTCCTCGACCTGGGCTGCGGCGACGGCGAGCTGCTCGCCGCGCTCGTGCGCGACAAGCACGTGCGGGGCAGCGGCGTCGACGTCGACCCGGCCGCCGTCGAGGCCTGTGTGGGCAAGGGGCTCTCGGTCTTCCACGGCGACCTGGACGAAGGCCTCGCCGACTATCTCGACGGCTCGATCGACGCCGTGATCCTGAGCTTCAGCCTGCAGCAGCTGCGCCGGCCGCGCATGCTGGTGCGCGAGATGGCGCGCGTCGGCCGCCTCGCCATCGTGAGCTTCCCGAACTTCGCCCACTGGTCGGTGCGCGGCCAGCTCTTCGCCCAGGGCCGCATGCCGGTCTCCAAGGAGCTGCCCTACCAATGGTACGAGACGCCCAACATCCACTTGTGCACCGTCAACGACTTTCGCGACCTCTGCCGGCGCGAGGGGCTGCGCATCGATCGCGAAGCCTACCTCAACCACTTCGACCGGCCGGCGCGCAGCCTGCGGCGGCCGAACCTGACCGCCCGCATCGCGATCTTCGCCATCTCGCGCCAGGCCCCGGCCGGCTGAATGCGCCCAGCGGTCGGTCCCCGGTCGGCAGCTCGCAGGCACTTCCGGCCGGACGAGTGACGGAGCGCGGGGACCGTCGCCGCCGGCCCTCGGTCGGCCGTCCGCAGGCTCGTGCAGGGGGCGCGAGACGAGGCGAGGCGAGCGTCGCGGACGACCCGTTCGTCAACGGATGAGCCGGGTTTCAATCGGCCGAATCTGTGCGTACACTAACCAGTGGCGCATCTAGAGACAGCAATGGCCGCCCGCACTTGCGCGCCTGTGGGCGACCGAGCGCAACCGTGGCCCTCGCACACGTCGGCATGCGGGCACGCTCCATACACGAGGAGGAACAGGTGCCTCAAGGTACAGTCAAGTGGTTCTCGACGCAGAAGGGCTACGGGTTCATCACGCAAGATGAAGGTGGCGACATTTTCGTGCACGTGACCGGGCTCGCTCCCGGGACCACCGGCCTCGACGAGAACCAGCGCGTCGAGTTCGAGCTGAGCGAAGGCCGCAAGGGCCCGCAGGCGACCGACGTCAAGCCGGCGCCCGCCGAGGCCTAGAGCACCGGCCCTCGCTCGACAGAACAAGGCGAACCCCGCGCGGGCGGGGGCGGCCGCCGACGGCGGCCGCCCCCGCCCGTGCCTCGTTTGGCCACCCACGGCCTGGACCAACCACCCCGGCCCCGTTGCCCACCCCGGGCGCCGTCGGTCCACCCCGGCCTCGTCTGAAGGCCCCCCGCTTCGTGCGACCGTCATCGTTTCCGCTCCTCGTGGCGGTGGGCACAACTCTTGGGTGGCGGCGGGACCGCCCCGTCGCGTGTCGAAAACGGAGGAGCCCCATGGTCGACGGCATCGCCTGGCTCGGGCACGACTCGTTTCGCCTGAGCGGCTCGAAGATCGTCTACATCGACCCCTGGCACATCGCCGCCGGCGCCCCGCCAGCCGACCTCATCCTGATCACCCACGAGCACTCCGACCACTTTGACAAGGGCGACATCGCCGCCATCCGGCGACCGTCGACCGTGATCGTCGGTCCGGCCGAGGTGACCCGCCAGGTCGAGGGCGAGACGCGCACGGTGGCGCCCGGTGACACCGTGACGATCGCCGGCGTGACGGTGCACGCGGTAGCGGCCTACAACACCAACAAGTTCCGCGAGCCCGGAGCTGTGTTCCATCCCAGGGAAGACGCCAAGGTCGGCTACGTGATCGAGCTCGACGGCACGACCTACTACCACGCCGGCGACACCGACGTGATCGACGAGATGGCCGAGATCGACGTCGACGTCGCGATGATCCCGGTCAGCGGCACCTACGTGATGACGGCCGACGAGGCGGCGGTCGCCTGCGGCAAGCTGCGCGCCGGCGTGGTGGTGCCCATGCACTACGACACGATCGTCGGCTCGATCGCCGACGCCAGGCGGCTGGCCGAGCTGTGCCCGCTGCCCGTGGAGATCCTGCCCAGGAGCGAGTGACGTGCCCTGAAGGGCGCGTGACGATCGGGTGGCGGGCGCTGCGCGCACCCGCGGGGGGCTCGTCGGCTAGGCCTCGTCCTGCTCGATCACGATGGCCTCTTCCGGGCAGGCCTCCTCGGCCCGGCGCACGCACTCCCAGAGGGTCTCGTGAGGTTCGGGCTCGAGGACGTCGGCGAGGCCGTCGGACTCGCGGATGAAGAAGACCTCGGGGCAGACGGCCTCGCAGGCCGCGACCCCGGTGCACTTGTCGTAGTCGATGCTGACGCGCATGCCCATGGCCACAGTCTATGCCACCGGCAACGCCTGGGAAGGCCATGCCGGGGGACGCCGGCGGTAAGCAACCGCACGCACGGGGTACGAAGGTCCCAAGCAGGGCGAGCGACGCCCGTTGACGGGCGCCCACGACAGGGGCGTCTCGTCCACCGACCGGAGGGGACGATGCTGAAAGAGGGCGACAGGGCGCCGGCGGTGACCGGCGCCTCGTACGACGGGCGCACGTTCGACCTCGGCGTACCGGGAACACCGACCGTGCTCTACTTCTATCCCAAAGCGAACACCGGGGGCTGAACGACGGAAGCCGTTGAGTTCAACGGCCTGCTCGAGGAGTTCGCGGCGCTTGGCGTCCAAGTGATCGGGGCGAGCGTCGACAAGCCGGGCGTGAACCGGAGCTTCGCCACGAAATACGACCTGCGGTTCCCCCTGCTTTGCGACCCCGAGCGCACACTGATCCTGGCCTTTGGGGTCGACAAGCCCGACAAGCCGTCGGCCAGGCGCACGACCTTTCTGCTCGGGCCCGACGGCATGGTCCGCAGGGTGTTCGTGAACGTCTCGGCCACCGGCCACGCCGCCGAGGTACTGACGGCGGCGCGCGAGATCTGGGGCGCCCCCCGGGAGGCCGGCCATGCGGCGTGAGCGCGACTCGCTGGGTGAGAAGGAGGTCCCGGCCGAGGCCCTCTACGGCATCCAGACCCAGCGCGCCGTCGAGAACTTCCCGATCTCGGGGCTGCCGCCGCGTCCGGAGCTGGTCGACGGCATCGTGCTGGTCAAGAAGGCCGCGGCCATCGTCAACGAGAAGCTCGGCACGCTGCCGGCCGACAAGGCCGACGCGATCGTGCGGGCCGCCGACGAGGTCCTGGGCGGCGGATGGCGCGAGCAGTTCGTCGTCGACCCCTTCCAGGCCGGCGCCGGCACCTCGCACAACATGAACGCCAACGAGGTGCTGGCCAACCGCGCCAACGAGCTGCTCGGCGGCGGGCCGCTCGGCGTCTACCGGCCGGTCCACCCCAACGACGACGTCAACCGGGGCCAGTCGTCGAACGACGCCATCCCGACGGCCATCCGCCTGGCCCTCCAGCGCCCGGCCGGCGAGCTGCTGGCCGCGCTGCTCGACCTGCACGAGGCGCTGGCGGCCAAGGCGGCCGAGTTCGACCACGTCCTGAAGAGCGCCCGCACCCACCTGCAGGACGCCGTGCCGATCCGCCTCGGGCAGGAGTTCGCCGCCTACGCTGTCACCGTGCGCAAGGCGCGCGAGCGCCTCGCCGCGGCCCTCGAAGAGACGCGTGCCCTGCACATCGGCGGCACCGCGGCCGGCACCGGCCTGAACACCGACCCGCGCTACGCCGGCCTCATGGTGGCGACGCTCTCGGAGCTCGTCGGCGTGCCGCTGCGCGCGGCCGACGACCTGGTCCAGGCCACCCAGAGCCTCGACGACTTCGTGGCCTTCTCGGGCGTGCTGCGCGGCGCGGCGCTCAGCCTCATCCAGATCGCAAACGACCTGCGCCTTCTGTCGAGCGGGCCGCGCACGGGCATCGCAGAGATCATGCTGCCGCCCGTGCAGCCCGGTTCCTCGATCATGCCCGGCAAGGTCAACCCGGTGATGGCCGAGATGCTCGACATGGTCTGCTTCCACGTGGTCGGCAGCGATGCCGCCGTGGCGCTGGCCGGCCAGGCCGGGCAGCTCGAGATCAACGTCATGACGCCGCTCGTGGCCTTCGAGCTGCTCTTCTCGCTCCAGGTGCTGACGGCGGCGGTCGTCGTCTTCACGGAACGCTGTGTCCGCGGCATCGAGGCCGACGAGGAGAACTGCCGGCGCTGGGGCGAGCGCAGCCTCGGCCTGGCGACGGCCCTCAACCCGGTGATCGGCTACGACGCCGCGGCCGAGGTGGCCAAAGAGGCCCACCGCACGGGTCGCTCGGTGCCCGAGGTGGTGCTCGAGCGCGGCATCCTTACGGCCGACGAGCTCGCCGAGCAGCTCGATCCGGCCTCGCTCACCCAGCCGCGGCCGTTGCCGGGGCCCAAGGACGGCCCGGCGGGCTAGCGAGCGGGCCCAGACGCCGCGCCGGTCGTTGCACACGAGGCGCACCGCGTCGCTCGGCGGCCCGCGGTCGGCGCATGGGCTTTACTACCGGCCTACTTGCGCCGCGTGCGGGCGTAGGAGACGTAGAGACGCAGGGCGAGGAGCCCGACGATCACCGCCAGGACGACCTTGACGACCACGGCCGGCTAGAAGAGCGACGCGCCGGCGTCGTCGGGAGCAGCCCGGTCGGCGGCCTGCCGGTCGTCGGGCGGCGTCTCGTCGTCGTCGGCGGGCGCCTCGTCGTCGTCGGCGGGCGGCTCGTCGTCGTCGGGCGGCAGGCCGCCGTCGTCGCCGGCGTTCGCGGCCGGCACCGCGACGATCGCCATCTCGGGCGCGCCGGCATCGACGGCTTCGGCCAGATAGGTGTAGCCCGACATCATGTTGCACCAGGCGGACCAGCGCTCGCCCTGGGCGGTACGCTCGGCGATCTCGTCGACGGCGGCGAGGCGGGCGGTCATGTCGTCGCAGTAGTGCACGATCACGGCTTCGCGCGTGGCCGGCACGACCGGGCTGCCCTTCTCGCGTTCGCCGTGGTGGGAGATCACGATGTGCCGCAGCTGAGCGGCCATCTCGTCGGGAAACCCGGGGATCTGCGCGATGAGCCCGTTCACGATGTCGTGGCCGATCACGATCTCGCCGTGCAGCCGCCCGGCGTCGGTGAACCCGGGCGCCATGGGGTCGGCCGAGTACGAGCGCACCTTGCCGATGTCGTGCAGCAGCGCCCCCG
>Ga0335071_10006481_pt1 | contig 12071 bp, 16 predicted proteins | sample Lox_Sample_15_FD_206724 | JGI IMG/M metagenome (GOLD analysis project Ga0335071, IMG submission 206724) | Soil microbial communities from Loxahatchee National Wildlife Refuge, Florida, United States - Lox_Sample_1.5 | ecosystem: Environmental > Terrestrial > Soil > Wetlands | place: USA...
ACCGTACTGGCCAAGAAGGCGCTCCTGCGCGAGATCGGCTCGCTGCATCCCGACGAGCGCATCGCCGGCATGGAGGCCGAGTTGCTCGACAAGGTCAATGCCCTCGGCATCGGGCCGCAGGGCCTGGGCGGCACCCAGACCTGCCTCGCCGTGTTCATCGAGGAGATGCCCTGCCACATCGCCAGCATGCCGGTCGCCGTCAACGTGCAATGCCACGCCCAGCGCCACCAGCGCGTCGTGCTCTAGGAGGGAGAGGAGATGGCCGTCATCCGGATCACCACGCCTCTCACCGACCATGTCGTGCGCAGCCTGCGGGCCGGCGACGAGGTCGCCGTCAGCGGTGTCGTCTACCAGGCACGCGACGCCGCCCACAAGCGCCTGGTCGCCCTGCTCGAGGCCGGCGAGCCGCTGCCCTTCGAGCTGCAGGGGGCGGTCATCTACTACATGGGGCCCTCGCCGGCCAAGCCGGGCAAGGTCATCGGCTCGGCCGGGCCCACCACGAGCGGCCGCATGGACGCCTATGCGCCGCTGCTCATGGCGCACGGCTTGAAGGGCATGATCGGCAAGGGCCTGCGCACCCCCGAGGTCAAGCAGGCGATGATCGAGGCCCCGGCCGTCTACCTGGCCGCCACGGGAGGCGCCGGCGCGCTGCTCTCGCGGTGCATCGTGGCCAACGAGGTGATCGCCTACCCTGAGCTCGGCGCCGAGGCGATCGCCCGGCTCGAGGTGCGCGAGTTCCCGGCGATCGTCGTCAACGACTGCTACGGCGCCGACCTCTACGAGGAGGGCCGCCGGCGCTACGCACGCACCGTCTGAGCGGCTCTGGCTAGGCGGCTTCGCGCCGCTCGACTGTCTCGTCGTCGCCCGCCGCGTCGCCGGCGCGTTCGGCGTCGGCGTTGCCGGCGGCGTGGCGCTCGAGGTGGCGCCGGATCATGGCCCGGCTCACGAAGCTCTCGCCGCAGAAGGCGCAGCGGTAGGTGACCGGGTTCCAGAGCTTGCGCACGTGCGGGGCATCGCGCTCGGGTTCGTTCTCGTGGCCTACCAGTTCCTCGTAGTCGCCGAGCCAGCCGCCCATCCTCTGCTGGCCGCGCCCGGCACTGTCTTCGTCCATGTCCTCGACTCTCTCGTTTTGCAGGTGAGATGCCCTGCGGCGACCGATCTGCGAGGGTCTGCCCGGCCCGCGCGCAGGGCACACCGTTCATACCCGTTCACCGGCCCGACGTGCCGGGCGCAAGGCCGCGGCTTTCACGCCTGTGCGCAGGCTGGTAGGGTTGAGGCCGCCTTGCGCGGCGTTGCGCGGCGGCGTCTCGCGCGGCGGTCGGCGGCTCCAGCCCGATCCCGGCGATGGCCGCGCTCATCGGCGGGTACAACCGAAGCTGTGAGGGACCTATCGTGACCACCTGGATCTGGGCGATCGGGCGCATGTGCGGCCTGTCGATCTCGGCCGGCGTGCGCGCCTCCATGACGCTGCTCGTCATGGGTGTGCTGTCGCGCGAGGGCTGGGGGTTCCACGTGGCCAGCGGCTTCGGCTGGCTCGAGAGCTCGGCCGCCATCGCCGTCTTCGTCGTGCTCGCCATCCTCGAGATCGCCTTCGACAAGGTGCCGTCGTTCGACCGCCTCTACGGCCGTCTTTCGGTGCCCTGGCGTCTGGCCGCCGGGGCGATCGCCGGCGGCGCCGCCATGTCGCACGGCACCGTAGGGCTCGTCGTGGGCCTCGTGGCCGGAGCCGGCCTCGCCTTCCTGGGCATCAGCGCCAAGCGGCTCTGGCGGCCGCGCTCAACGACGAGCTCGATGACGATCCCCCTGCTCAGCCTGGTCGAGGACCTGGCCGCCTTCGCCGCCGCGGTGCTGTCGGCCACGCTGCCGCCGATCGGCTACGCCGTCGTCGCCTGGACCGCCTGGTTCGACGTGCGCCTGCGCCGCCGCCGGGTCGCCAAGTACAAGGGCCTGCGGGTCCTGTCCCGCTAGCATGGTCGCGGGCGGCTCGCAGATGACGCTCGAACACACCCAGACCGAGCGCCGCCACCAGATGGTCGCCGAGCAGATCGAGGGACGCGGCATCCACGATCCCGACGTGCTCGCGGCCCTGCGCGTCGTGCCGCGTCACCTCTTTGTGCCGGCCGGCCTGGCCGACCGCGCCTACGACGACGGCGCCCTGGCGATCGGCTACGGGCAGACGATCTCGCAGCCCTTCATCGTCGCCCTCATGACCGAGCTCGCCGATGTCAACGTGCGCAGCCGCGTGCTCGAGGTGGGCAGCGGCTCGGGCTACCAGACGGCCGTGCTCGCCGAGCTCGCCGGCGAGGTCTACACGATCGAGCGCCGCCGCGAGCTCGAAGAGGGTGCACGCGAGCTGCTCGCCCGCCTCGGCTACCACAACGTGACCACGGTGCTCGGCGACGGCAGCCTGGGCCTGTCCGAACAGGCGCCTTTCGACGCCATCGTGGTGACGGCGGCGGCGCCCGCGCCGCCGCCGCCGCTGCTCGCCCAGCTCGCCGAGGGCAGCCGCCTCGTGGTGCCGATCGGGCCGGCCGGCGGCGACCAGGTGCTGACCGTCGTCTCCCGCGCGCCCGAGGGCCTGCGCGAGGTCGAGAGCATCCCCTGCCGTTTCGTGCCGCTGGTGGGCGCGAGCGGCTTCGACGAGGCCGACGAGACCGGGCCGCGCTGGTGAAGGCCGTCAGCTTCCGCGTGAGCGGTCGCGTGCAGGGCGTCTACTTTCGCGTGGCGACACGGCAGATGGGCGAGCACCTCGGCCTGCAAGGCTGGGTGCGCAACCGCGCCGACGGCGCCGTCGAGGGCCACCTCCAGGGCGACCAGGCCGCCGTCGAGGCGGGCCTCGCCTGGTGCCGCCAGGGCCCGCCGGGCGCCGAGGTCGACCGGCTCACGTGGGAGCCCGCGTCTGTCGATACCAATCTGGCCGGCTTCTCGATCAGGCCGTGACGGGCCGCCGGCGCCACGCACCGAAGGAGCAGACCCACACGCCCATGGCCAAGCCCAAGTCCAAGCGCACGGCCGAGCCCCTGACAAGGCTCACGGCCGAGCCCAAGACCAAGCCGACGAGCAAGACGCCCCTCATCACCCTCGACGACGTGCGCGCCAACCCCGAGGTCGCCGTCTTCGTGCGCAAGGCCGACCACAACCTCGAGGTGCTGGGCTACACCGAGCACGCCGAGCGTCACGCCGGCATCGTGGCCAACACGGCGCGCGACATCCTGCTCGCCCTGCACCGGCCGGCGCGCAACGCCGAGCTGGCCGCCATCGCCGGCTACCTGCACGACGTGGGCAACGCCATCTCCCGGCTCGATCACGGCATCGCGGCGGCGCTGATCGCCCGCGACCTGCTGAGGCAGATGGGCATGCCGGTCGAGGAGTACGCCGAGGTCATGGCCGCGATCGGCAACCACGAGGAGCAGTACGGCGAGGCCGTCTCCGACATCGCCGCCGCGCTCATCCTGGGCGACAAGTCCGACGTGAACCGCGACCGCGTGCGCAACCCCGACCCCCACACCTTCGACATCCACGACCGCGTCAACCTGGCCTCGCAGAACGCCGCCGTCACGGTCGACGCCGCGGCCCGCACGATCACCCTGTCGCTCGACATCGACACCACGGTCTCGCAGGTCATGGAGTACTTCGAGATCTTCCTCTCGCGTATGCTGATGTGCCGCCGTGCGGCCGCCTTCCTGAGCTGCGACTTCAGCCTCGTGATCAACGGCACGCGGCTGCTGTAGGCCGCGCGCGCCGGCTTGGTAGAATGGGCGTCCGAGTGACGCCGAAACGGTCGATCGAAACGAGGTGGTCGTTGTGAAGCTAGCGGGATTCGTGCTGGGTGCTGCGGTCGGCGCCGGCATCGCCGTGCTGCTTGCCCCCAAGACCGGCAAGGAGATGCGCAACCAGCTCTTCACCGGCACCGACTGGAGCGAGCAGCGCGAGCGCCTGGCCGGGGCGGTGAGCGCGGGTCGCGAGCAGGCCATGGGCCGCTCCGACGACCTCAAGCGCAAGATCGAAGAGACCCGGGCGCGTCTGCGCAAGCAGATGGAGGACGAGCCCCAGCAGTCTTGACGCCTACGCGGCGCCCGCAGAGGGCGGCGGCTGCGCTCGGCGCAGCCGCCGCCCTCTCCCTGTGCTACCTGCTCTACGAGTCGCAGTGGCTGCGGGTCGTCGAGCACGACCTGCCGCTCGCCGGCCTGCCGCCCGACCTCGAGGGCTTCACCATCGTGCAGCTCTCCGACCTGCACGTGGGCTCGCGTCCGAGCTTCAACCTGCGCACCACCCGCAAGGCGATCGCGGCCACGCGCCGCATCGGCCCCGACCTCGTCGTTCTCACCGGCGACCTGGTGACCGGCGAGTCGCGCCTGGCAGAGCTCTACGACGAGCTGCGCCGCCTGCCGGCCTCGCGCGGCGTCTTCGCCGTGCTGGGGAACCACGATCACGGCCACATGAAGCTGGTCAAGCAGGCCGCCGCCGACCTCTCCGGCCTGGCCGCGGCCGGCGTGCGGCTGCTGGTCAACGAGTGCGTCGCGCTGCCGGTCGGCGCCGCCACCCTGCAGGTCTGCGGCGTCGACGACGTGGAGCACGGCCACGGCGACGTCGCCCCGGTGCGCGCCGCGTTCGACCGCGGCCCCGCCACGGTGCGCCTGCTGCTCAGCCACTACGCCGAGGCCGCCGCCCACCTCGCGCCGGGCGACGTCGCCCTCGTGCTCTCGGGCGACACGCACGGCGGCCAGATCTGCCTGCCGGTGCCCGGCGTGGCCGGCGGCCGCATCATGTTCAGCCAGCCAAGGGCACGCTTTCGCGAGGGCTTCTACGACGAGGACGGCACGCTCGTCTACGTGAGCCGCGGCGTGGGCACGAGCTTCCTGCCGTTCCGCCTGCTCTGCCGCCCCGAGATCGGCGTCTTTCGCCTGCGCCGCGCCTGAAGCGGCAGAACGGCACTGCATCGCCCCCCTGAAGGCCGACCGCTTCGGTCCACCGACGCCGCGGCGGAGCGAACGGACAGAAGGCGAGGCGGACGGGAAGCCTCATGGAGCACAGGCAGCTATCGCAGGAGGACTTCCATGTCAGAGGCAGACAAGACAAGGATCCGGCGGATCCCCCTGGAGGTCATCAACGAGGGCAGGATCGACGTGATCGACGAGGTGCTGACTCCCGGCTACAGCGAGCACATGCCGATCCCCGGGTTCGCGCCCGATCGCGAAGGGCTCAAGGGCTTCCTTCGCGCCCTGAGGACGGCGTTTCCCGACGTCAGGTACACGGTGCTGCGTGAGATCGCCGAAGGCGACACGGTCGTTCAGTACGTCAGCGTGACGGGCACCATGCGCGGCGACTTCGCCGGCATGAAGGCGACCGGCAAGAGCGCTACCTGGACCGAGATGCACATCGTGCGCATGCGGGACGGTCTCGCGGTGGAGCACTGGGGGATCGTGGACATGCTCACGATGCTTCAGGAGCTCGGTCTCGCCCAGGCGCCCGGGGTGGCCCAGGCGGCCTGAGCGGTACCCGCCTCGACACTCGGGGCAGCCCCAGCGGCCTGACCGCGACTCGCACCGTCGCGGGGTGGTCTGCCGGGGGGCCCGAGCTCAGCCGCTCGCGACCGTGACCGCCACCGTCTGGACCAGGTTGTTGCCCATGCCCTGGTAGTTCCAGGACTGCTCGAGGGGCTGCGCCTCGCCGGCGGCGTCGGTCGCCCGGCAGGAGAGCTCGTGCTCGCCGGGCGTCGCCTGCCAGCGGGCGGACCACCCGCGCCAGGCGAACGGCCCGAGCGCCGGCTGCAGCTCGGCATCGCGCCACCGACCGTCGACGCCGAGCTCCACGCGCACGACCTCGCCGCTGCCGCTCCAGGCGCGCCCGCGCAGCTCGACGACGCCGTGCTCGAGCAACCGTCGGCGCGTCATGAAATCGGGGTGGCCGGGCGGGATCATGAGAGCTCGCACCCGCATGCGGCTCACGCCTTCGCCGGGGTCGTCCTCATCACGCTGGTAGCGGTAGGCGACCGCCTGCTGATAGCCCGCGAACCGCTCGGTGACCGCCGTGATGCGGGTCAGCCACTTGACGCTGGTCATGCCGTACCAGCCCGGCACCAGCAGGCGCAACGGCGCGCCGTGCTGCGGCTCCAGGGGCCGGCCGTTCATCTCGTAGGCCAGCAGCACCTCGGGCCGCAGCGCCACGTCGAGGGGCAGGCTGCGTTCGTAGTCGTGCTCGACCTTGCCCTGCACGCCGTGGTCGGCGCCGCTGAACACGATCTCGACCGTGTCCGGTCCGAGGCCGGCCTCGAGCAGCACGTCGCGCAGCGGGGCGCCCGTCCACGACGCCGTGCCGACGGCCTCGACCAGCCAGGGTTGGCTGACGGGTCGCGGCTGCAGCCGGGCGCGGCCGTTGCCGGCGCACTCCATGGTCACGGGCGCGGTCCGCGAGGCGCGCGCCCGCAACTCCTCGAGTGTGAAAGAGCGGGTGCGCTGCACGTCCCCGGTCACTTCCAGGCGCCACGCCGACTCGTCGATCTGGGGGATGTCGAAGTGCACGAGCAGGTAGTGCAGGCCGGTGGGGGTGAGATCGTAGCGCAGGGCTTCGAGCGGCATGCCGTGATTACGCGCCGCGAGCTGCAGCTCCTCGACCGTGAGCGGTCCCTCGGTGGGTCCGTGCTCGCCCATGGCCGCAGTATGCGCGGCCGGCCCGGCGGCCTAACTGTCGCGTGCCCCTTCGCGGCGCCGGTCGTCGCTACGGTGCGGCGCGCCCTCCGAGCTCACCGGAAGCGGCCGAGCCGCGCCTGGTTTGCTTAGCGGCCGGCGCGCAGCAGGCGCAGGGTGAGCGGCCGCACGTCCTGGATGGCGGCCGTCGGGCAGATCTCGGTGCAGGCGTAGCAGCGCACGCACTTGCCGTCGTCGTAGACCGGCGTGGGCGCCAGGGTGATGGCGCTCGCCCCGCAGATCTGGGCGCAGTCGCCGCAGCGCGTGCAGGCGTTCGGGTCGACCAGGCGGGGGCGCGAGGTGAGCGCGCCGCGCAGCAGGCGATGGACGGCGGGTGGCAAGAAATCCTGGGCGTCGCGCGGCGAGTGCTCGAAGCCGGGGTCGGGCACGAGCGGATCGCCCTCGAGGCGGTAGGGCTCGTCGAGGTCGATCAGGCCGCGGCGCTCAGCGGCGGCCAGCGTGTAGATCCCGCGGCGCTCGTGGACCGTGAGGTCGGCGAGCGCCGCGTCGAGCGCGCTGCCGTCGGTCGCGGCGAACAGGGAGCCCATGGCGCGTGGCGTGCCGCTGCCCGGCCCCTTGCCCTGCATGGCGACGATCGCGTCGATCACGCTGAGGCGTGGCGCCAGGGCGAGGTGCAGGTCGAGCAGCATGTCGGCGAAGTCGGCGCGCTCGCTCGCGCGCACGTGGAGCTGTCCCTTGCGCAGGCCGGTGACGCAGCCGAAGGTGAGCTTGACGGCGCCGGTCAGCCGCATCAGGCCGTGGGTCTTGAGCGGGCCGACCTGGACGATGCCGTCGGCCTCGGTCCAGCAGCGGCCCACCGGGAAGCTGCGAAAGAGGCAGCCCTGGGGCGTCGCCAGCTCGACCACGTCGAGATCGGGCACGAGGAGCTCGACCTCCTCCTCGCGGCACACGGCGGCCATGCCGCTCACCTCGTAGCCGCGGCGCACCTGGCGCTCGCGGCCCGGGCCGCCCGGGCTGTCGCCGACGAACGGCGTGGCGCCGGCGGCCTTGAGGGCGCGCAGCACGGCGCGCAGGGTCTCGGGGTGGGTGGTCACGACCTTCTCGGGCGGCGCGGCGCGCAGCAGGTTGACCTTCACCCCGATGCGCTCGCCGGGCTTGACCAGGGCGCCGAAGCCACCGAAGGGGGCGCAGGCGCGCTCCAGGGCGGCCGCGAGCTCCGGTCCGTACCCGGCCTTGACGTGGCCGACGACGGCGGGGCGCGGATCGCCGCTCATGGGCGCACCTCCCGCGAATCGGCGTTCAAGACCGACCCTGCGGCGCAGGCCGCGCGACGACGGCGTAGTGATAGGGGAACGTCGTGCCCGCCGGTCGGGCCAGCTCGGCCGTGAGGCCCATGGTCTCGACCACCTCGAGCGCCTGCGCGAGGGTGAGCGTGTGGGCGGGCGCGGGCCCCGTGGGCCGCTCGACGTCGGCCTCCCAGTCGACGATGACCAGGGCGCCCTGCGGCGCCAGCAGCCGGCGCAGCTCGTCGAGCGCAGCCGGGCTGTCGTAGATCTCGTGCCACACGTTGACGCCGACGATGGCGTCGGCGGCGCCGTCTGCCAGCGGCACGCGATCGTCGGTGGTGTGGACGAGCTCGACCGGCGCCAGCACCTCGCCGGCGGCGCGGCGCGCGGCGAGCCGGCGCCCCACCTCGTCGAGCATCTCGGGGATGCGGTCGACCGCCACGACGCGGCCGTGCGTGAGCGCGGCCGCGAGCGGCAGCGCGGCGTAGCCATAGCCGACGCCGTAGTCGACGACGGTCCCGGCGCCGCTCAGGTCGAGCAGCCCGAGCAGGGCGTCGACCGGCAGGTAGCCCTCGCGGGCGGGGTCGTCGAGGCGGGCGGCGTGCCGCGGATCGAAGGGGTGGCTCATGCGCGCCGCGCCGGGCAGCTCAGGGCTGATCGGGACCGGGCTGCACCTGGAGGTGCTGGGCGTACTTCTGAAAGGTCTCGAGTGCGCGCTGCACGGCCGTCTCGGAGGAGGCGTCGTCTTCGTCGAGCAGGCACTCGCGCACCTTGTGCGTGATGAGGAAGATGCCGGCCCGGTCGAGCGCCGCCCGGGTGGCGGAAAGCTGGGTGAGCACGTCCTCGCAGGGTGCGCCGGCGGCCACCATGCGCTGCAGGCCGCGCACCTGGCCCTCGATGCGCTTGAGGCGGTTCACCATCTTGTCGAGGTCGGCGTCGGGCGTGCCGACGGCCGCTGTGGGGTCTGTCTCGCTCATGGGGGCAGTATACCGGAGGGGGTACGATGGGGCGAGCGTGGGGCCGTCGGTCGGGCGATCCCGTTAGCCGCTGTGCCGGCGATGGTATCCTTCGTAGGATGCACGCCCTCTTCATCACCCTCGCCGCGCACGCCCCCGCGGTCGCCAGCGTCTTCTCGTTTTTCGGCGGACTCCTGAACAACGTCGAGACGGCGTTCCGGCACTACGGCTATTTCATCGTCTTCCTGCCGATCCTCGGCGAGAGCGCCGGCGTCCCCCTGCCCGGCGAGACCGTGCTGCTGGCCGGCGGCCTGGCAGCCTCCAAAGGCATCCTCTCGCTGCCGGTGGTCATCCTGGTGGGGGCCTCGGCCGCCATCATCGGCGACAACCTGGGCTACCTCGTGGGTCGCCGCGGCGGGCGGCCGCTGCTCTTTCGCTACGGCAGCCTGCTGCACGTCAAGGACCGCCAGATCGCGATCCTCGACAGCTTCTTCGAAAAGCACGGCCCCAAGACGGTGTTCTTCGGTCGCTGGGTGATCTTCCTGCGGGTGTGGGCCGCCCTGTTCGCCGGGGCCTCGCAGATGCACTGGCGCCAGTTCGTCTTCTGGAACGCCCTCGGCGGGCTCGCCTGGGCGACCACCATGGCGTCGCTGGCCTACGTCTTCGCGGCCAGCGTCGTGCGCATCAGCAAGTTGTTCGGCGTGCTGGCGTGGGTGTTCGCCATCGCCGTGGGCATCGCCGTGACGATCTTCATCAACCGCATGCAGAAGCGCGCCGAGAACCGCCAGCAGGTCGAGGCCGCCGAGGCGCGGGTCCAAAGCGAGCGCGCCCGGTACGAGGCACGCCGCACCGAGCGGCGCGTGCGGGGCAAGGTCTAGGTCGGCAGGTCGGTTCGCGCCGGCCTCGCCCCGGCCCGCCAGGCCGCGTGGCGCCGCTTCAGCAGGTCGCCTCGGGCGCGCCGGCGCGGCGCGCGGCCTGCTCCTGCGCCCAGCGCTTCTTGAGCCCGGCCAGCACCGCGTCGGGCACCGAGCGGCCGCCGTTGGCCGCGCCCAGCCTCACGTCCGGCTTGGTCTCGCCGTGAAAGTCGGAACCGCCGGTCGGCACGAGGCCGTTCACCGCGGCCAGGCGCAGGCAGCGGGCCACCATGCGCAAGTCGTGGGCCGGATAGAAGCACTCGAGGCCGCTCACCCCGCAGCGCGCGGCGTCGCCCACGAGGTGGGCGAGGCCGGCCTTGTCGGTGCGCACGATGCCGGGGTGGGCGACGACGGCGAGGCCGTCGGCGCCGCGCACCAGGCGCACCGCCGCCGACAGCGAGAGGCGGCGGCGGTCGACCCAGGCCGGCGCGCCACGGCGCAGGAAGCGCTCGAAGGCCTCGGTGATCGAGTCGACGTAGCCGCGCCGCCGCATGGCCTCGCCGATGTGCGGCCGGCCCACGGCGCCGCTGCCGGCGATCGCCGCGAGCTCGGCGGGCTCGATCGGGTAGCCGAGCGCGTCGAGGCGCTCGAGGATGCGGGCGTTGCGCTCGTCGCGGTAGCCGCGCAGTTCGGCCAGCGCGGTGCGCACCTCGTCGCCGGGCGGTCCGCCCGGGAAATAGCCCAGCAGGTCGACGGTGAGGCGGTCGTGCTCGAGGTTGATCTCGACACCGGGCACAACGTCGACGCCGAGCCGCGCGCCGGCCGCGAGGGCCTCGTCGAGGCCGTCGATCGTGTCGTGGTCGGTGACGGCCACCGCCTTCAGACCGACGCGCTTGGCCAGGGCGACCAGCTCGCGCGGCGTGAGCGTGCCGTCGGAGTAGGTCGTATGCGTGTGCAGGTCGATCATCGACCATGACGATAGCACTAGCGCGGCCGCGCCTCGGAGTTGTCCTCACGAGGGCGCCGGCGAGCCGAGCCGCGAAGCCGGCATCCGCGCTGGGTTTGTGCCCGCCGCGCCCGGGTAGAGTCGCGTCAGCGGCGCCTTCGTACGGAGGCGTGGCTCACCGTCGACACCCCGCCCGGAGGCGCCACATGAGGATCGGCATGATCGCCCCGCCCTGGTTTCCGCTGCCTCCCAAGGGCTACGGCGGCATCGAGCTGGTCGTCCACCTGCTGACCGAGGGGCTCGTGGCGCGCGGCCACGACGTCACGCTCTTCGCCAGCGGCGACTCCGAGACCCTGGGCCGCCTCTCGTTCGTCTACGGTCGCGCTCCCAGCGAGAAGATCGCCACGCACGGCCACATCGAGATCATCCACGGCCTCGAGGCCTATTCGCAGGCGCGCGACTTCGACGTGATCCACGACCACGACGGCCTCGCCTCGCGCGCCATGGGCGTGCTCGTGCACCGCCTGGTGGGCACGCCGGTGGTCGCCACCCTGCACGGCCCCGCCGACCCGCTCACGCAGGAGATCCTCTCGAGCATGCGCCACGGCCTGCGCTTCATCGCGATCTCCGAGTACCAGCGCGACGGGCATCCCGAGCTGCCCTTCGTGGCCACCATCCCCAACGCCATCGACCTCGAGCGCCACGCCTTCTCCGCCCAGAAGGACGACTACCTGCTGTTCATCGGCCGCATGATCGCCGACAAGGGCGCCCACAACGCGATCGAGGTCGCGCGCCGGGTAGAGGGGCGCCTGATCCTGGCCGGCAAGGTCAACGAGGAGCCCGAGCGCGCCTACTTCGCCGAGGCCGTCGAGCCCTATCTGTCCGATCGCATCTACTTCCGCGGCGAGGTCGACATGGAGACCAAGGTCGAGCTCTACCGCAAGGCGCGCTGCACGCTGTTTCCCATCCAGTGGCCCGAGCCCTTCGGCCTCGTCATGATCGAGTCGCTGGCGGCCGGCACCCCGGTGATCGCCTTTCGCCGCGGCGCGGTGCCCGAGGTCATCGAGCACGGTCGCACCGGCTTCATCGTCGACGACGTCGACGAGATGGTCGAGGCCCTGCGTCACATCGACGAGATCGACCCCGTCGAGTGCCGGCGCGCCGCCGAGGAGCGCTTCGGCATCGCCCGCTTCGTCGCCGCCCACGAACGCGCCTATCGCAGCCTGCTCGACGAGGGCCCCGCCTGGGCGACCGGTAGCCTGCCCGGGCCACTCATGGTCTAGAAGCGGACTGCAGGCCTCGCGGGGGGGTTTTCGCGGATTCCTTGACCTGTGTCCGTTGTCTGTCCGTCTGGAGACGGTGACGTTCGGTCGTCCGTAGTC
>Ga0335071_10006485_pt1 | contig 12067 bp, 11 predicted proteins | sample Lox_Sample_15_FD_206724 | JGI IMG/M metagenome (GOLD analysis project Ga0335071, IMG submission 206724) | Soil microbial communities from Loxahatchee National Wildlife Refuge, Florida, United States - Lox_Sample_1.5 | ecosystem: Environmental > Terrestrial > Soil > Wetlands | place: USA...
GCTGTGCTTCATGCAGCCAAGCACTTGGAGGAGATCAGCTGCGATGTGACTGTTTTGCCAGTCGATGGACGCGGCGTAGTCGATCCAATAGACGTTCGAAGAGCCCTCCGTCCGAACACGAAGCTGATCTCGATCATGATGGCGAATAATGAGACGGGCGTGCTCCAGCCAGTAGACGAGATCGGAAGGATCGCCGCTGAAGCTGGTGTGTATTTCCACACAGACGCGGTGCAAGCGGCCGGCAAGATACCGATCTGTGTAAAGCAAATCGGTTGTACGGCTCTTTCGATCTCCGGCCACAAAATGCATGCGCCTCAGGGTGTCGGCGCCTTGTACGTAAAGAAGGGAACTAGCCTGCAGCCGTTGTTTTATGGCGGACGCCATGAGCGTTCTCGTCGTGCCGGGACAGAAAATGTGCCGGGAATCGTGGCGCTGGGCAAAGCGGCCGAGTTGGCGTCACTGGGGTTTGAGCGTGCCGATGAGAAGAAACTATCGGCAATGCGTGACCGTTTAGAGCAGGGAATTCTGGCGCAAGTGGACGATGCAGGCGTGAACGGCGCGGGCGTCGCGCGCGTCCCAAATACGTCGAACATCCATTTTGATCACATTGAAGGTGAATCCCTCGTCATTGCGCTGGATCTAAAAGGACTGGCGGTCTCGACAGGAGCGGCGTGTTCTTCGGGTGCAATCGAGCCTTCGCATGTATTAGTGGCCATGGGCCTGAAGCCAGAGCGGGCGAGAGCGAGCATCCGCTTCAGCCTGGGCAAGCAAACGACCGAGGAAGACATCGATTTCGCTCTAAGCCTTGTGCCGGAGACCGTAGCGCGCTTGAGGGCCATTTCACCGCGATATAAACAAGTACTCAGCATTTAGCAATTGGCACTTAGCAAAAGTAGACGAATAGGCAGATGCTAATTGCTATCCGCCAAACGCTAAGTGCGGCATCAAATCAAACACTGATGTCAGATCAGAACACGATTGCCGTCGCCATGTCAGGCGGTGTGGATTCTTCCACCGTCGCAGCCATGCTGCGCGCTGGCGGCCACAATGTCATCGGCCTGACCATGCAGCTCTGGAACCAGCGCCGCCTCGCTGGGCGCGAAGGCATGCCTGAGTCTGTCCAGGGACGCTGCTGCTCCATCGACGACGTCTACGACGCTCGCCGGGTCGCACAGCAGATAGGCATCCCTTATTACGTGGTCAATCATGAGGAGCGGTTCGAGCGCGACGTTGTCCGCCCGTTCGTCGACGAATATCTTTCGGGACGTACTCCGATTCCGTGCAGCCTTTGCAATAACCATTTGAAGTTCGATCAGCTCCTGATTGTTGCTCAGCAGATCGGTGCCGAGCGCGTAGCGACGGGGCACTACGCTCGAGTGGCATACGATGAAGTGCGACGACGCTGGCTGCTCATGCGACCCGCCGACCACAGCAAGGATCAAACCTACTTCCTCTTCGGACTGACACAAGATCAGCTGAGCCGCACGCTTTTTCCGCTTGGCGACATGACGAAACCGCAAGTCCGTGAACTCGCCGCCAGGCATGGTCTCGCCATCGCCGAAAAGCCTGACTCGCAGGAAATCTGCTTTGTCCCCGGCGGAGACTACAAGCGTTTCATCGACGCCTACCTGGCGGAGCAAGGTGAGTCGCTTCCCGACACGGCGGGCGAACTAGTCACGACCACAGGTGACGTCATCGGTGAGCACACGGGTATTCACAACTTTACTGTCGGACAGCGCAAAGGACTCGGCGTCTCCACCGGATCGCCGCTCTACGTCATCCAGATCAGCGGGGCCCAGAAGCAGGTGGTTGTCGGTGGCGACGAACATCTTTACTCGCGCACACTGCGCGCCAAGCGCGTCAACCTCATCGCTGTCGACGATATCCACGAGCCAACGCGCGTGTCGGTTAAGATTCGCCACCGTCACGAGCCTGCGCCCGCGACCATTGAGCGCAGCGGCCCAGATGAGATTCTTGCGACATTCGACGAACCCCAGCGTGCTGTCACGCCAGGTCAGGCAGCAGTGTTTTACGATGGAGATGTGGTGGTAGGTGGTGGCTGGATAGCCTGATCGAACCTTAGTACTGCCTCTTCGGATAATGGGTATTCTTCTGGCTGTTCTTGAACATCTTGTTCTGCGCCTTCTTCTGCTTCTTCATATACTTTTTCATAGCCTTTTGTTGCTTCTTCTGGGCTTTCACCGAAGCGCGGCTCTGCGCGTAAGCGGGATTGTTCGTCTTCGCTCCAGCCGGAACAGAGCAGGTCAGGCAGCAAATGGCGAAGCATAGCAAGGCAGCCAGTCTTTTCATAGATAGTCCGGTGAACAGAATCGTTCCCCTGATTCTATCCTAGAGCGAACAACTTCCTGCCGCTCATCCATAACCGAAGTCACTGAGCTGCCCCCGCAGAGCCCAAGAGAGACTCGACAACACTCAATATAATCAGTGTATGGCATCAGCAAATCCCCCTCTGCCATCTGCTCTCGTGTCTTCCTTCTGGTCTCGCGAATCTGCCTCCATCAAGCAAGGAATCAAAACTGGCCTCGCGGGCACGATTGCGTATGCGATCTATACGGCATGGCATCTTCCCCAGGGATACTGGGCTGTTTTCGCCGCTCTGGTGGTCACCCAGACCAATCTCGGTGCATCGTGGAAGGCTGCTCTCTATCGGACCATTGGCTCGACCTGCGGAGCAATCGCAGCCGCTCTTTTGATACCGCTCTTGGGGCAAGGGCCAATCGCTGTCGGAGTGACGCTGTTTATTCTCGCGAGTATCTTCGGCTATCTCACAGCCTTGCACAGTGCTTTCACCGCAGCAGGATTCACGGCGGCTCTCATTCTCGTCTTCGGAGGCACGGGCGAGCCGTGGCATATGGCGTGGCTTCGGGTGTTGTACACGCTTCTGGGAGCGCTGATTGCGTTCGCCGTGGGTGCCTTGATCTGGCCCGTGCGCGCTCGCGTCGGCCTTCGTCTCAAGCTGGCGAACATCATTGAAGGTTCGGGAACGCTTTATCGTGCGGTGGTCGCGGCTGCTATCGAAGGCACCGACAATGAAAGCGAGATCCGCGAACTCGATCGCAAGCTGCACGATCTGCGCCGCGGAGTAACACAGCAAATGGATGAGGCACGAAACGAACTGGCTTTCTCCCGCTTCAATCGCACAGCCTACAGCAACTTCATCGACGCCGAAGACCTGCTACGCCGCAGGCTGACTGCAATGGCCGAGGATCGCACACTTTACATGCACGCCAAGGTAGATCCCGGACTAATGCCTTCGTTACCGTGCGTCGTCGAGCAAACTTCACAACTGTTTACAGGAATCACGAGGGCTGTCAGAGAGCGAACCGCCGAGGTAAGTTCGGTCGCACTGGACCAAGCACTGCGATCGTTGGATTCAGACCTTGAGCGGCTCCGCAAAGAGCGATCGACGGCTCCCTTTGCCTTGGACCGAATGTTGCCCTTTTGGGCGCTCGTCTTCAACTTGCGGGAAGTCGCACAAGAGTTGAAACAGCTGCAGGCGGCCCTACCCCAACTTACGTGAGCATCTGGTTTTGTTGCCGAGGGATTCGAGGAAGGGAATTCCTGTTTCGCTTAACTTCTTTTCCAGTCGCGCGGTGCAATCGCATCCATCGCAGGCCCACGGCTCCGTCCCATTCTCGTCGCGGCACTTGCGACGATCGTGCGCATCCTGTACCCGCGTGAGTTCAAAATACTCTTCCCAATAAGGCCGTTCTTCCTGAAGCGGCGTTGGACAGTAGCAAATCTCGATCCACCGAGCAGTCTGGTCTTCGCACAGCCGGGCGTCTTGCATATTGCGTAGATATTCGCCTTCGGCCACTGAGCCTTGACCCAGAGTCTCCTGCTCAATGGCATGAAGCAATTGGCCTTCACGGCCGGGTTTCACTCGAGCTCTTACCAGATAGCGCATCGTAAGGGAAATCTATTGCAGACCGGCCTGTGCCAGCATCTGCTGGAATTGGTTCCGTGTCCGCATGTCGATCGATTGGGCTACCAGCTTCCCATCGCGGTCGTATACAAAGCTTTTCGGGATTCCTTCGACCACGAAGGCATCATTTACCTTGCGTCCAGGATCAAGCAAAACCGGATACGTGATCTTCCGCTCCGCAATAAACGGACTGACCTTCGCAGTCTCCTCGTCGGAAATCGACAGCACCAGGAATCCTTGATCCTTGTACTTGTCATACAGCGCCTGCAAATCAGGCATTTCCTTGCGGCAGGGAGGGCACCACGTCGCCCAGAAATTCACAAGCACAACCTTGCCCTTCAGATCTCGCAAATGCCACGACTTCCCCGTAAGGTCAACTAGGCTGAAATCAGCATTCTGGCGCTTGGTGTCATCCGCCGCGAGGCGAGCCAGAGCCTGCGCGAACTGCGGATTATCCGATTCGGCCTGCATATGCTCATATCGAGTCAACGACGCAAGCTCAACGTACAGGTCATCCGGCTGTCCGTCTTTTGCCGTTGGAGCCTGTTCTCGCAACGCGCTGGCAAGCGTCGTGGTCACCTCCTGCAAGGTGTCCCGGCCGAAGTCACCTTCAGTCGATAGATTGGCAAGATCGCCTGCGAGTCTGAGCTTGTTGGGAACGACGGGCAATTGGCGAATCTGAAGAGCCAAATCTTTGGTCGTCCGTGCGCGCACGCTATCGTCGAGCTTCCGCAAAGTTTTAAGCTGGTCGACGATCGGCTGTTCCTGCGCACTCCAAGTCACTTTTTCTTGTCCATACAAAAGGGAGCTTAAGAAAAGTGCAATGATTGCGATGCTGGAAAACAAGGTCAAGCGGACAGAAGATTGGCGGGGCATATGGAGAAGTTTCAAAGTACAGGTTCGACGTTTGAAAGTCGAAGGTGGAAGCGGTATGTCCTTAAAACTTTGAAACCTTGAAACTTTGAAACCTGCTCTTCAAAACCGGCCGTTAGATAAACATCTCGTCCTGCGGTACAGGGCGTCGCTCCCCGCGCCCGCCATTGCGGCGACGGCCAGCAAAGAGAAACTCCAAACCAACGGTGATCCCCTGCATCACTCCAGAAATCTGCCGCACAGGCGATACCACAGTCTTATGCACGACCTCAGAGGTATGTTCAACGCGATCCAGGGTGCGGCTGAGAAGTTCGTCCGCACGAATCACTTGCAATCGTGCCCGGTCCACCATGTCATTTACCGTGGCATCCAGCCGCTGCACCTGTGCCTTTACAGTGGTCGACGTATCTTTCACGTTTTCGGCAATGACGTCCAGTTTGGGCCGGAGATCGCTAATAATCTGGTGCGCCTGATCGATGCTGGGCATCACCTTGGTCCGAACCTCACCCGCCAGCGCCTGCAGATCGTTGGTCGTTTTGCGCATCGCCAGATACATCGCAAGCAGAACGCCAGCCTGAAGAAGAACTGCAATGCCCGTCAGCGCAATGAATATCGTGAGCTTATCGTCCATAAGAATTCCTGCGCCATTGTCTTAGCGCACGCGAAGGGTACTCCCCCGACTAATGACTTACAGATTCTTTGGCGCTGCCGTTTCAGAGGTGGCTTCGTGATACGCCTGCCGACCCGCCTCATACGCGGCACGGAACTGTTCCTTTTGAGTGTTCATCGCATCCCGGCCGCGGTCGGCCCATTCCTGCGCCTGTTCCCGCGCTTCGCGCGCGCGATTGCGAACGTATTCCCGACCTTCCTCAGCTCGGGCCCGAATGGCTTCGCGCGTCTCGCTGCCTGAACGCGGCGCATAGAGAACTCCCGCCAAAGCTCCCAATCCTAAACCAGCCAGAAACCACACGAAACTGTTTCCGTCACGATCCGACATACGGACCTCCCGTATAAAAGCGTCTCCCATCGATGTTACAACCGAAATCCGCCAAATACAATTACAGCCCTTCCTGTAACTGTATGATCCCGCAGAATGTAGTGATTGCGGTCGGATTCACTGGAGAAACTCGAATGCCAGAAGCCTCCAAAATGAATGAGCCCTTTCGAAGAATCGAAAGGGCTGGCGAGCAATATCGGTTGAACTACTTCGACTGCGGAGACGTAGGTTGCGGAGCCGGAGTCGCGGGCTGAGTCTTCGCAGGCTGCGACTTGATCCCTTGCAGCACGGAGCCCGGAGCGCCTGTGTGCCTCGAGGCGTAGACCGACAGGGTGATGGACGTAATCATGAACGCAACGGCTGACCACGTCGTCGCTTTAGAAAGTGCACTTGCCGCGCCCCGAGGACCGAAAGCTGTCTGACTGCCCTGGCCTCCGAATGCCGCCGAAATGTCGCCGCTCTTGCCGCTCTGCAGCAGCACGACCACGATGATGAAAAAGCAAACCAGTATGTGAATAGCCGTGACCAGATAAATCATAATTCCAAGTTTTCCTGAATTCGTTCGGCGAACTTCCGGATATTGCTAGATTTTCGCTCGGAGTTCCGGGGTTGATGGTGCGGAAGGCGGGACTTGAACCCGCATGCCTTTCGGCGCCACCCCCTCAAGATGGTGTGTCTGCCAATTCCACCACTTCCGCGCTGACTACAATCGCGACCGCCGGACAGCACCTCATTATAGCAAAGCACGAGATTCCCCTCGTTAACGGGTCCGATCACATCTCCGCCCGGTTCGGGACAAATCCGGTTGACCTGGAGTAACAGCGTGATTAGGCTCTCCCACTATGGCTGCAGAAGGGGAACGCCTTCCATCCAGCAACATAACCGCGGAACTTCCAAGGAAGCTTGGCCTGCTCGATTCGCTCTCCATCGTCATCGGTGTCGTGATCGGAGCCGGTATTTTCCTGGTTCCAAACTTGGTCGCACGGGAGCTCAATTCACCGGCCGCAATTCTGGGTGTCTGGACCTTCGCCGGCGTCATCTCGTTTTTCGGTGCGCTCGCCTGCGCCGAGCTTGGCACCATGTTTCCCGCCACCGGAGGACAATACATATTCTTGCGGGAGTCCTGGGGACCTCTAGTCGGATTCCTCTGCGGCTGGTCGATGTTCGTGGTCGCCCGCACCGCACAGGTAGCGTGGCTGGCGGTCACGCTGGCCCTTTACTTTTCCTACCTCGTTCCACTATCGGAAACCTCGTCAAAGCTGCTTGGCTTGGGAGCCATCGCACTCTTTGCCTGTATCAACTATTGGGGTGTGACGGCGGGCGCGCTCGTGCAAAAGGTCTTCGCGATGGCCAAAGTCGCTGGGCTACTCCTCATCATCGGCAGCGCGTTGCTGTGGACAAAGTCCCTTGTTCCTGTCCCGCACCAAGTGACCGGTTTTTCACTATCCGGCTTCGGGGTCGCCCTGATCGCCTGCGTCTTAGCCTGCGATGGATGGGTGCAATTGAGCTTTGTTGCTGGAGAAATTCGCAATCCGAAGAGAAACATATTGCTGGCGCTTGCCTTCGGATCAGCCATTTGTACGGGCATTTACCTATTGGCAAACGTCGCGTACATGAAGGTCTTCTCAATCTCGGAAATCGCTCTCAGCGACCACGTCGCCGCCGACGTTGCCGCGCGTGTCCTCGGCAGCAGTGGCGGCAAGCTGGTTTCACTGATCATTCTGATGTCCATCATCGGAACACTCAATGGCTGCTTCCTGACGAGCCCACGGATCTACTTCGCGCAAGCCCGCGATGGACTGTTCTTCCGGAAGTTCGCAAACGTCCATCCTAAGCATCAAACCCCGAGTTTCGCGATCATAGCGCAAGCCCTATGGGCGGCAGTCTTGTTGGTGACGGGCTCGTTCGAATCGCTGCTCGATTACGCCATGTTCGCCCTGTGGCTTTCGTATGGCGCAATGGTCGCCGGCGTGATTGTTCTACGAGTGAAACGTCCTGACCTTGCTCGTCCCTATCGGATGTGGGGATACCCAGCGACCGCGATCCTCTTTCTGGCGATCACAGCATGGTTCCTCGGAAATATGCTCGTGACGCGCCCGGTCCCGTCGCTGGCAGGCCTCGCCCTTATCGGGGCAGGCATACCGGTGTACTTCATCTGGGCGCGAGGACAATGTACGAGCAGGAATCCACAATCAGAAGATCTGAAATCAGAGATCTGATTACAATCCGGCAATTACGCAATCGAAATTCCTCTTGACCCTGACGCAACGTCAGACCGTAAAACCTCGAATAGGACATGGCAGACCGAACCTATCAACCTCACGAATTCGCCAAACGTGCCGGCGTTACGATCCGCGCGTTGCACTACTACGACCGTCTAGGACTTCTAAAGCCCAGCGGCCGGACTGCAGCCGGCTATCGCCTCTACAGCGATCGTGATCTTGTGCGGCTTGAGCAAATCGTGGCGCTGAAGTTTATCGGTTTTCCTTTGTCTCAGATCCGGGAACTCCTCAGTCGAAAAGATCTCGACGTTGCTGCCGCACTTCGGCACCAACGGCAAATCATCGCAGAGAAACGAGATCATCTCGACCGCGCGATACGAGCCATCGAGCGTGCCGAACAACTCGTATCCTCTGGCGAGCAGAACGATTGGGAGCCATTCCGGAAAATCATCGAGGTGATTCAAATGCAAACGAGAAAAGACTGGATGAAGAAGTATTACACCGAAGACCAGCTCCACGACTTGCGCAAGCGCTACACGCCAGAAGTGCAGGCGCAAGCCGAGCGCGGCTGGGCGGACCTGGTTCGCGATGTCGAAGCAGCCATCGCCAGCGGCGAGAGCCCCGAAAGCGAAACTGGCCGCAAGCTAGCCGAACGTAAGCAGAAGTTGATCGATCTGTTTACGGGAGGCGATCCCGGCATCACCGCAAATCTGCAGAAGCTCTACGAAGACCAGGCGAACTGGCCGGCAAACTTCAAGAAGCCATACAGCGATGCGGTCGATAAGTTTCTGTGCGACGCAGCGAAAGCCTTAGTCGCGGTCTGATAAGCCGTCTCAGCGAACTCAGCGGCCCCTCCTCGGCGATCTCAGCGGTAAAAGCTTTTCTGCACCTGAAGGTTGCCAGAGGGGCTGCCATAAGAGGGACGCCCTCGCATAAGCAATCGCGGAAGTCCTTCGCGTTCTTAGCGGCCTTTCTTAGCGATCTTCGCGGTTAAAGCTTGTGACTCGATCTTCCTAAAGGCCTACGGGACCCGAGACCCGGCGTCCGCAACACAAGCCCGTGTGATCCAAATCACGGCGTACCCCGACCATTCCCCAGCATTATGAAAATGAATTTCAATTTCATTTAGCTATGCAGGGAAATCGCACTGATGAAAACGCGGACCGTCATCCTTTCCTCATTGCTTCTTTTCGCCACCCTAAAAGCTCTTGCCGCCAACGAAAACGTTGCGCTGACAGGCATCGTCTCCGATCCCACTGCTGCTGTCGTTCCGCAGGCCACGGTGATCCTCCGAGATCCCGCAACCGGCGTAGAGCAAAAGACCTTAACCAAAGAAGATGGCTCCTATAGTTTTGCCTCTCTGCCAGCCGGAGTCTATGACTTCCGCATCTTCAGCCCGGGCTTCAAACCGCAATGGATCAAGGCTCTGCAACTGACTCCAGGCCAAAACTCAAAGTTGGACATCACCCTCGTTCTCGCTGAGCAGAGCGCTGTCGTGGAAGTATCTGCCGAACTTCCGCAACTCGATCTCTCATCCACGCAAGTGGGCGAGTCCTTGACCGGAACCCAGATGCGCAGCGTCCCGGTGAATGGCCGTAGCTTCACCGATCTTCTCGCCATGCAGCCCGGCGTCGTACCCGCAAGTTCTGCGCAGCCCAACGCCGTGATCATGTCCGGTTGCACCAACACTCCGCCTTCGGGTGACCTCGATCCCGGCAATCTCTCGGTGGCCGGACAGCGCGAGACCGCCAACGGATTCTCCGTCAACGGCAGCAACGTCGAAGAAGGCTTCAACAATGGCACGGCTGTGGTCCCCGATCTCGACTCCATCGCAGACATGCGTGTTCTCACGAACAACTTCGACGCCGAATACGGCAACTACAGCGGCGGACAGGTTCTACTCACCACCAAATCAGGCAACAACGAGCTTCACGGCGGCGCTTTCGAGTTTCTCCGCAATACCGGACTCGATGCCCGCAACTACTTTGCTCCCGAGCGCGCCGCCTACGATCGCCACCAATTCGGCGGATCGCTCGGAGGCCCGATTCTCAAGAATAAGGCGTACTTCTTCGCCGACTATCAAGGCACAAAAATGACGCAAGGCCAGGAGACTGGCTCCATCGTGGTTCCCAGCGCAGCCGATCGCTCCGGCAACCTCGTCGACCTTAGCAGCCAACTCACCGGGGAAGTCAGTTCGACGTATTGGGGCAGTCAGCTCTCTCAGAAGCTCGGATACACCGTGTCCGCCGGAGAGCCCTACTACTCGGCAGGCTGCACCGGCAAAGCACAATGCGTCTTTCCGAACGCTCAGGTTCCAGGCGCGCTCTGGTCTTCTCCGGCCAAGTCGCTGCTGCAATACATCCCGCAACCGAATGCAGGCTCGAACCTATTCTCGAGTTCGTCGGAAAACGAAACTCTCGCCGACAACAAGGCGTCCATTCGTTTCGACACTCATACGGACTTCGGCGATTTCTCCGGCTACTACTTCTTCGATCAATACGCAATGAACAATCCATATCCCACGGGACAAGGCGGCGCGAATGTACCCGGCTTCAACGCGCTCTCCAACGGGCGCTCCCAGCTTTACAACCTAGGCCTGACCCGCGCCTGGGGCGCCAACACGGTAAACGAACTGCGGTTCAGTTACCTGCGTTATGCCAATCTCATCGGCCAACCCGTCGGCGGTGTGGGCCCGTCACTTGCGTCTCAAGGATTCATTGAAGGAGAGGGAACTCTGGGGATCGTGCCACTGAACAGAAGCGTCGAGGGCGTCGAAAACGTGGCGTTCAATGACTTTACCATCGGTGTCGACGTCACCGGAGAAAGCCAGGTTAACAATACCTATCAGTGGAGCGACACTCTGACGCATGTAGTCGGACGCCACACGCTGAAATTTGGCGGCGCATTCCACATCGATCAGGTCAACATCAAATCCAATTCCATCAACAACGGATCATTCCTTTTCCAAGGCACCGAAACCGGCTCCGACTTCGCCGACTACCTGCTCGGCATCGCCAGCACCTACGAGCAGGGAGACGCCGGCCCGTTCTACATCCGCAACAGGTACATCGGCGCGTTCGCCCAAGACAGCTGGAAGCTGCGCTCGAATATTACAGTCAACTACGGCCTGCGCTGGGATGTCCTCCCACCGTGGCGCGAAAAATACAATCAGCTGCAGACGTTCGTTCTCGGTCAGCAATCGGAGGTCTATCCGGGCGCGCCGACAGGGATCGTATTTCCCGGCGACCGTGGCATCCCCAACACCCTCGCCCCGACACGCTGGGCCGATTTTTCCCCGCGACTCGGGGTCGCCTACTCACCCAACTTTGACGACGGACTTCTCCGCGACTTTTTCGGAGGGCGCGGCAAGACCAGTCTTCACGCGGCCTTTGGCCTGTTCCACACCGCCATCGAAGGCCTTTCAGCCGGCATCATGAGCGCTTGCGCTCCTTACGGATACGACTACGACAGCACAGGTGGTCGTCCACTATTCGATGAACCGTTCCGATCTGCTACCACCGGGGGCACGAACGGCCAGCCATTCCCGTCACCAATCCCTGCATTCGGCGCTTCGATCAGTCATCCCAACACGACCGTCGACTGGTCAAAGTACAGTCCCATCACTGGAGATCCTGCCTTCTACTACCGAAACGTCTCTCCCTACACCGAAAGCTACAATCTCTCGTTCGAGCGCGAGCTAGGGAGCGGCACATTCCTGCGCGCCAGTTACGTTGGATCACAAGCGCACCGTCTGTTGGTTCTCACATCAGCTGATCCCGGCAACGGCGCGCTCTGCCTTAGCGTCAGCAAGCCCGATCAGGTCATGCCCGGCACTCCGACCTGCGGCCCCTTTGGCGAAGGAGGAATCTTCACCCGCGCGGATGGAACAAAAGTCCAGGTTCGCGACCCGTTTGGCTCCTCGTTCGACGGAATCACCTACCAGAAGACGGTTGCTTCCTCGAACTACAATGCATTCGAGTTCTCCCTTCGGCATACCAGCCACAGTCTCGAAATGCTAGCGGGATACAC
>Ga0335071_10006486_pt1 | contig 12066 bp, 10 predicted proteins | sample Lox_Sample_15_FD_206724 | JGI IMG/M metagenome (GOLD analysis project Ga0335071, IMG submission 206724) | Soil microbial communities from Loxahatchee National Wildlife Refuge, Florida, United States - Lox_Sample_1.5 | ecosystem: Environmental > Terrestrial > Soil > Wetlands | place: USA...
GGGATGCCACGCAGCAAGGTGCGGATAGGCGGATCCGTCCCGGTCACGGGCCGCCGCCGGGCTTTGTTCGTGGTTTGCAAAAGTAAAGTAAAAATCGCCTGACCGGAGCCGGGGGAGGGCCCGTGTCCGCTATGATGCGAATTGTTGTGCCGCGCCGGGCCTCGGAAAAACGCGCGGAAAACGAGATTTGCTCGGGGATCATTCATGCGCCTTTCGATATTGCTTTTCCTGGCGGGGCTGCCTGTGGGATACGGCCAGACCGCGCCTCAGGGCCAGGGCGTCACGCCGGCGGGCGAGTTCGTGGGAAGTAACGCATGCAAGACGTGCCACGCCGACATCTGGCTCAATTTCTATAAGAATCCGCACTACAAGAGCCTGGCGAGCGGCAGCGAACCCCCCGAGCGGACCGGCTGCGAGGGATGCCACGGTCCCGCGCAGAAGCATGTGGCCGCGCGCGGAGGCAAAGACACGATTCCGCGAGCGTTCTCCCTGATGGAGCCGCGGCAAGCACTCAACACGTGCCTGGAATGCCATGCACGCGATTTTTCGCGCGCGAATATCCGCCGCTCCGAGCACACGATGAACGACGTGGCCTGCAACAGTTGCCACTCGATTCATCACTCCCCCACGCCCAAGTATCTGCTGGCCAAGAAGCAGAGCGATCTTTGCTACTCGTGCCACGCCGGCCAACGGGCGCAGTTCTCGATGCCCTCGAAGCACCGGGTAAACGAGGGCTTCATGCAGTGCACGGATTGCCACAATCCGCACGGCGCCTTCGAAGCCACCTGGAAAATGGCGCAGCGGCCGCGTATGGTGGAGCAGGCCCTCAACACCGAGCAGCCCTGCCTGAAGTGCCACGTGGACAAGCGCGGACCGTTCGTTTTCGAGCATCCCGGAGTGCGCATCGAGGGCTGCGCGACGTGTCATCATCCGCACGGGTCGATGAACGCCAAGCTGCTGACGAGGCCGGTGGTGTTCACCATCTGCCTGGAATGCCACAACGGCGCGTCGACGTTCGGGACGCGCAATTCCGGCGTGGACCTGCAGTCGTCGCGGCACAACCTGCTCGATCCGAAGTTCCAGAAGTGCACCACGTGCCATGTGGCGATCCACGGATCGAATGCCGACCAGTATTTCCTGAGGTGAGCGCCATGATGAAGATACTCTGCATTTCACTGGTGGCATTCGGAGCGCTTCAGGCACAGCCTGTGGTGGCGCCGACCACAGAGCAGGTCGGCTCGCCGCGCGGAGAGAACTCGGGCAATTACAACATCACGAACTCTTTCGAACTGGGCTACCGCTGGAGCCTGGTAGGCGGCGATCTGGGCGAATATCGGAGCGACGTCAATTACCGCAACGGGCTGCGCTTGCTTTCGAGCAGCCTCTCCATCGATTCGCGCGACGGCCATGGCCATTTCTTCGACCAGATTCTGCTCAACACGCTGGGATTGGGGAACGATCCGTACCAGTCGGCCATCCTGCGGATTCAGAAGAACGGGCTGTACCGGTACGACATGACGTGGCGGCTGAACGACTACTACAATCCGGGGCTGACGGTGGCGGGAGGGCTGCACCTGATGGACACGGTCCGGCGCGTTCAGGACCACGACCTGACGCTCCTGCCGCAATCGCACTACCGGTTCCGGATTGGCTACAGCCGCAACACGCAGGACGGACCCGCGCTCACGACGTCGCAGGAATTTGATGCCAATAGCGCCGGGCTGCCCGTGTTCGCCAACATTCGCCGGCAATGGAACGAGTACCGGCTTGGCGCCGACGTGGAGTTCGCCGGTTTCCGCTTCACGGTGCTGCACCGCTGGGATTATTACAAGGAAGATACGCCGTACAGCGCGTTCGGGGTGGTGAGCGCCGCGGGCTTGGGTATCGCCAACGACCAGACAGTACTGCAGCAGTTCACCAAGGCAGCTCCAGTGCACGGGTCCAACCCGGGGTGGCTTGGGAATCTGATCGCCAACCACAAGCGGTGGGCGATGAACGCCCGCATCAGTTACCTGATGGGTCACAATTATTTCGGGCTGAGCGAATTCTCCAGCGGGCTGGATCGGTTCGGAGGGGCGGCAAACCGGCAGATCGCGGTGCTGGGTGATGCGCAGCGTCCCTTCGTCGCCGGCGATTTCAATCTCAGCCTCTTTCCCACCAGCAGGTTGACAATCGTGAATAACACCAGCGTGAACAACCTGCGCATCAACGGCCCGTCCAGTTATACGGAGATCCTGGACGGCAGCAGCTCGGGCGAGACCCTGTATTTTCGATATCTCGGCATTCGAACGGTTACTAACTCGACGGATGTGAATTACCGGCTCAAGCCATGGATCGGGCTTTACGCCGGGTACAGTTATGCCGACCGTCTGGTGCGAACGACCGAGGCCTTTTCACTTCCGGCGTTCGCGAACTCGGCAGAGAGCGATACATATGAGAACACCAACCATCTGCACTCGGGCGTGGTCGGTGTGCGGCTCCGGCCGGTGAAGGAGCTGACGGCGAGCCTGGAGGGCGAGATCGGACGCGCCGACAATCCGTTCACGCCGGTCAGCGACGCCAATTATCATACGCTCGGAGGACGGGTCGACTACCGTACGCGAAAGTTGCAACTTTCGACGCAGTATCGGCAGTTCTACAATGTCAACTCGCCGGTACCGGAGTCGGCTTACAGTGCGCACTCGCGCAATTACACGGCGACGGCATCGTGGTCCGCGCGCAACTGGTTCTCGCTGGATGCCAGTTATGTGAAGCTGCACCTGGACAGCATTGGAGGAATTGCGTTTTTCGCGGGACTGCCCCGGCAGATTCGGCAAACGGGATACAGCTCCGTATACGTCAGCAATGTGCACGGCGGGAACCTGGCGGCACACTTCGTAATCGGCAGACGCGCGGATGTCTTTATCGGCTATAACATCACCAAGGACACGGGCGACGGGCGCGCGACGCAGACGGCAGGGATAGATCCGGTCGCGAATCCGGTGGCTGCGATGCTGGCTTCGGTGCAGACGTTCCCACTCACTTATCAGTCACCCATGGGTCGAGTGTCGATTCGGATTTCGAATAAAATGCGGTGGAACGCGGGGTATCAGTTCTATAACTACAACGAGACGTTCCAGGTGTTCGGGGCTTACCAGAACTTTCACGCGAATACGGGATATACGAGCGTATTGTGGACGTTTTAGTGGGACAGGCCTCCCGGCCTGTCCGCGGTCTGGGCAGGCCGGGAGGCCTGCCCCACTAAGGCCCTCGTCCAGACCCAAACTAATCCGCCGCCGACCAGGATCAATGCTACCGTGAGGCCGACCCAGATTCCGCGGACGCCCCAGTGCCACGGAAAGCAGAGGGCCCAGCCCAGCGGCATGCCGGCCAGCCAATAGCCCGCGAAGTGTGCAATGGCCGGACTGGCAGTGTCGCCCAGGCCACGCAGGGCGCCGCCGGCCACAACCTGGAATCCGTCGAATAACTCGAAAAATGCGGCGATGCGCAGCAGGACGGCTGTCAGGGGAATCAGCGAAGCGTCGGGCGTGTAGAGACGCGCAATCGCGCCGGGAATGAAAAAGAGCGCGAGCCCCGCGGCGCCCATGAAGATCGCGGAGAGCAGGAGCGCGGTCCAGCCCGAGACGGCGGCGCCATGCGTATCGCGGCGGCCCACGGCATGCCCCACGCGCACAGCCGCCGCGGAGCTGATTCCCAGAGGCACCATAAACGTGGTCGCGATCACGTTGACGGCGATGCCGTGAGCCGCGAGCGATGCCTCGTCCAGCTTTGCGGCCATGACGGACACGATGCCGAATACGGCTCCTTCCGCCAGGACCTGAATTGCGACCGGGAATCCGATGGCGGCCAGGCGGCGGATGTGGTCCGCGTCGGGCAGCCAACTCATACGGAAGAGTGGATAGCCGTGTTTACGCTCGTGCCAGAGCAGCGCGACCAGCAACACGGCAGCGATGTAGACACGCGAGATCGAGGTGGAGATGCCCGAGCCGGTGAGGCCAAGACGCGGCGCTCCCCAGTTCCCGTACATGAGCAGCCAATTGCCGGCGAAGTTGACTACGTTGGCGCTGACCACGGCGAAGGTGATGGGCTTGACAATGTCGATGGCCTGCAGGTAGCGGCGCAGGGCGGTAAAGCAGAGTAGGGGTAGCACGCCCCAGAGCAGCGCTTTGACGAAGGGATCGAGCAATTCCATCACGCGCGGATTGGTATGCACCCCACGCAACAGCGGCAGCAGCACCGCCAAGGCAGCGGCGGCGACAGGACTTACGGCTAGCGCCAGCCACAGGCCCTGAATCAGGGAGCGGCGGCAGGCGGCCTCGTCGCGCGCGCCGAAGCTTTGGGAGACTTCGGTGTCCATGCCGTAGAGCATGCCTGCGCCGCTGATTACGATCGGCCAGAACAGCATGCTGCCCAGGCTGCCGGCCCCGATGGCAGCGGCACCGAGGCGCCCGGCCATGATGGTATCGACGATGCCCATCACCATCCAGCCGAGTTCGGCCATGGCGAGCGGCGCAGCGAGGCGGATCATGGGCCGCAGCTCTTTGCGGATGGCGGCGGTCATGCTTTGGGATGCGCCTTATCGTAGACGGCCATCAGATCGGTGAGGGAGACCTGGGTGTACTTCTGGGTGGTGGAGAGGCGCGCGTGCCCCAGCAACTCCTGGATGGCGCGCAGGTCGGCGCCGTCGGCCAGGAGATGGGTCGCATAGGCGTGGCGGAAGCTGTGCGGATGCACGGACGGGTCGCCGGACAGATACGTCGCATAGAGCTTGACTATACCGCTGATCCCCCGGGTGGTGAGCCGGCCGCCGCGATGGTTCAGGAAAACGGCGTGCTCGTCGCGCTTCACGGGCCGCTCCCCGAGGTAGCGTTCGAGAGAGCGCGCGGCCTGGCCGGGCAGCGGCACCTGGCGCTCCTTGCGGCCCTTGCCGCGGACGCGCAGCCAGCCTTCCGAGCGGTCGATGTCTTCCAGGTTCAGCCCGGCAAGCTCGCTGACGCGGATGCCGCAGCCATAGAGCAGCTCGAAGATGGCGCGGTCGCGGGACGGAAAAGGGCGTTCGAGCTTGCCGGCGGCGACGCCGTCGATCAGCGTGTTCACCTGCTCGGCTGTCATGACGTCGGGCAGCTTTTTCGGTGCCTTGGGCGTGCGCACCAGCTTGGCGACGTTGATGTCGATCGCGCCTTCACGGAGCAGAAAACGGAACAGGCTGCGAACGGCGGCCAGCTTGCGGCGAATGGTCACGGCAGTGAGGTCGTCGCGATAAAGCGAGGCCAGCCATTCACGCAGGATCAGGAGGTCGATGGTGCGGGGCTCGGGCGGCGCGAGATCCGGCGGGGAGAGATAGGCGACGAACTGCGCGAGGTCCGATTCGTAGGCGCGGATGGAGTGCGGCGACGCGCCGGTGCGGGCGAGCTCGTGGAGGTAACGCTTGATTTGGCTGGGCAGATTGGAGTCGCCGGCCACTGGCCGTTCCGGCTGACCCACGTCACACATACGCTGCCAGCGCCTCCAACGCGCGTTCACAGACTAGCGCATGGCGGGCCTGCTTGTCGCGCCGCAGCTTCTGGCGCGTGGGCTCATCCAACTGCGGCAGGAGGTCGAAGGTGATGTTGGCGGGCTGGTAGTTCGCGGGATCGGCCCCGGTGACATAGTGACAAAGCGAGCCGAGCGCGGTTTCGCGCGGCAGGGCGCGCGGGGTGAGACCGCTGGCGACGTCCGCGGCGTGGATTCCGGCCATGAGGCCGGTGGCGATGGATTCCACGTAGCCTTCGACGCCGGAGATCTGGCCGGCGAAGAATACCTCGGGGCGCACGCGCAGTTGCAGGGTTGGGGTCAGCAGCGCCGGAGCGTTGATGTAGGTATTGCGATGGACCTGGCCATAGCGCAGGAACTCGGCGTGCTCCAGGCCGGGGATGAGGCGCAGGACGCGCGCCTGCTCGCCGAATTTCATGTGGTTCTGGAATCCGACCAGGTTGAAGCTCTGGGCGCGCAGGTTTTCCTGGCGGAGCTGCACCACGGCCCAGGGGCGCTTGCCGGTGCGCGGGTCGGTGAGACCCATCGGCTTCATAGGTCCGAAGCGCAGGGTGTCGCGGCCGCGGCGCGCCAGCTCTTCGATGGGCAGGCAGGCTTCGAAATAGCACGCGTTATCCTCGGGGATGTGCGCGGAGACCGACGCGGCCGCCAGCAGCTCGTCGACGAACCGCTCGTACTGCTCGCGACCGAGCGGGCAGTTCAGGTAGTCGTCGGTGCCGTCGACGGACTTGCCGTAGCGCGAGGCCCAGAACGCGATCTCGGTGTTCACGGAATCGGCCTCGACGATGGGACTGATGCTGTCGTAGAAGTAAAGACGGCCGGAGCCCGTGAGGCGCGCGATTTCGTCGGCGAGCGCGCCGCTGGTGAGCGGGCCGCTGGCGACGATCCAGATGGCATCGGGATCGGCCAGTGAGGTGATCTCTTCGCGCCGAAGCTCGATGCGCGGCTCGGCCTCGATGGCGGCAGTGACCTCGCGGGAGAAGATCTCGCGGTCCACGGTGAGGGCGTGGCCGCCAGGGACGCGCGCTGTCTGCGCGCAACGGAGCAGCAGCGAATCGAGGCGGCGCAGCTCTTCCTTGAGCAGCCAGGGGGCGGTGGAAGTCGATTCGCTCTTGAGCGAGTTGCTGCACACGAGCTCGGCGAGGCGATCGGTCTGGTGGGCAGGCGTCGGCCGGACGGGGCGCATTTCGTAAAGCACGCAGGGGAGGCCGCGGCGCGCGATCTGCCAGGCGGCTTCCGAGCCGGCCAGGCCGCCGCCGATGATGCGGATGAGTTTCAAGAGCGGTTACAGCACGCTCGCGAGGTCCGCCGCGGGAACGCGGAGGCCTACGTAGAAAGCGCCGAAGAGCGCATAGACGGCGCTGACCTCATCGAAGCGCATTTCGTAGATGAGTTTTTTGAAGACCAGGGGGTCTTCGGCGAACAGGTCGACGCCCCACTCCCAATCGTCGAAGCCGATCGAGCCGGTGATGATCTGGCGCACCTCGCCGGCGTAGCGCCTGCCGATGGCGCCGTGCTCGTTCATCATGCGGGCACGCTCCGCCATGGTCTCCTGGTACCAGTTCTTGGATTCGCCGCGGCGGCGGTCCATGGGGTAAAAGCAAAGGTATTTCGCGGCTGGAATTTCAGGCCACAGACGCGGCGCCATGGCCTGCCGCTGCCGGTCGAGGGTAGCTGCGATCTCGCGGTTCCACTCTTCGGAATGCGGCTGCACGCCCCTGGCGGCCAGGGCGCCATAGACCTTGCTCGTAGATTCATAGAGGCCGAGCTCGATGACCGAGAGGTAGGAGTGCACGGGCTCGAGATAGTCGCTGAGGGCGAGGCGGGCGATCGCAATTTCAGCCTGGTTGAGCTCTTCGAAGCTGCGGCGGAAGTGGACCAGCAGGATGTCGCCCTTGTGGCCGAGCAGGGAGTAGAAGGCGCTCTGGCGTCCTTCGGAGGGCTTTTCCAGGGCGCCCAGGACGACCGCGGCTTCGTCCAGAATTTGTTTCCGCTCCGTGTCCTTCAGGCCCCGCCACGCGGCGCGGCGGATGCGCAGCATCTGGTGCAGCACGCTGGCGCCTTCCACGGTGAGAGGAACTGGAGGCAGAGCAGAGGCATCTACCAGGGTCTCAGGGGTCATTTGGTCATTTTACCGCGTGCCCATTTGGCCAGATAGCTTTCGGTGGCCAGATCGTCCAGCTCGCGATCGCGGGCTTCGCGCCATTCGGTGAGCCGGCGCTCCTCGAGTTTCTCGAGCAGACGGCATCGGCGGCGCGCCTCCAGCATGACCTTCTGCTGTTCGTCGAGTTTGCGGGCGCACTCGACCCGCCTGAGCGCGATCTCGGCTTCGCGCGATTTGACCTTCCGGCGGAAGGCCCCGAGCGCGGCCAGGTCGCGCCCGGCCACCGGGTTCCACTCGCGCACCTGCACTTCGGCGCGAATTCCGGCGGCTTCCATTTCGGCGCGGGCGCGCTCCAGAGCGGCCAGTTCGGCGGCCTGCTGCTTGTAACGCGCCTCTTCGAGCTCGAGTTGGGTGCGCCGCCAGTCGAGCACTCGTTTCAGGGGAAAGCGGAAGCCAGTCATCGCTTAACCGCGGGGGTCATCGCCGGCAGAGTGTCGAGGCGGACGGCCAGTTCCTGGAGGCGCGACAGCGTCTCTTCGAGCGTGGACTTCCCGTGATGGTGCTGGCGCAGAAACTCGAGCAATTCCGGCCGGAGGCGAATACTGGCATCGAGGGCCGGGTTCGTGCCGGCAACGTAAGCACCGAGCTGGATGAGGTCTTCGGAATCGCGATACGCGGCCAGCGCCGACCGTATTTTGCGCGCGGCCTCCTGTTGAGCTTTGGGGGCGATCGCCGAAGTCAGGCGGCTGACGGAGTGCAGGATGTCGATGGCCGGATAGTGGCCTTGCGAACCGAGCTGCCGGGAGAGGATGAAATGGCCGTCGAGGATGCCGCGGACGGCATCGCAGATCGGCTCGTTGAAGTCGTCGCCTTCGACCAGGACGGTGAAGAAGCCGGTGATGGAGCCGCGCTGAAAATTGCCCGCGCGCTCCAGGACCTTGGGCAGCAGGTTGAAAACCGAGGGCGTGTATCCCTTCTGGCTCGGGGGCTCACCCGCGGCCAGGCCGATTTCACGCTGCGCCATGGCGAGGCGGGTCACGGAATCCATGACCAGCAGCACGCTGGCGCCCTGGTCGCGGAAGTACTCGGCCACCGCGAGCGCGACGAAGCAGGCCCGCACCCGCAGCGGCGCCGGGCGCTCGCTGGTGGCGCAGACCACGACGCTGCGCTTACGGCCCTCGGGACCCAACTCGTTCTCGAGAAAGCCGCGGACCTCGCGGTTGCGTTCGCCGATCATGGCGATTACGGTAACGTCCGCCGAGTTCTGGCGCGACATGGAGCCGAGCAGCGTGCTTTTGCCCACGCCGCTGCCGCCGAAGATGCCGATGCGCTGGCCTTTGCCGACGGGGAGGAGTCCATCGATCGCGCGGATGCCGGTCACCAGCGGCTGGGTAATGTGCTCGCGGTCCAGCGGATTGGTCGCGGTGCCGTAGAGGTTGTACTGGTCCCGAGCTTCGACCGGGGGGCCGCCGTCCATGGGCTTGCCGAAGCCGTCGATGACGCGCCCGAGCAGGCCGGGGCCGACCGCAACCCGGGAGTCCTCGCTGCGCGCCAGCACAGGATCGCCCAACTGGAGGCCGTCGGTCTCTTCCAGGGGCATGGACAGGACGTGGCCGTCGCGGAAGCCGATCACCTGCGTGCGGATCCGGCGGCCCGCCGCGGTGGCCACCTCGCAGAAGTCACCGATGGCGACGCTGGGCCCGCGCGATTCAATGAGCAGACCCACGACCTGGACCACCTGCCCGCTCCAGCGCATGGGGGAGATCCGCTCCAGCTCTGCGTGATAGGGCGCAAGGGAGATCGCGCTCATGACTGCCGCCTCCGCAGGCAATCGGCCAGTCCGCGCTCGATCTCCTGAAGCTGCGAGTCGATGGAGGCGTCGAGGTTGCCGCGTGGGGTTTCGAAGATCACCGTGCCGGGTTCACGCGATGCGTCGGGCAGGATCTCGATCCGGTTGGCGCTGCCGTACTGCTCGAGGCAGGCCGAAACCACGGCGGCGTGCGAAGGATGCAGGCGCACGCGCGAGACCTCCTGCCCTTCCAGCTTTTCGAGGGCGCCCAGAACCAGGCCGTGCAGCGCTTCGGGGTCGACAGCCATCTGGCGGCGCAGGACGCGGCGCGCGATGGCCAGGGCGAGTTGGATGGTATCGGCCTCGGCCTCGCGGCGGAGGCGCGCACGAAAGCCGGAGATTTCGTCGATGGCGCGGGCCAGCCGCTCGATCACGGGCCGCACCTCGGCGGCGGCCTGGGTTCGTCCCGCGGCTTCTCCCTCTCGCCGGCCCTGCGTATGCGCTTCCTGGGCGCGCTGATTCATCTGCTGCTGAAGCTGCTCGATCCGGACTTGATCTTCGACACCGGGCGGCGAAGGGCTCTTCGCAGCTTCGACCGCGGCGTGCACCTGCCTCCAGGGCAGGGCCGCCACCGGCCGTTCGTCGCCGGGTCGGAGGACCCTAGACGACATACTGCTCCCCGACGGCGCCCTTCAGGCTGAGTACTCCTTCGCTTTCGAGCTGGCGCACCAGGGCGATGATCTGCTGCTGGGAGCTTTCGACCTCCTTGATCTTGACCGGGCCCAAGGCTTCCATGTCTTCGCGAAGCATGTCGGCGCCGCGCGTGGACATACAGCCGAGCACGTGGTTGCGCAGTTGTTCACTGGTGCCCTTGAGGGCAACCGTGAGGATCTTGCGGTCGACCTTGGCGAGCACTTCTTTGAGGCCCAGCGGATCAATTAACAGCAGGTCTTCGAAGACGAACATCAGGTGGCGGATGGTCTCCGCGAGGTTGGTGTCCGATTGATCGATGTGATCCAGGATTTCGCGGCTGGAGGCCGAATCGAGACGGTTGAGCATCTCGGCGACCGCGCGGACGCCGCCGTACGATTCGCGGCTGAATTCGCCCAGGGCCTTCAGTTTCTGGCCGATTACTCCGGCGATCTTGATGATGATGTCGGGGGAGATCTGGTCGAGGCTGGCCATGCGCTGGGCCACGTCGGCGCGCAGAGTAGAGGGCAATGAGGTCAACAGCGCCGCTGCCTGCGAGTAATTCAGGTGGGAGAGTACCAGCGCGATGGTCTGGGGATGCTCGTTGTGGATGAACTTGGCAAGCTGCTGGGGATCGGCTTTCTGGATGGCGTCGAAGGAAGTCGCGTCGGCCCCGAGCGCCTTGGTGAGCCGGTCGAGAAGCCGCTTGGCATGGTCGGGATCGAAGGCGCGGAGCAGTAGCTTGCGGGCATATTCGAAGCCGCCGCGGGCCACATAGTCTCCAGCGGTGGCAATCTGGTGAAACTCTTCCAACACCATCTCCGCCTGTTCGGCGGTGATGGAGGTGATCTTGGCCACCTCGCGGCTCACCTTTTGCACTTCTTCTTCGGAGAGCTGAGGAAGAAGCTGGGAGCTGGTCTGTTCGCCGAGTACGATGAGCAGCATGGCGGCCTTGCGCAGGTTCGGCAGAAGCTCGCCTTCCGCCTTGGTGGTGTTCATGATCATAATGCGGCCATCCGGATCGTCATTCCTCTCCTTCCCGGATCCAACTCTTCAGGATTTGCACTGAGATCTCAGGCTCCTTGCTGATCTTGTCCCGCAGGTGCTTGGCAAAAACTTCGGCCTTCTTGGTAATCACGGGCGCGAGCTTCAGCGAGTTCAGGGCCTGGGCATCCATTCTTTGCTGGAGCGCTTCCCGTTCGGCCAATTGCGACTCGATCTGGTTTTCAAGGTTACCGCGAACCGGCAGGGCGGCCGGCGGCGTTTCCGGGCTGCCGGGCAGCGCCGCCGGCACTGCCGGCACTTCCACTACGGGCTGCCGCCGCTTACGCCGGAGAATCAGGAAGCCCGCCAGAGCCAGAATCGCCGCTGCGATGCCGGCACCGGCGAAGATGAGGACCTTTTGATCGACCTTGACGGGCAAGACGTGATTTCCGGCAGGAGCCTCGGGAACGGCGGGCCGCGCGGGAGCCGGAGGCTCCAGCATCAGAGTGGTCTCGAACGGTAGGGTCTCGATGATCAACTGATCTCCGCGCTCCTGGGAATAGCCGGTAATTCCCGCCACCAGGTCGCGGATTACCTTCAGCTTCTCGGGGGTCGGCGGCACCAGCACCCGCTTGTAGCCGCCCTGGTCCTTTTGCCAGTTGACTTCCTGGTCCAGAAGCACCGCCAGGGAGATTTTGCGGACGACGCCCGCCGGCATGCGGGTTTTCTTCACGGTCCTGCTGGATTGATAGGTGATATTCTCGGTAACCCTCGATGTCTTGCCCGAGCCATTCGCCGGCCGCGACGTGGGCCTCGGCAAAGTGGAAGCGGTGCCCGGGACGCCGCTCGACAGCGCGGCCCCGGCGCTGTCCTCGGTGCGCTGGGAGCTGAGCATTACCGAACGTGCCGGGTCGAAAAGCTCCTCGCTGAGTTCGCCGCCCGAGAAATCGCATTCCACCGAAACACC
>Ga0335071_10006487_pt1 | contig 12066 bp, 10 predicted proteins | sample Lox_Sample_15_FD_206724 | JGI IMG/M metagenome (GOLD analysis project Ga0335071, IMG submission 206724) | Soil microbial communities from Loxahatchee National Wildlife Refuge, Florida, United States - Lox_Sample_1.5 | ecosystem: Environmental > Terrestrial > Soil > Wetlands | place: USA...
ACCGGACGCCACAAGTCAGTCATCGCCACCAGCGTTCACCCCGAGTATCGCGAGGTGATTTCGACCTACGCGAAGCACCAGGGCATGCCGCTTGTGACGGTCGCCTACGGCAAGAACGGCCGCGTGGATCTCGAAGCGCTGGACAAAGCAGTAGACAGCGAGACCGCGGGAGTACTGATCCAGTCGCCGAACTTCTTCGGGATCATCGAGGATATCGCGGCGATTTCTGACATCGTTCACAAGAAGGGCGCATTGCTGGCGGTTTCCATTGCCGAAGCGGTTTCGCTGGGCATCGTAAAGCCTCCCGCCGAGGCGGACATCGTCAGCATGGAGGCGCAATCGTTTGGCGTGCCGCTTGGCTTCGGCGGTCCCTACTGCGGCGTAATGGCGACGCGCGATAAGTTTATTCGCCAAATGCCCGGCCGGCTCGCGGGCGAAACGCTAGACCGCGACGGCAAGCGTGGCTTCGTCCTGACGCTCTCCACCCGCGAGCAGCATATCCGGCGCGAAAAGGCGACCTCGAACATCTGCACCAACCAGGCGCTGGTGGCGCTGATGTGCACCATCTTCATGACCATCTATGGCAAACAGGGCATGAAAGAGCTGGCACAACAGAATCTGGCGAAAGCGCACTACGCGGCGGCGGAGTTCCAGAAACATGGCGCGAAGCTGGCGTTCGAAGGCGCGCCCTTCTTCAACGAGTTCGTCATCCAGACGAAGACGTATCCGCGCGCTATCAACGATCGGTTGCTGGAGCAGAGGATCGTGGGTGGGTTCCCGCTGAAACGCTTCTATCCCGAATTGGAGAACGCCTCCTTGTGGTGCTGTACCGAGACGACAACCAAGGCCGCGATTGACGCGGTGGCGCAGGAGGTGGAGCGATGAGCGGCAACTTCAAGAAAGCCGGTACCCACCTCAGCCAGAACGAAGGGCTCATCTTCGAGAAGTCATCGCCGGGCAAGAAGGCCTACAAGCTGCCTCCTCTCGATGTGCCCGAAGTGGACGCAAAGCAGTTGCTTGGCGACGCGACCCGCGATGACCTGGGCAACATGCCGGAAGTCAGCGAGATCGAGATCATCCGGCACTTCACGCGTATTTCAACCTGGAACTACGCCATTGATCACGGCATGTTCCCGCTCGGCTCCTGCACCATGAAATACAACGCGCGAGTCAATGAAGTTGTGGCTCGGCTCAGTGGGCTTGCTGAATCGCATCCCTACCAGCCAACGCGCATTTCGCAGGGCGCGTTGCGCATCATGCAGATGCTCAGCGAGCAGCTCATCGAAATCACCGGCATGAATGCCATTACGCTGCAGCCGGCGGCCGGTGCCCATGGCGAGCTGACGGGCATCTTGCTGGTACGGTCGTATCTTGAATCGCAAGGGAATCCGCGCAAGAAGATCCTGGTGCCCGACTCGGCGCACGGAACCAATCCGGCGACGGCCGCCATGTGCGGCTACGCGGTCGAAAACATCAAGTCGAATGCCGCAGGCATGGTCGATATCGCAGCGTTGGAAGCGCAAGTGAACGACGACGTCGCGGCCCTGATGCTGACCAACCCCAACACCCTCGGCGTTTTCGAGCAGGAGATCCACAAGATTGCCGACGTGCTGCATGCCAAAGGCGCCTTGATGTACATGGACGGCGCCAACATGAACGCGCTGGTTGGCAAGGCGCGCCCCGGAGACTTTGGCGCCGACGTCATGCACCTGAACCTGCACAAGACTTTCTCGACGCCCCATGGCGGCGGCGGCCCGGGTTCCGGTCCTGTCGCGTGCAAGAAGATCCTTGAGCCGTTCCTGCCGGCACCCGTTCTGGTGACAAAGTCCGACGGCACGTTGACGCTGGATTACAACCGTCCCCAGTCCATCGGTCGCGTTCGCATGTTCTACGGAAATTTCGGAATGTTCGTCCGTGCGCTGGCGTACATCATGGCCAACGGGCCGGAAGGCTTGCGGCAGACAACGGAAGACGCGGTGCTCAACGCCAACTACATCCGCAAGCATCTGACGGGGCTTTACGAATTGCCCTACGACACGCCGACGATGCACGAGGTCGTCTTCAGTGACAAGACGCAGACGAAGAAAGGCATCAAGACCGGCGACATCGCCAAGCGCCTCATCGACTATGGCTACCATCCCTACACCGTCAGCTTCCCGCTGGTCGTTCCGGGCGCCATGATGATCGAGCCGACGGAGAGTGAGTCCAAGGAAGAGCTCGACCTGTTCATCGACGCCATGAAGCAAATCGCGGAAGAAGCGGAAACCACTCCGGAGGTGATCGCGCAGGCTCCAGGCCGGACACGAGTCTCACGACTGGACGAAACCGCTGCCGCCCGCAAACCTGTGCTCCGCTGGACGCCCAAAGCCTAGCTCTTGTCCCGGCTTGACACCACTAGGGATGCCGCAGCCTGCCAATCTTGTTTCCCCAATCGGTACGATTTCCACGGAACCGAGGCGCCGTTCTTCACGTATCTTCAAGCGGACGAAGAACAAGACGGCACTTTACTCGCACGTGCCGCGAGAGGAGAGGGGAAATATGGGCGACGACATCATTGGATTGGTGGCTGTAATTATGGCGCTGGGTATTCCAATCGCCCTGATGTACACCGTTTATCGTGTGCGGAAGCTACGCACGGAAGAGCGAATCGCTGCTATGGCGCGCGGCGTGAGTGTTCCCATGGAACCGGAGCCGTCGCAGATGGCGCGCTCGCGGCGCTGGGGAATCCTGCTGACCGCCGGATCGATTGGCTGGATGATAACTTTTTCCATGATCGCGAGGTTTGAGCATGACGCGATGATGGCATCAGCTTTCGGGGCTATTCCGCTTGCCCTTGGCGTGGGCTGCTTCATCGATGCCTTCCTGGTACGACGCGACTTGCGGACCTCCTGAGCGCTATTGTTCCCTTAGGGTAAGGGAGGGGTAACCCCCCCCCCCCCCAACCACCACTTAAAATCCTCAGAATCATCAACATACGCAAAATTTCCGCGCAAAATCCTGAGCCAATTGGACTTGCAGGCAAAGTCCTCTATTCAAAGAACTTAGAGATCCTCTGATCAGCCTAAATCTGCACAACAGTTGCCAGACGACGGCATTGTTATGACACGGGCCGTTTCTATCTTTCAAAGAACAATCAATTCCATCGCCTTAGCGTGGCTGGGCTGGCCAAGGCACACTACTCCCTTAGGTCACGAACCATCGAATACGCCTCTACACTTCCACGCGGATAGGACGTAGGACACAGAGGCTTGTGATTAGGACGAGTCGATGGCTCGCAGGCTCCGGCGAGACTACCGCCAGTTTTCGACCAGCATCAGGTCGCTGGAGATCTCGTCCGTCTGCGTAAAGAGTAACCATCTGCCATCCGGGGACACAGATAACCCGCCCATCCAATCGGCTCCGACTTTCTCTGGGAAAAACACTGGCCGTACCTTCTTCGTGCTGAGATCCAAGAAGTCAATCTCTGGCTTGTCATTGAGGTAGTGAAAGAAATAAATACCAGGACCAAATGGAACCCACGCATCCCTGTCGAATTCCGGCAAAACAGCGATTTGGTGCGCGTCGGAACCGTCGGTGTTTACGGACCACAGTTGACCATAGCGGACAAAATACACGTGCCGAGCGTCGGGCGACTCTAGAGGAAATGTCGCAGGATGCTGCGCGAGTTGCACCGCGTGGCCACCCTCGGCCGGAACTTTCCACACCGTGGAATTGTGAGCGTCTTCTCCGTTTACAAAATAGATCCACCTCCCATCATGCGACCAGCTTGGCAGGTTATTCCCGCGAACATCGACGCTCAGTTTCTTTGGCACGCCGCCGTTTGGATCAACGAGGTAGATGTTCGCTTCGCCACCAAGGCGTGAGTCGAACGCGATCAGTTTGCCGTCAGGAGACCACCTTGGAGTACCAGTTCCTGGTGCACCGAAGTAGCTGAGCTGGGCGGCATTCGAGCCGTCGGCATCGGAGACCCAGACTTCATCTTTGCTCCCGGATCGATTCGACTGGAAGGCGATCTGGGTTCCGTCAGGAGAGTACTTTCCTGCAGTTTCTTGCCTCGACGAGGCCACCACTTTTTGCGCCGGAGCTTGTGGGTTTGAAAGATCCACCCGCCAGATGTTCGTGTTAAAGTGAGCTCGTCTAATAGCGAGGCTTTTACCTGCCGGACTAGCAGCGATATCAACAACGTCGTTTCCCAAAGGCAGCTTTATGCGCTGATCCGGTCGATCCAACGCAACCTCCCAAAGATTGCCGCCAGTGAATGAATCGCTGTAGATGAGGCGTTGGCCGTCTCCGGACCACGCCAGACCTCCAACACCGTCCAGCCCTTCCAATCGAGTGGTAATGCTGCCGTCGGTGATCCGTTGCACGTAGATCGAGACCGTTAGGCTCTTTTCGATGCAGGCCCACGCGAGGTAGTCTCGCCGTGCCGAAAATACGGGCCTTGTCACCGTTTCACAGGCTGTATTGACCGTAGCCCCCTCCAGTGATTCCAACGAGAGCACGAACAAGTGATACGTGTTAATCGACGGAGGATTCGCGGGCTGGTAAGGAAACACCAGACGTTTTCCGTCTGGGGACCAACTGAGCAGATTACCAAACCATTGCTGACCACAGTTTACGGAGGACACCTTACGTTCTGGTCCGCCCAATGGTGAGATCAGGTAGACCGCCGTTTCCTTCTGCTCCAACCCTCGGCATACCGCGATGTTCCTGCCATCCGGCGACCAAGCTGGACTGAATGCGTCGTCGTGGTTGGTGAGCCGCAGTAGTTTTTCCTTCCCGATTACCTTGATATATACGTCGGTGTGGCGTGCGCTCGCGTCGCCGCTCCAGGAGAACGCGATCTGGCTGCCATCGGGTGAGAAGGTGGGTGAAGAAACAAAGCCGGGCAATGCCGTAAGGGGCACGATGCTAAGCTGCTGCAACTCGTAGATCCTTAGCCACCTCTGCACCCGCGACGCAATAAGCGGATAAGACAATCCGGCGATGAGCAAGCAGCCCGCAACCACAACGGTTGCTCTGCGCTTCCACCTGGGTGGCTCTGCCGGTGCGGGCTCTGCCGCCGGGGGTTCGGGTTGGGGCTGGACAGGAATGATTGTCGGTTCAAGAGCGGCGATGAAGCGGTAGCCGCGACCGGGAACTGTCTCGATGTATCTGGGTTCGGTAGCGGAGTCGCCGAGGGTCTCGCGCAGCTTGTTTACCGCGGCATTTAGCCCGTGCTCTGGATCGCCGTAGCTGGCTCCAGGCCACAGTTTCTGTTGAAGCTCTTCGCGGGTGACCAAGTTGCCGGGGTTTGCGACCAGCATCGACAATACTTGGATGGCCTGACCGGACAGCTTCAGCCGGATGCCATCTTTGCGCAGCTCGCCTGTCTCGGCCGACAACTCAAAGCGGCCGAAGCGCACTGAGCCGAGGACCTTGCTCTCCTCCGGCATATCACACCTGCTTGTGACGGCGAGTCTACCATTTCCCTCCGCTGAACCTGAACAGAAAAAGTCCCTCCATCATTTCTAGTTCCGCCGCTACCCGGCATATCTATCAGCAACTTACGCAATGACCTCGAACTACACAATTCGCACTCCGCGAGCATTGAGGTAGTAGCGGGCAGAACCCATTTTCGGTGGCACCTGAGGGGTGACCACCGTGAAAACAAGCTTTCTGATCGCAGTTCTCTTGGCCGCGTGCGCGGCGCAAACCCAAAACCTGAAGATGGTGAGTGTACGCTTCCCGGCGAACGGCACAGCGCCCAACACCCAGTTCCTGTGCAGCCAGAAATATGACAAGGCAGCGTGCGTGAAAGACGCAACCGCACTTCGCCAGGCGATTACGGCCTATCCGGTACAACTGCTTGGGGAGTGGTCCTTTGTGCTGGTTCCGGCTGACGACTGGAAGGCACTGGTTCGCAGCCAGGGCGGTGATCCGCTCAGCCCTGCATTCTCGATTCTGGAGCAGCGCGCGACGTTGCTGGACGGCAGCCTGTTTGCCGGCACTGCAAATCGCAACAAGGAGTTACTGGAGCGATTTCGAGTGATTGGGCCGGCCCTGGTTGATTTGGCGATCACCCACGAGATGGGACATGCCATCTGCCATGAAAAAAATGAGCGTCGGGCTGACGACTACGGCAAAGAACTGCGGGACGGGAAAGTCCCTGACTGCAGCAAGACGGCGGGATATAAGCCAGTGGTTGTGGCACAGAATCCGCGGTAGGGGTTCGAGCTCGCTTCAGGCGAATCAAAAGGCGGCCCTGGCAGTCCGCCTGCAAGCCAATAAAATGATTATTTTGCTGAGATAGCTTTCACTCGAGCGTTCAACCGGGCTTTGTAGCGGCTGGCGGTGTTCTTGTGCAGCACGCCCTTCTGGACGCCCTTGTCCACCGCAGAGGCGGCGGCGCTCAGGGCCGACTTGGCAGCCGTCTTGTCGCCCTTGGAAATGGCTTCGCGCATCTCGCGCAAAGCGGTGCGCAGCCGTGATTTGTTGGCGCGGTTGGCTGCCGTCTTCTTCTCGGTTTGACGGGCGCGCTTCAGCGCCGAAAAATGGTTCGCCATATCGTGCTGTGATCCTTCAGGTAGAAATCTCGACGTAAGCCGAATACATGATTTTACCGGACTTTTGCACTCTCCGGCAAATGTCGCCGACTGCTGAGCCTTGCGGGGATTCTCCGCCTGCTGCAGCGCATTCCCGAGCTTAGGATGCTAGGCGAGCAGCTCCCTGCATGCACTCCCACCCGAGATTTCGACCCCATTCATGACCGATTTTCTGTGTTCCGTCATCAGCTGCGGCGCCATCTGCACGGTTTTCTTTCCGGGCGGAGTTTGGTAGAAAGGGATAGACTGCTTGAGCTAGCCGTTAGCGTAATGTTTAGCGTAAGCAGGCGGGCAGCGCGGGTGCCCCGCCAATCGGACTTCGGCTGGCTAGACGTAGCGCTGGAGTTGGTTAAAGCCGGCGAGAAACTGCTGAGCAGTATGGAGATCGCGATCAGAGGTTTCTCATAACGATCACACGACGGGTTCAGCCGAGCGTGCTGGAAAGCCGCTCGCCAGCGCAAAGAGCGCGTAGCCGTAGGCGATAGGGTCATTTTCCTGCCCGGAGCATCCAATACGTGTGCGCAGCTCTGGACGAATCCGCAACGCTACGTCTCAGAGGCTACCCGGAATTGACTCTCTCGGAATTCGGCGGTACGCTAACCACCAATGAGTGGTATTTTCGCTACGGCGAACATCCCGGACGTACTTCCTCTCCCGATCCTGAGCAATTCCTGTGCAGAGAATTTTCCGGTCCCACCGCGGATTGGAGTGGCCAGCCACGCATGATCGCACCCGGCCCCAGGAGGCGTCGAAACCTAACCTAGATGAAGACCAACATCGAGATCAGCCCAAAGATCGAAACCCTCTTCGGTACACGTGATGAAAACCTGCTTCTGCTTGAACAAGGCCTGAATGTTTCGATCGTCATGAAGGCCGACTCGATCGAGATCGAAGGTGCACCCAAGGACGTGGTGCGCACGCAGCAGGTCTTCGCCGACTACCAGCATTTGTTACGCACCGGTCACACGTTCGTCAATGGCGACCTCGGCTCCATGCTGAAGGTCTTGACGTCTGATGACGCGGCTACTCTTCGCAGCCTCGCAGAAGCCGGCAAACAGAGGTCATTCGGCAAACGGACGGTGCAGCCCAAGAGCATCAACCAGCGCCGCTACCTCGAAGCCATCGAGAAGAACGATATGGTCTTCGGTATCGGTCCGGCTGGAACCGGCAAGACCTACCTGGCCGTTGCGATGGCGATCTCCGCGTTAGTCTCGAAGCGCGTCAACCGTATCGTACTGGCGCGTCCTGCAGTCGAAGCCGGCGAGAGGCTGGGTTTCCTCCCTGGCACGTTGCAAGAAAAAGTAGATCCCTATCTTCGTCCCCTGTACGACGCGCTATATGACATGCTCGATCCCGACAAGGTCGATCGCTATCTCGAGAAGAACGTCATCGAGATCGCACCCATCGCCTTCATGCGTGGACGCACTTTAAATGATGCGTTTGTCATTCTCGACGAGGCGCAGAACACCACGTCCGAGCAGATGAAGATGTTCGTTACCCGCCTGGGCTTCAACTCAAAAGCTGTTATCACAGGCGACGTGACGCAGATCGACCTCCCCAACGCCAGCCGAAGCGGCTTGGTTGAGGCCGTCGACGTCCTCGGCGATGTCGAAGGCATCCGCTTCTGTTACTTCGACGAAGGCGACGTCGTGCGTCACCACCTGGTGCAGCGAATCGTTCGCGCCTACGAGGATTACAAGGGGAAGAACGAGCAACTTTCCCTCGACTGGAAGAGCGGCAGCGCGCTCAATACCTCGCGGTTTATCAATGGCGGAGTAACCGCGCCTGCCGTCGATCGCGAGTCGTCGCTGGCCGAGATTCCGCCTGGCGCAGCCGGGGATGCGGACCATCGCGTTTCCGAGTAGGAACTTGCTACCATAGTGTGGGAGGGCGAAATGCCCTCCCATTTGTTCCTTGGACAAAGTGACCCGCAACCCACCACCGACGACCAACACCAGTGCGGAGGCCCTGAGTCGGTTTGCCACGCGCGTGCAGAAAGCCCTCCGCATTCGCGGTGAGGTCAACATCTGTATCACCTCCAACCGCGAGATGCAGGCGCTGAACCGCCGCTTCCGTAACAAGAACACAGCGACTGACGTGCTGTCGTTTCGTTCGTCGGCGCCAGGCGTAGCTGGCGATATAGCCATCTCGCTGCAGATCGCTGCGGCCCATGCCGACGATCTTGGCCACTCGCTCGCCGATGAAGTGAAGATCCTGATTCTCCATGGCATGCTGCACCTTGCCGGCTTCGATCACGAAAATGACGACGGCGAAATGCACATCCGAGAATCGGTGCTGCGAGCGAAATTCGGGTTGCCCGTCGGCCTCATCGAGCGCTCCCAAACACTTGCCGCGATGGCCGTAAAGAGCAGAGGCCGCCGCGCATGAACATTCCGTTAGCCATTCTGTTGCTTCTCCTGCTCGCAATTCTGACACTGGTTTCTTACGTGGACCGCTTATACCATGAGATGGGTAAGTTTCTGTCGCGCGAGTTTGAAGAAAACATCGAAGCATATAAACGGTTGGTAGAGCCCCGTCTGGGCTTTACTTCCGAGCGCGCCTCGCTTTCCATGGCGATGATCACGCAGATGTGCGTGGCTTCGATCGGCGTACTCATTGGATATTCCCTGTTCATGGACAAACGTTGGGTTGTGCTCGACCTCGTGCAGGCGGGCGTCAGCCTGGTCTTCATCATCGTCATCTTCAATCGCCTGCTGCCGCACATCTTCTTTCTGCGAACCAAGGGCGAGTGGCTGGCGAAATTTGTGCCCATGCTACGCATCCTCATCTACCTCGTGATGCCCGCGACCATGGTGCTGGGCTTTGCCCTCTCGGTCGCATCCTTGACGAAAGAACACCCCGAGGAAGCTCAGGAGCATCCCTCCGAGGCCATGGACGCCTTCATTGAGGCCGGACAGGAAGAGGGTATCCTCGAGGAAAGCGATCGCGATTTGATTCAGTCGGTGGTCGAGTTCGGCGACAAGACCGTCCGCGAGGTGATGACCGCACGACCGAACATCGTCGCCGTTCCGGTGACGATGACCATTGCGGAGTTCACCGAGATGCTCAGCAAGTCTCCGTACTCGCGCATACCGGTGTACCAGGGCACGATCGATCACATCATCGGCATCATGAATTCAAAGGACCTGTTGCAGGTTCCCGACGCCGAAGCCACGTCCAAGACCGTCGCCGACCTGATGAAAACGGACGTGTATTTCGTGCCTGTCACTAAGCTCGGTAGCGAACTCTTGCGCGAGATGCAGCAGCAAAACATTCGCCTCGCGATTGTAGTGGACGAATACGGCAGCGTCGCCGGCGTCGTCACCATCGAAGATCTCGTTGAGGAAATCGTTGGCGAGATTCGCGACGAACACGAGAAGACCGACGTCGTGAAGGAGAATGACACGACTTACGTCTTCAACGGAACTACCGATCTCGATCTTGTGGAAAAGCTTCTTGGCGGAGTGCGATCCGATGAGCGCGAGGCCACGACCATCGCCGGGCTGGTCAGCGAGCTTGCCGGCCACATCCCGAAGGCTGGCGAAGTCTTCGAGGAAGATGGCCTGCGCTTCGAAGTGTTGGAATCCACTGACCGTCGCGTGGAGCGCGTCAGGGTGAGCCTGCACAGCGCGCCTGAGCCCAGGCAGGTGCAAGCCTGATATGGGTTTTCGCTCAGGTTTTGTCTCCATCATCGGCCGCCCGAATGCCGGAAAATCGACTCTGCTGAATGCTCTTGTTGGCGAAAAGCTGGCGATTGTTACCCGCAAGCCGCAAACCACTCGCAACCGCATTCAGGGTATTGTGCACGTCGCTAAAAGCAGTAAGCGTCCGGCCGGACAGATCGTCCTTGTCGACACCCCGGGCGTGCACAAACCGATCAACTCGCTGAACCATCGCATGATGAAAGAGGTTTACGACGCGCTGGAAGGTTGCGACTTGCTGCTGGTAATTGTGGACGCGACTGAGAAATTCGGTGCCGGCGACGAGTTCGTGCTCGACATCGCGCGACGCACCGAATTGCCCTGCTATCTGCTGCTCAACAAAATCGATACCTTGCAGAAAGACAAGCTGTTGCCGCTGATCGACCGCTACAAGGATATCCAAGATTTTGCGGGGATTATTCCGATTTCCGCGCTGAAGAAGAGCGGCCTCGACAGGCTGCTTGACCTCATCTTGAAGGCACTGCCGGAAGGTCCACGCTACTTTGCGGAGGGCCAGATTACCGACCAGCCAGAGCGCTTTTTTGTGGCCGAATTGATCCGCGAGCAGGTGCTACAGTTCACTTCGCAGGAAGTCCCGCATGCGACGACAGTAGTCATCGACAATTTTGAGGAGGGCTCCAAACTGACGAAAATCGCGGCGACGATTTACTGCGAGCGGGAAGGACAGAAAGCCATCCTTATTGGCAGGCAGGGCGCGACACTCAAAAAGATCGGAACGTACGCACGCCGGCAGATTGAGCGCATGTTGGGGACTAAGGTTTTCCTCGATTTGTTTGTGAAGGTCCAGCCTGGCTGGCGCGAATCGAAAGCCTTGGTTGAGGAACTGGACTGGCGCCGCCAGCTCGATCGCCTCTCCGGCTCGCATCAGGATAAAGAAGATGAGTAGCAGCCCCCCATCGTCCCTTAGCACTTACCACAAATTGCAGGTTGCTAATTGCTCTCTTTCACCGCGATGCCCAAGGTCCTCATCTTGCGATAGAGATGGCTGCGCTCCAACCCCAGCACCTCGGCGGCGCGCGCGACGTTGCCGTGATTTTCATCGAGTTTCTTAAGGATGTAGTCGCGTTCAAACGACGCGCGACCCTCGTGCAGGCTGGAGAATTCACCAAGATTCCGTCGTCCGCCATCCCGATACACCAGTGCTGGCAGATGCCTGCGCTCCAGCTTTGCCACGGCCGGATTCATGATCACGATGCGCTCAATGAGGTTCCGCAGTTCGCGCACATTGCCCGGCCAGGTGTAGCGTACCAACGCATCGAGAGCGTCGTCTGCCATTTCTTTTGGGCGTCGGTTGTATGTGTGCGAGAATTCCCGCAAGAAATAACGGGCCAGCAGAGGAATATCTTCCTTCCGTTCGCGTAGAGGCGGCACAAAAAAAGGAATCACGTTGAGCCGGTAGAACAGGTCTTCGCGGAAGTTACCCTTGGAAATCTCGTCTTCGAGGTCTTTGTTGGTGGCGGCAATTACGCGTGCGTCAGCCGTGACCGGCTCGTCTTCTCCAACAGGAATAAAGCGGCCTTCGTCCAGCGTGCGCAGCACCTTCGATTGGGTTTTCAGGCTCATATCGCCCACTTCGTCGAGAAACAGTGTCCCCCGGTCGGCCTTCTGAAACTTGCCTTCCTTGTCTGACGTCGCGCCGGGAAACGATCCCGCGCGGTGGCCGAATAACTCGCTCTCGATAAGGTCCTCGGGTATCGCCGCACAATTCACCTCGACGAACATTTCATCCTTGCGCAAACTTTGCGCGTGAATGGCCCTCG
>Ga0335071_10006488_pt1 | contig 12066 bp, 7 predicted proteins | sample Lox_Sample_15_FD_206724 | JGI IMG/M metagenome (GOLD analysis project Ga0335071, IMG submission 206724) | Soil microbial communities from Loxahatchee National Wildlife Refuge, Florida, United States - Lox_Sample_1.5 | ecosystem: Environmental > Terrestrial > Soil > Wetlands | place: USA: Florida...
CGACGTCTATCCGGGCTTCCTGCAGCTGCACGGCTTCATGAGCATGAACCTCGACCGCCACATCGAGGCGCATCGCAATCTGTTCCTCAACCTGGTCAAGGGCGACGGCGATTCGGCGCAGAAGCATCGCCAGTTCTACGATGAATATCTCGCGGTTATGGACCTGGCCGCCGAGTTCTACTTGCAGACCGTGGACACGGTCTTCATCCGTCATGCGCTGCCGAAAGGCGAGATGACGCATCGCGGCCGCAAGGTCGATCCCGCCGCCATCAGGCGTGTTGCGCTGATGACGGTCGAAGGCGAGAACGACGATATCTCCAGCGTCGGGCAGACCGAGCCGGCGCACAAGCTGTGCGCCAACATTCCGGCTGAACACAAAGTCCATTATGTCCAGCCCGGCGTCGGCCATTACGGCGTGTTCAACGGTTCGCGCTTCCGCGCCGAGATCGCGCCGCGCATCGCCGATTTCATCCTGTCGCGGAACGGCGGCCGCCGTGCGCCGAACCTCAAGGTCGTTGCCGCCGAGTAAGCGTTGCGTCGCGTAATACCGGCGGTCACCCCGCCGGAACCGCAACTGCTCGTACCGAGGCCCAATATCTCGTGGCTCGATTCAGGCTATTCCCCCGGCTTTTGGGACGAAGCGGAAACGCCAAAGAGGCTGCTCCCCCGGGCGCCAATTATGGCATTATTTCCTCCCGGCCCGAGTCGGGATGGATTGAGCCCATGCAGCGCGCCTTGCTCTATCGGCGGCCGAGCGAGCCGTCGGCCATCAACATCGTCTTTGACCGCGAGGTCTATCTCGTGCGCGTGCGCCGCCACCGTCAGGCGCGTCGTTACACGCTGCGCATCCATTCCGCTACGCGCGAGGTACTGCTCACCATGCCGCCGCGCGGCAGCCTCAAGCAGGCGCGCGAATTCGCGGAGAAGCACGGCGGCTGGATCGCAGCCCGGCTTGACCGGTTGCCGGAGCCGACTCCCTTTGCGCACGGCGTGACGGTGCCGTTGCGCGGGGTCGATCACCGCGTCGAGCATCGCCCGGGCGCGCGCGGCACCGTTTGGATCGAAGAGACCTCCGACGAGCGACTGCTCTGTGTCGCCGGCGAAGAGCCGCACGTGCCTCGCCGCATCCGCGACTTCCTCAAGCGCGAGGCCAAAAGCGATCTGGAGGTGGCAAGCCGGGCTGCCGCGGAGAAACTTGGCGTCCCGATCCGGCGCGTCTCGATCCGCGACCAGTCGAGCCGCTGGGGCTCCTGCTCGACCACCGGCGTGCTGTCCTACTCCTGGCGGCTCGTTTTGGCACCACCCTTCGTGCTCGACTATCTCGCCGCCCATGAGGTCGCCCATCTCGTCGAGATGAACCATTCGCGCCGATTCTGGCGGCTGGTCGAGCGCATCTGTCCGCACGTGACCCGCGCCAAGACCTGGCTCGACGTCCACGGCACCAATCTGCACCGTTACGGCCAGCAGCCCGGCGCCTGACCACGGCGCTGGCAATCACGACCGCGGCGGGGTAATCACACGGCAGCATGTTCCGTCCCGGCACTTTTGCGCTCACCGCACTGCTTGCCGGCCTCAGCGCCTTCGGCCCCCTCACCACCGACATGTATCTGCCGTCGCTGCCGGAGATCGCGCGGCAGCTGCATGCGTCCGCGCCGCAAGTGCAGCTGACGATCTCGTCCTATCTGATCGGCTTCGCGTTCGGGCAGATCATCTATGGCCCGATTTCCGACCGGCATGGTCGCAAACCGGTACTTCTAGGTGCTATCGCGTTGTATTGCGCGGCGAGTCTCGCTTGCGCGATGTCGCGTTCGATCGAGATGCTGATCGCGGCGCGTTTCATCCAGGCGCTCGGCGGCTCCGGCGGCATCGTGCTGGCGCGGGCCATGGTGCGCGACCTCTATTCCGGCGCACGGGCTGGACGCGAATTGTCGGTGATCGGCGCGGTAATGGCCCTCGCGCCGGTATTGGCGCCGGTCGTGGGCGGTGCGTTGCAGACAGGTTTCGGCTGGCGTTCGGTGTTTTTTGCGCTGGTCGCCGCCGGCGTAGCGGGCGTTAGCGTCGTGATTGTGCTGTTGCCCGAGACCTTAGCGCAGCGCGCGGCTGAACCGGTTTCGGTCGTCTCGATGGCGAGGTCCTATCGCACCATCGCTCGCAATCCGGCTTATCTCGCTTATCTCGGGCTCGCCGCTTCCAGTTACGCCGGGCTGTTCGCCTGGATATCCGGTGCCTCATTCGTCTTGCAGGATCTCTATGGACTGTCGGCGTTCGCCTTCGGTGTCGCCTTCGCGGTTGGTTCGGTCGGCTACATGACCGGCTCGACCTTGTCGGCGCGTTTGTCGCATCGCTTCGGTCTCGACGGCATTCTCGGACTTGGCGGTTGCGCTGTTGCCGCCGGCGGATTGGCGATGATCGCGGCAGTTGGGCTCGGCCTGACATCGGCTGCGTCGCTCGTGCTGCCGGTCGCGGTCTATCTCGCCGGTCTCGGAATGGTGCTGCCGCAGTCGATTGCGGGCGCCATGACGCCATTTCCAGACCGCGCGGGTGCAGCGTCATCTTTGCTTGGTTTCGTGCAGCAAAGCGTCGCGGCGATATTCGGAGCGATCGTCGGGCTGATGCTGGGCAAAAGCGCATGGCCGCTCGCAGCTGGTGTCGCCGTCGCAGGCTGCGTGAATCTCATACTGTGGATTGCCACGCGGGCCGTGCGCGCCCGCGTCGCCAAGCGCTAACGGCGGCCGAACAGATTGTTGAGCAGCCAGCCATCGAGGCTGGCGCCGTCTCCGCGTGAGGATGTCGAGGCCGGAGGAATGGAAGCGGGGGGGACCGGGGCTGCTCCGACTGTGGAGGCCGGCGCCGGCGTCCGCGTCTCGCCACCGCCGACGAGGTTTGCGAAGAAGCCGCCGCCGCTCGAGCCGGGAAGGGTGGCGACCGGAACGCCCTGATGCGCGTCGCGCATGAAGTGGCTCCAGATTTCCGCCGGCAGGCTGCCGCCGGTGACATGCTTGGTCGGCGTGCCGTCGTCGTTGCCGAGCCAGACGCCGGTGACCAGATGCGCGGTGTAACCGATGAACCAGGCGTCGCGGAAATCCTGGCTGGTGCCGGTCTTGCCGGCAGCCGGCCAGCCGGGCACGCCGGCGTGCTTGGCGGTACCGATCAGCAGCGTCTGCTGCATCATCGCGTTCATCTCCGCCACATAGCTGGCATCGACAATGCGGCCGAGCGGCTGATCGCTGTGGGCGTAAAGCAGTTTGCCCTTCGCGTCGTTGATGCGTTCGATGACGTGCGGCCCGACCGCGTTGCCGCCATTGGCAAAGGTTGCATAGGCGCCGACCAGTTCGAGCACCGAGACTTCCGACGTACCGAGTGCGATCGATGCGTTCGGCTCGAGCGGCGAGGCGATGCCGAGCCGGTGTGCGGTGCGGATCACTGCCGGCGGCCCGACCTCCATGGTCAGCCGCACGGATACGGTATTGAGCGACAACGCCAGCGCCTGCGTCAGCGTCACCGGGCCGTAGTACTCGTGCTTGTAGTTCTCGGGGTGCCAGCCTTTGATCGCAATCGGTTTATCCTCACGCACCGTGTCGGGCGTCAGTCCGCTTTCGAGCGCGGTGAGATAGACGAACGGCTTGAAGGCCGAACCCGGCTGACGCTTGGCGGCGACGGCGCGGTTGAACTGGCTTTCAGCGTAGCTGCGGCCGCCGATCATGGCCCGCACAGCGCCGTCCGGCGTCATCGCCACCAGCGCGCCTTGCGCCACACCCGCCTTGCCGCCTTTTTGCGAAAGTTCATCGGTGAGCGCCTGCTCGGCGCTGCCTTGCAGACCGCTGTCGACGGTGGTGTGCACCACGATGTCTTCATCGACATGGCCGAGCACGTCATTGACCGCATCCATCACCCAGTCGGCGACATAATTGACGGAGCCATTGCCGGCCTGCGCCACGATGCGCGGCGGATGCGTGACCGCGTCGTGCGCGTTGGCGTTGCTGATGAAGCCGAGCTCAGCCATGTTCTTCAGGACGATCTGGGCGCGCTGCTCAGCTCCGTTGAAATTGCGGGTCGGCGCAAGCCGCGACGGTGAGCGCACCAGACCCGCGAGCAGCGCGGCTTCGGGCAGCGTCATCTGGTTCGCGGGCTTGCCGAAATAGCGTTGCGAGGCCTGCTCGATGCCGTAGGCGCCGGCGCCGAAGTAGACGCGATTGAGGTAGAGCTCGAGAATCTGTGTTTTGGAGAATTTGCGTTCGAGCCAAAGCGCCAGCAGCACTTCCTGCAGCTTGCGATGGACCGTACGTTCTTGAGTCAAAAAGAGGTTCTTCGCCAGCTGCTGCGTGATGGTGGAGCCGCCTTGGCTGACGCCGCGGTGTAACATGTTGGCCAGCGCGGCGCGCGCAATGCCGAAGGGATCGATACCGTAATGGTCGTAGAAGCGCCGATCCTCGATGGCGATGAATGCCTTCGGCACGTAGCTCGGCATGTCTTTCAGCGGGATGACTTCGCCGCCCACGTCGCCGCGCGTGGCGAGCACGTGGCCGCTGACATCGGCGATCTGGATCGAGGGCGGGCGTTTGGGAATTTCGAGCGACTGGATCGGCGGCAGATGCGCGCCGGTCCAGGCGATGACGCCGGCAACGCCGATGCCGAGCCACAGCCCGAGCACCAGGCTCCAATAGATGAGACGGCCGAAGATCGAGCGAAGCGGACGCTTGGGCTTGCGTGACGCCTTGCGCTTGCGTCGCCGTTGCGGCGGTTTCGCCCCCGGCGGCCGGTCGTCCGCGCTCACCTGCACGGGCGGACTGACATCGAACACCGGCTCGCGGCGCCTGCCCGCTTGTCCCTTGCCCTGCGCCATCAACGCGGCCCTTGAAGCCACATGGCGGTCCGCCCGCCATCCCCGAGACGGACGCTAAGCAAGCCGGTTTAAGGCGTCGTTAAGCGGGGCGCCGACCAAACTCATGATTTAGATCAAGGGGTTCCGATGAGCCATTGATAAGGTCCGGCACCGTCGCACCTGGGACTCGGAATGACCGAAAACCCGCCTTCACCGCTGCGCAATGAGTGCGGTCCATGAGCGTGACACTGCGCTTCTGCGGCGCCGCCCGTACGGTCACCGGTTCCTGTCATCTGTTTGAGACGCCGGCCGGCCGTCTGCTCGTCGATTGCGGTCTGTTTCAGGGACCGAAGACGCTGAAGGAGCTCAACTACGGCGCCTTTCCGTTTTCGCCCGTCGACATCGGCGCGGTGCTGCTGACGCATGCGCATATCGACCACAGCGGGCTCATTCCGAAGCTGGTACGCGGCGGGTTTCGTGGCCGCATCTTCGCGACACGCGGCACCATCGACCTGTGCTCGTTCATGTTGCCCGACTCGGGCAGCATTCAGGAATCGGAAGTGGCGGCGTTGAACCGCCGCAACGCCGCGCGCGGGCGGGCGGGCGTGACGCCGATCTACAGCCAGGCCGACGCTGTCGCCTCGCTCAATTCGTTTCAGGCCGTGGACTATGAGAGCTGGTTCGAGCCGATGCCGGGGGCGCGCGCACGCTACTGGAATGCCGGACACCTGCTCGGCTCGGCCTCGATCGAGATCGAGTTCGGCGGCGAAGGTAAATCCGGCAAACCACTTCGCGTGTTGGCGTCGGGCGACATCGGCCCCGATGCCAAGTTGCTCGAGCCTGATCCTGAGGCGCCGACCGGGCTCGATTACGTGATCTGCGAATCGACCTATGGCGACGAGGACCGCCCGCCGGTAACCCGCGAATCGCGCCGCCGGCAGCTCGCCGCCGAAGTGCGCGAGGCCAAGGCGCTGGGCGGCGCGCTGCTTATCCCGGCCTTCGCCGTCGAGCGCACTCAGGAACTCGTCGTCGATCTCGTCGACCTGATGGAGCGCGGCGACGTGCCAACGTCGCCGATCTTTCTCGATTCGCCGCTCGCCATTCGCGCGACGGACGTTTTTCGTCAGCACAGCGACAGCCTGCAAGCGGATATCGACGTCGACCGGCTGCTGCGCTCGCCGCATCTGCATTGCACCGAGAGTGTTGACGAGAGCAAAGCAATCGCACGGTTCACCGGCTTTCACATCATCGTCGCCGCCAGCGGTATGTGCGATGCTGGCCGCATTCGCCATCACCTCAAGCGCTGGCTTTGGCAAAGCAAGGCCACCATCCTATTGGTCGGCTTCCAGGCGCGCGGCACTCTCGGGCGCTTCCTTAGCGACGGCGTCAAATCGGTGCGCATCCAGGGCGATCAGATCAACGTGGCGGCGCGCATTCGCCGGCTCGATGAATATTCTGGCCACGCCGATGGCCCGGAGCTTGCGCGTTGGATCGCGTCACGGCGGCCGATTGAACGCGGGGTGTTCTTGGTGCACGGCGAAGAACCAGCACTGGCCGGGCTTGCCGAGCGGATCGCCGAGCGCACGGTGCCCGCGTCCAGGGTGTTCACGCCTCTTCTCGACGATATCTACGAGCTGACGACGGCGGCGCCGACGCCGATCGACATCTCGCATCGACGGCGGCTTGCGCCCGAGGCGGTGGTGAACCTCGACTGGCATAACGACATGTCGAAGCTGATCCTCGACATCAACGATGCGGTTGATGCGGCCGCGGACGACCGCGCGCGCGGCGTCATTATCCGGCGGTTGAAACGGGCGCTTGAGGGCGAGAGCTAACTGCCGCGGCGACGCACTTCCTTGATGACGACGCTGTTGTCGAGATCGGCGTCGCCTGCCTTGACGCAGGCCTTTAGCACGTCGGCATGGACCTCGAGCATCTTGAGCGGCTGGCCGAGCGCCGCCGCCTGATCGAGCATCAGGTGACAGTCCTTGAGCGTCTGCCGGGCGCGGCCCTCGGCCGAGAAATCGCCACGCACCATCTTCGGGCCCTTGGTCTCCATAACCTGCGAGTAGGCGGCGGAGCCTTTCGCGACCTCGAGGAAGGCCGCCGGATCGAGGCCGAGCCGTTCGGCAAAGACGAGGCCTTCCGCCAGTGCCAGCCGGTTGAGGCCGAGGATCAGATTGACGGCAAGCTTGGCGCGGCCGCCGTCACCGATCTTGCCGACGTGAAAGCGGCGCGCGAACAGGGCATCGAACACCGGCGCCACCTCGTCGGCGATAGCCTTGTCGCCGCCGATCAGCGCCACGCCGTCGCCACGCCGCACCTGATCGGACGTGCCGGACACCGGCACGTCGAGATAGCGGATGCCGCGCGGGATGACACGTGCGGCAAGGGCGGCGACCTGATCGGGATCACAGGTGCTCATGCACAGCACGATCTTGTTCGAGCCATCGCCGAGCGCCGGCAGCAGATGGTTCTCGATCACGTCCTCGACCTGATTGGTCGAAAAGACAGCAATGATAATGCAGCGCGCAGGCTTGGCGAGCTCGGCGATCGAGCCGACGGCGCGCCCACCGATGTCGGTCAATCGGGCGCGTTTCGCGGGGTCGATGTCGAAGCCGATGACGGCAATGCCGGCATCGATCAGCCGCCTGGCATAGACTTCGCCCATAAGGCCGAGGCCGATGACCGCAACTGGAAAGGAATTCGTTGTCATCAAGGCAGGTATAAAGACGCCGATGGCTGGGACAAGCCCGGCCATAATGCCGGACGAAATAGGGCGATCAGGCTGCTTTTTTGACCTTCTGGCGGGTCAGCCAGAAACGCAGCAGACGCTGCGCGGAAGCCGGCGACAGCGCGTTGTATTGGTCGGCCAGTTGTTCAACACCGAGCGATTCCGGCGCGTCGCCCGCCGCGCTGATCCGCACAATCGAGCGTACATTGTCCCAATCCAGCAGCACCGAACGGCACACGGCAAGAAGGCCGACAGCGTTGGGTACCACGAACAGTCGGTCGAGCTGATCGGCCGGGACGCCGCTGAGAATGCTGAGACCGACGATGACCTCGGGCACTTTCCGCTTCATCGCGAATTCAAATACCTTGGCCTTGAGAAGTTCGGTGTCTTGGCTGAATGCACCGATGAGGCGATGCGCTTCGCGATATTGCTCGGGCGACACTGCGTGCGGCGCGACGTGCGCGGCGATGCGTGACAGCACGGCCTTGATCGCCTGCTGTCGTTCGGGCGGCGCCGCCTGCAGCAGCTTTTCGCGTACGGCGTCGGTCGCCTGCGACAACAGGTTCTGGTAATGATGCGGCGGGATGTCCGCGCGGTTCGCGAGCGACTCGGTCAGGCGGTCGTCGCCATCGGAGCGCATCACCAGCTTCGCCATGCCGATATTCGAAATGCTGGCTCCGGAATTCCTGGCAAGCTTGTTGGCGACACCGGCGTCGCCACGGTCGACAAGGACGTCGGTGATAGCCACGTTCAGACGCGTACGCGCGGCGATGCTTGCGAGATGCGCCTGGCCTTTGGTCTTGGCGATGTCGACCAGGTCGCCGTCGGCCAGCCGCTCCGAATAGGCGAGGACGGGCCCGGAGATGTCGATGTTGTCGTGGCGCGCCAGCGCACGCACGGTTCCGACCGGGGCGTTGGCCAGCGGCGCCATGCGCGCGCTCAGTTCGGCGATGGCGCGGTCCTCGATGTCCTTCATCAGGCGATTGAGGACGCCGTCGAACAACTCGCTCTGCTCTTCGGTGCACTGCGCGGATTGGCTGACGAATAGGTCGGTCACGCGGCGCAGGACTTCGACCCGGCGTTCGCCGGAAGCCTCGCGCAAAGCGGATTCTACTTCGCCAAAAATCGATGCTGGCCGCGACATTCGACAATTCTTGTCTTGTCATTGGCGGCCCGATACTCGAGCCGCATTGCTATCGGTAAGGTTTTACTGGCGATCCGTTAAGAAATTCGGAATCGGGAATGCGTTTCAGTAAGCCGGCGCGTAGTCTCAAACGTTTGAAATAATTTCCTAAACCGCTACCGGCGGGCCATTGAAATTCGGCCATATAGCTTAAGAAACCAGTTTATGAATACCGCGCGCCGTTATTTCCCCGCCGCCTTGCTGTCCGTGTCCGCTGCGAACAACCCGACCAGGGCGCGCTTGATGGCCGCCTGCCGGGTTGGCGACGTGATCTGCGCACCCATCAGATCGGTGACATAGAACACGTCGACAACGCGCTCGCCGAAGGTCGCGACATGGGCCGACGCGATGTTGAGGTTGAGCTTGGATAGCGTGGCAGTCATCTCGTATAGCAGGCCAGTGCGATCGAGCCCGGTAACCTCCACCATGGTGTAGCGGTGGGACCACTGGTTATTGATGGTGACCGTCGGCTCGACCGCGAAGGCCCTGATGCGACCTTTGGCCGGCGGGCGCTTGGTCACCAGGTCGGGTAGCCGCAATTCGCCGCGCAGCGCCTTTTCGATCGAGTCTGCAATGCGCTTGGCGCGGCGCTCCTCGTCCTCGTCGCGCTCAAATTCGCGCGTTAGCGAGATGGTATCGAGCGCGCGGCCGTCGGTCGTGGTGTAGATCTGCGCGTCGACGATGTTGGCCCCGGCCATGGCGCAGGCCCCGGCGATGATCGACAGCAGCCAGGGGTGGTCCGGCGCCATGACCATGAGTTCTGTCACGGCATGGTCGTCAAAGCCGATCGCGGTCGCGAGGTTCTTGCCGGCCGCGTCGGCGTCGCGCAGGAAATTGGCGTGCTTGATCTTGTGCGGCAGGTCGACCTTGAGCCAATAGGCCGGGTAGTGCTTGGCGATATACGTCTCGCGCTGCGCTTCCGGCCAGGCCGTCATTGCCTCGCGGAATTCGCGCTGCGCCAAGGCGACGCGTTGCGCGCGGTTGACCTCGGAGAAGCCACCGGTCAGCACCGGCTCGGTCTCAAAGTAAAGCGTACGGATCAGCTGCGCCTTCCAGCCGTTCCACACGCCGGGGCCGACCGCCTTGATGTCGGCGGCGGTGAGGATGGTGAGCAGCTTGAGCTGCTCAACCGATTGCACGACCGCGGCAAAGTTCTCGATGGTCTTGCGGTCGGAGAGATCGCGCGATTGCGCGACGCTCGACATCACGAGGTGGTTGGCGACCAGCCATGATGTCAGCTCGGTCTCGGCTGCCGTGAAGCCGACCCGCGGGCAGAAGCGCTTGGCGACGCGCGCGCCGGCGGTCGAATGGTCTTCCGGCCGGCCCTTGGCGATGTCGTGCAGGAACATCGCGACGTAGAGCACCTTGCGGTTTTCCGGCAGGATCTTGTGGATCAATTCCTCGGCGAGCGGTGCGTTGCCGCCGCCGCCGCGCTCGAATTCCGCCAGCATGCCGATGCAGCGCACCAGGTGCTCATCCACCGTGTAGTGGTGGTACATGTTGAACTGCATCATCGAGACGATCTTGCCGAACGCCGGCACGAAGCGGCCGAGCACGCCGGCCTCGTTCATTCGCCGTAACACGGTTTCCGGATCGTTCTTCGAACTGAGGATCTCGAGGAAGAGCTCGTTGGCTTCCTTGTTGTCCCGCAGCTTCGCGTCGATCAATTTCAGCGAACGGGTAATCGAACGCATCGCGTCTGGGTGGAACGCAAGATTGTGCTTCTGCGCGAGATGGAAAATGCGGATCAGGTTGACCGGGTCGCGCTTGAACACGTTGGCGACGGCGACATTGATGCGGTTCTTGTCGACGAGGAAATCGTCGCTGCCGGCCAGCTGCACGCGCTTGACCGGGCGCAGGCGCGCCATCAGGCGGCTCAAGACCGGCACGCTCTTGGCGTGACTGTCTTCGAGATCGGCGCACAGGATCGCGGTCAGATCGCCGACGTCCTTGGCGATCAGGAAGTAGTGCTTCATGAAACGCTCGACGTCCTTGAGGCCGGGATGCTCGGTGTAACCGAGCCGCACCGCGATCTCGCGCTGGATGTCGAAGGACAGACGCTCCTCGGCGCGCTGCGTGACGAAATGCATATGGCAGCGCACCGACCAGAGGAAATCCTCGCAGCGCCGGAACAGCTGATACTCCTGCTTGTCGAACACGCCGCGCTTGATCAGTTCGTCCGGCTCGCGCACGCGATAGACATATTTCGCGATCCAGAACAGCGTGTGCAGGTCGCGCAGGCCGCCTTTGCCGTCCTTGACGTTGGGCTCGACAAGATAGCGCGACTGGCCGGCGCGGCGGTGGCGCTCCTCGCGCTCGGCGAGCTTGGCGGCGACGAATTCGGCGGCGGTGTTGCGCACGACCTCGTTGTCGAAACGCTCGACCAGTTCGTCGAACAGCTTCTGATCGCCGAGCAGGAAGCGCGCCTCGAGGATCGCGGTGCGGATGGTCATGTCCGCCTTGGCCTGGCGGATGCATTCGTCGACTGAGCGCGTGGCGTGGCCGACCTTCAGTCCGGTGTCCCACAGGCAATAGAGGATGCTTTCGGCGACCTGCTCGCCCCACGCGGTCTGCTTGTAGGGCAGCACGAACAACAGATCGATGTCGGAACCCGGTGCCTGCAGGCCGCGGCCGTAGCCGCCGGTGGCGACCACCGCCATGCGCTCGGCCTCCGACGGATTCTCCGATGGGTAGAGATGCTTGCGCACGAAGTCGAACAGGATGCGGATGATCTCGTCTTCCATCCGGCACAGCCGCTCGGCGCAGCGGCGGCCGTGACGATCCTTGAGTAGCAGTTGTTCCGCCTTGGCGCGGCCTCCGTTGAGCGCGCTCTTCAGGCGCTGCGCGACGGCCGAGCGCAATTCTCGCTCGTTGCCGCCTTTTGCGGCGCTGAGCTTCTCGAGCTCCGCCATTATGGCGCGGCTGTCGATCAGCTCCCCTGAACCCCGGGTCGAGGGCTCGGTCGGGCGCGCGCTGGATTCAAGGGCGAGGGAATTCATTGGGCCAATCGGGAATAGCGGAGGCGGTGTCGCAAGTCACCGCTTGCAACGGGGATATCGTGTCTGGAAAACCGCTGAACCACAGCCGCAGCGGTTTTAGAATTTTGTTCCATAAAACATCATGATGAAGGTGAAACCATTCGTTTGACCGAAATTTATTGGGCCTTATAGAATAATCCTAGCGCCGATTTGAGCAACGCAGCTTGCGGGCGCTTAACAAATGCAGCTAAAGCGCGGGGCCGCCATCTCCCCTCGCGAGCTGAAGGTCACTTCAAGCGCACGTCGTGCGCCGAGAGAGGGAGTTAGTCATGAAAATCTTGTCACGCCG